>Ga0214473_10003769_pt1 | contig 18291 bp, 15 predicted proteins | sample RVTome_7_FD_203509 | JGI IMG/M metagenome (GOLD analysis project Ga0214473, IMG submission 203509) | Soil microbial communities from uranium-contaminated site in the Upper Colorado River Basin, Wyoming, United States - RVT98D197 | ecosystem: Environmental > Terrestrial > Soil > Contaminated >... | reverse complement strand
GCTGCCCTCGAGCTGCTGGGCAAGACGCTGGTGACACACCAGACCGGCCCGGCAGGCAAGAAGGTGCAGCGACTGCTCGTCGAGCAGGGGCTGGCCATCGGTCGGGAGCTGTACCTGGCACTCGTGGTCGATCGTGAACGTCGCCGCATCGCGATCATGGCGTCGAGCGAGGGGGGGGTGGACATCGAGGAGGTGGCCGCCAAGACGCCAGAGAAGATCCACAAGGTCTTCATCGATCCGGCGGTTGGCCTGCAGGCCTACCAGGCCCGGCAGATCGCCTTCGGGCTCGGGCTCACCAAGCCCGCCTTCGGCGAGATGCTGGCCCTGGTGGGCAAGCTGGTCCGGCTCTTCGTCGAGGAGGACTGCTCCATCGCGGAGATCAACCCGCTCATCATCACGAAGGACAACCACATCCTCGCGCTCGATGCGAAGATCAACTTCGACGACAACGCCGCCTTCCGCCACGCCGACTGGGAGGAGCTGCGGGACCTCTCCGAGGAGGAGCCCACCGAGACCGAGGCGAAGGCCGCGGGCCTGAGCTACATCCAGCTCGACGGCAACATCGGTTGTCTCGTCAATGGGGCCGGCCTGGCGATGTCCACCATGGACATCATCAAGCACTACGGGGGCGAGCCGGCCAACTTCCTCGACGTGGGTGGCGGCGCGAGCCAGGAGGCGGTGACGCAGGCGTTCAGGATCATCCTGCAGTCCGAGGACGTGAAGGGCATCTTCGTCAACATCTTCGGCGGCATCATGAAATGCGACGTGATCGCCAACGGAATCGTCGCGGCCACGAAGGAGCTGGGCCTGACCGTGCCGGTCGTCGTACGGCTCGAGGGCACCAACGTGAAGCAGGGCAGGGAGATCCTCGAGGGCTCGGGTCTCGCTCTCACGCCTGCGGCCACCATGGCCGACGGGGCGAAGAAGATCGTTCAGCTCGTGAAGGGACGCTAACCATGGCCATTCTCGTCGGAAAGGACACGCGCCTCGTCGTGCAGGGGATCACCGGCAGCGCCGGCGCGTTCCACACGCGACAGATGCTCGAGTACGGGACGAACGTCGTCGCCGGGGCCACGCCCGGTCGGGGCGGTCAGCGCTTCGAGGACCGCGTGCCGGTCTTCGACACGGTGGCCGAAGCGGTGAAGGAGACGGGCGCCAACGCGGCCTGCGTCTTCGTGCCGCCGGCTTTCGCGGGCGACGCCATCCTCGAGGCCGCCGACGCGGGGTTGCCGCTGGTCGTGGCCATCACGGAGGGCATCCCGGTGGCGGACATGCTGCGGGTGCGTCGCGTGCTCGACTCGCAGACCGTGACGCGGCTCGTCGGTCCCAACTGCCCCGGCGTGATCACGCCGGGCGCGTGCAAGATCGGCATCATGCCGGGTCACGTCCACATCCCGGGGCGGGTCGGCGTGGTGTCGCGCAGCGGCACACTCACCTACGAGGCCGTGGGCCAGCTCACGGATCTCGACATCGGCCAGAGCACCTGTGTGGGCATCGGCGGTGACCCGGTCAACGGGACCGACTTCGTCGACGTGCTCACGTTGTTCAACGCGGACCCGGACACGGACGGGGTGGTGCTCATCGGCGAAATCGGCGGAAACGCAGAGGAACGGGCCGCCGAGTACATCAAGAAGCACTTCAGTAAGCCCGTCGTCGGCTTCATCGCGGGCACCACGGCCCCGCCCGGCAAGCGCATGGGCCACGCCGGGGCGATCATCTCGGGCGGCAAGGGGACCGCGAAGGAGAAGATCGCGGCCCTGCTCGAAGCGGGCGTGAAGATGGCCCCGACCCCGTCGGACATGGGCTCGACCATGAAGGGACTGCTCTAGAACGCAGCCCCCGCAGGATGGCGCTGAGGAGACAACGATGGCACTCGAACGGACCCTCGGCATCGTCAAGCCCGACGCGGTCGAGCAACGCAAGGTGGGCGAGGTCGTCGCGATGATCGAGGCCAGCGGCCTCAGCATCCATGCGATGCGTATGATCCACCTGTCGCGGCCCCAGGCCGAGGGCTTCTACGAAGTGCATCGAGGCAAGCCCTTCTTCGACGAGCTCGTGCGATTCATGACCCGCGGGCCCGTCGTCGTGATGGCGCTCGAGGGGGAGGGCGCCGTCCTGCGCTACCGGGAGCTGATGGGCGCGACCGATCCCGCCAAGGCGGCGGCCGGGACGATCCGCGAGAAGTACGGCACGCACGTGGGCGAGAACGCCTGCCACGGGAGCGACTCCCCGGAGAACGCGCGCGTGGAGGTCAACTACTTCTTCCCTGGGTTCGAGCTGGGCAGCCCCTGATACGAACGCAACCCCTTGACGCCGCGCGGCCCGTGGGGCTTGTTGTGCGCAGCGTGAAGAACTTCGCTCTCATCGGGGTCGGTGGCTTCGTGGCGCCGAGGCACCTCGCGGCTATTGCCGAGACGGGCAACCGCCTCGTCGCCGCGTGCGACCCCCACGATTCCGTCGGGGTCATGGACCGCACGTTCCCCGAGGCGCGTTTCTTCACGGAGATCGAACGCTTCGACCGGTACCTCGAGAAGCTGCGGAGGCAGGGCGATGGCGAGCGGGTGGGCGTGATCAGCATCTGCTCGCCCAACTACCTGCACGACGCCCATGTCCGGCTGGCCCTGCGCGTCGGCGCCGACGCGATCTGCGAGAAGCCGCTGGTCATCAATCCCTGGAACCTGGATCAACTCGAGGCCCTCGAGGACGAGTCTCCGGGCCGCGTGTACACGGTGCTGCAGCTCCGACTCGTCGATTCGCTTCGCAAGCTGCGAGACGAGGTGCGGGCGAGCCCAGCGCGCCACGACGTGGAGCTGACCTACGTGACGCGGCGAGGCCGCTGGTACGACGCGTCCTGGAAAGGGAGCGGCGAGAAGTCCGGTGGCCTCGTAATGAACATCGGCGTTCACCTGCTCGACCTGCTGCTGTGGATCTTCGGGCCCGCGAGCCGGGTGGAGGTGCATGTCGCCGAGAGGGCGCGCGCGGCGGGTTTCATGGAGCTCGAACGGGCCGACGTTCGTTGGTTCCTCTCCGTCGATCCCGTCGACCTGCCCGAGCCCGTGCGAGCCGCCGGCGGCCACGCCCTGCGCTCCATGCGCGTGGGGGCCCGCGAAGTGGACTTCTCGGAGGGGTTCGGGGAGCTGCACACCGAGGTTTATCGTCGAACCCTCGCCGGAGAGGGCTACCGCATCGCGGATGCGCGCCCGTCCATCGAGCTCGCCTACCGCATCCGCACGGCCGCGCCCGGGCCCGACGCCGAGCGAACCCATCCATTCGTGCGCCGGCCGTAGGCGCGCGTCCCGCCCCTGCGGCAGCGCTCGACGCCCAGAACGGCTATGATGGTGACGTGCACCGCGGACCGGCGCTGGTTCTGGCGGCCTGGCTCCTGGGCTGTGGAAGTGGGCCCGTGCCCCAGATCGCACGGCCGCAGCCCGCCGTCACACAGGACGTGGTGGCGGAGCTCGCGGCCATGTTGCCGCCTGACGCCGACCGTTGCGCCGTCGCGCGCACGGGGCTCCTCCCCGCGCGCCGACGTGCCTTCTTCCTGCGGTTGAGCCAAGGCGATCCCACGGCCTGGCTTCCGGGCGCGCCCTTCACGGCATTCGCAACCGCGGAGCGCATCGCGGGGGACGGTCGCCGCTCGTTCGTGATGTTTGCGCGCATCGCGGCCGAGCCGGAGACCGTGCGCGCCTTCCTCGACGCCCACGTGTCCTCGCCGCTCCTTTGGGGCTCCGAGCCATCGGGGGGCCGCGGGCGCAGTCAGTGGGCCCAGTTCCTGGGTCGCGGGGTTCTGCGGGTGCAACGTGGACGCTGGCCGGAAGCAACCGGGCCGGCCGGAGTGTCGACACGTTGCCTCGAGCTCGTTCGCATGTACCCCGACGCGATCGAGGTCGCATCGCGGCGTGGCGAGGAGGTCATTCTGGGCGAGGACGCGCAGTTCCCGCGCCGCGTCGACACGCTTGTGCGTGTTGACGGGCGGGCCGTGACCATTCGGCGTGACCTGGTGTTCGCCACCGCGCGGCAGGCCATCGAGAGCCTGAGATCGCCGGACTCGTTGTCGGGCGGCCCGGGTTTGCTCGGCGACACGCTCGCCGACGCGCCCGACACGTGGCGTCGCGGACGGGTCGTGGCTGCGCGGTCGGAGCTCCTGTGGTCAGACCTGGAGCTCCTGGCCGAGGACGATCGGCAGCTGCTGCTCGCGGCGCAGGCGGCGAACGCCGTGCGCGTCCCCCGCCCGGCCTCGGACGTCGACGTGTCGAACCTCGCGGTCGTTCGCCAGCAGCGGCGCCTGTGGCGCGACGTGCTGGCGGCCTCCCACGGGGCTGCGCGCCGGGGGGCGGCCGAGCAGCTGCGCCTGCTCTTGAGCCGTGCGATCGCGCTGCACGCCGCAGAGCATCTGCTGGCCGAAGACCTGGCGCGGGTGCTCCTCGACGAGCTCGATGATCCGGCCCAGGCCGTAGCGGTCGTGGACGGCGTATTGACGCAGGGGCCGCCCGAACCGGAGGAGTGGCAGATGCTCCGCCGCGAGGCCCTCGCGCGTTTCGACCAATCGGGATTGGCGAGGGCGCTCGAGGTCGACGGGATCCTCAACCGCAACGAAGTCCCCTCGGCCGCTTCGGATCTCGTCTCGCTCGTGGGGGCTGGCGTGGACTACGCCTTTGCCGAGGGCGTTCGGGTGGCGGTCGCGACGCTCGTTCCGGTCGGCACGGCGTCCCGTCTGCGCGCGGTCCCGCCGGCGCGCCTGCCCCTCGAGTCCCTCCCCGATGCGGTGGTGGAGCTCGCGACACTCGGGCGAGAGCTCACGGCACCGAGTGCCGTGTATGTCGTCGCTCGGGACGTGGCGAGCGCGACGCCGGTTCCGTGGCATCCGGACACGGCGCCCGTGGTGCGGCTCCGCGACCGGCGTGGGGAGCCCGTGCTCGTCGGCGTCGCCACGCTCGGCGATCCCCGGCTCGGGCGCATCGGTGTGACGCTGACCGAATCGCTGGCGTCAGGGCCGGTCGAGCTCATCGTTTTTCTCGTACCGATGGACGGCAGCGGGCCCGACGTGGTGGTCCGCGTGGCGGGCCGGCTCGACAACGGTGCTTTCGATCTGGAGCGCGCCGCGGCCGGTGCGGCGAGGGTGGACTGGCCGGCGGTGGCCCGTTACCTCGGCGCCCCGCTCGGCGCGCTCGAGCGGCGGCTGTTCCCGCCGCCCGAGTTGGTGGTCGATGCGGAGGGCACGGACGACGCGCGTCTGCTCGCGGAGCTGGCCGTCGAAGTCGAGGGGGTGCGTTGCGAGACGGTGGCCCTACGGGTGCGGTGCTTCGCTTCGGCCGAGCGCCCCGACGCCGCGCTGCGGCTCCTGCGTCGGTTCGCGGGCCGTCGACTGGCCGCCGAGGCGGCGCGCCTGCGATAGGTGCGGGCGCGGGGACGTGGTTGCCCGTCGATGTCGGATGGCGGATAGTGCCCGGCCCATGACGGATACTGCGAAGCTGCAACGCCTCATCGAGGCAGCCTACGAAGACCGCACCCGGCTCGAGGACCCCGAGGTGCAGGCCGCCGTGCGGGTGACGGTGGACCTCCTCGACCGTGGTGAGGTCCGGGTCGCCACCCACGACGCCGATACGGATCGCTGGACCACGCACGCGTGGATCAAGGAAGCGGTGCTGCTCTACTTCGGCATCCAGGGCATGGAGCGCATGGAGGTCGGCCCGTTCGAGTTCCACGACAAGATCCCGCTCAAGCACGGCCTCGACAAGGCTGGCGTGCGCGTGGTGCCCCCGGGCACCATCCGCTACGGCGCCCACGTCGAACGGGGCGCCATCATCATGCCCGGGTACGTGAACATCGGAGCCTGGGTCGGTGCCGGATCCATGGTCGACACCTGGGCCACGGTGGGCTCGTGCGCCCAGATCGGCCGGGGCGTGCACCTGTCCGGTGGCGTGGGCATCGGCGGCGTCCTGGAGCCCCCGGGCGCCGATCCGGTCATCATCGAGGACGGCGCGTTCGTGGGCTCGCGGGCCATCGTAGTCGAGGGCGTGCGCGTGGGGCGTGAAGCGGTGCTCGGTGCCAACGTGGTCTTGACCGCATCGACGAAGATCATCGAGGTGACGGGGGCCGAGCCGGTGGAGCACCGGCGCGTCGTTCCGCCCCGCGCCATCGTGATCCCCGGCGTGCGCACGCGCGACTTCCCGGCGGGCTCCTACGGCGTCCCATGCGCGCTCATCATCGGTCGTCGCTCCGAGAGCACCGACCGCAAGGTCTCCCTGAACCAGGCCCTGCGCGACTTCGACGTGGCGGTGTGACCGATGCCGGGTCGCGACGAGCTGGCGCGCACGCTGCTCGAGCTGACGCTCATCCCGAGCCCCATCGGCGAGGAGCGCGCCCTATGTGACGCCGTCGCAACGAGGCTTCGGGCCTCCCTCGGCGACGGCGCCGTCACGCGTCACGAGAACAGCCTCGTCGTCCGCGCCGCCGTTCGACCCGGTCTTCCGCGCATCGGCTTGGTCGGTCACCTCGATACCGTCCGCACCGATCACAGCGGGCCGCCGCGTATCGAAGGGGACCTCCTGTACGGCCCCGGAGCCGCCGACATGAAGTCGGGCCTCGCGGTCATGATCGAGCTCGTCGAGCGCCTCGACCTCGCGACCCTGCCCTGCGACCTGACGCTCGTGTTCTACGAGCGCGAGGAGGGCCCCTTCGAGGAGAACATGCTCGGGCCGCTGCTCGAGCGCTTCGAGGTCCTCCGGCAGCTCGATTTGGCGATCTGCCTCGAGCCCAGCGACAACGAGCTGCAGCTCGGCTGCATGGGCTCGGTGCACGTGACCGTGTCGTTCCGCGGCCGCACGGCTCACAGCGCAAGACCGTGGCAGGGCGTCAACGCCATCACCTCGGCCGCGCCGTTCCTCGCCGAGCTCGCGGAACGCGAGCCGCGCGAGGTCCTCGTCGACGGCCACCGCTTCGTCGAGGTCGTGTCCCCGACGATCGCGTCGAGCTCCGGCCGGGGCCGCAACATCATCCCCGATCGATTCGACATCAACGTGAACTACCGCTTCGCCCCTGGCCGCAGTTGCGACGAGGTCGTGGCGGACCTGCGGGCCATGGTCGGCGACCGCGCCGAGGTGAGCCCCGTGGATCTCTCTCCGGCAGGGCGGCCGCACGCGCATCACGCTCTGGTCGACCACCTGTCGCACTGCGGCGTCAAGTCCGTCGGATCCAAGCAGGCCTGGACCGACGTGGCGCGCTTCGACGCACTCGGAGTCGCGGCCGTGAGCTTCGGCCCCGGAACCCAGGCGCAGGCCCACCAGCCCGACGAGCACACGAGCCTCGCCGGGCTCGGCGAGGGCTACGCGATCCTCGAGCGCTTCCTGACGAGCGTGCCCGGGCGCCTTGCCCCGACGTCCGCGTGATGGCAGGAGAGCCTGTCATGCTCCCCGATCTGCGACCGCCCGTCTCGTCGCTCGAAAGGATCCCCGAGGAGTGGGAGGCGCTCGTCACCTCGTGGGGGGAGCAGCCCTACCGCGGCCGCCAGGTCTTCCGATGGATCCACCACAGCGGCGTCATCGATCCGGAGGCCATGACGGACCTGTCCAAGCGCCTGCGCGGCCGGCTCGCCGAGGAGTCGCTCGCCTGGCCACTCGAGGTGGTCGACGTGCACCGCACCGCAGATCGCACGCGGAAGCTCCTGGTCCGGGCCGCGGACGGGCGCGAGGTCGAGACCGTGTTGATTCCCCAGTTGCGGGACGCGGACCCGGACGCTGAGGACGGCGCGGAGGAGCGGGTCGACGGCCGCGTCCCCGGACTGCGGATCACCCAGTGCATCTCGTCGCAGGTCGGCTGTGCGATGGGGTGCGTCTTCTGCGCGTCTGGAAGGGCGGGGCTCAAGCGAAACCTGAGCGCCGCCGAGATCGTCGGACAGGTGTTGCTCGGACGCGCGCACCTCGAGGAAGGCGAGCTCCTGCGCAATGTGGTCTTCATGGGGATGGGCGAGCCCCTGCACAACTACGACGCCGTGGCCCGAGCGCTCGTCCTGCTGACGCATCCCCAAGGACTGGATCTGTCGAGCCGGCGCGTCACGGTGTCGACGAGCGGCCTCGTGCCCGAGATCGATCGGCTCGCAGCCGACTTCGGAGGGCAGGTGCAGCTGGCCATCTCCCTCCATGCGGCTTCCGACGAGAAGCGCTCGTCGCTGATGCCCATCAACCGCAAGCATCCCGTCGCCGAGCTCGTCGCCGCGCTCCGTCGCTATCCCCTGCCCAAGCGTCGGCGCATCACCATCGAATACACCTTGATGCGCGGAGTCAACGATGCGCCCGATCACGCGGACGGCCTCGCACGGCTCTTCGAAGGCATCCCGATCAAGGTCAACCTGATCCCCATGAACCCCATCGACGACATCCCCCTATCGGCGCCGGCGAGCGCTGCGGTGCTCGCTTTCCAGGAGCGGCTGCGAGACCGGGGCGTGGCGGCATACGTGCGCACGCGTCGCGGGGACGCCATCTCCGCGGCCTGTGGCCAGTTGGCCCTCGCCGGAGAGCGCCGCTCCGTGCGCGTGCCCGTCCCAACCACCGGCGAGTAGGATCGTGCAGACGGATCCCGTCAGATCGCGTGCTAGGCTCTGGGCTCGCATGTGGCGCTGGCTCGCGGGCATCCTGATCGGGTTCCTGTTGGCGCTCGGCGGGACGGAGATCGCAGCCGCGCAGGCGGGAATCCGAGTTCACGAGATCGCCGAGGATGGCGTGCGCGTGGACGGCTCGCTGCGCGACTGGCGCCGGCTGCGGATGGCCGAGCTCGGAGACGGGGACGACGCCTCGGCGCGGTTCGTTCTCGGCTACGATCGGCAGGGTCTCTATTTCGCGGCCGCGGTGCGCGACGACCGCCTCGTTCGCACACGCCATCCAGGGGTCCGCGAAGACGCGCTGATCCTGACGGTGGCCGTTCCGCAGGGCAACGGATATCGGGGAACGGAGATCTGGCTCTACGCGGGTGTGGCCGGCCGGCAGGCGGCGAGCGCTGCGGCGGGGCCGGTGGGGGGAGTTCCCCGTCCCGTTTCCGGCGTGCGCGTGGTGGAGGGTCCTCTCGATACGGGATCCGGGTACGTCCTCGAGGCCCATATCCCCTGGGCCGTGATCGGCGGCTCCACCAATTGGCAGAGCGGCCGGGCGGCGCTCCGCCTCCGGGACGTGGACTCCGAAGCGCGCCCGGTCGTGGAGAGCGAGCCGGCCACTGCCGTCGTGAGCGCGCGCGACCTCGACCGCCTCCCGATGATCGAGGCAACGGGCGGCGAGGCCGATATGCTCAGGACGTTCCTGCGAGAAGAGAGCCTCGAGGGGACGCGACCGAGGTACGACCTGCGCGGTGACGTGGCGGGGGACGGCCGGGCCGAGCGCGTGCTCGTCGTGGATCACTTCGTCTTGGTGACGGGCGAGGGATTTCGCAATGGAACCGCCTACGACTATTTCGATCTGCCAGTGGGGAACGGGGCGGACGTGCGCTCGGCAGAGCTTCGGGACCTCACCGGGGACGGCCATCGCGAGCTCGTGCTCACCTTGCGTCAGCGCAACGAGCTCGGCTCGCGGGACCTGTGGCAGGTGTTCGGCATCACGGAGCAGACCATTCGCCCCATCTTCGGCATCGAGCTGCGCAAGGAGACTCGCCAGGGATTCGTCCAGTCGCGCCTGCGGGTGGTACGCGCCCGCCGAGGCAACCCGCGCATCGAGGTGACGAGCTCCGGGGGTGAAGGTCTCGATGCGGACAATTTCCACGAGGCGCCGGCCGTGGGTGTGGAGGCCATGCTCTTGCCCTGGGGGCCCCTCATCGGCCGCACGTGGCAGTACCGGGACGGGAGCTTCGCGGTCGTGGACGAGAGGCCGAACCCGAATCCCCAACCCGCCCGCCCGCCCGTCGCGGCGCGGCCCGAGCCCGAGCCCGAGCCCGAGGCGCCGCGCGGACCGAGCGTCCAGGAGCTCCTCGACGCGTTCCGCCGATCTGCCGGTCTGCCCCGCGGTGCCCGGCCGAGGATGTCCCGCGTGGCGAACGTGGCCGAGGGTCCCCAGCGCGAGCAGGTGATGGTGTTCGGGGGCTCCCTCGTGGTCCTGGGGCCCGGATTCCGTCGGGGCACGGGTTGGTTCCACTTCGGTCTGCCCGTCGCCGCGGAGGGCGACGTGCTCTCCCTCGAGACCGCGGACCTCACGGGCGACGGCCGCGAGGAGCTGCTGATCCGGATTCGCCGACAGGCCGGGGACGTGACGCGCGAGGTCCTTCTCGTGCACCAGTTCCGTCCGACGGGCTTCCCCCGTCTCGCGAGCATCGAGCTCATGCGCGAGCAGGCCGATCATCGAGTGGAGAATCGGCTGCGAGTCGTGGGCCGGGGACGGGCGCGGGCCCTCGAAGTCACGCCCTCGAGTGCGCGCGGCTGGAACGCGACGAGCTGGCCCTTTGCCGAAGGCGCCGGCGATGGCATCGATCCGGTGCTCCTCCCGTGGCGCGACCGCGCCGTTCGTTACCGATACGAAGGCGGACGCCTGACGCGTTGAGGCACGGCCGACGGGACCCGAGCTCTGTTTGGGAAACTCGGTCCATGGCATCCTCGGCGCCGATGAGACGGTGGCATCTCAAGCGCGCGGCAGGCGGCGAGGCCTTTGGGCCGCTCGACGCCGCGGAGCTTCGACTACTTCACGGCAAGGGCGGTCTCTCAGCGCAGGCTCGCCTCCGGGAGGAGGGAGCGGAGGCGTGGGTTCCGATTTCGCTGGTGCCCGAGCTGTCCGATCTGTTCGGGTCCGCGGGCGACGACGTGTGGCCCTTCAGCGCGGGCGCCATCGCTGGGTTCTGCCTCTGTACGCCGCTGGCGGGTGGGGCCATGTGGTACGCGTGGAAGGACAAGCACCCAGCAGCCGCCGCCCACGCCGCCAAGATGGCCTGGCTCTTCTTGGCGCTCTGGGTGGCGCTCGGCTGCTGTGCGGTCTTCGTCCTGGTGGGCAACCGCTTCTGAGCGCGCGGGCGACGTCGAGTCAGGGCTCCGATCCGTCGTCGTCCTTGCACGACAGAGTCGTCGTCACGAGTCGGGCGGCTCGGTCCCGGTCCCCCGTTCGCTCCGCGGCCAGGATCAAGACCGACGACCCCACACACGCTGCCGTCGCGCCCGCGTACGTGACGCCGAACTCGTAGAGCTGGTGCTCTCCGCTGATCCGCCCGAGCTCGGCGTCGAGGCGATGGACGCCGATGAGCACGTCGCGCCGACCGTAGAAGCGCGGGGCCACGACCGTGATCCCCCCCGCACACGGTAGCAGCGTTGCGCCGCCCGGACCGTCGGCGCGGCCCACCCGGACCGCGTCACCGGCGATCTGCCCGAGGCTGTCCACGCGCTGGAGAAAGAATCTCGGTCGCTTGTCGCGCGGTCGCGCGTCGCGGAAACCCACGAGCAGACCCGGGTCACGGCGGAGCAGGATCGGGTGCGGATCCTCAAAGGTGGTCTGCGCGACGGGCCTGGCTGCACCCCGGCCGTCGTCGATGAGGACCTCGCCCCGCGTGTCGAACGCACCATCGCTCCAGGTTTCGGCCCAGGCGATGACGCTGCGGTCGGCCCAGGCGATGGCAGAGGGGGAGCCGGCCGAGCGGGAGGGAGACGAGAGCAGGCGCGGCCCCAGCTCCCGCTCCCCGTCGTCAACCACGTCCGCGCTCCAGATCTCGGGGTGCGCCCCGTTCGCGTCGCGCCAGGCCACGGTCAGGGTCCCGTCCCGAGCCGCGAGCGCGAGTCCATCCGTGTCCACGCCCGACCGATCCAGCACCTGCCATCGTGTGAGTACGCCGTCGGGCCTTGCCCACGCGATCGCGATGCTGCCGTCACGTCCCCGCTGTGGATCGGCGCGCGTGCCGCACGCGACGGCGACGCGACGCCCCACCGAAGCAACGGCGAGCCCGCCGCTGCAACCCGTGCCAACACGGCGGGCCGGTCCAGCGGCCCCCCCCCCGGCGTCGAGCGGCCGGGCAAACAGGCCCCTGTCGTCGGTCCACCACGCGGTGGCGCCGGCGCCGCCGGCGACGAGAGCCAGCCCTCCGACGGAGCCGCTTTGGGCGACCGCCACGACATGCGATTCGGCGAGCGCGCAAGGCGCGCTGGCGATGCTGTCGTCACAGGCACACTGCATGAGGGCCAGGGCGACCCAAGCGGAGTGTGCTGCCCGTCCGAAAGTCAGATCACCCCCCGATGCTCGAGGATCTTGCGAATCTCCTCCCGGCGCTTGGCCAGCTCCTCGGGGTCCTTCACCGGTTGGAAGCGACCGTCCTCGCCGTCGCGGTCGACACTGAGGAAGCACGATGGCAGGAACGCAGTCAGCTCTCCCACGAGACGCTCGAACTGCACGGCGGGCCGGTCCTCCACCGTCTTGCGGACGGCGAACCACGTGAAATCGAAGTCCCGGTCGATGCTCGCTGCATCGAGGACGAACGTGTTCGTGTTGAAGATCGGGATGCTGTCCTGATCGAACCCGGGAGGGAACCGGAACGACTCGACGATCTGGACGCGGCCGTCCACGCGCGCCGGCGCGCCACCGCGGTCCCCTGGCTCTTTGGGGGCGAGCTCGGCGGTGAGGTCGAGACCCGACCGCAGGTGTGCGCCGATGACTGCCGGGTCGAGCGTCGCGGCGACGTTGTCCACGTTGGACATGAAGAGCACGCGGCCGCCCTCGTCTCGGAAGCGGCGCAGCACGCTGGAGCGTCGCAGTGCCGCGACGAGGTCGCCGTGTCCCGGCGCGTAGAGCGACGGCTGCCCATCTTCGAGGAAGACGTCGCCTTCGGGCGTCAGCCGAATGGAGATGAGCTGGCTGAATGTCTCGACGGGCATGGCTTCGGTGGTGGCAGCCCGAGCGAGCCGATCCACTTCGTCTTGGGTCGCGAAGCTCGTCATCAGGAACACCGGGATGCGGCCCCCAGCGGTCGTCGCAGCGGTGCGGACATCGGCGAGCTTGACGTCGAGGAAGGAGTGGCCCCGGACCACTTCCACGGCGGCCTTGACCACGCCCCCGAAACGCGTGGCCATGCCGCCTGCCAGCACTACGGTACCCACCTCGCCGGCCGCGATCGCCGCATTGCCCAGCTCGCCGAGGGCGCGTCGCTCCGAAGTGCCCGGCGCGGGCAGCACGGTGATGTCGCCATTCGCGGGGGGGGCGACCGCCCCGCTCACCCGATTGGTCTCCTCCCCAGCCCGGCCTTCGCGGAGCCGCAGCCGCAGGGATTCGAAGGTTCGGGGATCGAAGCCGTGGTTCTGAAGAAGTCGGCTGGTCTGGGCGTCGAAGGGCTGCTCGGTCATGGGGCTCGACCGCGAACATACCAACCATGTTGCAGCTCCCCTGTCGAGGCAGACATACTTGGTATCGGCATTGCAGGAACGTGGGCGGTACTTACACGAATAGGGAGGTCAGGATGGTCCGAAGAGTGCTCATCGTCGGTGCGGTTTTCATTGCCGCATTGGTCGTGGGGGGCTGCTACGGGCGCCTTTACGCCCGTCCTGGTGTGTCCGGTGTCGTCGTCTACGATCCGCCACCCCAGCCGCAGGTGGTTGTGACCACGCCTCCGCCCGCACCCTATCAGGGAGCCGTCTGGGTCCAGGGGCACTGGACCTGGAATGGCGCCCAATACGTGTGGATGCAGGGCTCGTACATTCAGCCTCGGGCGAACTACGTGTACGTGCAGCCCGCCTGGCAGCGCCGAGGAAACGGCTGGGTCTACGTCCAAGGCACATGGCGCCCCCATGGCCAGGGTCGCGTGCAGGTCAATCGCCAGCGCGTGCGCACGCGGGGAGCGGTCCGAGTTCAACAGCGGGGCTCGGTCGAAGTGCGCCCTGGGGGCCAGGGCCAAGTGCAGTCACAGGGATCGGTCGAAGTGCGCTGAGCGCGGGCATTCCTCTGACTCGTGGGGAGCCGCCCGAGGGGGCAGCTCCCCGCTCGTCTTCCGTCAAGCACCGTTCACACCGTCGACCGGCGTTCACGGCCCCGGGGCCCTGCGTGGCCGCCAACCCTGGATTCGTCCGCCAGGCCGGATCCCCGGGGGGCGCCGCGTTGGGTGTAATCCAGGCCCGCTGGCAGCTCGTCGAGCGAGGCCGAAAGCCGCGGCGCAGCCGGCCTCGTTCGACGTCGTCGCCAGTGAGCAACCGGCTGCGATCACACCCCGCCGCGTTGCCCGAGGGGGCCGTACAGTGTAGTTCTGATCTGAGGACATCCTCGCTTGCGACGTTTCCTGTCCCCCGCTCTCGCAGTCTTCGCAGCCGCGCTCGTGGCTTCGGCGATAGTCCACCTGCAGGCCTACGGGGCGTTGGGGGAGCTCGCCCGCTGGATGGGGGATCATCCTCCCCTCGCGGCGGCGCCGGGGACCGAGATCGAGCTCGAGATCGTGTCCGAGGCTGGCGATCCGGCGGGAGACCAAGACACGACGGACTCCGAGCCATCGCCGGCGGCGCCCGTCGCCGCGACCGAGCCCCCTCCCGCGGCGCCACGCGAGCGAGCGCGACCTCCCGAGCCGGAGCTCGCGGTCCCCGAGCCTGAGGTGACGGTCACTCCGCCGCCCACGTCCGTGCGGCCACCCCGGCAGCTTCAGGCCGTCCAGCAGCGCAGCCGCGATCCCAACGTGGAAACGCCCGAGGACCCGCGATTCATCGCTCGCGACAACCAGCGTGTCGAGGAGGAGACGGTTGCGCGCCTGCGCAACTACCAGCGGGACGACGAGGAGCAGAGCGCGGGGCGCGTGAGCCGTGCTGAGGCGCCCGAGCTCGGCAACGACGACGAGGAGGATGTGGCGGACGCGCGCGAGATGGAGGGCTCGGAGGTCCGCACGCCGACCGAGCAGGAAGCGCGCGCCGAGCGCCCGCGCGAAGTCGAGGAGGTGGCGCCGCCGGCCGTGACAGCGCGCGGCGACACGGGACGCGCGGGCGCGGCCGAGAGCGGTTCGGGGCGGGTCCGTCGTGCAGTCGCGGGCGGGTCGGGTGCCGTCGGTGGAGGGCGGTCCGCGGAACGACCGGTGATCGAGGTGGACGACGGGCAGGGGACGTTCGTGGTGGCGCGCGCTCCGGAGCGGCCCGTGGGGTCGGGACCGGGCTCGGCCGGTGGCCTCGCGAGCGCGACAGGTCGGCGCGCGAGCCCGGGGCGCCCCGGCGAGGGAAGGGTGGGGGAGCGGGGCCGCGGGCGTGGCGCCGGTGACGAGGGACCCGACCTTCGCATGTCCTGGTCTGAGCTCGAGGAGGTCTACTCACCGGAGGCGCTGCGGCGCGAACGGGAGACGTGGCTCCGGGAGCGGCGATCGAGGCTCAGGGGATCGAACCGGGAGCGTGCTTGGCGCGAGTTCCGAGCGGCCATCGAGAACTACGTGCCCAACGTCCGTCCCGGCAATCAGACGGCGCTCAACGCGGCCGCGTCGCCGTTTGCCGACTACGTGGCCGCCGTGCACCGCCGCATCCACCGCGAGTTCGCCCACCGCTTCCTGCGCAGTCTGCCCGCCGGCGGCCTCTCACCCTTCGCCGACCAGACGCTCAACACAAAGCTCGAGATCATCCTCAACCGGAACGGAACGGTTCATCGCATCGGCATCGTGCAGACGAGCGGGCTCTTGCCCTTCGATCACGGCGCTTTCACCGCCGTCATGCGTGCCCAACCCTATCCCGAAGCCCCGAGCCAGATCCTCTCGGGCGACGGGCGCGTGTACATGCACTGGGGCTTCTATCGGAACGAGCGGCAGTGCGGCACCTTCAACGTCGATCCGTACATCCTGCCCACTCCGCCCGGCACGCCGTCGCGCCGAGGGGGGCCGCTCCGCGATGGTCCGGAGGCGGACAGCGTCGTGCCGTTCGAGGCGGTGCCCACGTGGGGCCTCGAGCACGAGCCTTCGGACGACCCCGCGGCGCCGGAGGGCGAGGAGCCGGCGTCGCCCCCCGACCCGCAGCGTCGTGCCCCGCCCGAGGAGCCCGGCGCGCCGCCACCGCCACAGCCCGAGCCGTCGCCGCGCCCGCACGGGTATCCGGGCGGGTCGTCCGTCGGCTGACCGCCGCCGCGCGAGCGCGCGCAGCGATCACATGCGCGTGCCGGAAACCATCGCGCTCTGGGCGGTGCACCCAGTGACCATGGGGGCACAGCTGCCCGCGAAGGTCACTTCGAGCGTCGCGGTGAAGTTGTCGAGATCGGTGAAGGACCCGTGCAGTCGGTAGCGCTCGGTGCAGCCGCCGGTCACCTCGATCCACACGTCGAAGTCTGGGCACACGGGCTCTGTGACGTCCGTGAGCTCCCCGGGTGCGAACGAGCTCGATCTCGGCCTGACGCTGAGCGTGCCATCGGCGTTGGTGAACGTTGCAGTCGAGAAGTCGTAGTACACGCCTCCGAAGTAGCAGTCGAAGGATGTGCTGCCGGTGAGACGGAACATCCCGTCGCACGACGGCGGATCGACGGGGCACATGCAGGCGGGACGGCTCGTGTCGCAGGTGAACACGCACATGTCGGCGGTCGTGTTGCACGTGTCGACCGTGCAGTCGTCCGTGTCGTCGCACATGCGGGCGGTGGGCGCGGGCGCGCAGCCGAACTCGGGCATGCAGATCTCGGCGCCGTTGCAGAAGTTGCCGTCCTGGCAATCCATGGGCGTCGAGCAGGGCATCGGGACGTAGCAGCCCAGGGTCGGGCTGCACGTCTCGCCCGTGGCGCAGCGTCCGGCGACGGGCGTGTTGCTGCACACGCCGCCGACGCCGCAGGTGTCGAGCGTGCAATCGATGCTGTCGTCACAGTCCCCGTCGGCAGTGCAGCCCGTGCCCATGACACAGCCCATGACGGGGTCGCAGCTCTCGCCCGCGGCGCATAGCTCGTTCAGGGCCATGTGTCGGCACGTGTTGCCCACGCCGCAGGAGTCGATCGTGCACGCGAGGGCGTCGTCACACTCGGTGTCCATCGTGCAACTGGTCGCGGCGGTGCATCCCTGCGCCAGGTCGCAGGACTCCCCCATGGGACACAGGGCGTCGACGGTGGTGTGCTGGCACATCCCGCCCACGGCGCAGCTGTCTACGGTGCAGGCGATGGTGTCGTCGCAGTCCGAGTCGGCCGAGCACCGGGCCCCCGCATCCCTTCGCCCGTCGTCCGGGCTCGCGCACGACGCGATCCCGAAGGCGACGATCAGGGGCACCATGTTCCAGCGCAGTTTGTACATCCGCTCTCCCCGCTACCGTCGAATCCCGACCACCATCGCATTCTGGTTCGCGCAAACCGCGCAGTCCCCGCTGAAGCTCGCCCGCCATGTCCCGCTGAAGCGATCCGCGCAACTGAAGGTCCCCATGAGCTCGTAGGTGCCGCACCCCGAGTCCGTGTATCGAACGTGGAAAACGGAGCCCGTGGGCGCGGGCGACTCGGTCAGGTCGAAGCGGTCGGCCTGGACGTGCAGCGCGCCGCCGCTGACGCTGAACGCCAGCTGGTCGATAGTGAAAGTTGCGCGAAAACACGCTGACGCTTGCACCGGCAGGAATCGGAACGTACCGGCGTAGTGCGTACCGGATACGAAGGCGTCGCACGGCATGCCGGCGTCGATGGTCGACGTGCCCGCGTCGCAGCCCGGAGCCGTTTCGTAGCGACAGCCGTTGAGCACGGGGTCGCACACGTCGGTGGTGCACATGTTGCCGTCGTCGCAGTCGGCGGCGTCGCCGTTGAAACAATCGCCCGCGATGCACCGCTCCACGCCGTTACAGAACATGCCGTCAGAGCAATCCTCGGCGACGGTGCATCCCGCAGTGCAGCCCTGCGTCAGGGAGCAGTGGTCCGTGCCGCTGCACATGTCGTCGAGGGGGGTGTGCCGGCAGGTGCGATCGACCGAGCACTGGTCGAGGGTGCAGGCGATGGTGTCGTCGCAGTCGCCGTCGCTCGAGCAGCGCGCGGGTCCCGCGTCGATCGGGCGTGGGGCGTCTCGGCCCGCGTCCATGGAGCCGCCTCCGTCGGTTTCCGGCCGGCTGGGCTCGGCGGTACAGCCCTGGACCGAGAGCGTCATCAGGGCCCCCGCAAGGCAGGCGAAGCGCATGGATCGAAGGTAGACGGGGCGAACCCGGGGGTCAACGACCCGGCCTGCGGGGATGACGGATGGCCCGGCGCCTTCGCCGCCGAGAGATCGCGACGGCGCCGACGGCCAACCACCCTGTGAGCGTTGGGGAATCGCTCCCGGGCCGAGCCACACGGCAGCCGCACCCACCGCCCGAGCTGCCGCCGCCGCCGCCGGAGTCCCGGTTCGCGGCTCCGTCGGTTCGTCGCCCCGCGTCCGTGGCGCCCGCGTCTGGGCCCGCGGGTCCGGCGTCGGGCCCCGCGG
>Ga0214473_10003768_pt1 | contig 18293 bp, 18 predicted proteins | sample RVTome_7_FD_203509 | JGI IMG/M metagenome (GOLD analysis project Ga0214473, IMG submission 203509) | Soil microbial communities from uranium-contaminated site in the Upper Colorado River Basin, Wyoming, United States - RVT98D197 | ecosystem: Environmental > Terrestrial > Soil > Contaminated >... | reverse complement strand
AACGCCGACGCCAACGCCGACGCCGACGCCAACGCCGACGCCGACGCCGACGCCGACGCCGACGCCGACGCCGACGCCAACCCCGACGCCGACGCCAACCCCGACGCCGACGCCGACGCCAACGCCGACGCCAACGCCGACGCCGACGCCAACGCCGACCCCGCCGCCGACGCCAACGCCGACCCCGCCGCCAGGGTCGATTGAGATCGACAAGATCTACTGCGCCACCAGTGGCGAGATCCGCACGACGTTCGAGGTCTTCGGGCCGAGCGGTCCGCTGTCTGCCACGGCGAGCGAGTCCTTGGACTCCCTCGGCTGTCAGTTCGGCGACGCCACCTTCACGATCTTCAACAGCTCTGGCAACGTGGTCTTCCACGGCAACGTCGGGTCCGATGGGATCCTGAACCTGCCGCTGCTGCCGGGCACGTACACGATCACCGAGACCGGCGTGGATACGTCCGCCACGTTCGAGATCAGGACCGGCCAGCTCACGGCGGTCGTGGTGACCAACTACCGGCCGGGCCTGGTCAAGATCATCAAGTACTTCTGCCTGAGCAACGGGCCCTCTGTGGTCTTCGTGATCCAGGGCCAGGGCAGCATTCCCAGCAAGGCAGATTGCGTCCCCGGCAACGCCACCTTCCGCTTTGACGCGGGCACTTCCTTCAGCTTGGCCGACGACGGCATTGATGACGGCCTGACTTTCCGGTGGGTCACACCGGGAATCCATACCCTCAGCGAACTACTTCCCAACCAGGCGACGAGCAGCCCATTCCAGGTTGGATTCGCGAACCCGGTGGACGGGCTGTCTGAGGGCGAGCTCACGACGATCTTCGTGTTCGATTACTCGATCTCCACGCCCACGCCGACGCCCACGCCGACGCCGACGCCGACGCCCACGCCGACGCTCCCGTGCACGTGCCCGACGCCAAGCCCGACGCCCACGCCAAGCCCGACGCCCACGCCCACCCCGACGCCCACGCCCACCCCGACGCCCACGCCGACGCCGACGCCGACGCCCACGCCTACCCCAACGCCCACGCCGACCCCGACCCCGACCCCGACATCTCCCTGCACGTGCCCGACGCCGACACCGACGCCGACACCGACGCCGACCGCGACGCCCACGCCCACGCCCACGCCCACACCGACGCCGACGCCGACGCCGACGCCGACGCCCACGCCGACCCCATCGTCAACGCCAACGCCCACGCCGACGCCGACGCCCACGCCGACCCCGACGCCGGTGTGCACGTCCGGTGACGGTGCGACAGGCCCGCCTTGCGGGCCCACGCCGTCGCCCACGGCGACGCTGCCTGACACCGCCATCACGAGCGCCAGCCAATCGGGCGGCCACGGTGGCCAGGGCCTGCTGCTCGCCGTCCTGCTGATCAGTCTCCTGGCTGGCGCGATGGCCGTCGCCGGAACGAGGACTCGCTCGAGGCGTTGGAGGCTCGCCGGCCGCCTGGTTTATGCATCGGCCGGACTTGGTCGATCGGCACCGCTCGATCGGCTGTGGTCAACGGTTCCGTACCGCGAAGGTCCGCCGAGCTAGCCAGCCGACTGTACGGGGAGGGTCCGCACCCCCGGCGGGACATTCGGGCTATGTGCGCGAAGCACCATCTCTGAGATACCTGTCCGCAGCAGTCATTCGTACGGGTATCCGAGCGCCAGTGCCCATCTCGCCGCCACATCGCGACGACACTCCATCACCGCCGAGCCCACTCCGGCTGGTGCGGCTGCGGCTGCGCCTCGCACTGCTGACCATGGCCATCGTGCCGATGGCCATCTCGATGGCCCTGATCAACGCGCTGCTGAGGCCGATGGAGGACGGAAAGGCGCTATACGTGCTCGGCGTCATGGTCGCGCTGACCCTGCTGTTGATCGCGCTGACCGTGTGGATGTCGCGCCAGGTCCTGCGCCCCGCGGAGGAGCTCGATCGCTCGCGCGCCGACCTGCGCAAGATGTACGAGATCGCGCGGGCCGATTCGCTCCGCGACGGCCTGACCGGCTTGGGCAACCACCGCGCCTTCCAGGAAGAGCTCGACCGCGAGCTTGAGTGGTACCAGCGCTACAAGGTGCCTGTCGCGCTGCTGCTGATCGACCTGGACGACCTCAAGCTGGTCAATGACTCGTCCGGCCACGCGGCCGGCGACGAGATGCTGCGTGAGATGGGTTCGTTGATTGCCGAGTCCGGTCGCTACGCCGACCGGGCCTTTCGCATAGGCGGCGACGAGTTCGCCATCCTGATGCCCCACACCGATGCCGACGGCGCGCTCCACATCGCCCGTCGCCTGCAAGAGCGTGCCCTCCAGCCGCGCCCGGGCGCGCGCGCGATTCCATTCTCTGGCGGCGTGTCTGCCTGCCCGATGCTGGCCACGACACGCTCCCAGCTCTACGCCCAGGCCGACGCGGCGCTGTACTGGTGCAAACGCCACGGCCGGGCGTCGATCGACGTCTTCCATCCGGTGCGCGACCGGGCCGCCAACCAGGAGGCGAGCAACGAGCTCAGCGCGGCGATCGCCCGAGTCGTCACAGATCGCCTGGTCCGGCCGGTCTACCAGCCGATCGTCGACTTGGCCACGGGCGAGGTGATCGGCTTCGAGGGCCTCTCGCGGCCGACCGCGGAATCCGGTTTCGCCGATCCGGGCTCGATGTTCACCGCCGCAGAGGCCGTGGGCCGGACGGTCGAGCTCGACCTGGCCTGCCTCCACGCGGTCGTCGCGGGTGCGCGCCAGATGCCAGTCGAGCAGATGCTCACGGTCAACATCTCGCCGCGCACGGTCGAGGCGCCGCATTTCTCAGCCGACGCGCTCATGGCGCTGCTCGCTCGCTACTCGATCGCTCCCGAGCGCGTGGTCGTAGAGCTGACAGAGCGCGAGAAGGTCGAGGACGTCAACCGGCTGCAGGTCAACCTGGGCGCGCTGCAGCGCTTCGGCCTGCGCATCGCGGCCGACGACGTCGGCGCAGGCAACGCCGGCCTGCGGCTGCTCAGCCAGATGCGCTTTGACATCGTCAAGATCGACCTCTCGCTGGTCCAGGATGGCACCGAGCGCGACACCTCGCGTGCCGTGCTGCGCTCGTTGCGCGAGCTCGCTGGACGCTGGCACGCGTCGGTCATCGCCGAGGGGATCGAAACGGTGTCGCAGTTGCGCATGGTGCGCGAGCTGGGCATAGGCGCCGGCCAGGGCTATCTGCTCGCGCGGCCGATGACCGCGCCGAACATGCTCAGCGTCGACCTGGCGGCGATCGAGGCCGGCGGCCTGGTCCTGTCGCGCACCGGGCCGCTGGGGGAACGGCCGCTCAACGCTCCGGCAGTCGGACCGAACTGAGGCTATGGAGCAGGGGAGCGGCCTAGCGGGGCGTTGTGGCGCTCAGCACCCGTTCTGCAATTGGGGCGAACTCGTCGAGCGAGACCAGTCCTTTCGTCTGCAGCGATCGCGACTTGAGCTCGCTGAGCATCTCGAGCATCTGCTCTTCGCTCGCTGATAGTCCGAGCCGATCGAGCGCCAAGAGGACCGAGTCCAGGCCACTGCCCTTGCCAAGAACGGGGGTCATCGGCCGCTGGCCCACGAGCTCGGGCAGGTATGGCGTGCACTCGAGCAGATGGTCCGGTGCCGCGTTCTTGAGCCAGGTCGTGATGATCCCCGATTCGACGTTGAACAACCGATCACCAACGATGGGACGGTTCGATGGGATCGTGACGCGGGCCAACTCGAGCACCAGGCGTGAGAGCTCGACCAGCTTCTCAGTGCGAATGCCGAGGTCCTTGTCGTACATCGCCAGCAGGGTCAGAACCGTGTCCTCGAAGGGCGTGTTGCCGGCGCGCTCACCGAGCGCCGTGACCGTGGTCTGCACCACCTGCGCGCCACTGGCCACCGCCAGCACCGTGTTGGCCACGCCGAGCGAGAAATCCATGTGAAAGTGCGTCTCGAGCGGAACGTCTGTCCGCTCGCGGACCTTGCGCACGAAGAACGGCACGGCATGCGGTGAGAGGACCCCGAAGGTATCGACCAACCCCAGCGCGTCCATCCAGCCGTCGCGGGCGATCGTTTCGACGAGGTCGAGGAACTGCACTATGCCGGCGCGGGTCGCGTCGATCGGAAAGAACGAGACCTTGAGGCCGGCCTCGTGGGCGGTCTGCGTCGCCTCGATGGCCAGGTCGATGGCCTTGGCCATGGGCCAACGGTAGGCCCATTCAACTATGTGGTGACTCGACGGGATCTCCATAACAACTCCGGCGACACCGGTATCCGCCGCGCGCTTGACGTCATCGACCATGCAGCGGCTGAAGGCCCATATCTCGCTCGGTAAACCAGCGCGCACGAGGCGCCGAACGGCCTCATCGTCCGCTGCCGAGACCGCCGGCAGCCCGGCCTCGATGCGCTGCACGCCTGCCTCCGCCAACGCGTGGCCGATGCGGACCTTGTCATCGGCTGTGAAGACCACGCCGGCCTGTTGCTCGCCGTCGCGCAGCGTGACGTCATGAACCACAACGCGCTCGGGGATGTCTATCCCGGCGCGGACCTCATCCAGGAAGTTCCACGGCGATGTGAACCAGCGGTCAGTGTGCCAAGGCTCGGCCACGTCAGTCCCTCCGCGAGTACAAGATGCCGTTCGACCAAACCGTCGGGCGCGGGCGCACGGCTTGCCCCTCTAGCGCCACATGGGATCGTACGGGTACGTGCCAACGAGCAGCCGGCCCTTTTCGAACCGTCCGATGCCGTACGGGCTGATGTCGATGGTCGTGCTTCGGCCCTGGGTGACAAGCTCGCTGAGCGCGGCACCAACGGCGGGTGCCGTCTTGAATCCGGTTCCGCTGAACCCGCACGCTGCATAGAAGCCGTCCGGTCCGACCTGGCCGATGATCGCCTTCTGGTCTGGCGTGATGCCGTCCTGGCCGCTGTGCGCGGCACCGAACGTGCCTGCGGCCATGCTCGGGCAGCGGGTCAGGATCCGTTCCGCGACGCGTTCACCAAAGCCTGACGGGACGGTCATCGTCTCGCGGTCTGGTGGCCCACCAGTTTCGCTCTCATCCTTGAGGCCGGCCAGCATCGAGCTGCTCCCCTCCGGCCGAAAGTAAAGCCCGTTGGCGTCGTCAAAGACTGCCGGAAAGTCGGCCGGCAGTCCCGGCGGCAGCCGCAGGAACGCGGTGCTGTGCCGCCAGACCTTGACGGGCAACTCGAGCCCGACCATCCGTCCGATCTCGGCCGCCCACGCGCCGGCGCAGTTGATCACGATGGGCGCGGAGTAGCCGCCCCGGTCGGTCTTCACGCCAACCACACGACCGGCACGCACGGCGATCGCCGTGACTCGACGTCCCTGGACGAGCCGTGCCCCCATGCGACGCGCCGCTTCCAGGAATGCCATTGCTGTACCAGCCGGATCGGCATAACCCGATTCCGGCTCGAACGCGGCCACTGTCTCATCGTCGACCGCGAGCATCGGCGCAAGACTGCGGATCTCGCTCGCCGAAACGAGCGAGGTGCGGATACCCAACTGCTGCAGTTCGCCCACGTTGGCGCGCAACCGCTCGATCAGTCCCGGCCGCACGAACTGCAGAAACCCGGTCCGGCGGAAGCCGCAGCCGGGGCCGATCAACTCGTCGGCCTCCTGGAAGTAGCGGAAGGACCACCAGGCGAGCTGTGCATCGGGCATGAAGTCGTGGTGCATCCGGATGAGGCCATCCGACCGGCCGGTGGCTCCGGTGGCGACCGCGTGACGCTCCACGACCAGCGGTCGAATGCCCAGGCGCGCCAGATGGAGGGCGACGCTCGCGCCGTGGATGCCGCCACCGACGACGATCGCGTCCGCGGACCTGGTCATTCTGCCTCCAATCAGCCGGGCCTTTGCCCATGCTACGATCCGGCACGGTGGTGAACGACGCAACGGCGGATGCAGGGATGGTGCCGACCCATCGCGTCGATCGCCAGCGCTTGCAGCAGACGCCCGCCGAACGCCTGCGCGAACTTGGCCGTGACATCATGAGCGCGGCCTACCTGCGCGGCGACTTCGTGCTCAGCTCGGGTGCCCGGAGCTCGTACTACTTCGACAAATACCTCTTCGAGACTCGCCCGAGCATCCTCCGGCGAGTGGCGACTGCGCTCGCCGACATGATCTCGCCTGATACCGACCGAATTGCCGGCCCAGAGCTGGGTGGCGTGGCGCTGGCTACCGCCCTGTCGCTCGAAACCGGCCTCCCGTTCGTGATCGTGAAGAAGGAGGTCAAGGCCTACGGAACGGCGCGTCTGGTTGAGGGTGAGCTTCATCCGGGCGATCGGATCACGGTGGTCGAGGACGTGATCACGACCGGCGCCCAGGCCATCCACGCGGCCCGTCAGGTGGTCAATGCGGGTGGCAAAGTGCTGGCTGTCATAGGCGTCATCGATCGCGAGCAGGGAGGCGCGGAGCAGATCGCAACTGCCGGCTTCCATTTTGATGCGCTCTTCCGGCGCGCCGATCTGGGTTCGTGAAAGTAGCCATGGATCACAGATGACGATTAGCAGCGGTCAGATCGAGTCGGCGCTGCTTGCTGGCGAAGTCGCGCTCGACCCGACTTCGGCATTGCCGGCGACACCTCCCAAATACAACCCCATGAATGACCCCCTGGGGACCGAGATGTTGTGCCGGGCCCTGAGCGGCACCGTGGGCGCATGGAAACCGACGCTGATCATGGTCTGGGAGGATCCAGAAGACATGGTCCTGGCGCACGTGGTGGGTCGCGAGCTCGGAGTTCCGTGGGTTCGCGTGCTCGATGCCGACGGTCTGATCGAGCATATGGGCCGCCTCGCCCCAACGGATCGGGTGCTGCTCCTCGCGGATGCCTTCCGCGACCAGCGGCGCGTACGCGCGATGGTCAGCCTGATCGCCAAATTGGGTGCCTCGACAGTCGGTGCGGCAGCCTTCGTCGAGACCGACCTGCAACGCTCGTTGCGCGACGACTTGCCGCGCGTGGCGTCGCTCGTGGCCTACCCCTCTCGAGCGGTCGATGGCGACGCCAGTTGATCCACTGGGCACGGTCAGCGCTACCGGGGAGCTAGCCCCTCCTCCCGCGGCGTCCGGCCCGGCGCCGGCTGAGCCGAACGCGACGCGCATCTCAGACATGATCGCCGCGATCGCCAGGATCGGAGCTGACCAGTCCGGCGGCGTCACCCGCCTCGGCTTCTCAGAGGCCGAGCGTGAGGCGCACCGGCTGGTGGGCACGTGGCTCGCGGACCTCGGCTTGCGCGTCCGGCAGGATGCCGTTGGGAACACCATCGCAGAGCTTGGAGACGAAGCCTCGAGCTCACCGGCCATCGGCATTGGCTCGCACCTGGACAGCGTGCCCGGCGCCGGCCGATTCGACGGTGTCGCCGGCGTCGTCGCCGCGGTCGAGGTTGCCCGGATGCTGTCCGACGACGGCCTTGGCCGGCCACTGAGAATCGTGTGCTTCGCCGGCGAGGAGGGCGCGCGCTTCGGCGAGCCCTGTCTGGGTAGCCAGGCGGTGGCGGGACGTCTGGGGAGAGCGGACCTCACGCGCATCAGGGATGCTTCTGGAACGAGTCTTGCCGACGCCATGACTGGCGTGGGCCTCTCGACTGAGCGGGTTGATGGGGCTCGTTGGCGGCCCAACGAATGGGCTGCCTTCTTGGAGCTCCACATCGAGCAGGGCCGAACCCTCGAACGGTTGGGCGTTCCAATCGGCGTGGTCGACGTCGTCTCAGGCAGCAGCCGCATCAGAATGACAATCCGCGGCCGAGCCGACCATTCCGGTGGCACACCCATGGACGAACGACTCGACGCCCTGGTCGCCGCTGCTGAGGTCGTGACCGAGATGGAACGGATCGCCAGGCTGCCTGCCAATCGAGGGGCGCGATCCACTGTCGGTCGGCTGGACGTGTTGCCCAACAGCTTGACCACGATTCCGGGCCGGGTCGACCTGGTGGTCGACATTCGTGACGTCGACAGCGAGCGACTGCGCCGCATAACGGAGCATGCGCTTGCGATTGGCAGCGATGTGTGCCATCGCCGCGGATTGCTCCTGGAGTCAACGGTGATTGCCCACACTGCGCCGGTGGTCCTGCCCATCTGGCTGCGCCAGGCGGCGATGGAGGTCTGCGCTGGGCTGGACATCAGGCATCGCGTCATGGCCAGCGGCGCGGGCCACGACGCTCAGTTCGTGAACGCGATCGTGCCCGCCGCTCTCCTTTTCGTGCCCAGCCGTGACGGCCTGAGCCACGTCCCCGAGGAATGGACGAGTGTGACCGACATCGCCACCGGGGCCAGGGTCCTGCTCGAACTGGCGCGGCGCATCGACAGCCAGCTCCACTCAATGGAGTCAGCTCAGGCCTGACTCTCCAACGGTGCACCGCGTAGGGCCCCCGAGAGTGAGAGTTGAGCAGGCGTCTGCCGCGTAGTCCCCCAGCCGCGGATCACGTATAATGTGTAATACGTAGTCGCAACGGCTGTGGCCGGGAGGGAATTCTGGAGTCGCTCGACTTTCTCGGCAAACGCGACGCTCTCGTCTACAGGCTGCGCGAAGCCATCCTGCAGGGGCGCTACAAGGTAGGTGAGCGACTCCGCCAGGACGATCTGGCGGCAACCTTCGGTATCAGCTCTACGCCCGTCCGCGAGGCGTTGCGCGTTCTCGAGGCGCAGGGTTTGGTCCACCACCAGCCGCACCGCGGGGTCACGGTTGCCGACTTTCCGGGCAACTTTGACCAGCTGTACAGGCTGCGCGAGGCGCTCGAGGGCCTGGCTGTCGAGATGGCGGTTCCACGCATGACCGAGCAACGGCACGCTTCCCTGATCGAGCTGGCCGAGCGCATCGGGGCGGCGAGTCGCGCCGGCGACGACGGGGCGCGTGACGAGGCACACCGCGCGTTCCACCTCGTGCTCTACGAAGGATGCGAGTTCCCGGCGCTCGTCGACATGATCAAGATGCTCTGGCGTCGCCACCCCTGGGACGAGCTGCTATCGCTGCCCGGTCTGGCCAGCGAACACGATCACCGCCAGATCGCCGAGCTGGCGGCAGCGCGGGACGCCGATGGCGCCGCCGAGCGGCTGCGCCACCATTTCCGCGCGGTGCGCGAAGCGCTCAACGCCGCCATCAAGGAGCGCGAGTCCGACGTCGACCTGGTTGCCGGTTGACATGGCGCGGGGATCAGGACGCACGAAAGGTCACCTGCTCATCCTGACTCGTGTCCAGGTCGCAGCCCTCCTGCCGATGAGCGCGGCACTCGAGGTGGTGCGCCAGGCCGCCGCCGAGTACTCGCGCGGGGCGGCCCTCATCCCGCTACGGACCAGCATGGAAACACACCAGCCGGAAGGCGAGATGCTGGTCATGCCCGGCTACCTGCCCGGCCCGGGGGCGATCGGGGTCAAGATCTATTCCTGCTTCCCGGGCCCAGACGGCCTATCTGAGGGAACCGCCCTGATGGTCTTCCGCGACCTCCGCGATGGGTTGGAGGTCATCATGGATGCTGGTTGGCTGACGGATATGCGGACCGGCGCCATGACCGGCGTCGCATGTCAGCTTCTGGCGCCCCCGGATGCCCGCCGGCTGGCGCTTATCGGCACCGGGACACAGGCCCGTACCCAACTCGACGGCGTCGCTGCCACAACACAAATCGAGGCTGTTGAGGTCTGGAGTAGAGGCGACGGCGGCCGGGCCAGTTTTGTCGCCGCCGCGCGCGAACGCCATCCAGGGCTCGTGATCCACGGCGCAGCCAGCGCAAAGGAGGCGATCCGCGATGCCGACATAGTTGTTACCGCCACGACAGCAGCGGCCCCTGTCTTCGAGGACGAGTGGCTCAAGCCCGGCGCCGTGGTGTGCGGCATTGGTAGCCACTCCCCGGAAACGTCAGAGATCGACCCGCGCACAGTGGGCCGAGCGAGCCTGGTCGTGGTTGACACCCGGCGTGGAGTGATCACGGGCGCGGGCGACGTCGCCGTGCCGGTCAAACGAGGCCTGATCCGCGAGGGTGACATCGTCGAGCTGGGCGAGCTGGTGATGGGTGCCACTCCCGGCGGAAACGGCAATGGTCCGCGCGTGTTCAAGAGCGTCGGTTTCGCCGCACTTGACGTCCTGGCGGCGAAGACCGTGAGCGATGCGGCAATTGCGCGCGGCATCGGCCGGCGGGTGACCCTCCATTGAGGGCGCTCGAGGGCCAGGCAGCGTTGGTCACGGGTGCGAGTGGCGGTCTTGGATCGGCCATCGCCATCGGTCTGGCCAGGGCCGGCGCCGACGTTGCCTGTCACTACGGCCGGGACCGAGCCGGCGTCGCCCAAGTGGTGCGCGAGATCCGCGGGCTGGGGCGAAGATCAATCGCGCTCCGCGCTGATGTCCGCTCACCGCGGGCGGTCGCATCGCTCGTGCAGCGGGTAGTGACCGAGCTCGGCCGGCTCGACATCCTGGTCAACAACGCCGGTGTCATGGACACGACCCCCTTCCTTGATCTGAGCGCTTCCGATTGGGATCGCGTCCTCGATACCAACCTGAAGGGATACTTCCTGGTTGGTCAGGCAGCTGCCCGTGTGATGTCTGCGCGTGGCTACGGACGCATCGTCAACGTCTCCTCGACGCGTCAGGAGCAGGCTTGGCCGGGCAACGCCGCCTACGCGTCGGCCAAGGGAGGCATCTGGATGCTCAACCGCGTCATGGCGCTCGAGCTTGCTGCCCACGGCATCCGCGTCAACAGCATCGCGCCCGGGACCATTGAGACCGACATGAACACGAGCTACCTGTCCGATCCTGAGTTTCGTCGCCAGCGGATCTCCACCATCCCAGTCGGCCGGCTGGGCGAGGCAAAGGACATCGTCGCCGCCGTGGTGCTTCTCGCCTCCGTCGAAGCCGATTTCATCACCGGTGCCAGCCTGATGATCGACGGCGGGCAGACAATCTGGTGAGCGAACCGCGGCCGTCTCCCCAGGATCTGCTCATCCGGGGCGCTCTGGTCATCAGCCCGGCGCGGCAGGAGATCGCCGACGTCCTCGTCAGCGGGGGCCAGATAGCCGCGGTCGGGCCCCCGGGAGCTATCGGGCCCGCCGATGTCGTGATCGACGCGCATGGCCTGACGCTGCTACCTGGGCTGGTCGATGCCCATGTGCACGTCCGCGATCCGGGCTTGGACCACAAAGAAGACATCGGTTCAGTCACGCGCGCCGCTGCGGCGGGTGGCGTGACCAGCATCGTGGTGATGCCGTTCGACCGACCGATCGCCAGCTCGAGCACCGCACTGGAGGCGAACAGGGATCACCTCCAAGGCCGCGCCCTCGTCGACTTCGCGATGGGCGGTGCGATCGGGCCCAGGAACGTCACGGAGATCATTCGCCTGGCGGAGGCGGGGGCCTGCTCGGTCGAGGTGATGCTGGCAGACGCGCCCGAAGAAGTTGGCCTCCCCACCCCCGCTGAGCTCGAGCGGCTCCTGGTCGCCGCGGACGACGCGGGCATCCTGGTGGGCGTCTATTGCGATGACGGCCAAGAGGCGACTGCGGCGCGCGATCGCTTCGTCGACGCCGGGCGGCGCGATCTCGCGGCTTTCATGGACTCCCGTTCGGCGGACGCCGAGGCTGCGGCGGCCGCGACCGCATGTGCAGCCGCGCTGCGCACTGGTGCGGCGGTCCATCTGCGCCAGTTGAGCACCGCCGCCGCCATCGCGGTGGCGCGTGCGGCGCAGGACGGCTCGGCCGATATCAGCGTCGAGGTGACGCCGCATCACCTCGCTTTGAACACGGACGACGCGCTTGCGCGCGGCCTGAAGGTGCTGCCGCCGATGCGCTCGTCGGGCGATCGCGCGGCGCTGCGGCGGGCGCTTGCCGATGGCTCAATCGACGTCGTTGCCAGCGACCACGCCCCGCACGCGGCCGCTGAGAAAGAGCAGCGGAATATCTGGGACGTGCCGGCGGGTCTGCCCGGCATCCAAACCATGCTCTCGGTGCTCTTCAAGGTCTTGGGGGCCGAGGCAGCGCCGCTCATCGCGCGCGTCTGTTCGGAGACTCCGGCGCGGCGCTTCGGGCTCGCCGCCAAGGGGGGAATCGAGCCCGGGCGAGATGCGGACCTCGTCCTCGTCGACACCCAGGCATCGTGGCTGGTCGAGCCGTCGGCCCTGTACTCGCGCGGGGCCGGCGTTCCATTCTCGGGTGATCGGCTACCGGCCGTGGTCCGCACGACGATCCTGCGTGGGCGCATCGTCTACCAGGACGGCCATTTCCCCGGCCCGCCTGATGGTCGATGGCTCCGCCCGCAACGGGGCGCCATCGGAGCAGGCCCGGCCGGGCTAGCGCTGCAGCTGGGTGCAACGACGTGAATCGACAGCCCGCGCGCGTCGGTGTTCTAGTGCCGTCGAACAACGTCGTCCTCGAGCCAGAGCTGTACCGCCACCTGCCGATCGGGGTGGAGGCCCATTTCGCCCGCCTCCGTGTGACCGCGTCGGGTCCCGAGCATGTCCGGCAAATGTCGACTGAGAGCGAGCGCGCGCTGAGCGAGATGCCGCCCGGCTTGTCAGTGCTGGTCTATGCCTGCCTGTCGACGAGCCTTGTCAGCCCGGGCTGGGAGGCACGCTTCGGGCTTCTCGCGGGCCGCTCGGCGGGGTTGCTGTTCACGGCAGCGTCAGCGACCGTCACGGCCCTGCGCGCTCTGGGCGCGAAACGCATCGCGGTCGTCACGCCCTACCCTCCGGCGATTGATGCCCTCGTACCAGGTTGGCTGATCGTGCACGGCTTCGAGCCGGTGGCCCACGCTTCGATGGGCATCGACGACATCCACGAAGTGGGCAAGCGCAGCCCGTCCGAGGTTGCCCGCTTCGCGCGTTCGCTCGCTGCCGATGGCGCCGATGCGCTGTGCATCATCGCCACCGACCTGCGCACCCTCGACGCAATCGCCGGGCTCGAGCGGGACCTGGCGGTGCCCGTGGTCACGACCAACCAGGCGCTGCTGTGGTGCTGCCTGCGCGCCGTGGGGAATCAGCAGCGCGTGAGCGGCCTGGGGGCGCTGTTCGACCGCCGGATGAGTGAGGACCTGGCACCATGAAGCCCGCTTCCAGCCGAGCAACTGCACTTCCCCAATCGGGCATTCGTGAGTTGATGGCGCTCGCCGAACTGGTTCCCGACGTCATCCACCTTGAGGTCGGCGAGCCCAGTTTCACGACGCCTGAGCACATCATCCGCGCCGCATTCGCCGACGCCCTGGCGGGCTGGACCCGCTACACGCCGACAGCCGGCCTGCCCACGCTGCGCCAGGCAGTGGCCGAACGCCACACGCCCCTGCTCGGGCGGGCCGTCGATGCGGCCGAGGTGGTCATATCGGTCGGTGCGGTGGGCGCCCTGGCCGCGGGCATCTTTGCCTTGTGCGAGACCGGAGACGAGGTCCTGATCCCCGATCCGGGCTGGCCAAACTATCGCAGCATGGTCCAGTTGGCGGACGCAGTGCCGCGTCCATATCGCCTATCGCCGGAGGCGGGTTACGTGCCGTCCGCCGGTGATGTCGAGCACTTGTTCACCGATCGGACCAAGGCGATCATCATCAGCAACCCGTCGAACCCAACCGGCAGCGTGCTCCCCGGTTTGACCATCAAGGCCATGGTGGAGCTAGCCGTCGAGCGCGGTGTTTACGTCATCGCCGACGAGGTGTACGGGGATCTCGTCTACGACGGCGAATACGTACCTGCCGGGCGATTCGACGAGCAGTCCGTCATCACCGTTGCGGGTTGCTCCAAGACCTACGCCATGACCGGCTGGCGCATTGGCTGGGCGATCGCCGCCCGGCCCATCGCCGACTTGATGACCAAGCTGCAGGAGCCGCTCGTGTCGTGCCCGCCGTCCGTCTCTCAGAGAGCGGCCGAAGCAGCCCTGCGTGGTCCCCAGGATGCCGTGTCGACGATGCGTGAGACGTATCGGCGGCGACGCGATCTGGCCTGTGCGATCCTCGAGCCCGCGGGTCTCTTGGCCGCACGTCCCGGAGGTGCGTTCTACGCAATGGTGGACCTGCGCCAGCTGGGCATGAGCAGCGGCGCTCTGGCGCGGCTGCTGCTCGACGAGGAGCACGTTGCCACGGCGCCTGGCGACACCTTTGGCACCAGTTGCGATGGCATGCTGCGCATCTCGGTCGCCAGCCCGGACGAGGCGGTGCAGGAGGGTTGCCAGAGGATCGTCCGCTTTGCAGCCCGGCACGCCTTTGGCGCGGCCGCGAAGAGCTCGGAGCGCGGGGTGTGATGGCGGTGGGCAGGCGCCAGCTCCGGATTGACGCCGCTGAGCTGGAGACACATATCCAGACGCTCGGTGCCGTCGGCGCGTTGCCGGAGGGCGGGCTATACAGGCCGGTCTACAGTCAGCCGTGGGTCGACGCGATGGCGCTGCTCGAGCGCTGGTTCGCGCAGGCTGGGCTGGAAGTCCGGCACGACGCGGTGGGATCGCTCTTCGGCCGGGCGACGGGGCGCGACACGGAGGACGGCGTCGTGCTCACCGGCTCACATGTCGACACCGTGCTGCGCGGCGGCCGCTACGACGGCGCACTCGGCATCCACGCCTCGCTGGCGGCGCTCAGATCGTTGCTGGATGCCTTCGGCCGACCGCGCCGATCGATCGAGGTGGTCGCCCTATGCGAGGAAGAGGGCAGCCGCTTCCACTGTACTTTCTGGGGCACGAGGGCGATGCTCGGCTTGATCGCGCCCGACGAGCCGGACGTGCTGCGCGACGCCGACGGGATCACGATCGGGGCGGCGATGGCACAGGTTGGATTTGATCCCGCGGCCATCCCAAGCGCGCGCCGCAGCGACCTGGCGGCATTCCTCGAGCTGCACATCGAACAGGGGCCGGTGCTCGCGAGCGCAGGCCTCGACCTGGGCATTCCCCATACCATCACTGGCCAGCGCCAGCTGGCAGTGACGATCCACGGCCGTCAGGATCATGCCGGTACAACGCCGATGGACATGCGCCTCGATCCACTGGTCGCGGCCGCGCGCATGATCGAGCGCATCACACTGGCTGCGGATTCGATGGGCCGGCCGGCGGTGGCGACGGTTGGCCGCATCGAGGCACGACCGGGCGCGGTCAACGTGGTTGCGGACAGCGTTCGCTTCACGATCGATACACGCCACTCAGACGCACTTCAGCGGCTGGCGCTCATCCAGCAGATTGAGGCCGCGATCGGCGAGGTCGCTGCCGCAGCGGGGGTGAAGGTTTCGATCGAGCGACTGATCGAGCTGGAGCCTGTTCCGCTGGATGGTGAGATCCGGTCGTTGCTCACGTCGGCGGCGCGGGACGAGGGCCTGCGCTACCTCGAGATGCCCAGTGGCGCGGGGCACGACAGCCAGATGATGGCTCAGCACTTGCCGACGGGCATGATCTTCGTGCCCAGCCGCGAGGGCCGCAGCCATTCGCCAGAGGAGTTCACCCCCATCGACCAGGTCGTACCGGGTGTCAGGGTGCTGGCCCGCGCGCTGTACGAACTCGCCTACCGCTGACCGGCGAACGAGCCGACACCGCTATGGCATCGGGCGTGCTGGTCGTGGCGATCGGTGGCAACAGCCTGATCAAGGATCGCCAGCACATGACCGTGCCAGACCAATATCGAGTGCTGGGCGAAACGAGCTGGCACATCGCGCAGCTCATCAGCCGCGGCTGGCAGGTCGCCATCGCGCATGGCAATGGTCCGCAGGTGGGCTTCGTGATGCGCCGCTCAGAGCTCGCGGCGCATGAGCTGCATCAAGTGCCGATGGACGTCTGCGTCGCCAATACCCAAGGAGCGATCGGTTACGAGCTCCAGCAGAACCTGGCCAACGATTTTCGGGCACTCAAGATCGATCGGCAGCCAGTGTCGATCGTCACCCAGGTCGAGGTGGCAGCCGACGACCCTGCCATCGCCAATCCGACCAAGCCCATCGGCGCGTTCATGGACGAGACGCAGGCAAGGCTGCGCCTCGAGCGCGACGGCTGGGCCATCCGCGAGGACGCCGGTCGTGGCTGGCGCCACATCGTGCCCTCACCCCGGCCGGTTCGGATCGTCGAGGAGCGAGCGATCAAGACGCTCGTACGCGAGGATTTCGTGGTCATCACCGTTGGCGAAGGCGGTGTGCCGGTGGTTGCCGACGAAAACGGCGACCTGCACGGCATTCCCGCCGTGATCGACAAGGACCTGGCAGCGTCGCTGCTGGCGACAACGTTGCGCGCCGACATCTTCATGATCACCACCGCGGTCGATCGCGTCGCGCTCGAATGGGGCGGACCCGGGCAGCGCTGGGTCGATCGGCTGAGCCTGGTCGAGGCCAGGCAGTACCTCGCCGAGGGCACCCATTTCGCGGCCGGTAGCATGGCGCCCAAGATCGAAGCATGTGTGCGCTTCCTCGAGCGGGGCGGTGGTGCGGCGATCATCACCAGCCCCGAGCACATGGAGGCGGCCCTCGCGGGCAAAGCGGGAACCCGTCTCGTCGCCTAGCCCGGTGGGCGACGGAAGGTGCTTCCGTACACTTCGCGCGTGCCTTCCACGAGCATTGTCCAGAGCCTGCCCTACGTCGCATGGGTGCTGCTTGCCGCGCTGGCGACGGGGTCGTTCGCGTTCGTGGTGCTGACGCGCCAGCTGACCGACGCGACGCGCGGCTACCTGGGCTTCACCGCCTTCTGCGCCGGCTTGCTGGCGTTGCTGACGTTGGCCGCCGACTGGGGGCTGCCAGCTCCGACCGACCTGGTCGTGCGCACCGCCCCGGCCGACCTTTCCTTCGCTCGCGAGGTCGGCCTCGCGGCGTTTGCCGCGGCCGCGCTGGTCTACCCGTTCGTGGGGCGCCGGCCGCGCGCGTCCCTCGTCGTGGCGCTTGCCGGACTGGCGGCCGGGACGGTCGTCCTTGGAGCGGCCGCGTTCGGCTGGGCGCCGAGCGCCGTCGACGGCGTGCCGCTGCTCGTCCAGCTGGTGATGCTTGCCCTCGCCACCGGCGGCTCGCTGGCGGCGATCGTGCTCGGCCACTGGTATCTGGTCACGCCCAAGATCTCGGAACGGCCACTGGTTCTCCAGGCGCGCGCCCTGCTGGCGACCGTCGGCCTGCAGGTGCTGCTGTTCGTGACCTGGACGACGCTCGGCGGCGGCCCCGGCCAGGATGCGTTCGACGCCTTTAGCGGCGGGTCGCTGCTGCTGGTCGTGCTGCGCCTGGTGGTATCGCTGCTGTTCCCGCTGGCGCTGTGCGCGATGGCCTGGCGGACCGCCTTGACGCGGTCGATGGAGTCGGCCACCGGGCTGCTCTACATCAACCTCGCCGCTGTCATGGCCGGCACGATCGGCGCGGCCGCCCTGTACCTGTCCAGCGGGCTGCTTCTGTGATGCGCGCATGCGCGTGACGGTCCGCCTGTTCGCGATCCTGCGCCAGCAGGCCGGCTGGCGCGAGCGCGAGCTCGAGCTCCCGGCCGGGGCGACGATCGACGACGCGTGGCAAGCGCTGGTCGCGCTCGTGCCCGCGCTGGCCGCGTCGCGCGAGATCGTGCGCTTCGCCCGCAACCGGCAGTACGCGCAATCCTCCGAGTTGCTCGCGGACGGCGACGAGCTGGTGCTCATCCCGCCGGTTGCGGGCGGCGCGGCGGACGGGCCAGCCGATGACCGGCTATTGCGCGTCGAGATCCGCGAGGTGCCCCTGGACGAGGCGCTGCTCGCCGAGCTGCGCGCCGTCGTGCCCACGCCGCGCGACGGCGCGCTGGTGATGTTCGTGGGCCAGACGCGCGAGACGCCGGGCACACCCGCGCCGGGCGAGGAAGCAGAGGCCGCACGCCACGCCGGCGAGCGCGTCGCGCGGCTCGAGTACGAGGCCTTCACGGAAATGGCGCTCGACGTGCTGCGCGCCATCGGCAATGAGATCGAGGAGCAGTTCGGCGTGCGCAGGCTGGCCATAGTCCATCGCAGCGGCGTCGTCGAGGTGGGCGAGGCGAGCGTCGTCATCGCGGCGGCAGCGCCGCACCGCGGTCCGGCCTTTGACGCGTGCCGCTACGCGATCGAGGAGCTCAAGGCTCGCGCGCCCATCTGGAAGGCCGAGCACTTCGCCGGCGGCTCGGTATGGATCGGCTCGCCGGCTCGTGGCGCTGGACCCAGCCAGGCATCGGAATAGGCCGAGAGTACTGCCCCTCGTGGTGCCGCAAGACAACGCAACGAGGATGCGGAAATTAACGGAGACCGCGAGTTATGTGCGCTCTTATGTGGTGGTCGGTGCACCGTCAGTACTGGACACGCGTAGTACCCGCGCAGACACTGCGGACATGTACGGACATCGAGATCAGGTGACGGACCTCCGTCACTCGCTGCGCAGCCCATCCACCCCAAATGACCGTCGCGTGAAGACGCATGC
>Ga0214473_10003767_pt1 | contig 18297 bp, 19 predicted proteins | sample RVTome_7_FD_203509 | JGI IMG/M metagenome (GOLD analysis project Ga0214473, IMG submission 203509) | Soil microbial communities from uranium-contaminated site in the Upper Colorado River Basin, Wyoming, United States - RVT98D197 | ecosystem: Environmental > Terrestrial > Soil > Contaminated >... | reverse complement strand
TAGAACTGCATCCGCCGCTGGTTGAACTGCCCAAAGCCACCACCGCCTCCGCCGAACGGACGGGGCGGCGGAGGTTGCAGCGCCATCTCCGCCAGCTCCTGATCCGTGAGCCGATGCGCCGGCGCGGTCCAGAGGGGCTGCACGTCGGGCGCCCGCTGGGCCAGCACGAACTTCCCGCGGAGTTTGCCCCGGAACTTGGTGACGTCGGGCTCGCTGTCCACCACCGCCATCACGGCCTCGGCGGTCACCGGCCCGTTGGTTCCCGGCGTCCACGCCCCGGGATAACCGATCAGCGGGAAGGGCCGAGGGGAGACCACCTGGGCACTGAAGCGCTCATTGCTCCAACCCCGCCCAAACGGACCCCACGGCTCCAGCTTCGCGTTGACCAGCCCCCACTCGGTGAGCTTCTGCCGGGTCCACTCGGCGGCGGCCTTGATGTTGGGCGAGTTGGTGAGCCGGCCGCCGTACACGTCCGTGAGGTAGCTGGTGATCTCCATAACCTGGGACCGCTGGAGGCCCTCTTCCTTGATCTTGTAGAGGGCGTCCAGGTCCACCCGATCGGTGGCCTGGGTGGTGGTCTGCGCCGAGAGCGGGAGTACCATGGCGGCAGAGATCCACAGGGCGCGCCGCGTCGCCCGCGCGAAGGAAATCGTGTTCATGGGAGCATGCTCGCCTTCTTGATGTAGTCGAGGTTGGGGAAACTGGCCTGCAGAAACGCATTGCCCTGCGTTTGAATCATCATCTGGCCCTGGCCCTTGCTCGGCGTCTCGCCATACTCGCCGTTGAGGCGATCCACCACGTCCATGCCGGTCACGACTCGCCCGAACGGCGAGAATCCCTGTGAGTCCAGGAACGCGTTGTCCTTGAAGTTGATGAACACCTGCGTGGTGCGGGAGTCCACACCGGAGGTGGCGAACGTGATCATGCCGCGCTTGTTGCTCTGGGTCGCCGGATCGTCGGGGATCCGTGCGTTCCTCCACCATTTGGAGATGGCCGGGTCACCGTTGATGCCGAACTGGACCATGAAATTGGGCACCACGCGGAAGAAGCGAACCTCATCGAAGAAGCCGTGCCGCGCCAGGTTGTAGAAGCGGTCGGCGCCGTGCGGGGCCCAGGCCCGCGTGACCTCGACCTCGACATCGCCCTTGCTGGTCTCGAGCTTCACGCGATAGACATCGGGCGCGGTTGCATTCATCTCAGGGGCGTTCGGAGTCGTGAGCGGGGTCACTGGTGCCGCCTCCGACGTTGCTGCCTGTTCCTCATTGCCCTTCTCCTTTCCACTGCAAGCCACTAGCAGGGCCGCCGCGCTCACCAGGGCCGAAGCGGCGGTGACGGGCCGGGTTCTCATGCCGTACGTCTCCTCTGAGTGAGTGTCACTGCCTGGCGCGGACGACGGTATTCCGCAGCACGCCCACGCCCTCGACTTCGACTTCCACCACGTCGCCCGGCTGCATGGCCCGGGTAGCCTGCGGCGTGCCGGTGTAGATCACGTCGCCGGGCAACAGGGTCACGTACCGGCTCACGTAGCTCACGATCGTGGCCACGTTGAAGATCAGGTCCTTGGTGCGCTCCGACTGCCGCACCTCGCCGTTGACCCGCGTCTGCACCAGCAGGTCGTCGTAGTTCAACCCCCGGGCGATGATCGGACCCAGGGGCCCAAACGTGTCAGACGCCTTGGCGCGGAACCACTGGAGGTCGCTGCGCTGCCAGGCGCGCTCGCTCACGTCGTTGCCCGCCGTCACGCCGAACACGTACTGCAGCGCGTCCGCCACCGGCACGTTCTGCGCCTTCCGGCCGATCACCAGCACCAGCTCGCCCTCGTAGTGGAGATCGGTCGCGTCCGACGGCATCACGATGTCGGCGCCCGGCCCCACGATGGACGTGGGATACTTGGCGAACAGCCCGGGATACTCGGCCACAGGACGGTTGCCCAGGTGGCTTCGATAATTGAGGCCCACCGCGATCACTTTGGACGGCTCCACCGGCGCCAGCAGCCTGACGTCCGCCATGCGCAGGGTCCGCCCCGTGGCGCGCGGCGATTCGAAGATGCTCCCGGCCAGCTCGCGGACGGTCTCGCCCTCGAGCATCCCGTACCCGGTACGCCCCTCGTGGGCGAACCGGACATATCGCGTCACGCCCGGCTGCGCGCCCAGCGGGCCCGTGACCAGGGACGCTGCCACGAATATCGAGAAGACACGGTGCATGCGACGCTCCTCAGGCCAGCGGGATGTCGTCGTCAATGACGACCTGCATGGGCAGTCCATCAATGGTCAGGATGGCGCGCGCCTTGAGGGTCTCGGACCCGCGGAGCTTGCCGTCGCGCACGCCATCGTCCACCGCCTTCTCGATCTCGCGTTGCGCCGTGACGCCGAACTTCTTCAGGAACTTGCGCACGCCCAGGTTGAAAGCTTCTTCGTTCACGACGGCTCCTTTGCCTATCCGTCGGGAAGAAGGTACGGCCGGGAGAACCGGTGGCAAGCGCGACGCTGGACAACACTGCGCCCACGTCGCCAACGTCCTGCGACGCCATGACGCAGCGAAACCGGATCCGGGCCACGTACGAGCTCGCCGCGCCGAGCCGCAGCGCCGCGATGGCCAAGGCCCGCGACATGACCGTGGAGCAGACCGTCGAGGTCCCGGCCGAGTGCGTGCCTCCGGCCAGCCAACCCCTGGTGGGAGCCATCGAGCGCCTGGAACGCGACGGATCCCGGTGGCGCGTGATCTGCTCCTACGATCCCGCGATCGTGGGCGACAGCGTACCGCAGCTCTTCAACCTGCTTTTCGGCAACATCTCCCTGCAGCAGGGCATCCGGCTGACGGACGTCTGGCTCCCGGACATCCTTCTCAACCGGTGGACGGGGCCGGCGTTCGGGATCGGCGGGCTGCGCGGGCTGTGCGGGGCCCAGGGCCGGCCGCTGGTGTGCGCCGCCGCGAAACCCATCGGCCTCTCGTCCACCGAGCTGGCCGCGATCTGCTACGACTTCGCCGCCGGCGGCGCCGACATCGTCAAGGATGACCACGGCCTCGCCGGCCAGGCGGCCGCGTCGTTCGCCGAGCGCGTGGCCCGCTGCCAGGACGCGGTGGCGGAGGCCAACGAGCGCACCGGCGGGAAGACGCTGTATTTCCCCCACCTGTCGCGAGGCGCGGGCGCGCTCTGGGAGGACCTGGAGTACGTCCGCTCGCACGGCTGTCGCGGCGTGCTGCTCAGCCCCATGCTGTTGGGCCCTGACTCGGTGCGCGCCGTCGCCGCCCAGGGCGAGGTGGCGATCCTCGGCCACCCCAGCTTCAGCGGTGCGTTGCTCCAGCGCCGGCACGGCATCGCGCCGGAGGTGCTGTTCGGCATCCTGTTCCGGGTGATCGGAAATGACGGGGTGATCTACCCCAACGCGGGCGGGCGCTTCCCCATCTCGCTTGCGACCTGCCGCGCCATCAACCAGCGTCTACGCGCGCCGTTGGGGTCGATGCGGCCCGCGGTGCCGGTGGCGGGCGGCGGGGTGGACACCGAGCGGGTGCCGTACTGGATCAAACAGTACGGCAACGACACGATGTTCCTGGTGGGATCGAGCCTGTACGCCCAGCGCGACCTTCGCGGGGCCACGGCTCGTCTGGTGGATTCGATCAGGCGGTCGAGCCACGGGTAAGTCAGGGATCGACCACAGGTGGTGGATTATCGAGAAGGCGCCGGGCGGATTCGAACCGCCGAATAGAGGTTTTGCAGACCTCTGCCTTACCACTTGGCTACGGCGCCAGGGGACGTAAGTTCGCTACCGGCAGACCCTTTCTCAAGCGGGACACCGACACATGACTATCCTCCGCACGAGCGTCGAGTTGGCGCTCGAGCCCAGGGCGGCGTTCGACGTGCTGGTCGAGGAGCTGACCTCCGGCCTCACTCGTCTGGCCATCCGGCTCGAGCCCGGGGCCAACGGCCGCATGGTCGAGGGTGCCACCGTGGTGGGCGACGTCACAGCCTGGCACCCGGGCGAGCGAATGGCCTTCCAATGGCGCCACCCCGATTGGCAACCCGGCGAGGCCACTGAGGTGGAGCTGCGGCTGGAGCCGGTGGACCACGGCACCCGCGTCGTCCTCGAGCACCGGGGGTGGGGAGGTCTCATTGGCGAGCCCGACGAGCTGGCCGGATGGTTCGCGGGTGAAGTGCTGTCACCCCTGCTCCGAGCCATGGCGCCCGGCGCGCTCGGCGATTGGATCACCGACCGGCGGGCCCGCCGCCCGTCCGGCGCGCAGGCCCGCGCCGTCTATCGGGACCCCCTGTACCACTTTCCCAATTTTCGCGTCATCCTCGGCGAGCTCGCCTTGACGCGGGAGGACTACCTGCTCGAAGTCGGCTGCGGTGGGGGAGCGATGCTCAAGCGCGCGCTCGAGAGCGGATGCCGCGCGGCCGCGGTGGACCACAGCCCGGACATGGTACGGCTCGCCCTGCAGGAAAACCGGGACGCGGTCCTCGAGGGACGCCTCGAGGTGCGCGAGTCGGGCGCGGACGCGCTGCCGTTTCCAAATGCCACGTTCACCTGCGCCGCCATGACCGGGGTCCTCGGGTTCCTGCCGGATCCGGTCGCGGCGCTGGCCGAGGTCCGGCGGGTGCTGGCCCCGGGCGGCCGGTTCGTCGCGTTGGGAAGCGAACCCGAGTTGAAGGGAACGCCGGCCGCGCCCGAGCCCTTTGCGTCACGCCTCCGCTTCTACGAGGACGACGAGCTGGCGGAGTTGGGACGCAAGGCCCGGTTCGAGGAGGTGCGGGTGGTTCGGCGCGGCCTGGAGGCGTTTGCCCGCGAGGCCGGCGTGCCGGAAGAACACCTCCCGCTGTTCGCCGGCGGCACCCCTTTCCTCCTGGCACGCAAGCGCTAGCGCGCGGGTCGAAGGCCCATTACAGGTGTACGTAGCGGCCGAACACCAGCGCCATCACCAGCCCCACCGCCCCCACCAGCACCGCGCCGACCAGACCCACCGCAAACGGTTTCATCCCCACGTTCTTGAACACCGAGAAGCTGGTGTGGAGGCCCACGCCGGCCATGGCGGTCCCCAGGAGGTAGCGGGAACCCCACGTGTCGCCGATCTGCGCCGTCAGCGTCTTCCAGGCCCCCTCGGGCCACAGGCCGAACGCCGCGCCGCCTCCCAGCGTGGCGTCGCCCACCGACCGCACGACCGACATCGCCACGAACCCGAGGACGAACATCGGGAAGAGCCTGGCGATGCCGGCCGGGGCGGCGTGCCCGCCACCTTCGATGCGCTGGCGTCGCAAGTGGACGAACGAGAGGAGCGGCACCACCACGGCGAGAAACAGGTTTCGCGTCAGCTTGGTGACGGTGGCCGCCTTGAGCGCCACCTCATCCTGGAAGACCTCGCTGTACGTGAGGGCCGCACCCACCACCTGGGAGGTCTCATGCACCGCCGTGCCGAGGAACAGCCCGATCTGCTCCGACGTCTGGAGCAGGTGAGGCGCCAGATACGGGTACAGGAACATGCCGAGCAGCCCGAACAGGGTCACGTTGGCGACCGCGTAGGCCACCTCACGGTCGTCGGCCCCGATCGCCGGGGCCGTGGACACGATGGCGGTGACCCCGCAGATGCTGGTTCCCGCGGCGATCAGCGTGCCCAGGCGCGCCGGCAGCCCCAGCAGCCGGTTGAACCAGGTGATGAACACCAGCCCCGTGGCGATAGCGGCCACCACCACGGGGACGCCCCAGGCGCCGAGCTTGAGAACATCCAGTACGCTGAGTTTGATGCCCACGAAAATGATCCCGAGCCGCAAGAGCTTGGTGATCGCGAATTGCACGCCCGGCTTGAGGCCTTGTGGGAGTCCCAGGAGCTGGCGCACCAGAATCCCAATGACAATGGCGACCAGCACGCCCGATACCGGACTGGCCTTCCCTGCGGGGTCTATCCCCTGGGCCGCGAGGAGCGCGCGGCCGGCGAGGTCGGCCAGCGGCAGCGCCGCCAGCATGATCCCTGCGGCCAGGGCCACGCCCGGCAAAAGCCCCGTGAGCTCGGCGCGCCGCGACACGCCGAACACGCCTTGGAGCAGCCGCGCCGTTATTGGTTCGCTCACACCCATGGCGTTCTCCTGGCCGGTCCCCCGCAGGTGGGCACCGGACCTGGTTGACGGATTCCTGCCGTTCACGCACCTTGATGCAGTCTTCCGGTGACGGCGATGGCCCAGACCTCCTCACAACTGGACTACCCCCAGCCTGGCGGCGAGCGCCGCGGGCCGGCTGATCGCCGTCTCGGCGAGCGCCGGCTCCAGCTCGTCACCGTCGGGTCCGATCGCCGCGGCGGTCCGGAACGGCGCCGCCCGGTGGGCCGGCGCGAATCAGCCGGCGGTCACATCCGCAACGCCCTTCAGGTCCTGGAAACCGCGCTCCTGGCCAGCGAGCGCGCCGGCGACACGGCCAAACACGAAACCATCAGCGTGGCCATCGATCGCCTGAGACAGGCCCTTCGCGAGGTGGATCGCCTCGCGGGCGACCGCTCGCACCTCGGGCAATTGCTCAGGGTGACCGAGCGCGGCCTGTCGCCCGACATCCTCCCCGGCCTCCGGCCCTGGCAGTCCTGACGCCCTCGCTGTAAAGCGCGATTCACGCCAGCGTCACACGGCCTTCGTGAGAGATCCCGTAGGTTGGGACCCCCGAGCCACGCACCAGGAGGGTCCCCGTGATTACCCAGCTCGGCCTCGTCACCGTCATCGTCAGCAACCTCGCACGCGCCCAGCGGTTCTACCGCGACAAGCTCGGCCTGCGCATGATCTTCTACAACCGCCCGCACAAATGGCTGACCTTCGACTGCGGGCGCGGCACGCTGTCCCTCACGGTCCCGTGGAACCGGCGCTCAAAGAAGCTGGTGGGCGCGAGAACCGGCATCAGCTTCTTCGTGGACGACATCGAGGCCACCTACAAGGTCATGAAGAAGAGGGCCGTGAAGTTCCACGTCGCCCCGCGCACGGAGCCGTGGGGCGGCAAGCTCGCCAACTTTGAGGACCCGGACCGCAACCAGTTCTTCCTGGTTCAGATGCCGGCCGACTGGCGATAGGGTCCCCCGCCGGCCAGCTCGCCTGAAGCGCTAGCCCGTTCGCGCGATCTCCGCGATCGCGTCCACGGCGGAGTCGATCTCTTCAGTCGTGTTGTAGTAATGAGGCGAGACGCGGACGGCGGACGCCGCCCGTTTGCTGTCCATATCCAATACGGCGTACGCTCGCAGGGAAGCGTTCGCGTTGATGCCCCGCTCCCGCAGCCCGGCGACCACGGTGCGCGCGTCGCGCTTGCCCACCTCGACCGTCACAATGGCGCAGAGGGACGGGCCCCGATCCAGCACCCGCAGGCCGTCCACCGCGCCCAGGCGCTCACGAGCGTAATCCGCCAACTCCGCCGCCCGGCGCCCTCCTTCCGTGACGTCCACCCGCAACGCGTACCGCGCCGCCTCACCCAACCCCAGGTGCAGCGCGTAGGCGAATTCCCAGTTTTCGAACCGGCGGGCGCCGTCCACCAGGGTGTACTCGTCGGCCGCCGTCCATTCGGCTCCGCGCATATCCACCAGCAGGGGGTGCGCCCCGGCGGCCAGGATCCGGTCCGACACGTAGAGGAAGCCCACACCCCGTGGACCCCGCAAGAACTTCCGCGCCGTGGCCGACAGGTAATCGCATTTCAGCCGCCGCACGTCCAGTGGAATCTGGCCCACGGACTGACAGGCATCGATCAGATACGGCACGCCCGCCGCCTCGCAGATCTCGCCCACGGCCTCCACCGGCTGCACCAATCCCGAATTGGTGGGCACGTGGGTCACGGCCACCAGCCGGGGGCGGCGGCGCGCGATCAGCTCCCTCACCGATGACGGATCCACGCCGCCTTCCGGCACATCCTCCGCGCGCACCAGCTCGACGCCCAGCCGCCGGGCCAGCGATAGGTACATGATCTGGTTGGAGATGTAGTCGTTCCGAGACGTGAGGATCAGGTCGCCGCGCTGGAAATCGAAGGCGGAGAGCGCCAGCGCGAACGCGACCGTGGCGTTCTCCACGACCGCCACGTTCCTGGGGCGTGCTCCAATCAACTCGGCGACCGAGGCGTAGGTCGCGGCCACTTGCTCCGCCGCGGCGTCCGCGGCTTCGTAGCCCCCGAGCGCCGCCTCACGCTCCAGATGGCCGACCAACGCGTCCAGCACGGGGGCCGGCATCAGCGAGGCCCCGGCGTTGTTGAGGTGCACCCGCTTCCGGCATCCGGGCGTGTCCCGGCGCCATTGTTTCAGCCTGGCGTCCAGAACGCGAGCTGTCTTCATCTGGGCAGGTAACGCTTGGGGAACTTGGCCACGACCGTGTAGTTCGGGTCCACGATGTTGGCCACGCTGCTCTCCGCCAACTGGCTCAGCAGCGCGTACGCGTCCCATTTCCCAAAGCCGTACTCGCCCATCCACTCGATCAGCTCGACGTGCGCCAGCCGGAACGCGTCGATCAGCGGCCGGCCGCTGCCCGCCACCATGATGTAGTCGGCGTCCTCGAGCCGCGGCCAGTCAATGCGCTTGTTTTTCACGAGGTCGAGCTGGAGGGTGACGTCCATGGAGGTCTCCAGTCCGGTCCCCGCCACCTCGCCCTCCCCCTGGCGCGCGTGCCCGTCGCCGAAATAGAAGTATGCCCCGTCGTGGAAGATCGGCAGCATCACCGTGGTGCCCTCGCGCACCTCCTGCGCGTCCATGTTGCCGCCAAAGTTGCCGGGCCAGAGGCCGGCGAACGCTTCCTGGCCGGCCGGCGCCACCGCCACCCGGCCCAGCATCGGGCGTAGCTCGATCTCGATGGTGCGCATCCGGCTGTCCGGCAGCTCGGTCGTGGCGGTCATCCGCTGGCGGTCCATGCGCCACAGGTAGCGCCGCGCCGGAATGGGATCGTTGAGCAGACGAACCCGGGAATCCGTGGCGAGGCCGCCGAAGTCGGAGTAAAGCTGGGCCGCCGCGAGATCGGTGTTGGGCCGGACCCGGATGATCTTCACGACCAGCACGTCGTTGGTGGTGGCCCCCTCGACGTAGATCGGCCCCACTTCGCCGGGGAACGCGCCGCCCTCGGGTGTATAGTACGGCCCATGCATGGTGTTGGAGATGAGCACGGTGCCCGGCTTCACCCGAAGCACCGGCTCGCGGACCGCGAACGTCGGATGCCCGATGGTCGGCCGGAAGCGGACGGTGTCCGGCGACGGGGTCTGGGCCGCGAGCCCGGTCTCCGCGAGCGGGGCTAGCGCGGCGACGGCGGCCAGGAGCAACACAGGGGCGAGCATAGAGACCTCCAGGAGGAGCGGGGCATCAAGTTCGCTGAGCCCGGCGCGTTGTTCAAGGAACCCGGGCCGCCTATAATAACGGGTGCTCCGCCCCTCCGACGTGCTGGCCTTGCTGAGCGCGTTCGATCCCGGTGCCGACCAGCGCGCCGCCCAGAGCCTCGAGCGGACGCGAGCGCTGCTGGAGCAATCGCCCTCCCCGTTCGCCCGATCGAGCTTCGATCCCGGACACATCACCGCCAGCGGCCTGGTGCTGGCGCCGGAACGCGACCGGGTGCTCCTGGTGTTTCATCGCCGCCTGCAACGCTGGCTGCAACCCGGCGGCCACGTGGAACCAGAGGATACCGACCTCGCCGCCGCCGCCCGGCGCGAGGTGGTGGAAGAAACCGGCGTCGTGCCGAACCCGCGCCGGGCGCCGGTGCTGATCGGCGTGGACGTCCATCCCATCCCGGCCCGGACCGACGAGCCGGCGCACTGGCACCACGACATCGTGTTCCGGTTCGTGGCCGGCGACGACGACCGGATCGCCCCCGAGTGGGGGCGCGACGTGCAATGGTGTGCGGTGGATCGCCTCGACGACTGCGACGCCGACGACGCGCTGAAACGCAGCGTGGAGCGCGCGCTCGCCACGCCATGAGCCCCAAGCGGGAAAGGACCAGGCCATGTTGCTCGTCACCACGCCCAGCATCGAGGGCGCCGAGATCGCGGAGTACTTCGGGATCGTCACCGGGGAGGCGATCCTGGGCGCGAATATTTTCCGCGATCTGTTCGCCGGGATCCGGGACATCGTGGGCGGCCGGGCGGCGGCGTATGAAAAGGAGCTGCGTGAAGCCCGCCAGCTTGCCCTGGAGCAGCTGGCCTGGGAAGCCCAGCAGCACGGAGCCGACGCGGTGGTGGGCGTGAGCCTGGACTACGAAGCCATCTCGTTCGGGCGCGGCGGCAACGCGCTCATGGTTACGGCGAGCGGGACGGCGGTCAGGGTGGTGTGGTGAGTCAAAACGCGTAGCTCCGCCCGAAGCTCAACACCCAGCGATTCCCGCTGCCCCCTTCCGCGACGCTCCACTCGTCGCCGAAGCGGTACGCCAGGTCGAATCGCCCCACGTTCGCTCCCGTAGCGCGCGTCGCCCCGAGCCGGAGCCCGATCCCCACGTCGCCACCGGCCCGCGCCGGCTGATCCGCATACCACGCGCCCCCGAAGTCGAGAAACCCCGCCAGCCCGATCCCTATCAGGTGAAACACCTCGTCCACGGCGAACCAGCGGTGCTCCAGTGTACCCCAGACCGTGCGGGTGCCGGTGAACGCATGAGAATCGAACGCCCGCGGGCCCAGGCCGTGCCCCAAGTCGAACTCCGATCCCGGCGGGAGGCGGCGCCGCGCACCGGCCTCGACGTGCAGCACCGTGGCGTGGCGCTCCACCGGCCGCGCTCCCACCGTGAGCCCGGACCACACGCGGGCCGAGTCCAGTCCGTCCGCGGTGAACAACCCGTTCGCCTGCACCTCCAACCGCAGGAACGCGTGTCCCGACCCGGCACCCGTCTGGGCTTCGAGCTCGGGGCCCACACCGCCTCGCGCGTAGCCGAACGCGGCGGGAGCCGCCCAGGCCGCCACCCGAACGCGGGTGCTGAGGTCAATGTCCTCCTCGCGCGCGAAACCGTTGTAGTGCGTGACCACCTCGAAGCGGGCCCGTCGCCAGTCGAGCTGCAGCCCCACGGCGCCGCTCACCGAATCCGGCACCGGCAGCAAAGTGTCCGCCGACCGGACGTAGGCCTCTCGCTTCACCTGCGCCACCAGCCCGGCGCGCAGGTATCCGCTGGCGGCGGTGTACGGCGCCAGCGCGCCGCTCATCCGGACGCCGAGGGACCGGCGCTGTAACGCGTCCACAGAGTCGCCGTCGCGGAACTGGAGGACCCGGTGGCGCCCCGCTTCGCCGCTCCACTCCAGCGCCCGCCGGTCACCGAACGCGCGGAACGGGAACCCCACCGCCCACGCGCCGAGCCGCCCGTCGCTGCGATCGTCGTACGAACCGGCCAGCAGCAGCCGGCTGTTCAATACCCGGTTCCAGCGGGTCAGAAAGGTCCACGCCGTGCGATCGGCGTCGTGGCGGTATTGCACGCCCACCGCCGCCGCCACCCCGAGGAAGTCCCGTTCCTCGAGCCCCGTGGACCAGGTGAACTCGCCCCCGGTGGATCGGGCGTTGAATTGCAGCTCCGTGGTCCAGCCGTCGCGGGTCTCCACGATGGCGGCGAACCGGCCGGCGAGCCGCATGGTGTCCACCGAGACGTCGCGGAACAGGCCCAGCCGCCGCAGGTTCCGCGCCGTCTCCGCCACCAGGGCCGAATCGTACGGCTGGCCCGCCCGGAACAGCAGCTCGCGGCGCACGATCTCGGTCCGGGTCTTGAACCGGATGGCGTTGGCGATGGCGAAGACCGGGTTGCGGGAGGCTTCCTCCGTATCGAAGACGTCGTGGGTGATGACGACGATGGTGTCGATGGTGGGAGCTTGGGCGCGGAGGGAGGGTGCGAGACCCAGAAGCGCCAGCAGCACCGGCGTGGCGGGGATGCCGCTCATGCCGCTGTCACGACTTCCGCAATCGACTCCAGCACCCGGTCCGGCTGGACACCGCTCCTCGCCAGGACGTCCTCCCGGAACTTGCCCGTGCGGACCAGCCAGCCCTGGAGCCCGGCGCGCTGCGCGCCTGCCACGTCGGCCCAGAGATCGTCGCCGATCATGGCGGGCGGAAGGGCCGGAGAGGCCGCAGGGGCCGCAGCGAACGCCCCGCCCAACGTGACCAACGCCGCACGATAGAACATCGGTTCAGGCTTGCCACACACCATCGCCGGCTGGCCGGTGGCATACTCGATCGCCGCCACGTACGGGCCAGCGTCCAGCTCCAGGCCGGTCTTCCCGAGCCAGTACCGATCCTTCTGCAAGGCAATCAACAGCGCGCCGTCCAGCACGTAACTAAAAGCGTGGTTGAGCAGCGCAGGGGTCCATTGGTCGCCGAGGTCGCCGATGACCACGGCGGCGGGAGAAGCGGCAGTGGCGGCAAAAGCGGCAGAAGAGCCCGCCATTCCACCAACCAGCTCGAAATCCGAGAACTCTTCCAGCGTCGCCTGCGCCACGAAGGGGGCGACGCGCTGGATCCCGCGTTCCCGCAGCAACCGCACTCCGGCCATCACCGACGTGAACACTTCGGCGGGCTCGACCTCGAAGCCATAGGCCCGCAGCCGCTCGACCAGCCCACGCCGCGAGCGCCGCGTGGTGTTGGTCACGAACCGGAAAGGCACGCTGCGCCGTCGCAGCGCGGCGATGGCCTCCACCGCGCCGGCAATGGGGCCCGCGTCCGTGTAGAGCGTGCCGTCGAGGTCGATGAGGAGGGTGGGCAGCTCTATCCGCCCTGTCCGCCTAGTATTTCCCCAGATACTGCTCGATCTCCCATGCCGTCACCACCGCCGAGTACTCCAGCCACTCCTGGCGCCCGGCCTCGAGCAGCCGTTCGTAGTTGTGCTCGCCCAGGGCCTCGCGTACCACCGGATCCTTTTCCAGGCAATCCAGCGCTTCGTGCAGGTCGCGGGGCAGCTCGTCAATGCGGTACTTGCGCCGCTCGCGGTGGCTCATGGTGAAGATGTTCTTGTTCACCGGTTCCGGCGGCGTGAGACGGTGCTCCACCCCGTCCAGCCCGGCGGCCAGCTGCACCGTGAGGGCCAGATACGGATTGGCGGAGGGGTCCGGCATGCGCAACTCGCAGCGTGTCCCCTGGCCGCGACGGTCGGGAATGCGGACCAGCGGCGAGCGGTTCCGCATGCTCCAGGCCACGTTCACCGGCGCTTCGTAGCCGGGCACCAGGCGCTTGTAGCTGTTGATCAAGGGATTGGTGACGGCGGCGAATCCCCGAGCGTGCTTGAGCAGCCCGGCGATGTAGGCCAGCCCCACCTTGGAGATCTCCCATTCCCCCTTGGGATCATAGAACGCGTTCTTACCGTCCTTGAACAGGGACTGGTGGGTATGCATGCCCGACCCGTTCTGGCCCAGCACCGGCTTGGGCATGAACGTCGCGAGGAACCCGTGCCGGTGCGCCACGTTCCGAACCACGAACCGGAAGGTCGCGAGATTGTCGGCCGTGACGAGCGCGTCCGCGTAGCGGAAGTCCACTTCGTGCTGGCCGGGCGCCACTTCGTGGTGGCCCGCTTCGACCTCGAACCCCATGTGCTCGAGATCATCGATGATGAGCCGGCGAATCACCTCGGCTCGATCCACCGGCGTCATGTCGAAGTAGCCGCCCTGGTCCTGGGTCACCAGCGACGGCTGGCCACGCTCGTCAAGGTGAAAGATGAAGAACTCCGCCTCGCACCCCGCCATCATCTCATAGCCCATCTTCTTGGCGCGGGTGATCTGCCGCTTCAGGGTCTGCCGGGGGCATCCCGGAAACGGCGAGCCGTCCGGGTTGTAGATGTCGCAGATCAGCCGGCCCACCCGTCCGCCCTCGTCCTCGTACGGGAAGATCTTGAACGTGTCGAGGTCCGGCTTGAGCATCATGTCACTCTCCTCGATCCGCACGAATCCCTCGATCGAGGACCCGTCGAACATGATGTCGCCGGACAGCGCCTTGTCGAACTGGGTCTCCGGCACTTCGACGTTCTTGTTGATCCCGGTGATGTCGGTGAATTGGAGTCGCAGGAAGTCCACCTCGAAACGCTTGGTCAACGCCAGCAGGTCGGCCTTCGAGGCACCCTTGGTGTCTATCGCATGGCCGCGGACCGGGGGCTTCTCGCCGACGGGCGCGGTGATGGGCTTACGGGATGGCACGGGGAAGCTCCTTCATGTGAGCGCGGGGGAAATGTAATGGTAGCGGGTCGTGAAGCGTGCAACGTAAAGGGGGCGACTCAAGATTCACGCGTCAGGCTTCACGTTTCAGCGTCCTTCCAGCGAATCCAGCAGGTTCCACAATTCCTGCGCTGAGAACTCGCCAAAACGCTCCAGGATGTCCGGCTCTCGCCACTCGAGGAAGATCCAACCGGAGATCCGGTGAACGTTGCCCGCCACGAAGTGGATACGCCCCCGCATGGCGTCCAACCCGCCGTCGCGGACGATCTCCAGCAGAACGTCCCAACGGCCCTCCCCGCGTACCAGCTCGCCCATCTGCCGGGCTTTGATGTCGCTGAGCGGCGGGTCAAACCGCGTTTGTTTGGGAGCGCCTGAACCGCTGCTCGTCATGGCGCTACACTAACGCCCGCCCCCTCCCCCCGCTACACCCCGGAGCGGAGGGGCCGCAGAGGCCGGAGCGGGCGCAGGGGATCACGCGGGCCGCGACACTCCTGCGGCCCCTGCGGCCCCCAGCGTATATTGGCTCCGGACTCCGACAATGGCCCCCCCATGAAGTGTCCCAGTTGCGGCAACGAAACCACCGGGAAGTTCTGTAGTAGCTGTGGAGCCGCCTTGGCCGGCGCCACTTGCGCCGTGTGCGCAGCCCCGCTCACGGCCGGCGCCAAGTTCTGCCACGTGTGCGGCACGCCGCTGGGCGCGTCACGGCGCGCGGGCGCCAGAAACCAGACCATTCCGTGGATCATTGCCGGCGTGGTGGTGGCCCTCCTGGTCGTGGTCCTGGTAGCTCGCTCCGGCGGCGGCCCCGCGGGGGCGCCGGGTGCCGCGGCGGCACCGGCCGGGATGCCGGGCGGCGCCGGCACCACCGACCTCAGCACCATGACCCCCCGCGAGCAGGCGGACCGGCTGTTCGACCGGGTCATGAGGGCCTCCGAAGCTGGCAACGCGGGCGAAGTGACCTTCTTTGGCCCGATGGCCGTTCAGGCCTACAGCATGGTCGGCCCGCTCGACGCGGATGCCCGGTTTCACGTGGGCCTGATTGAAGCAGTGCTGGGGAACGACACGGCGGCCACCGCCCAGGCTGACACGCTGGTTCGGGAAGCCCCCAGGCACCTCTTCGTCTCGCTGATTCGGTGGGAGGTGGCCAACCGTCGCGGGGACACGGCGGCGCTGCGCCGGGTCTACCGCGAGTTCCTGAACAACTACGACGCCGAAATCGCCACCGCCAAGAGCGAGTACCAGATGCACCGCACCCGGCTCGATGCCTTCCGGGACGAGGCGCGCGGCGCGCTGGGCGCCGGCGCTCGCTGATGCCCACCATTCACCTCGCCCACAGTCCCGATTCGGATGACGCGTTCATGTTCTATGCGCTCGCCGAGGGCCGCATTCCCACCGGCGACCGTACTTACGTCCACGAGCTGGCCGACATCGAGACCCTGAACCAGCGGGCGATGCGGGGCGAGCTGGACGTCACCGCCGTCTCGTTCCACGCCTACGCCCACCTGGCGGACCGCTACCTCCTCCTGCCCCACGGGGCGTCCGTGGGCGACCGGTACGGCCCACGCCTGGTGGCGCGCGCGCCCGCGTCCGGTGACCCCCAGCGCGCCGCGTGCGGCCGCCGCATCGCCGTTCCGGGCAAGCTCACCACCGCGTTCCTGGCGCTACGGCTCTACCAGCCGGACTTCGAGCCGGTGCAGACGCCGTTCGACCAGATTGAAGACGCGGTCCTGGCAGGGTCAGTGGACGCCGGGCTGCTGATCCACGAGGGCCAATTGACGTACCAGGGCCGCGGCCTCCACCTGTGGGTGGACCTGGGCGAATGGTGGTTCGGTGAGACCGGCCTGCCTTTGCCCCTGGGCGGCAACGTCATCCGCCGCGGCCTGGGGCCGGAGTTGATCCGCGCGGTCTCGCGAGACCTCCGGGCCAGCATCGCGTTCGGCCTTGAGCACCGGGAGGACGCGCTGCGGTACGCCATGCGCTTTGCGCGGGGGTTGGACCCGGCCACCACAGACCAATTCGTAGGGATGTACGTGAACCAGTTCACGCTGGATTACGGCGCCCGCGGCCGGCGAGCGGTGCAGACCCTGCTGGAACGGGGCGCGCGGGCGGGCCTGGTGCCGGGAGCTTCGGTGAGCTTTGTGGACGACGAAGGCGGCATACCCAGTCCGACGCGTTGCTAAGGGCTCGCCAAAGGTTATTCTATACGCGCCAGATGAGTCCACAGGCGAAAAGCCCGCCCAAGCCTGCTCCCGCAGAGGTCAGCATCCTCGTGGTGGATGACGAGGACGCCATCCGCAACGCCCTGGAGCGGTTCCTGGTCAAGCGCGGCTACCAGGCGCGCGCCGCGAAGACCGGCGAGGAGGCGCTGGAGCAGCTCAAGGACGGCGCGGTCTCCCTGATGCTGCTGGACGTGCGCCTGCCCGGCATGAGCGGCATGGACGTGGTCCCCGAAGCGCTCAGCGTCAATCCCGATCTGGCCATCGTGATGCTGTCGGGCGTCACCGACGCCACCAGCGCCGCGATCTGCATGCAGCGCGGGGCCATGGACTACCTCACCAAGCCCATCGAGCTCACCGACCTAGCCGGCGCCATCGAGCGCGCGCTCCGGCGGCGGGACACGCTGCTCCAGGAGCGCAACATCTCCACCTGGCTCAAGGAAGAACTGGAGCACCGTGCCCGGGAGCTGGAGCGGGAGCGCCGGAAGCTGGAGCAGCTCAGCATCGCGACCCTGGAAGCCCTGATCAACGCGCTGGAGGCCAAAGACCGTTACTTGAGCGGCCATTCAGCTCGCGTCGCCGCCTTCTCGGCCACGGTGGCCCAACAGATCGGCCTCTCGGACGACGAAATCGAGCAGATCCGCATGGCTGGCCGGCTCCATGACCTGGGCAAGATCGGCGTGCGGGAAGCCGTCCTGAACAAAGAAGGGCCGCTCACACCTGAGGAGTACGAGCACGTCAAGGAACATGTGGTGATCGCGTCCCAGATCCTGGCGCCCCTCACCCACCTGGGCCCCATCGTCACGTTCGTGCGCGGCCACCACGAGCACTTCGACGGCACCGGCTATCCGGACCGGCTCAGCGGGGAGGACATCCCGCTCGGCGCGCGGATCATCTGCGCGGCCGAGATCTACGACGCCCTGACCACGGCGCGCCCGTACCAGCCGACGATGACGCCCGAGCAGGCGGTGGAGCGCATGCGCCGGCTTGGTGGCAGCGTGGTGGATCCGCGGGTGCTGGAGGCGGCCACCGCCGCCGTCGCCAAGCGCCAAACGCTGGTGTTCCTGGACGAAGACACGGGCACAGGAAACTGATCCAGAACGGGCAAGCGTGGGCGATCACGGGCGGCGACCAGGGACCGCCCGGTGCGCCCCGCCCCGCAATCCTCCTTCTCCTCCTCGCCATCCTTGCTTGTTCCCCCGACCCACGGTGGATTGCCGTCGCGGGAGGGCGGGACGTGGCCCTGTTCGACGGCCAACTCCGATCCACGGGCGTCTGGCACCTCGATGCCCCCGCCACGGCGCTCGAAAGCAACGGGGACGGTCTCGGGGTCCTGATCGGCTCGGCGACCGGTGTCCGGGCGGGAAGTGTGTCCTGGGTCCGGCGGACGGACGGCGTCACCCTCGTCCGGAGCGAGCTGCAGGGCGCCGTAAGGGGCCTTTGGTTGGATCGCGAAGGGCGGCACGTGTTCGCCCTCGCAGGCGGCCCGGCGGGGAGCCTCGGGATTCTGCGGGCGGATCCCATGGCGGAGATCCAGACCATCCCGGTCTGCGCCGAGCCGGTTGGGCTGGTGTTCGTGCCCGACGGGGACCGGGCCTACCTGACTTGCCGGCCGGGAACGGTAATCGAGGTAGACACCAGGCTCCGGATCGTAGTGAAGAGTGCCTGGGTGGGGGCGGACTCGGGACGGGCCTGCGGCGCAGGCCGGAGTGATCTGTCCGCCAATGGAACGCTGCTCTTCATCCCCTGCGCCGGCACCGGGCAGCTGCTGTACCTCGATCGAGCGACGTTGACGCCCTGGGACTCGATGCCCGTAGGGGCGGGAGCGTCGGCCGTAGCGGTCACGCCCGACGCGGTTGCCGTGATACTCCTGCCGGACTCCGACCGCGTGCTCCTGGTCAACCTCCGGAGCAAAGCCCCGGTCGCCGAGGTACCCGCACCCAATCCCGCGGCCGTGGCCTTGAGCGCCGACGGCCGGCTGGCCTTCATTGCCGCGGGGG
>Ga0214473_10003766_pt1 | contig 18299 bp, 11 predicted proteins | sample RVTome_7_FD_203509 | JGI IMG/M metagenome (GOLD analysis project Ga0214473, IMG submission 203509) | Soil microbial communities from uranium-contaminated site in the Upper Colorado River Basin, Wyoming, United States - RVT98D197 | ecosystem: Environmental > Terrestrial > Soil > Contaminated >... | reverse complement strand
CCTTGAGGTCCGAGAGCCGGCTGGCCGCCTCGGCCAGCGCCTCCTCGAGCCGACCGTATTCGTCTCCCGGGACGGGCGAGTCTTCCGCCTCGGGCGCCCGTCGTGCCCGCTCAGCCCGCAGATGCTCGACCTCCACGTGCTTCTGCTCGAGCGATCGCTCTAGCGTCTCGGCGTGATCGGCCGCGGCTTCCACTTCGGCCTGCTGCCGGGCGAGCTCCGCCTCGAGGGCGCGCACGCGCTTGGCCAGCTCGACATCTTCGACGCTTCCGCGATCCGCCGCGACACTCTCGTGCGGGCGCGCGCTCGGGATCTGGACCACACACCAGGGGTCGAGGGCCGTAGCGTCGTCCGAACAGACCGCGAAGAACCTGGTCGCCTCCTCAGGGTGATCTTCGAGGAGCGTTCCGTCGAAGGTCAGGTCGTCCTGCCCGGCGGAGGCCCCAAAATCCACGACGGACCAGCCCGCAAAGGGGGCCTGTCCGAGCATGTGCGTGCGCCCGAAGCGTCCCGCCAGGAGCTCGTACAGGGCCTCATAGCTGAGGCCGCGGCCATTCGCTATCGTGCCCGCGATCAGCACCCCGTCGCTCGCGAGAATCTCCCGCATGTGCGCGACGCGCTCCGGCACGGCCATCTCGATCGCGACGAGGTCCGTGGCGACGATGACCTCGAAGCTGTCGGGTTTGAAGGACAACGGTCCAGGCTTGAGCAGCGAGACCCGGGCGCCCTCCCGCTCCCCCCGCGGGCCGGGCTCCCGGGCGAGGACCAGCACCGAGCGTGCCCGTAGGGCCAAGCGGTGCGGCGCCTCCGTCACGGCGTCCGTGAGCCATAGGACGCGGCAGTCGGCGACGAGCGGGCCGAGATAGACGGCCAGCGCCAGCTCGGCGGATCGGGCGGTGCCGTCGGGGTGTCGTTCGGGCATGTGAAGAGCCGGGACCGCAGGCGGAAGCGCGGCGGCGCTGCACTATATCCAGGGGCCGGATCCCCGGTCAATGCACGGATTTCACGGGGGACCCGGCCTGCTACAGTGTGCCGGGTGAGCAAGCGTCTCGTGGACGTGGACGGCTATCTGGCGCGGTTGCGCCGGCGTGCCGCGACGTTCTACGGGGTGCGTGCGGTCCTCCTCGGCGGCGGCGTGGCCACCCTCGCCGGCGGTCTGCTCGCCGTGCTCGTCGGAGCAGCGACCGTCCCCTGGGTGGCCGTCGGGGCATGGGCGGCGGTCTTGGCGTCCGGCGGCCTGGCCGGGGCCTTCGGCCTGCGAGGCGCCGCGCGCATTCGCGGCGACGGCGCGGCCCGCCTGCTCGCGTCGGTCGACGAAGGCTTGGCGTCCGCGGCCCGGTCCGCGGTCCAGCTCCGGAGGGACGCCGGCGCGAACGCCGCGGCGCCCGAGCTCGTGTCTGCGCACGCAGCCCAGGTACGCGAGGTTCTGGCGCTAGTGCCCCCCGAGCGCGTGGTCCCGCTCCGTTGGCTGCGCCACGCGGCCGTACCCGTTGGGGCTCTGGCGCTCGTCGCGGGGCTCTTCCTGCTGAGGGGCACCGACCGGGGCGCGGCAGGGGCATGGGCCTTGTTTCACCCGGGGCAGAAGGACGAGGCGGGTATCGCGGTGGCTTCCATCGTCGACTCCGTGGAGGCCGAGCTCACCTACCCCGCCTACGCACACAGGACACCCCTCGCGCTCTCGGGCGTCGTCACGATCGAAGCGATCCGAGGAACATCGGTCGAGGTGCGAGCCCGCACCCGCGTCGAGGTGAGCGGCGGCGTCCTCGAGCTCGGGGAAACCCGTGTGCGGCTATCGCCCGACGGTTCCGACGGCTTGCGCGGTCGGTTCGTCGTCAGGGATGACGCGCGTCTGCGGATACGCGTCCGTGACGGCGACGGCCGGTGGCTGAGGGATCCGGGGGAGTGGACCGTGCGTGCCCTGGCCGATCTTCCCCCCCGGGTGACGATCACGTCGCCCGACACCGACGTGACGGCGGAGCTCAGGGACGCAGTGTCGCTCCACTGGAAGGCCGTAGATGACATCGGCCTGCGCACCGCCGACCTCGTCGTCGTGGCCCCGGGCGGTCGCCAAGTGCGGCGGCGCCTGGTGTGGGACGAAGAGGCCGCTCAGGTGGAGGCCGCGGGCGAGGCTAGCATCGTCGCGGCCGCCTTCGGCGCCCGGCCGGGGGACGAGCTGACGCTGTGGGTCGAGGCGCGGGACGGGGATGACGTGTCAGGCCCGAACCAGGGCCGCTCCGTCGTACGGACGATTCGCGTCGCGTCAGAGGCCACGCGACGATCCGAGGCGCTGGCCGGGCTGTCGAGCGTGCTCGGCCTGGGCCTCGACGCGCTCGCTGATCGGCTGGAGAGTCACATCGGTCAGGACGGGCCGTCGGCAGCGGCGCGTTTCGAACGGATCTCAGCCAGCTCGGGGGCATTCGCCGACGCCTTGAGCGTCACGTCCGCTGAGATCGCAGGAGCGACCGGCGCGACAGCCGACCCGAGCTTGCTCGCCGAGATGTCGCGCAGGATCCGGCGAATGCTCACCCGCGAAGGCCGCCTGACACGCCCGCGGCTCGCAGCGGCGACCCGCCGCACGACCGCGGACGCCGAGGCGGTGGCGGAGCTCGAAAGGGACGCTCTGCTCCTGGCGGACATGCTGACGCGCGCGCAAATCGGGGACGCCGCCGCAATCGCCCGCGAGCTCGAGGACCTGCGTCGCCAGATGGCCTCCCTGCTCGCGGAGCTCGCGCGGGCCGATTCGCCGGAAGCGCGGCAGTCCCTCATGGAAGCGATTGCCCGGGCCCAGACCCGAATGCGCGACCTGATGCGCCGAGTTGCCGAGATGTCCCGAGACGTGCCGCAGGACTTCATCAACACGGATTCCTTCGACCCGGCCACCGCCGAGGACGCCCTCGCGTCGCTGCGCCGGGCCGTGGACGAGGGCAACCTCGAGGAAGCCCAGCGGCAGCTTCTCGCCCTCGAGCGCCAGATCGATTCTCTCGCACAGGCCCTGGGCGCCGGAGCAGAGGCCTTCGAGCAGGCGCGATTCGGCCCCCGTGAGAGGGCGCTCGCCGAGGCGATGGATGCGCTGGCAGGGCTCGAGGCCGAGCAGCAGCGGCTCGCCGAGCGAAGCGTGAACGTGCGGCGCCAGGCAGCAGAGCGCGCGCTCGCCCAGGACGGCTCCCGACGCGGCGAGTCGATGCAGGATCTGTTACAGCGCGCTGGAGCCGCCAGGCGGGCCCTCGAAGCCGTGGCGGCGACGGGCGGCGCGCCGGTGGACGACGAGGCCTTCGGTCGGGCGCGGCAGCGCATGACCGACGTGGAGGACTCGCTTCGCACGGGAGACCTCGGCGAGGCGAGGCAGATGGCGGATGAGGCGACGGGTGACCTGAGCGCCCTCGCGAGGGATCTCGATCTGTCGGCGCTGATGTTCCCGGGGGCTCGGGGCGAAACGGCCGACGCAGCCCGTCTCGCGCGCGACGCATCGCGGCAGCTCGCGGAGCTGCGACGAGAAATGGACCGCGCCGTACCGCGGGTCGGCGACTACCTCGACGAGCGAGGACGCGCGCAGATGCACGAGGACGTCGCTGGGCAACGCGCCGCGGAGCAAGCCGCGGGGGAGCTGGCCGAGAGATTCGCGCAGGGGCCGGACGAGGCGCCGCTCCTCCCGGACGCAGCCCGAGAGGTCGAAGAGGCAGCCCGTTCCATGGCGGAAGGCCGTCGGGGTCTCGAACGGCGCGACCCCGTCTCGGCCTCCAACGGTCAGGAGGAGGCCGCCCGCCGCCTGACCGAGCTCCGCGAGCGCATCGAACGCGAGCGCGAGCGCACGCGCGACTCCGGCGGAAACGACGGCGAGATGGATGGAACCACCGCCTCGGGCTTCCAGGAGCCCGTGCGAATCCCCGGAGCCGAGGAGTTCGCTGGACCGATGGAGCTCCGCCGCCGGCTTCTCGACGCCATGCGCGAAGGCGTGCCCCCTGGCTACGAGGCCGCCGTCCGACGCTACTACGAGGAGCTTCTCCGATGACGAGGACCGCCGCGATCGCAGCGTGCCTGCTGTGCTGGGCCCCGGCCGTGCGGGCCATGCCCCCGGGAGCAGACGGACGGGCCTTGCACGCCGCCGTCGCCGCGCTCGGGGAAGCGCAGGTGGAAGTCGCGGCCGAGGGTCTCGCCCCCGTCGCGAGGCGTCACCCCACCGACCCGGATGTTCTCGAGGCCATGTCGATGGTCCATTTCCATCGTGGGGACTACGTCGCGGCGGTTGACGCGATGGACGAGGCCATCGTGCAGACGCCAGCCTCGCCGCGCGTCGCCGAGCGCCGGGCCCTGCGAGAGCTCATGGCGGCCACCCGTCAAGCGACGGAAGGATTCGTGACGGTCGCGTCGGCGGATGGTCGATACGTCGTCCGACACGCGCCCGGACGCGACGCCGTGCTCGCTCCCTATGCCCTCGATGCCATGGCCGCTTCGGATCGCGCGCTCTCGGAGGTCCTGGGCTACCGACATCCTGGGCCCGTTCGTCTGGAGATCTACCCGTCGCCGGCCGCCCTCGCCCGAGTCTCGTCCCTGACCGTGGAGGAGATCGAGCGCACAGGCACCATCGCCCTGTGCAAGTGGGACCGTCTGATGGTCACCAGCCCCTGGTCCCTGATCCGAGGCTACCCCTGGCTCGACACGATCGGGCACGAGTACGTGCACCTGCTCCTGTCCCGGGCGACGCGGGACCGGGCTCCAGTGTGGCTACAGGAGGGCGTGGCCAAGTTCCTCGAGCGCCGCTGGCGCGGCGAGCGCGGACCACCGCTAGCGGAGCCCGCCACGCACGCGCTGCTGATCCGAGCCGCCCACGACGACGCGCTGATCCCCTTCGACCGGCTACATCCATCGATCGCCATGTTGCCGTCTCAGCACGACGCGGCCCTGGCCTTCGCTCAGGTCGCCACGTTCGTGGGGGAGTTCGTGGATCGGTACGGCGCCGAGGGGCTCAGGGACACGGTCGCCCGCGTCGCCGCCGGTGCCGACGCACGCGACGCACTGGCTGCCGTGGCCGGGGAGCCCTTCGATCGGATCGAGGAGAGGTGGCAGAGGGGCCTGCGCGCCCAGTCCTGGGCCCAGGGGATCCCTCCGCGGCTGATCGCGCTCCAATTTCGGCGCGCCGCCCAGACCGAGGACGAAAGCGCCGAGCTCGTCGTCGAAGCCGCGCGCGCGCCGTTGCGGCTCGGGGATCTGCTATGGGACCGGGGAAGGCCCGCGGCTGCGGCCGCGGAGTACGGCCGGGCCGTGGAGGCCGCCCCGGATGATCCCATCGTCGTCTCCCGCTTCGCCCGGGCCTCCTTGACCGCCAACCGGGGTGCGGAAGCGGTGTCGGCCCTGCGACGGATCCGCGAGCTCTACCCGACGCACGCCCCTGCGCACGCCCTCCTCGGCGCGTGTCTGCTGGCCCAGGGAAACCGGGTCGACGCACGCGAGCCCTTGAGGGAGGCCCTGCGCATCAATCCGTTCGACCCCGAGCCGCACTGCGCGCTGGCCGTCGCAACGGACGACGACGGAGAGCGCCGCCGCGAGCAGCGGGCTTGTCGAGCCCTGGGCGGCACCCTGCGCTGACGGACGGCGCCGCTCAGGAAAGCCCGCGCAGCCAAGCCAGCTCGTGCCAGGCAGTGGTCGCCATCCGCCGGGCGCGACCGGTCCGGCTCGACGCCGGAATGGAAGGCCGTGGCTTGTCCGAGGCCGGTCCAGTCGCGGAAGGGTCGTCCGAGGCCGGCAGCTCGTCCGAGGCCGGTCCTGGCGTTTGGGGGTGGTCGCTCATGCGCTGAAGTGAAGGGGGCGTGACCGCCCCGGCGCGGGCCGCGAGTGTGCCAGGGCCGAGCCCCGCTGCCCAGCCCGAGCCGCCGCGGAAAAGGGCGCTTGCGCTGACCCTGCGGCCGGGGCGAGTTCGGTTGCTCGCACGGGCGCGGTCCACTAGGTTGCCCATCGTGGGCGAAGCCACCGAACCCGCGTCTCCCCTCGCATCCGCACCGGAGCGACCCGCGTCGGGGCTGGGCGACGTCGATCGGGTCCGAAGGCTGGCGGAGGCCCACGACCGGATCCTCGAGCAGGTGCGCCGCAGAATCGTGGGCCAGGAGGCCGTGGTGGACCTGCTCCTCATCGCGCTCTTCGCGCGCGGGCATGGGTTGTTCGTGGGAGTGCCAGGTCTCGCCAAGACGCTCCTCATCACGACCCTCGGGGAGGTGCTCTCCCTGCGGTCCAACAGGATCCAGTTCACGCCGGACCTCATGCCGAGCGACATCACGGGCACCGATGTGCTCGAGGTAGACCGGGACACCGGCGAGCGCCGGTTTCGCTTCGTGCGCGGCCCCGTGTTCACGAACATCTTGCTGGCGGACGAGATCAACCGGACGCCCCCCAAGACGCAGGCCGCGCTCTTGCAGGCCATGGCCGAGGGTCGCGTGACCGCGGGGGGCAACACGTTTCCGCTCGAGCCGCCCTACCTCGTGTTCGCGACCCAGAACCCGATCGAGCAGGAGGGCACCTACCCGCTGCCCGAGGCCCAGCTCGACCGGTTCCTGTTCCAGATCGACGTGGGCTACCCGAGCGCCGAAGAAGAGGTGGAGATCGTACGTCGCACGACTGCGCCCGCGACGCGCATGCCCGAGGCCGTGCTGGACCGAAACGAGATCCTGGAGCTCCAGGAGCTCGTGCCCCGGATCCCCGCGGCCGAGCACGTCATCGCCCACGCGGTGAGCCTCGTGCGCGCGTCCCGACCGGACGAGCCGGCCTCGCCCGAGGTGGTCAAGCTCTACGTCGCGTTCGGCGCCGGCCCGCGCGCGAGCCAGGCGCTCGTGCTCGGCGCCAAGGCGCGTGCAGCCCTCTGCGGCCGCTACGCCGCCGAGGTGCAGGACGTGCGCGCGCTCGCCATGCCCGTCCTGCGCCACCGCATCGTGCCGAACTTCCGCGCCGAGGCCGAGGGCGTCCGCGCGACTTCGGTGATCGAGGCGGTCCTCGAGACGATCGCACCGTGACATCGGCGCGCGAGCCCCGGCGCGCTGTCTCCGTCCTCGATCCCGAGGTCGCTAAGCGCGTTCGCACATTGACCCTCAAGGCTCGCCGCGCCGTCGACGGCCTGCTCGCGGGGATCCACCGGAGCCCCCACCGCGGTGCGAGCGTCGTCTTCGTCGAGCATCGTGAGTACCGGCCAGGAGACGACGCTCGGCTGCTCGACTGGCGCGCGTTCGCGCGCACGGACAGGGATGTGGTCAAGCGCTTCGAGCAGGAGACGCACCTGCGCGCGACGCTCGTGCTGGACGGCTCGGGGTCCATGGCCTACCGGGGCCAGGACGGAGTGTGCAAGCAGGAGCACGCCGCCACACTGCTCGCGGCCCTCGCCTACGTGCTGGTGGGCCAGGGCGACGCCGCCGGCGTGGCGATCGTGGATGCGGAGGTGGGCGCGACCGTCCCTCCCCGTACTCGACCGGCCCATCTCGATACCGTTGCGGCGGCGCTCGCCATCGCGCCCCGGCGCGGCGTGTCGACGGACCTTGGAACGGCCCTGAGCCAGGTGGCGGAGACCGCAGGCCGCCGAGGCGTGGTCGCCATCGCGAGCGATCTCCTGGATCTGCGCCACGGCGCCCTCGCTCCGCTCGCCCACCTCGTGACGCGAGGCCACGACGTCGTGGTGCTCCACGTCCTTCACCCTGATGAGATCGAGCTCCCGTTCCGCGGAGCGGCCAGATTCGTCGGGCTCGAGGGCGAGGCCCCCGTCGAGGCCGACGCCGATGTGGTGCGCGCCGCCTACACCGAGGAGGTCGCGCGCTTTGTCGAGTCGTGCCGCGCTCGGTGCACCACCGCGGGGGCACGCTATGCGCTCGCCCGCACGGACGAGCCTGCCGAGCACACCTTGGGTGCCATCCTCACCGCCGGACGCCGCCGCGGCTGGACCTGATCCCCGGGTCGCGAACCGTCAGGCCGAGAAGAAGCCGGCGAGCCCCAGGATCGTCTGGATGGCCAGCAGCACGAAGATCGGCAGCAGTATCCAGAGGAAGTTCTTCTGGGTGGACAGCATCTGGGCGTGAAGGTCGCGGATCTCTTTGAGCAGATCGTCGTTCAGGTCGGCCATGTCCCCTCCGTCACGGGACTGTAGCCGGGTCGCGAGGCATGGCGGAAGAAAGGGCCCTTCGCGCGCCGTGGGGTCTGGGGTCCGGCGCCGGGCGGGCGCCAGGAGCACAGGAGACCCCAGGAGGCGTGAGTATTCCCTAATGTTTCCGTGCTCTCAGCGTGGCACGGAGCATGCTGCGATGTTGGGTGTGGAGGTGCGCGGCACGGTGTTGTTGGGCCTGCTGCTCGGGATTCTGGGCCTGGTCACAGGCGTTGTCCTCGGGCGCGATGGCCTCGCGGCGCGTTCGAGCACCCCACTCCCCGACGAGCGCGTGACCACCCTGGTCATCGAGCCGGGCACCTTCATTCCCCACGACGACCCGGATCGCCCCGCCCGCCTCGACCCCTGACACGGCGGCGCCGGATCGAAAAAAATCCGGTGCGCGCCCCACCAGAGGAAGTGGCCAGCAATAGACCGAGAGCGAGCGCGCCCGGAGCGCCGACCCGAGGAATACTCCCCGTATTTCGCAGGGTCGGCGAGAGGACGTAAGCCGCTATCGGGCATTTGCTGGACTCTTCTCGAGCCCGCAAGATAGCCGGGCCTCGCCATGGGCTTCGAAACGCCACTCGCGCTGCTCGGTCTCGCGGCCGTCGTCATTCCGATCGCGGCCCACCTGATGCGGCGGCGCGACCTGCCAACGGTGGACCTGCCCACCATCGACCTGCTGCTGCGCGCCCGGGCGGAGAGCCGCCGACGCCTCCGGCTCGTGGACCTCTTGCTGCTAATCGCCCGCGTGCTGTTCCTCGTGCTGCTCGTGCTCGCCCTGTCCGCGCCCTTCGTCCACGCGCGGCTGTCCTGGGGCGACGGCCGGCAGGCCTCGGTGGCCATCGTGATCGACGACTCCATGTCCATGTCACGCCGTGCGGGAACCGAGACGGCGTTGGCTGAAGCCCTCGCCCGGGCCCGATCGATCGTGGAGTCACTGCCGGAAGGCTCGGAGGTCGCGCTGGTGCTGGCGGGGGCGCCCGCGAGGGTGGCGTGGCCGCGCTCCGAGGATCTCGATGGCGCCAGCGAGAAGCTCACGGCGGTGGAGGGCGACACGGCGCGCGGGACCGACATGGCCGCGGCGGTGAGCATGGCTGTCCGCGAGCTCGCGGGCGCACAGCACGATCAGCGGCAGGTCGTGGTGCTGACGGACGGGGCCAGCCACGCGGGGCTCGGCGAGATCGAGCGGGATGAGCTCGACGTCGACGTGGTGCTCGAGCGGTTCGGCAACGCCTCCGCGACAGCGAATCGGGCGGTGACGTCGGCGTTGGCGGTGCCCGATCCGACGACCCCGGGCCAGGCATCGGTCCAGATCGAGGTGCGCTCCTACGGCGGCGGCGAGGACACGGTGCAGGTTGCGTTGACTCACCGGGGCGAACGGCTCGCGGAGCGAACGATCGACATCCACGGCGGCGTGGGACGCACCGTCATGCACGCGCCGATGCGCGATTCCGGTGACCCCACCGCCGAGGTGGTCATCGACGGCACCGACGCACTGGCCGTCGACGACCGGCGCGCGGTGCTGCTGCGCCCGCCCATCGCCACATCCGTGCTGCTCGTCGACGGAGACCCGCACGAGAGCCGAAGCCGTGACGAGGTGGGCTATGCGACGCGCGCTCTCGAGGCGAGCAACTCGACGCACCCCCTATCCCACCGCACCGTGGACGCTTCCACGCTAGACACACTCGATCTCACGGGGACGGACGTGATCGTCCTGGCCAACGTGCCGGTTCCGGTGGCGGCCACCGCGGCCCGCCTCATCGAGCACGTGGGCGCCGGGGGCGGGTTGCTGATCGCCGCCGGCGACCACGTCGAACCGCGCGCGTACTGGGCGAGGATGGCGGAGCTGCTGCCAGCGCGTCCTCGGGCCGTCGACGCGCCGACACCGTCAGTTGGCCTCGTGACCGACGGCTCCGACCGCATCGTGCGGCCGGGCGAGCGGGGCCTCGGCGCGGTGAGGACGCGTCGCCGCCTCTTGCTCGAGCGACCCGCTCCAGATTCGGAGGTGGCGCTGTCCTTCACCGACGGGGCGCCGGCGCTCGTGCTCGGTCGCCATGGGGAGGGTCGGACCGCGCTGTTGGCCACGACCCTCGACGACGCGTGGAGCGACTTGCCCTACCGGCCCGGCTTCCTGCCGCTGCTCGTTCGGTTGCTCGAGGGAATCTCGAGCCGGCCCCAAGTGCGGGACGAGCCCGTGCAGCCCGGGGCGGCCGTCGCCGTCGCGCCTCCGCCGCGCGCATCCCGCATGGTCGTGATCGATCCGAAGGGCGACGAGCACGACATCGACGTGCAAGACCCCCGACCCTTCACGCACACCGCGATGGCCGGGGCCTACCGCGTGCTCGTGGCGACTTCCGCAGAGCCGCTCGCGGACGATCCGCGCAGCGCCTTCGTGGTGGTGCCTCCAGCCGCCGAGAGCGATCTCGCGCCTGCCCCGCTTCCCGATCTGGGCGAGCGGGCCCGCGCCGAAGGACAGAGCGGCGCCACGGTGCGCCGGCCCCTCGCCGCCTGGTTCTTCCTCGCCGCTGGGCTCATGGTGGTGGCGGAAGCGGTGTTGCGATCACGCAGGCTCCGCACCCGACGCTAGCAGCGAAGGGTCGCTACTGAAGGCAGTTCGCGTCGCCCGAGGCGCCGTTGTTGCCCTCGATGCACTCGGCGATGATCTCGTCGGGATCGACCACCGCCTCGAAGACGCCCTCGGCCTGCACCGGAGCCACACAGCTGACGGGAGTGCACACGCCGGGAGGGACGGGCTCGGCGGTGCGCAGGCGGCACAGCTCTTCGCCCATGGTCTGCCGGAAGATCACCTCGACCCCGGAATCGAGGAGCGCCGCGCCGCGATTGCACACCTGCGCCGTGATGCGCGTGCTGTCCCCTTCGCAGAAGGCGACCAGGCCACCCACGGTGAGATCGGCCCCCGGCACATCCTCGAGGCCGCCCTGCACGTTCTGACGGAAGTTGTTGAGGCCGGGGACCTCCCAGTTGCGAAGCACCGCGGACGTGGCCGGCACCGTGCCGTCCTCTTCGATGTTCGTGACGTGATAGGCGTGCTGGTTCCATATGGTGCGCGACGAGGCCCATCGATCGCGCGCGTCCCGATAGACGCGAAGGCCGGGCTCGCAGTCGCGGTGGTGGGCCCTGCACACGCGGCCAGCTCCCGGCGAGCTCGGCAACGGATCGGCGCACCCGTAAGTGGCACCGCAGTCCATGTCCGTCTCGCAGCGACAGAGCCCCTCGAGACAAGTCCCGCCAGGGCAGTCGCTCGCGACATCGCACCGCAGCCCGGCGAAGATAGGATCTACGGGCGCACAGTACGCCGGAGCACACGGGCCGCTCATGCCCATGACGATCTCGGCGGCCGAGTCCCCGTCGACGTCGGCGACGATGGGGTTCTCCTCCCACGTGCTCGAGAAGCGCGCTTGCGAGAAGATCACCTCTCCGGTCGCGCCGTCGTACACGCGGACGTAGCACTCGTCCCCGTAGACCACCTCGGCTCGGCCGTCCGCGTTGAAGTCGAAGACGCTCGATCCGGTCCGCGCGCTGCTCAGGTCCTGAGACGGCTGGGACCACAGGATGCCGGCGTCACGGACATCGAAGACGACGTAGTGGCTGGCAAACGCTGCGCCGATCTCGGGCACCCCGTCGCCGTCGTAGTCGGCGACCGTCGGTGGCCCGCCGCCGCTCGAAGGCGCGGCCATGGTGAACACGGTGCTGCCGCCCACGCTCTGCACCGTCACCCGCCCGCCGCTGACGAGGACGATCTCGGGCCGCCCCGGCGCGTCGCCCGCGGCCCCCGGGAAGTCCCCGAAGTCGGCGACGGCCGAAAAGCCGCGGACCGCCCCATCCGTGAAATACCCCTCGAGAGTCGCCGTGCCCGCGCCGAGCTCCCACGTGCCCTCCCCCGCTACGGCCTCGGGATGCCCGTCGAGATCCACGTCGGCCACGGGCACGGCCACTCCCCAAGGGTAGCCGGCCCAGCCCGGGAGCGTTGCGCTGCGCACGCCAGTCGAGCTCCAGACGGCGCCATCGAAGAGCACCTCGGGACGCGCGTCGTCGTCGAGATCGTAGAGGGAGATGGCTCCCCACAGGCACGTGGTCCCGCCGTGGAGATCGGCGGAGCCGTCCGGCAGCGTGCTCGTCCACATGCGGACCAGGGCACGGGCGGCGACGTCGTAGCGGAAGGCGATGACACCGCCCGCAGCGGCGGCGGCGACGATGTCGGGGTAGCCGTCGCCGTCGAGATCGCCGATCGCGGGTGTGACGGACGAGTTGACGCGGTCCTCGGCGCCCGTGGCCCCGAGCTGATCACGACAAGTGGCGCCGTCGATGACGCGCAGGGTGCCTGCCGCCTCGCAGGTGCGGGGCGGACCCTCGCGATAGGTGGCGTCCGAGATGAAGACGATGCTGGGACGCGGCGGGACGTCCGGATCGAGCACGATGCGCATGTTGGCGACGAGCGGGGTGTGCAGCACGTGATTGAACGTCGGCTCGGGATCGCCGGCAGGAGGTCCGCTCCACGTGCACTGGAGCTGGGGGCGGATCGGTCCGGGCACGGCGGAGCGCAGGCACTCGGGGCTCGCTTCTCCCGGACCCCAGGGGACGCATCGACCCGCGATGCAGCGTGCGTCGTCCTGACAGACACCCATGGCGTCGCACGGCCCGAGGTCCCCCGCGTCGCGTCCCCCGCCGTCGCGAATGGTGGCGTCGGGCTGGGCCCCGTCGGCGCGGGCCACACAGCGTCCGTCGACGCAAGACTCGGCGCTGCCGCAGTCGGCGGTCGTGACGCACGCGCGTCCCGAGGAATCGCCACCGCAGTCGCACCCGGAGGGGGCGAGCAGAACGGCGACAGCCCAGATGACGATCCTCTGACGCATGCGGCGAGCGTACACCGGTTGGCGGGCGCAGGAGGAGCGAGTCGCTCAGATGATGTCGAGCAGGAAGCGGACGCCGAGGAAAGCGCGGTCTGCGCGGGCGTCCCGTCCCGTCGTGGCGATGTCCCCGCGCAGGAACGCCTCGACGACCGGCGAGGCGGGTCCGTCGCCGAGCAGCATGGGCACGGAGAGCTCCACGGCGGTGTATAGATCGACGCCCGAATGGATGTGCAGGACGGGACCAGCGCGCAGGAAGACGGGCCCGATTCCGAAACCCAGGGTGAAGCCCACCTCCCACGCGGGCGCGAGGAAGAGGCGCTCGACCTCGAGCAGAACTGAGAAGCTCGGCTTCTCGAAGCGTCGCGGGCGGTACTCGAGCAGGAGCTCGGCGCGAATCTCCGCCCAGGCCTCGCGCGCGATCTGCTCGAGGTCCGCTTCGCTCGGTTCCTGGCCCTGCGCTCGTCGCACCAGGACCTGCTGCAGGACAGCTTCGCGCAAGCGGTCGTGCACGATCTCGCGGATGCGGTCCGGCGAGGGCAGGACCGGGACGCTGAAGTGGACGAGGGCGAGACCGAAGGACAGGCGGAGGTCGAATCCCGGATCGTCGAAGGACATGCCCGGCGCCAGGCCCACGAAGGGCCCGAGAGCGAAGGCGCGGCGCAGGCGCCCGAGGGCGCGCTCGCCTATCGTGGTCACGAGGTCGACGGTCTCTTCGTCGAATCCGGGCAGCGGTACTTCCTGGGCCCGCGCCACCGCGCGCGGACCGAGCGTCATCGACGCGATCGTGGCGGCGACGAGCAACCACGCTTGCCAGCGATCCCCAACCCGACGCGTCCCAAATCCGAGGTCCATGGCCCGCCTAGCTAGAGATCGATGTCGTCCGCGAGGGGCAGCCCCCCCGCCGTGCCCGTCATCATGCCGCGCGAGCTCCCGGTGCGCATGCTCATACTCAGGGTGTCCACCAGGGGCAGTCCCCCCGCCGTGCCCGTCGTCATGCCGCGCGGCTGGCCGCGAGACGTGGTCGTGTGGACGGGCTCATCCGGCGGCGCTGGCGTCTGGCCGGCAACCGTCGTGGTTGTCGTGTCCGCGCCCGGCTCGGCGACCGTGGAGGTGTCGGGCTCCGGCACCTCGGGCGGATGCTCGGTGTCCATGGCCGTGACCGCCGGTTCGTGCCGTGGGGGCACGCGCTCCACGACCGTGCGCGGCGCGCCCGCGTCTGGCGACCGTTCGGGAACGCCTGCCGGGGTCGAGACACTCTCCGGGGGCGTCGCCAGCGGCGCGCCCTCGTCCGCTCCGGTCGACGAACCGACCGCGGCCACGACCGCGGCCACGAGCATCAGGACAGCCGCCACCGCGATCCCCCCGAGGACCCGCGGGCTCCGGAGCCAAGGGGGCAGTCCGGGTGGCAGGCGAGGAATCCACCGGTTCCACACGAGCGGCAGATCCGTCTCGCCCGCGTCCTGGTCAGCGAACATGTGCGGCGGTACACCGATGGTCGTCGGCTCCTCGTCGAGCGCTTGGGTCGCGGCGGGCGGCTCGGCCTGCGTGACGACGGGCGCTTCCGCGGGGGTGGGCGCGGGCTTCGGCGCGGCCGCGTCCACCACTACTGGAAGCACCCCTGCGAGCGCCGGCCCTGCGGGGGACGGTATCGTCGGCGGGCCCGAGAGCTCCTGGGACGTCTCCGGGTTCGGCGGCTCGACGGGTTCGGCCTCGGCCGGCGGCGTGATCTTCGTCGGCAGAACAGCGATGTCCGCCGCTGGTCTCGGCATGGCCGGGGACGGCTTCGTCTGCGGGACCGGGGACGACTCCGGCTTGTCCCACAGCGGGAATTCCTGAGGTTGGGGCGTGGGCAGCGCCCCGGCCGGTTGGGGCGTGGAGAGCGCGGCGGCGGGTCGGGGCGGCGCTACCGGTCGGGGGGCGATCCGCGCCGCGGCCGCTGCGGCGGGTCGGGCCGCGGCCACCGGTCCGGGGGCGGGCCGCGCCGCGGGGGACGGGGGCGCTGGGGCTGGGAGGGGCTCGGGCTTGCCCAGCGCCGGGGACTCGGCGGCCGCGGGCCTGGCAGGCTGTGCCGCTTTCGGCGGCTTGTCGCGCGAGATGGGTCGCGGCGCCGAGGGCGCGCTCCCGCTGCCGGAGGAGTCGTCAGAGCGCACCTCGCTGACCGAGGATCCGCCGCTCCCGGGGTCCTTGCCCGCGAGGCTCTCGGAGCTCTGGGTCATCGTCATGAGCACTTCATCCACGTCCACATCGATCTCGATGACGGCCGCGTTGTCGGAACTGCTCGCCCGACCCGAGGGGGCGGATACGAAGGGAAGCCGCCGTTCCTGCTCGCGGATGTAGTCGCCCATGACCGCCCGGATGAGCTGCGCGAGGTCCGACCCCTCGACGCGCAGCGCACCCGGGCACGCGTCGACGAGCATCCGGCGGAAGTGCTTCGCCGTCGGGGGACGCTTCTCGGGATCCATGGACAGGGCCATCATCACCGCCTCGTCGAGGGCGGGGTCGATCCCCTCGGTGTACATGCTCGGCGGTCCGATCTTCGGAGCACGCACCTGGTCGAGCAGTCCATGATCGGTCTCGGCATCAAAGAGCCGGCGCAGGGTCAGCATCTCCCAGACGACGATTCCGAGCGAGTAGATGTCGCTCCGCCGGTCGACGTGCTGAGAGAGAGCCTGCTCCGGCGGCATGTAGCGCAGCTTTCCCTTGAGCGAGCCAGCCAGGGTCGCCTGCCGGCCCCTGGCCTTCGCCACTCCGAAGTCGATGAGCTTCACGTGGCCCTTGTAGTCGAGGAGGACGTTCTGTGGGCTGACGTCACGGTGCACGATATTGAGCGGCCTGCCCTCCGCGTCCGTCGTCTCGTGAGCCGCATGCAGACCGTCGGCGACCTTCATCGCCACGTAGACCATCAGCTCGACCGACGGCCTGCGCTTGAGCTTGCGAAACTGGCGGATCAGCTTCGAGAGGGGGCAACCGTGCACGTACTCCATGACGATGAAGTACGTGCCGTCGACCTCGCCCAGCTCCTCGACGTGCACGACGTTGGGATCCTGGATCCGCGCCGACAGTTTCGCCTCGTCGATGAACATCCCGACGAACCGCTCGTCGTCGGCCAGGTGCGGGTGTACCACCTTGACGGCCAGGTACCGCGAGAATCCGGCCGCGCCGGCTCTGCGGGCGAGGTACAAGGTCGCCATGCCCCCGTGAGCCACCCGGGCCACGAGCTCATAGCCGCTCAAAGTGGAGCCGACCCCGGTCACGCGCCCACAGGTTAGCCCGGGGCGAGAAACGCAAGCAAGTTGGCGCGCCGAGGGCTCGCCCCCCGCGGCGCCGCACGGTCAGCCCATCCGCGGGGGCACCGATTCCGTGTATCATGGCCGAATGCTTCGAGAACACGTCCGCGGACTTGCAGCGCGCGTCGCCGTCGTGATTTGGCTCGGATCGGGTGTCGCGGCGAGCCCGGCCCTGGCGCAGGACGCGGAGGCGGCCGCGCGGGCGTCGTTCACCCAGGGCGTCGAGGCGGCCCGCGCCGAGCGGTGGCCGGAGGCGTACGACGCTTTCAACGAAGCATACGCCACGCTGCCGCGCCCCGCGGTCCTGCTCAACCTGGCCAACGCCCAGGCCCACACGGGCCGGCTCCTCGAGGCGGAGGCGAGCTACGCGCGGTTCCTCCGAGAGACGCAGGGGGACAGGAACATGGCAGCGCACCGCCGGGCCGCCGAGGAGGCCATCGATGTGGTGCGCCTCGGCATCCCCCGGCTGCAGATCAGCGTCACCGCACCACGACAAGGCGACACGCTCGAGGTCGACGGTGAGCCCGTGAGCCCCGAAGACGCCGCGTCGGGTGTGCCCGTGAACCCCGGCGACCACGAGGTCACGCTCGTCCGCGGGGGTACCGTCGCGGCCTGGGCGCGCGCTGAGCTCGCCGAGGGCGACTCGCGCGTCGTCGAGCTGACCGCCAGCGTCACGGCCGCGGACGCGCAGCTGCCGGACGAAGAACCGGGGTTGCTCGACGTCGACAGCTCCGATGCGGACGGCTCGAGCCCGTGGGCGTCGCCGTGGCTCTGGGGCGCCGTCGGCGTCGTCGTGGTCGGCGCGCTCACGGCCATCATCGTGGTGGCCGTCAGTGGGGAGTCCGATCCCATCTCCGGCAACGTTGGGCCGGGCGTGACGGGGGTGCGGTGATGCCCAAGAAGGCAAAGAACACTGGCCGGAAGTCGTGCCCCACCGCGGCGCTCGTCTTCGCGTCCGCCGCGTCGATGGTCGTCATGGCGGGATGCGGTGGGGAGGCAACCGAGCTGATGGTCGTCGTGGACACCGACCTGAGCGTGCCCACCGAGCTCGACGCCGTGGACCTCTTGGTGACCGGTCCATCCGGCGAGGAGACGGCCTTTAGCGTGCCGCTCGCCGGGGCTGGCGCCGTCGAGCTGCCGCTGCTCCTCGGGCTCGTACCGAGCAGCGAAAGGCTCGACCCGGTCGAGGTGCGGGCGACGGGGCTGCTCGGCACCACCACCGTGGTCGAGAGGTCGATCCGCACGGGCTTCGTCCGAGGCGAGGTGCGGGTGGTACGGCTGCTCCTGCTGAGCAACTGCGTGGGCCACGTATGCGGCACCGATCAGACCTGCGGGGAGGACGGTTGCATCGCGATCGCAGTGCCCGGCGCGGCTCTGCCGCCCTGGGAGGGGCGTCCCGGACGGTTCGACAGCGGCGCCGAGATCGTAGACGGCGGCGACATGGACGCGACCTTGCCCGACGGCGGGCCGGACGGCGGCCCCGGCTGCGACCCGGGGACGGCCGATTGCGACGGGATGCCCGGAAACGGCTGTGAGGCCGACCTGTCGTCCACGACGAGCTGCGGCGATTGCACGACGGTCTGCAGCGGCGACACACCCCTGTGCAGCGACGATGGCGCTGGCAGCTTCGAGTGCATCAGCAGCTGTACGCCCCCGGCGTCGACGCTGTGCGGCGGGAGCTGCGTCGACACGAACACCAGCACGTCCCATTGCGGCCGGTGCGACAACCCGTGTCCGGACCCGCCCAACGCGTCGCCACGGTGCTCCAGCGGATCGTGCGGCTTCTCCTGCGACAGCGGCTTCGACGACTGCGACAGCATGGGCGGCAACGGATGCGAAACGTCGCTCACGACGCTCACCGACTGCGGCGACTGCGGCACCGCCTGCTCACGCGCCCACGCCACGGCGACCTGCTCCACCCGGATGTGCCGTCTCGACACCTGCAACTCCGGCTGGGACAACTGCGACAGCGATTTCGGCAACGGGTGCGAGACGAGCGTCAGGACCCTGACCGACTGCGGCGACTGC
>Ga0214473_10003765_pt1 | contig 18301 bp, 13 predicted proteins | sample RVTome_7_FD_203509 | JGI IMG/M metagenome (GOLD analysis project Ga0214473, IMG submission 203509) | Soil microbial communities from uranium-contaminated site in the Upper Colorado River Basin, Wyoming, United States - RVT98D197 | ecosystem: Environmental > Terrestrial > Soil > Contaminated >... | reverse complement strand
GCCGGCGCGCCTAGGCGGTCCCCTGCCGCGCGTCCACCCGAGGCCGGCGACGACGTTATGCGGGATGCGGCCGGGGTCGACTCCAGGCCTCCTCCCGCGTTACGTGTCAGGATTCGTGGGAGGGCGGAGGACTTCCAATCCCGCGCGCGTTCCGGGGCAAGCGTTGCCGAGCGGTCGAAACCGGCGACGGCACCGAGGCTAATCAGGTCTCCCGCCACACTGGCCAGCTTCGATCAGGAGCTGGGGCGGAGTGCTTCGAGGTGAGGCCTGGCCATGCTCAGTGCGAGGAGGGAGCTGGCGTCGTCCAGGTAGCCTCCCGCCGCGATCATGGCCGGGCCGAGCAACCGCTCGAGCGGCACCGTCTCGACTTCAATCTCCTCGTCCTCGTCGGGATGAGGCGCGGCCTGGGCCCCTGCATCCCGCGCGAGAAAGACGTGGCCTCGGGAGCTGGACAGATCGGGAACGAGGAGAAACGTCCCGAGATACGTGAACGCGGGGGCAGAGTACCCCGTCTCTTCGAGCAGCTCGCGGCGCGCGCCCTGCTCGGGTGTCTCACCGGGCTCAATGAAGCCGGCGGGCAGGGTGCGCATGACGGCGCGCGCTCCGTGCTTGTATTCGCGGACGAGCAATATTTCGAGCCGGGACGTGACCGCGACCACCTCGCAGAAGTCCTTGAGGTCGAGCGCGAAGTAGTCCCGCGACCGGCTCCCGTCGGGCTTGCGACACCGGTCTCGCCGGACGTCCATAAAGCCGGAGCGCAGGAGCCAGGTGGATTCGGCGATCTGCCAGGGCTCGATCACTCTCTTCGCCTGATCCATGGCTACCTCCGTGTCGCCTTCACGCGTTCACCGCTCACGACTTGCCGGCGAACCACACCCTCGCATCCCGTGGTTCGGCGCGCCAGCGCCAAGGGCTGCGCGGCTGCGCCCCTCGCCGTCACGATGGCCGAGACTCAGATCTCCAGGAGATCCTTACCAAGGATCACCTCTCCGCGAAAGTGCACACGGGCGGCTTCGAGCCACATCTGATCGGTGACGGCAGGATCGTCCGCGGGAACGAAGTGCGACAAGACCAGTTTCTTGACGCCGGCCGCCCGCGCCACGCGGCCGGCCTCCTCCGCGGGCGTGTGGTGCGACAAAATGCTTCGCTTCAGGGTCGCCGCGTTGGGAACGCGCGCGGCGAGGCGATCAATCGCCGAGACATAAAGTACCTCGTGGACGAGGACGTCAGCGCCTTCCGCGAGCCTGATCAGGTTGTCGGAGGGAAGGGTGTCGCTCGAGATAACGATCGAGCGGTCGCTCGCATCGAAGCCTCGCCGTAGGCGGCGTGATACGGCGGCACCTACGATGCGTTCGACCTTCGACGAAGAGTCGACGGCGATCTTGCAGCAGCAGCGAGACAAGCAGAACACCGAGGCTGAAGGGCGAGCCCACCCACATCGTCGCGAGCATAGTGACGGAGCCCTTCCATCAAGAAAGCATCGGCATCCGCATTGGCCCGTAGTTCCGTCCCGCGTTTTGCTACTGCGATAGGCCAAGCGTGGAACTCTGCGCTTACCTTCGAGCGTCCGTGTCCTACTCAGTAAGGGCAGCCTAGCGTTGACAGATTCACGGCACCTGTCCAGTATCTCCTCATCTGCTGGCTGGTGAGCCTGAGGGTTTTGTGGAGCAGCGATATGTGGTCAGCCATCAGCGGATCCATCCGTAGGTGTCTTGGCCGGGTTCGGCGCCGAGGATCAGGCGAGTGCCGATGATCGGAACTCTGATCTTGAAAGGGTCCGGGCGAGCTCGGGGGAGGAGATACCATGCTTGAGCACATCGTTCAAATCGTGCTGAGCGCGATCGCGATAGTGGTATTCGCGGTCGAGCGGTTCAACACTCCACCAGCCGACCCGAGGGCAGGAATTGTCCCATACCGCATCAGTCGGTCGACTACGACGGCGGCTTCGTACTACACGGCGGTCTCGCTGTATGGAGCGATTGCGGTCGCAGTGTTCGCATTCTTGCTCTTATCTCCGAAGGGGCTAGATCTCCTAGCACAGATGGGGCCCGCGGTGTTTTCCACGATCCCGACGTGGGCGCGACAGTCACCAGAACTGCTTGTGGCTCTGATCCTGACTGTCCTACTGCCAAAAATCCCGATCCTATCGGACATGGACGAATGGTTCCGGACTAGGCTGCAGCGTATGGCCGCGATCCCTCACGAGGTGCGAAGGCTCAGCGCCCAGATTCGGCGCGCGCCCTTCCTGGTTGACAGCGACGGGCGGCAGCTTGTCCTTAACGCTTTGGTCGCTCACGGCTTTGACCCTGCTGACGTGCGGTTCGAAGAGGGATCAACGCCGCACGATCAATGGACCAAGCTTTCGCTGCTCATGCACGAACTAGACGATTGGGACGCAGACGCGCGCTTCACTAGCTATGTGTTGACCTATCCAAATGAGTTCAACGCGCTCAAAAAACGCTACGACGCACTGCTCTTTCGGGCGAGAAAGTGCTTTACCTTGCTGCGCGAGTTGGCGACTGATCCCGATCCTGCGAAGAAGGGCGGGGCCGTGTACGCCTACCGCGACGACTTCATCCAGGAAGTGGACGGTCTCCTGAAAGCCGTGTACGAGGCGATTAGCAACGCGGTACTCCTCTGCGAGCTTACTGAACGGGCTAGGATAAACCAGCTCATCAAACTAGGTTTCGGGTTGGACCCGAAGCCACCGCGACGCCTCACCCTGAACGAACTGCTGGGCCTGTTCACGGGGCTAACCGTGGTGGGCGTGCTTTGGGTCACCCTGATGGGGCGAAGCGACTCAGCAGGAGGAATGCTCAAGCCTAGAGAGTTTGTCTTAGCAATGATGATCGCGGCTATCTACTGCATCGGCGTCTGGTGCGCGATTTATCCTAAAACCCGCTGGAGTCTTGCGCGCCGACGTCCCGAGAGCGGCCGGCCCTGGGGGTGGTATCTGCTATCAGGCGCGATGGCGACGGCCGCAGGAGCGCCTATCAGTTATCTGTATCAGGCCGGGACCCACCACTGGCAGTGGACCGAGGCCTGGGTTGGATACTGGCAAGTCAGTCCTTGGGGCGTCATGACGTTCGTTGTCGCTTATAGTCTAGCGTTGCTGGCTGATGATGAACCGCGCGACGGGTTCATGGGACTCCTTACGGCTACGCGGCTCCGATGGGTAGAAGCAGTTGGGTTGATGGGGGTTATGGCGGTGACCGCTTCGGTTGTCTACGAGTTGCTCCGCGGCGCGCAAATTGGAATCCTTGAGCCTCAGCTACTGCCTGTTCGCCCCCTGTGGCAAATCGAGATCATAAGCGTCGTGATCGGGTTCTCCATAGGCGTCCTTGTGCCATCGTGGTACCGGACAGCGCCGCACGACACGCCTGTCAGACGTCCGCAGGTTGCAGCGCAGAATGAGGGGAAGTAGGTGACTAGGTGTGCAGTTCTAGAGACCACTGCGTGCGCTTCGATAAGTCTGCCCGCAGCTGCCTGCTACACGTGAAGCCGATCGGCACGTGCTGCTCCGGGTGGTTCGGGCTCACCGCGTAGGGCCAGATGGGCTCAGTTGAGTTTAAACGCGATCATCTCCCGTTCCCGAACCCCGTTCGACAAGATCTCGCGGATCTTCACCCATTGCTTCACGTCCGGGGCATACCACATCTCGTAGAGCAACGCGCCAGTGTTCTTGTTCCGCCAGGTGATCTTCAATGTGCGAAAGGTGCCAGCCGGGACCGTGACCGTTTCCTCTGACTCGGTGGTCCACAGACTATTTCGGTCCGTCGTCGAGCGGTCAGCGGGCCGCTCCTGACGGTGGGTCTGCTCCCACGTCTTGCCCACGGTGAGCGGCCACACATAGGAAAGTCGTGACGGGGTGTCGCGTTGGATGACGACGCCGTCAACGCGCTCAAGACTGCTGGCCAGATCGGAGACTCGATAGAAGATCTCACGGGTGCCGGTCTTGATCACGTAGTGCTGTACTCCGTCGAGCGTCTCGACACGATTGACCGACCATACGTAGCTCCCGCTGTCGGACGGGCTTTTGTACGCGTACTGCCACTCATCGCCGACCTTCCAGATCGGCACCGCGGCTCCTGTTGGCTCCAACTGGGTTCCTACGCCCTGCCCGGGAGCAACAGCAAGCGTTCCGGTTGGCGTCCGCTGGCGCGCCTTCACCCAGTCTAGGAACGGGTGTTCTCGACGGTACGCCGCCATGCAATCAAGGAAGGCGCGCTGGTCAAACCCGCCATAGTAGCGGTACCAATATCGGCCGTCAGCCGCGACTCGATCGAGGGTAACTGGTTGAATCGTTCCCCCGGCCGTTCGGCAATGGTTGTAGGACTCAAGCGTGTATTCCTGTTGTGGCGTGTTGCCGACCGAGGCGCATCCGGAGGCTAGTAGACCAAGGATCACTAGAATATGACGGGCGGTATGGCCGGGGCGGATCGGGGGGTTGCTCATGGGCCGCTCCCTTCGTCGGGCCGATTCGGACAGAGGGACGCTAACACAAACCACCGTCTGCTGCGCCAGTCGATCGATCCTCCGCCGCAGACAGTACGCAACAGACAAATCTTCGGCTGTCCTCGCTCTTCAAACTCACGTGAGCGGGTTCATGAACTACGCCCCGGAAGCGAATCGAGCGAGTTTTACCGCACAGCCTTCACCGGCGTGATGCTGTCCACGCGCCGTCGTCCACGCCGCCGAACCCGCCGCAGCCCCGCTCGCACCTTGGCGTCCGAGTCGAAATAGGCGGACGAGCTTCGCCAACGAGGAACGCGGGAAGTCGGCGACCTGGAGGCCGGCCTGCTCGGCCCGGTTCGCCACTAGTTCATCCCACGCGGCGGCACGTTCGCAAGTGTGCCCAATACATCGTTCTCAGGAGTTGGGGCGTCTGCGCGATGAGCTGCCGGCCGCAGTGATGGCACGAGCAGGAGCGAGCGACCTGCTCGTAGCGGCGCAGCGTCGGCCCGTCCGATAGAGTGCGCATCGCCCGCAGCATATCACTCAGGGGCAAGCGCGACAGCATGGCCCCTCGGGCTGCTCGACTAGTCTGGGCCTCTCAGGCGACTAGTGCGCACGGTGCCGACCGGAGACTAGTGTGCGACGCGGCCTTGCTGGCGGCTGGCATCATCGGCGGGGCTCCCTGAGGGCGCCCATCTGCCCGAGGATCTACGCGCGGTGTTCGAGGTCGCGTATGTGACGGGCTGGCGGGTCAAGTCCGAGTTGCTCACCCGGGAGTGGGCGCATGTGGACTTCAAGGCCGGGTGGCTCCGGCTGGAGCCGGGCGAGACGAAGAATGACGAGGGCCGGATGTTCCCCCTGACGCCGATGCTGCGCGCGGTGCTAGAGCGGCAGCGCGAGCGCACGGAAACCCACCAGCGCGCGTCCGGTCAGATCCATCCGGCGGTGTTCCATCGCACCGGCCGCCCGATCAAATCCTTCCGCCGCGCGTGGCTCAGTGCGTGCAGGCGGGCGGGCCTGGTTGGTCGCATTCCGCATGACTTCCGACGGACGGCCGTTCGCAATCTGGAACGGGCGGGCGTGCCGCGCTCGACTGCGATGAAGATGGTCGGGCACAAGACGGAGAGCATCTACCGGCGCTACGCCATCGCCGACGAGGGCATGCTCCGAGAGGGCGGTGCCAAGCTCCAGGTGCTCCATCAGGCCGATCAGCCGGCCGCGCGGACGGTCATCCCGATCAGCGAGGCGACCGGGCGGGCGTGATCGCCCAAGTTCCGACCAAGTCAGAGGGCATTGCGCGCGGGATGCTGACAGTGAGGAGCGTGTAAGTCAGCGTCGGAGTGGAAGTTAAATGGTGGGCTGGGACGGGATTGAACCGCCGACACCAGGATTTTCAGACCCGCGCCCATCCCCTTCCCCTGATGCGTGATTCGCCGCTATCCGTGGTGATGCGCGGTGTTGGGGGCACCCACGTTTCTCGGAGGCGACGTTTCGAGAAGTATCCTGACGAGCCACTCGGTCCGAGTAGAGTCCGAGTCCCTCAAGCGGCGACTTTGAAGTCACCCCCTTAGGGGTACGGGCTTGCCCGCTGATTGAGAGACCAGGGGCACTCGAGACAAGCGCCACCTCACTGAAACAACCGCCGACGTCGGCCGGCGCTTCGGGGCTCAGGAGTTGGAGCGTGTCTCACTACATCGGCAACACTTCACGAACATAACCCGAGGAGGCAGCGCTCAGACGGCCCGGCCCGTGCGCAAAAAACGGCTTACGACGCGGGCGAACTCCGCCGCCGCGGTGAAGGCCGGCAGGTGGCCACAGCCCTTGAAGCCGTAGAACTCGGCTCCGGGAATCTGTCGGGCGACCCAGCGCCCCGCCTCGACGGGAACGAGGCGGTCTTCCTCCCCATGTAGGACCAGCGTGGGCACGCGGACCATCGGAAGCAGGTGTCGGATGTCGCGCCCGGGATCCGGGACGGTGAAGAATACTCTGAAGACCTCTCTGGGCATCTCCAGGCTGGCCTGCACGAAGGCTTTCACCAGATCGCGCGTATCGGGCTCGGAGAACTCTCGGGTCCAGAAGAAAGGCATGGCCCGCTTGTAATCGCCCGCTTCGATCATACCCACCACTTCCTGCCAGAAGTCCTGATCGATCCCGGCGCAGTCGGCGCTCGCGAACGGAGCCGGCGGGGTTCCGACCAGAACCAGCCGCTCCACGAGATGCGGATAGGTCGTTGCGAGAACGACGCCGAGCGCGGCGGCCCTCGACATCCCCACGAACACGACCGGCCGATTGCCGGCGCCTTCGATCACCGCCCGCGCGTCTTCCACATGGTCGCGGAGGGTGTACAGCGCGGGAAGCGGATCGGACCGACCCACGCCTCGTGGATCGCTGGTAATTATGCGAAACTCATGACAGAGCAGGTCCAACAGCGGCTGGTAGGTCCCCTGGCCATAGAACACAGGGTGCGTGAGAAAGAGCGTCGGCTCTCCGGTCCCGTGCTCGTAGTACGCGATCGCTACGCCGTCTCGGACGACAGTGCTGGGGCGGTGGAGTTTGTCGCCGATGCGCTGGTGGATGACCGTGTCCCCTGACATCCTGAGGGCCCGATGGTAGGCCTGATTGGCGAACCCGATGTGCCCCTGGACGCTCTCGAGATCTCCCAGCATCTCGAGCGCCCGCACCGTTTCCGCCGTTGCTCCGCCCTGGCGGTCCAAGATCTCGATCGCCTCCGTGCAGCGTCGGCTCGCCTCGTGATAGGCATAGTGGTTCCGCGCCTTGTCGGCGGCATTCAAGAGATTGTCCACCGCCTTCGACCACTCGTGGCCCTGGCTGTAGTGCCAAGCCAGCGCCTCGAAAACCTCCGGCAAGCGGTCGGCGTCGACCGGCTCCGCTTCGTGCTGTGACGACGGTGCCGCGGCGTGCATGGCTTCGAGGGCACGGGCGACCTCTCGATGGAGCACCTGGCGGCTTGATGGCAGGAGGCGCCGGTAGGCCACTTCGCGGAACCGGTCATGCGTGAAGTCGAGACGCTCCCCGGCGCCTTGGAGCACCCGCCGCCGCACTAACTCTTCGACGGCCTCCGCGGCCTCGCGACCGGAAAGCCCCGAAGCGCGCTGCAACAAGCTGAAGTCGAACTCTCGACCGATCACCGCCGCCACTGCCGCCAGTTGTTGACCACGAGCGCTCAGTCGGTCCAGGCGGCCCGTGATCAGCCTTCGGACTCGGTCAGGTGCAGTCCACCCCGACGTGGGCGAGACCTCGGCGCCCTGCTCGAGGGCCCGGATGATCTCCACGGCCATGAAAGGGTTGCCCTCGCTGGCGGTCCAGATCTGCTCTTCCAGATCGGCGGAGGTCTGTCCGCCTGACCGGGTCAACGCTCTGACGAGCTCGATGGTGCCGCGGCGGGTGAGCCGCGCCAGCGTCAGCTCGATACAGCGATCCTCCTGGAGCAGCCCGTCGATCGCCCGGCGCAGCGCGGCGGCGCCCACGAGCTCCTCCTCACGCGCGCTCGCAACTACCAGGAGCTTCCAGGCGTGAGTCCGCCGGCCGAGGTAGGACAGGAGGCGGAGGCTCATCTCGTCGGCCCAATGAAGATCCTCGAGGATGATCACCATCGGGCGGCGCTCCGCCAGGGTCGAGAGTAGTCGTTCCATCGCCTCGAACAGCCGCCTATAGTCCTCACTACCCACTTCGGTGACGGCGGCGGGATCGCCGACTTCCGGAAACAGCCGGGCCAACTGGTTCTGCCAGGCTGGCGCGAGCGCGTCCAGCGCGCCCGGCTCCTCGAGCACGCGTCGGCTGCGGATGGCGGCGACCCACGGTCCGAACGCCAGCAACTGCTCGCTCTCGAACGCCCGCCCAAGCAGAACATCGCTGCCTCGCTCCAGCGCCTCGGCCGCGACCTCGGCCACCAGCCGAGTCTTGCCGATCCCGGCCTCTCCGAGGACCACCACAATCCGTCCCTGCCCTCCTTCGGCCTGTCGTGCGAGATCCCGGAGCCGCTCGAGCTCGCTGTCGCGGCCGATCAACGGCGTCACCTGCACCGGCAGCTCGAGCTGCCTTCCACCCCCCGCCACTCCCACCTGCGGCCTTGCCGGCCTGGGATCCGCATCTCGCTCGGTGCGCGCCTCGCGCCGCTGCTGAAGGAGCTCCTGGTAGAGCTGCTTGGTCTCGGCCTCGGGCTCGGTGCGAAGCTCCCGCTGCAGGACATCGACACACATCTGGTACTGGCGAAGGGCTGCGGTCCGCCGCCCCTGGCGCGCATAGAGGCGCATCAGGGTCCGATGCACCACCTCTTGCAGGGGATCGAGAGCGAGCAGCCGTACGGCGGTCTGGATGCCTTGTTCGGTCGCGCTGGTCCGCGCCTGGTGAGCCAGCAGCTTCGCCAGACCTTCGATCGCCAGCTCCCTCAAACGCTCCCGCTCGACCACGAGCCACTCCTCGAACCCGGTTTCGTCGAGGCTGAAGCCGTGCAAGAGGTCGCCACGGTAGAGCGCGGCGGCCCCTTCCAGCGCCTCGGGCGTGCCCTCTCTCACGAGCCGTTCGAACCGCGGAACGTCGGCCTCGATCGCGGCGGGATTCAGCGCAATGCCCTCTCCCTCCAGGAGCAGTAACGCGTCTCCAGCGTCGGGCATCGCCTTGCGGAGCGCGTAGACAGTCTGGCGCAGGTTCTTCCGGGCCTGAGCATCGGGGCGCTCGCCCCAGAGGAGGGACGCCAGCGTATCTCGGGAATAGGCACGGCCTGGGTCAAGCGACAGATAGGCGAGGAGAGCCTGAGCCCTTTTCGTCGGCAAGGCGCAGGGTGCGCCCGAGTCGAGCGAGACCTGAAAGCCCCCGAGGAGATTTACTACCAACCGCGACACCACGGCCTCCTCGCGTGAAGTCCCCCACATCATAGCCGCACTCGCTGGTCGAGTTTTGACGATTTTTTGCCGCTTCCCATGGCGCGGCTGTGACGCGACACCGATACACCCACGCCATGCGGATATCATCCGCCCACTTTCGCGGCTCGAGCGCGGTGCTGATGGCCACGGTCCTCATGGGCCTGATCGCAGCCGGCACTATCCCGCCGGCGATCGCTCAGGAGGCGAAGAATCGGAATGAGATGGGGGTGGACCTTGTCGGCCAGAATCCTGCTCTGACGACCCGCGCGCTTGGAACCTCGGTACCTTACTCCGTTCGGGACGAAGCGTGGATCGACGTCGCGACCCGTACGCTGTTCTGTCTGGAGGCTCGCGCCGCCGTCCAAAAGGGGGAACTCAGTCGGCAGGGGCAGCTGTGGGTTCTGACCAACGGACACCACTGTCAGGATGACCAGTTGCTCTTCGACGCTCTGGGGTTCTGACGGCGATATCGGCACCACCGGGCTGCCGTCAGACCGTGGAGCCGGCAGCCGCGTGTTTACTTGGCACGGTGATGCGCTTGAACGCTGTCTCCGTGAAGCCGGGGCCGGAGCGACGCAACGGTCGTACCACGACGGGCTCGCGTCGGGGCGCTCAGGCGCGCATATGGAAGCACTGCGGCGCTTGACCTGGCTGAAAACATCGGGGAGCCGCGGACTGCGACGCCCCGATTTTGTTGGTGGGCCGTCCAGGACTCGAACCTTGGACCCGCTGATTAAGAGTGAGCCAGTAGTCTAGAGAACGTCCCATCCGGGCTAGTTCCCGCGCCTTTGACCCGGTCTTCCGGATGGGGATCCCCGTGCGCTTCCCAGACACAGAAGGACGGGCAGAGGACTTCCAATCCCGGGTGCAGCCCTGACCAAGGTCACCCAGGTCTGAACTTCCAGAAGTAGTCTGGTCGCTGGGCCGAAAGAGAACCGCGGCGGCGATCGCCTGGGGCGAACCCACAGAGCCGGACATCCGGCCTGCTCCCGGAGTGCCTCAGGCTCGTGGCGTAAAGAACTGACGCAACTTGGTGGCCTGATTCTACAGACATCCGACGTGACCAGACACTAATCGGCTGGCGTGCGGCCCCCCTTTGCGCTATGTTCGCGGCGCACAGACCGAGGAACCCGCGCGGTCAACGGCGTGTTCGACCGGCTGCGACCTGCGGCTCTCGCAAGGGGGATGTCCCTGCACTGGACCTCGAAGCTCGGCGCGGCCCTTACTGACCATCTCCGGGGTCGACGAAGTTGCTCATGTGGTCCCGGAGGCTGGGAGGCTAGCCTGAGGCTCGGCGCGGGTGGATCCGTCGTCCGTGCTGGGCTCCCGGCAGCTGCGGTCACCGCTGCGCTCTGGATCGGGTTGTCTGCAACCGCCGAGGCACAGCCGCCGATTCGGATCGGCGCCTCGGTCTCCCAGAGCGGAGCGTACGCGCTCCTGGGTCAGAACCAGCTGCGCGGCTATCAACTCTGCGTCAAGCACACCAACGAGAAGGGCGGCGTTCTGGGGCGCAGGCTCGAGCTCCTCGCCGAGGACGATCGCTCCGAGCCGCCGGCAGCCGCCCGCATCTACGAAAAGCTCATCACGCAGAGCAAGGTCGAGGCGGTCATCGGGCCGTATTCCTCCCCCATCACGGAAGCCGTGGCCGACGTGACGGAGAGGCACCGGATGCCCCTGGTGGCGCCGGGCGCGGCCACCAGCGCCATCTTCCGGAAGGGGCGGAAGTTCATCTTCATGATGGCTTCCCGGGCCGAGGTCTACTTCGAGGGGCTGATCGACATGGCCGCGAGGCTCGGCCTGAAGACGGTCGCCCTCACCCACGAGGACACGCTCTTTCCCAAGGCAACCGCCCAGGGGGCGCTCGAGCTGGCGAAGAAGCGCGGGCTCTCGGTCGTCGGCGTCGAGGCCTATCCGAAAGGCACGACCGACTTCTCGGCCATCCTCGCCAAGATCCGGGCGGCGAATCCCGACGTCCTGGTGGCGGCGACCTATTTCGAGGACGCCGTGGCCATCACGCGTCAACTGAAGGCGTCGAACGTGAACCCCAGGATGTTCGGGGTGACTGCGGGCGGGGATCTGCCCAAGTTCTATGAAATGCTGGGGCGGAGCGCCGAGTTCGTCTACGGCGCGGCGGCGTGGGAGCTGGAACTGATGGCCCTGTTGCGGGGCGGTGAGCTGGTCCCCGTCGCCCGGCGATACCCCGGGGCCCGGGAGTTCGTCGAGGCCCACCGGAAGGAATTCCCCGGGGCCGAGCTTTCGTATCATTCGGCCGCCGGCTACGGCGGCTGCCAGGTGCTCGTAGAAGCGATCAGGCGCGCCGGCTCCCTCGACGGCGAGAAGGTCCGGGCCGCGATTCTCGGCATGAGTCTCAACACCGTCTACGGAGGGTTCAAGGTGGACCGGGACGGCATCCAGACCGCTCACACGATGCTCACCTTCCAGTGGCAGGATGGCAAGAAGGTCATCGTCTGGCCGGACGAGCTGGCTCCCGGTAAGCCGCGCTTCCCCACGCCGCCGTGGAGCGAACGTCGGTGAAGACGATGTGTCGGCTCTGCTTCGCTGTCATTGCCATCACCCTGTGGTGGAGCAGCGTACCAGTCGTTGAAGCCCAGGCGCCGATTCGGATCGGGGCGACGCTCGCTCAGACCGGCGTGTATGCGACGCTCGGTCAGAACCAGTTCCGCGGCTACCAGCTCTGCGTCAAGCACGTGAACGAGAAGGGCGGCGTGCTGGGGCGGAGACTCGAGCTCGTCTCCTACGATGACCGGTCGGAGCCAGCGACGGGCGCTCGCATCTACGAGAAGCTCGTCACCCACGACAAGATCGACGTGATCCTCGGACCGTACTCCTCGCCGATCACCGAGGCCGTAGCCGACGTCAGCGAGAAGCACCGGATGCCGATGGTGGCGCCCACCGCCGCCGCCCGGTCCATCTACACGAAGGGGCGGAAGTTCGTCTTCGGCATGCTTCCTCCGGCGGAGGGACGTCTGGAGGGGCTCCTCGACCTGGCCGCCCGGAACGGGCTCAAGACGGTGGCCGTGATCAACGTGGACGACCTTGCTCGGAGGGCAGGAGCCCAGGGCACGATCGACCTGGCCAAGAACAAGGGGCTTCAGGTCGTCTTCGCCGCAGCCTACCCGCTGAAGAGCATCGACTTTTCCGCGATCCTGACGACGGTTCGGGCGGCGAACCCCGACGTCCTGGTCGGCTCCACGCGGTTCGATGACGCGGTAGCCATCACCCGCCAGATGAAGACCTCGAACGTGAACCCCAGGATGTACGGGCTGACGGTGGGCGTGGACTCGATCAAGTTCTACGAGGCGCTGGGGCGAGACGCGGAGTTCGTCTACGGCGTCACGCCGTGGCTGCCCGAACTCGTCGACGTTCGAGCGGGTGGGCTGATCCCGATCGCGCGGGAGTACCCCGGCGCGCGGGAGTTCGTCGAGTCCTACCGGAGAGAGTTTCCCGGCGCCGATCTCACCTATCACGCTGCGGCGGGCTATGGCGGTTGCGAGATCCTCGTCAACGCGATCAGGCGCGCGGGATCCCTGGACAGCGGGAAGCTCCGTGACGTCATTCTGAAGCTCGACCGCAATACGGTCTTCGGCAGGTTCGGGGTCGATCGTACCGGAGCTCCGATCGCCCACAAGGACCTGATGTTCCAGTGGCAAGACGGCAAGAAGGTCATCGTGTGGCCAGAGGAGCTGGCCACCGGCAAGCCGCGCTTCCCGACCCCGCCGTGGAACCAGCGGCCGTGAAGGAACTTCGCCTATTCAGTCTCGCCGTCAGCGCCCTCGCGCTGTGGCTCGGCTCGGGATCAACCGTCGAAGCGCAGAAGCCGATCCGGATCGGCGCTTCCCTGTCGCACACCGGGGCGTACGAGGCGTTGAGTCAGAACCAGGTGGGTCGCGGGTACCCGCTCTGCGTCAGGCACGCGAACGAGAAGGGCGGCGTCCTGGGGCGGAAGCTGGAGCTGGTTCTGGAAGACGACCGATCACAGCCGGCCACGGCCCCCTCATCTACGAAAAGCTCATCACGCAGGACAAGGTGGATCTCGTTCTCGGCCCGTACGGCTCGCCCATGACCGCGCCGGTAGCGGAGGTGGTCGAGAAGCACCGGATGCCGCTGGTGGCTGCCGGATCCGCCACGCCGTCGATCTTCAAGGGGCGGAAGTTCAGCTTCATGGTGCACCCCCCGGGGGAGGTCTACCTGGAGGGTCTCATCGACATGGCGGCAAAGAGGGGTCTCAAGGCGGTTGCCGTCGTCCACGAGGACACACTACTTCCCACGGCGGCGGCTCGGGGCGCCGTGGAGCACGCCAGGAAGAAGGGGCTTCAGGTCGTTCTCGTCGAGGCGTACCCGAAAAACACCGCCGACTTCACGAGGGTCCTCACCAAGGTCCGGACGGCGAACCCCGACGTCCTGGGAGCGGGGACGTACTTCGACGACGCGGTGGCCCTCACCCGCCAGATGCGGGAGCTGAACGTGAACCCGAAGATGTATGCGGTGACCATCGGCGGCGCGCTTCCCAGGTTCTACGAGGCGCTCGGACGGACAGCCGAGTTCCTCTATGGCCCCACGTCGTGGGAGCCTGACCTAGTGGCTCTGCGGGCCGGCGGATTGATTCCGGTCGCGCGCCAGTACCCCGGGGCCCGGGAATTCGTCGAGGCGCACCGCAAGGAGTACCCGGGGGCCGACCTCTCGTACCATACCGCCGCTGGCTACGCGGGCTGCCAGGTGCTGCTGGAAGCCGTCAGGCGCGCCGGCTCGCTGGACAGGGCGAGGATCCGAGACGCCATCGTGAAGCTCGACTTCAACACCGTCTTCGGCCCGTTCAAGGTGGACGGCGACGGTGTCCAGATCGGCCACAAGATGCTCCTGTTCCAGTGGCAGGACGGCAAGAAGGTGATCGTCTGGCCCGAGGAGCTGGCGCCCGGCAAGCCGCGCTTCCCTACACCGCCGTGGAGCCAGCGGCAATGAGCTCACTCGGCAAGGTGTTGACTGCGGGCGTCGTGATCTTGGCGCTGGCGATCGTTCCTTTCGCCGTCGCCGAGGCGCAGAAGCCGATCCGGATCGGAGCATCGATGTCCCAGACCGGGTCACTCGCGGCTCCAGGCCAGAACATGCTTCGCGGCTACCGGCTCTGCATCAAGCACACGAACGACAAGGGCGGGGTCCTGGGGCGTCGGACCGAGCTGCTCGTCGAAGATGATCAATCCACGGGGAAGACCGCCGCTGCGATCTACGAAAAGCTGATCGCCCAGGACAAGGTGGACGCGATCCTCGGTCCCTACTCCTCCCCGATCACCGAGGTCATGGCGGACGTGCCCGAGCGGCACCGGATGCCGATGGTCGCCGCCGGAGGTGCCGCGACGTCGATCTTCACGCGGGGCCGGAAGTACGTCTTCGGAATCCACTCGCCAGCCGAGGCGTATCTGCGCGGGCTGATCGAGCTGGCCGCCAACCGAGGGCTGAAGACGGTGGCTGTGATCTACGAGGACACCCTGTTGCAGAAGTCGATCGGCCTGGGCGCCCTGGAGCAGGCCAGAAAGCGCGGCCTCCAGGTCGTGCTCGACGAGTCCTACCCGAAGGGCGCCGATTTCCGGGCGATCCTCGGCAAGGTGAAGGCTGCGAACCCCGAGGTCCTCGCGGCCGCCTCGTACGAGACGGTGACGGTCACCCGGCTGCTCAAGGAGCTCGGCATCAACCCGCAGATGTTCGGGGGCACGGTCGAGGTCGCCTTCCCCCGGTTCTACGAGACTCTTGGGCGAGACGGGGAGTTCGTGTACGGCGCCTCTCAGTGGGAGCCGGATCTGGTCACGCTCCGCGCGGGCGGACTCGTTCCCATCGCCCGTCAGTACCCGGGAGCCCGGGAGTTCGTCGAGTCCTATCGAAAGGAGTTTCCCGGCGCCGAGATCTCGTATCACTCCGCCCAGGGCTATGGCGGCTGCCAGGTACTCATGGAAGCGATCAGGGGCGCAGGGAGCCTGGAGAACGAGAAGATGCGGAACGCCATCCTGAAATTGGACTTCAATACCGTCTTCGGGGCGTTCAAGGTGGACCCGCGCGGTTTGCAGATCGCCCACAGGAATGTGCTGTTCCAGTGGCAGGACGGCAAGAAGGTCATCGTCTGGCCCGAGGAGCTGGCCCCGGCGAAGCCCCGCTTCCCCACGCCGCCGTGGAGTCAGCGCCAGTGAGGTGGGGACGCGCCGTCATCGCAGGATTCGTGTTCACGTCGCTCTCGATCAGCATGCTTGCGAGGGGGGATGCGCAGTCGCCGCTGCGGATCGGGGCGTCGTTGCCTCAGACCGGCCCGTACGCAGGCCCAGGCCAGAACCAGCTTCGGGGCTATCGCCTCTGCGTCAAGGACGCCAACGAGAAGGGCGGCGTGCTGGGGCGCCGGATCGAGCTGATCGCGGAAGACGACCAGTCGAAGGCACCGACGGCGGTAGCCATCTACGAAAGGTTGATCACCCAGGGCAAGGTGGACGCGATCCTCGGGCCTTACTACGCGCCCGTCGTCGAAGCGGTCGCCGACGTGAGCGAGAAGCACAAGATGCCGATGGTGGCCCCCGCCGGAGCCACGACCTCCATCCACAAGAAGGGGCGGCGTTTCGTCTTCATGATGTTCTCCCCGGGCGAGGTATACCTGGAGGGTCTCATCGACATGGCGGCGAGGAGAGGGCTGAAGACGGTAGCCCTCATTCACGAAGACACGATGTTCCCCAGGGGGCTTGCCGCGGGGACCCTCGAGCTGGCGAGGAAGCGCGGACTGTCAGTTGTCCTTGTCGAGGCGTATCCGCCCCGAACGACCGATTTCTCGGCCATTCTCACCAAGGTCCGGACGGCGAACCCCGATGTGCTGGCGGCGGGAACGTACTTCGACGACGCGGTGGCCATTACCCGCCAGCTGAGAGAGCTGAACGTGAACCCAAAGATGTTCGCGGTGACGGTGGGTGGAGATTTTCCCGAGTTCTACCAGATTCTAGGGCGGGGCGCGGAGTTCGTCTACGGAGCCTCGCAATGGGAGGCGGAGCTGGTGACGTTCCGCGCTGGGGGACTGATCCCCCTCGCGCGTCAGTACCCTGGGGCGCGAGAGTTCGTCGAGTCCTACCGTAAGGAGTTCCCAGGCGCCGCGCTCTCCTATCACTCCGCCTCGGGGTATGGCGGGTGCCAGGTGCTCATTGGAGCGATCAGGCGGGCGGGCTCCCTCGACGGGGAGAAGGTCAGGGACGCCATTCTCACGATGGACTTGTACACCGTCTTTGGCGCCTTCAAGGTGGACAAGGCTGGCATTCAGATCGCGCACAAGATGGCAATGTTTCAGTGGCAGGACGGCAAGAAGGTCATCGTCTGGCCCGAGGAGCTGGCGCCCGGCAAGCCGCGCTTCCCGACACCGCCGTGGAGTCAACGCTGAGACCGAGCCAGACGAACTCGATCCACATGCTGATGGCCCTGGTGGTCATCGCCGCTATGCTGCCGTTCGCTGCCGAGGCGCAGCAAGCACGGCGTCCCTATCGCGTCGGGGTCCTCAACGAGGCGTGGGCGGCGAACCACCCGACCGTCGAGGGCCTCAAGGCGGGCCTCCGGGAGCTCGGGCTCGAGGAAGGTCGGGACGTCACGTTCGACATCCGCTTCACGGAGGGCAAGCCGGAAGCCACGTCCCTGGCTGCGGCCGAGCTCGCCCGGGCTGGTGTCGATCTGATCTTCACGAGCAACGAGGTGGCTACGCTGGCGGCCAAGGCGGCGACCCAGCGGATCCCCGTGGTGTTCACGCTGGTGGGCGATCCGGTGGCGACCGGGATCGTCAAGGCGCTCGCCAGGCCGGAGGCCAACCTCACCGGTATCTCGAGCCTGACGACCGAGCTGGTGCCGAAGCGGCTGGAGGCCCTGAAGACGCTGATCCCGACCCTGCGTCGCGTCTTCGCGTTCTACCATGGGGCCGACGTGCCCTCGAGCGCGGCGATCGTGCGCGCGCTAGAGGCGGCGCCGCGACTCGGGCTGGAGGTCGTTCCGCGGACGGTCATGGCACCCGAGCAGCTGGACGAGCTTCTCAAGCAGCTGCGCCCGGGGGATGCGCTGCTGGCGCCCGACATCGCCACCATGGACATCCCGGCGGTCATGCTCGAGGTCTCGCTGGCCTCGCGTATCCCGGCGGTTTTCTCGTCCGAGCTCTGGGTGAGTCATGGTGGCCTCGTATCCTACGGGGCCGACTACCGTGCCCAGGGCGTTCAGGCCGCGCGGCTGGTCGCCAAGATACTTCGCGGCACCCGACCTCAAGATTTGCCCGTGGAGGGCGCCGACAAGATCGATCTGGCGGTGAATCTGAAGACCGCGCGCCTGCTCGGGGTGACGGTGCCGCGAAAGGTTCTCCTCCGCGCGGATCTCCTCCGACGATGAGGACACGGGCAACCGGAGAGCCGGCGCGAGGACGGCTATTCCGGAAGTACGTCGTCGTCTTCCTCCTCCTGGTCGGGGGCGTACTGCTGGTCAGCAGCGCCGTCGACCTCTACTTCTCCTACCAGGAGACGAAGGCGACCCTCGTCCGGATCGAGCACGAGCAGGCCGTGGCGGCGGCAGCGCGGATCGAGCAGTTCGTCCAGGACATCGAGCGGCAGGTGCGCTGGACGACCCAGGCCGCCTTCGACGAACCGGTGGCGGCGCGGGAGCAGCGCGAGATCGACTACCTCCGGCTTCTCCGCAACCTACCCGCCATCAGCGAGATCAGGCACCTCGACGCGTCAGGCAAGGAGCAGCTCCGCATCTCCCGCTTGGTGCTCGACGCGATCGGGAGCCAGGCGGATCACTCCCAGACACGTGAGTTCCAAGCGGCCCGGGGCGGGGTGACGTACTTCAGCTCCGTGTACTTTCGCAACGAGTCGGAGCCCTACATGACCATCGCCGTGCCGGCCGGCGAGTTCGGTGTCGAGGTCACCGTCGCCGAGGTCAACCTCAAGGCCATC
>Ga0214473_10003764_pt1 | contig 18306 bp, 16 predicted proteins | sample RVTome_7_FD_203509 | JGI IMG/M metagenome (GOLD analysis project Ga0214473, IMG submission 203509) | Soil microbial communities from uranium-contaminated site in the Upper Colorado River Basin, Wyoming, United States - RVT98D197 | ecosystem: Environmental > Terrestrial > Soil > Contaminated >... | reverse complement strand
TCGCGTCTCGAGGGTGTTAAGAAGGTTGTCGCTGTTGGCACTGTCTGCGCCTATCCAAAGTTTACACCGGTACCATTCAAAGAGGAGGATCTTTGGGCTGGTTACCCTGAAGAGACGAATGCGCCGTATGGGATGGCCAAGAAGATGATGCTCGTTCAGGGGCAGGCGTACCGAACGCAGTATGGCTTGAATTCCATTTTCCTGCTGCCGGCAAACCTTTATGGACCAGGCGACAACTTTGACCTGGAGACTTCACATGTAATCCCCGCTCTAATTCGAAAATGTGTGGAGGCCCGTCGCGACAATGCGCGGTTCGTCGAAGCCTGGGGCTCGGGCAATGTCAGTCGCGAGTTTCTTTTCGTACGCGACTGTGCCGAGGGAATAGTACAAGCGGCGGCCTTATATGACGACGGCGCTCCGGTGAATCTGGGCACTGGGCGTGAGATACTAATCAGAGAGCTGGTGGAAACAATTGCCCGGCTGACGGAATTTGCAGGCGAAATCAGGTGGCAGAAAGATATGCCTGACGGCCAGCCCCGCCGCCGCCTTGACACCACCCGCGCGTGTGAAAAGTTTGGTTTCCGAGCAAAGACCTGTTTGGAAGACGGGTTGCGCCAGACCATCGCCTGGTATCAGGGAAGTCATTTAAGACGGCCTTCTGCGAGTTGAGGGCGACTGAAACAAACCTGATCGTGTTGCCACGCGCTTAAGAGACTAACAAATGAGAGCTACATTATGGACCTGAAGTCTGACTGGAGTGGCGTTTGGAAGAGAGTAACGCTAAAAACATCGAGGACTATTGCTTCACGAAGAGCGAGTCGGCCTGCAAGATACCGCCATCGATCGGGTTGAAAAGCTGGTAGAGATTCCCCAGATAGGCAAAGCCTTTCTTCTTGAGGATTTCATATACCGCGTCAAAAAGTGCTTGGCCTTCGTATAGTTTTTGGAAACTCACTTCAACAATCATCGCCTTTGATCTCGATAACACGACCTCTGCGCCAGCGATGACCTTATCCTCATACCCCTGAACATCGACTTTGACAAGTATTTCAGGAGCCAAGTCCGTACCCGCCAGAACGTCATCGAGCCGTCTTAGTTCCACCGTCTCGGTGGTTTCACGTTCCGTGTAAGGGAAGGCACGCTTGTGTAACGCTGCCATCGGAAGCAAAGATGAGCTCTGCGAGTATTCATTGCGATACATTTCTACAGTACCATTACGGTCACCCAGCGCATAATTGAAGGCGTTGAATCTAGGCCTGCCTCGCATCCTGTACGCAAGCTGGCGGAACTCCTCTCTTAAAGGTTCAAAACAGAAAATTGAGGAAGAAGGCAATACCTTCGTGATCATCTGGCAGAACTCTCCTGAATGTGCACCAACGTCAATTACTGTCTCGATGGCGAGTGACGAAAGATAGGCGTAGCCGCCCAAGGAATAGTGCTCTCGGTACCTCACCAGATCCAGACCAATCAAGTTCAGGGGCTTCTTAACTAGTGCTCTGAAGATGGGAAGCATGGAGTCAATCTGATGCCCGCATTCTAAGGCAACGTGTTTTTACACCATCCGCGATTTCAAGTATCGATCGCATGTTGGATGCTGACCGTCCAGGAAGTGAACATTTCCAACTTTTTATGAAGCCAATCAGAATGAGTAAACAGATCTATGAGATGCGAATATCTTCTCTTACGGCGTGAACATGATCTGCTACATACGGCCTTGCGTCTTTAGCACGTGTCACGATCCGAAAATCATTGCTGCGCAAAAAATCGATCACAATCTCGCGAGTCGAAAATATCTGCGAGTTGTCCTCACCGGTACGAAAATCGTGACAAGCGATACAAGCATATCTCGTCTTTCTTATCATCTCACGCATTCCGCATATCGCGAGTCGTTCTGCCCCCTCGATGTTCATCTTAAGAAAATCTATCTGCTTAATCTCCTGCTGCCTACAAATCTCGTCTAATGAGAGACCCTGAACCCGATAACAATGATTCTCCGAACGTAATAGTGCGGTGGTATTAAACTCATGGCCCGGAAGGTCCTCAATGTAAACCTCACGTCCGTCATCAACTACAGCCAGTTGAAGACAAGTTGTGTTGGTGAGTTGATTTAACTCACAAAGCCTTTCTAAATTACGAAAAGTCTTTGGATGGGCTTCGATGGCAACTACTTTTCCAGACAGTCCTACGTCCCGAGAAAAGATGAGAGTATCGAGTCCCACACCTGCCCCTACATCAAAGATAACGTTGCCAGAATGCGGTTTGTAAACATGAAACCAGTAGTCTTGAACGTCGTCCGAAATCCTCTTAAGGAAATCGGGAAAGGTTACCAGATCCTCAGCCGTGTAGTTAAAGGCTGGTCCATCGGCGACAAAGGCTTCCGAATCAAGACTGCGTATCCACATACGATCATACCTAACGACTACGTCCCGCTCAGTTAGTCTGTGCGTGTACCAGGTGGCCAGTTTACCCAGAATCCACCTACCCCCCAATCGGTCTAAAACCTTAATGGCCACGCGCTTTGCGCTCATACTTTCTAGACTTAGTTTGCTTATTTGCGGAACCGGTTTTCAGGTTGTGAAACTCTCCAAGTGCTAAGCCCTGACCAATTTGATTTAAGCCGGTCTGCTATAGTTTTCGCCACCACACGGGAGCCTTCACGATTCAAGTGTGTGTCCCAGATGGGATTAAAAGTCAAGACGCCATTCACTGCCTGTTCGACCAGCGCGGGCGTGACGTCAATGAAGCCTATGCCTTGTTTCGCTGCGTGTTCTCCTACCAATTCCGGTAGTCCCCTTCCAATCAAGTTCGCGTCTGCTTGGCTAGGAGTCCCTGCATATCTTAGGAAACCATCTAGGACCCGGCGCTTACAGGGCAAAAAAACTAGCCAGGGAGTGACGCCAAGGTCCAGCGCCGTATTGGCGAAGGATGTTAAGGCGGAATCCAGTGACGCTATTTGTTTGGACGTTAGTTCGTCCTTCGCTAGCGGTCTGTAATCAAGGGTGACAGGTATTTCGCCGCTTTCGGATTTGAAATAAGCATTTCTTTCAGCGTCATTGGCCGTTCGTGTGTTATATGTCTGTTGGACCGTGTGGTAAATCAATTTGACGAAAGATGTTTGCTTCTCAATGTTCCGGTAAGGTCTTCTTCCTGTATCCCTGAATTCTTTCAACAGTTGCTCTTCCCGTTGGATATCCTGTAAATCATTGCCTTCAAAAAAGGCCAGAATGGCTATCTTTGTACTGGGAGATCTACCGTATTCTTTCAGATAAAAAGTTTGCGTAAGAGCACCCGTGTAGGCAACCCCCAAGTTCTTAACCCTGACCCCAAGCAATACGCCTAGCCTCGTTGTAAATAGATCCTTATAGTCCAGAAAGCCGAGTTCGGTGGATGAATCACCGATTACGGTGATATCCCAATCTGTGAGGTCTTCTGGATTTCTGAACCCCTGCCTATCATACTGAACCGTTACGACTGGTTCTCTAAGATACGGATTGTCCTTGCCTCCAACTATCTTGTCATACCCAACCCCCAAAACATTTCCCATCCATGCATCTGGCCCTTGCCGCCTGAAGTAGACTTCCCCTACTGGTTCCGTCGGCTGACGATAAGGAATTGGTATGGCGCGGAAAGCTGTAGCCTTTCTCTCAAGATCAAATCCAAGCACGCGAAATGCGATTTCAATTAATGAAATCGCAAGCACTAGAGAAGTGACAAACAAGGAAGCTTTCACAAAAATGTGATGAGGCTTGACTGTCATCTTTCACCGTTGATTGAAATCCACCAAGAAATCAATGGTTGACAGCTAACAAGTTACTGTCGTACATCAAAGGTTGAACTCACATTTTGGACAATTGGTCCCTCGGTTCGTCGATGACAATTGTCGCAGACTAAGAAAGTTTTATGCGACCTGTTCTGTACGATCGAAACATTCGAAGCTGTGATTCTAAGAGCCCCCCTCCCGTTACTGCTAGTGCTCGTAGCGCCACTCTGTAAGTTCACCGGGCGTGCTGCCGTTTAGTGTAAGATAACTAGGCTTGGTTAGCACCTCTCTGTCTGCATATGTCTAGCGGAAGATCTACATCAATGTGTAGCTCTTGACCCTTCCTTTTGACCCAAATGCAACAACTGGCTAGACTGTTGGCTATATGACCGTGAGTGCCTCTTTAGTTTACTTCTCAGAAAGACGAATCGTCCTATTGCTGTGATTACTTCTGAATCGACAACACAAATCGGTGACTCCCGAATTGGCGAGGCTTCGGAATCGTGGGCAGGCATTATGCTCCCTGAACATCCACTGATTGTCATTGAGCCGAGCAAGTCGTGGGTAGCTATTAATCTGCGCGACTTCTGGGCGTATCGCGAGCTCCTCTATTTTCTGACGTGGCGCGATGTAAAGGTGCGTTACAAACAGACGCTGCTCGGAGCCGCTTGGGCAATAATTCAGCCGCTCTTCGCGATGCTAATTTTTACTCTTTTTTTTGGCAAGCTGGCAAAAATTCCTTCTGACGGCATTCCCTATCCACTCTTCGCTTACGCAGGACTACTGCCGTGGACCTTTTTCTCGAACGCTGTAACCAATAGTGGCAACAGCTTGGTCGGAAGCGCGAACCTGATCACCAAAGTTTATTTTCCCCGAATGGTGATTCCGGCAGCTGCTGTGTTGGCCGGCTTGGTAGACTTTTTCTTTGCATTCCTGATCCTGATTGCACTGATGCTTTATTACCGAGTATCACCGAGCATTAGCTTACTAATCCTTCCGATTTTGATGATCGTGACTGCGTTGCTTGCTCTGGCAGTGGGAATGTGGACGTCAGCATTAAATGTCAAGTATCGAGACATGAGATACGCGCTACCATTTCTAACTCAACTTTGGATGTTTGCCACACCAATCATTTACCCGTCCAGCCTCATTCCGGCAAACCGGCAATGGCTCCTATGGTTTAACCCACTGGCTGGCATAGTTGAAGGTTATCGAGCTTCGCTATTCAGTCTTCCATTTAACTGGAGGGCACTCGGTATTTCCTCGCTGCTTACACTGATCGGGCTGCTCTACTCGCTGTTTACTTTCAAGCGCATGGAAAGGAAATTCGCAGACATTATATAAGGGGATGGCGCCGTTTGGCTTTTGAGAAATAAACATGCGACCCATTATCAAGGTTGAGCATCTTGGCAAGCTATACGGCATCGGTCAGCGCCAGCCGCCTTATGACACTCTGCGTGAATCCTTGATGCGGACGGTAAAGGGCGTTCCTAGGCTCTTGAGGAGAAACGGCCAATCGGCCTCCAAATGTATCTGGGCGCTCAAAGATGTTGGTTTTGAAGTCAGACCCGGCGAAATAGTTGGCTTGATTGGACGCAATGGTGCGGGCAAGAGCACGCTGCTGAAAGTGCTCTCCAGAATCACCGAACCAAGTCAAGGCCGGGTCGAGCTGCGTGGCCGCGTGGCAAGTCTACTGGAAGTCGGAACCGGTTTTCATCACGAGCTAACGGGTCGCGAAAATATCTTTCTGAATGGTTCGATCATGGGGATGACTCGGAAAGAAATTGTTCGTCGGTTTGACGAGATAGTTGCATTTGCGGGAATAGAGAAGTTTTTGGACACGCCCATCAAACATTATTCAAGCGGCATGTATGGAAGGCTGGGCTTTTCGTTGGCCGCGCATTTGGAAGCCGAAATATTACTGATCGACGAAGTTCTCGCGGTGGGTGATCAGGATTTTCAGAAGAAATGTTTGGGCAAGATGGAAACTTTGGGCCATCAAGGCCGCACGGTTTTCTTTGTTTCGCATAATATGCCAATGATTCTACGACTCTGCGAGCGTGCAATCTTGTTGGACCAGGGCCATTTGATAGCGGATGGGGCGGCCGGGGATGTGGCGAATCACTATCTTCGCGCCGGTACGGGCAGCCTAGCCGAAAGGAGTTGGCCCACGCCGGAAATGGCCCCGGGAGATGATTTTGTGCGGCTCCATTCGGTACGTGTCCTGAACGACGCCTTCGAAGTGGCGGAGACGATGGATTTACGACGTGCGGCGTTTGTTGAGGTTTCATATTGGAATCTGAAGCAGTTGCGGCGGCCAACGGTTACCCTCCAGTTCGTAAATGAGGACGGTCTGGTCTTATTTGCTAGTAACGACTCGGTAAATCGCGACTGGTGGAACACGCCTCGCCGCATCGGTCCGGTCCGGAGCCTCTGCAAAATTCCGTGCAATTTTCTGGCAGAGGGTCGAATATTCATCCTGGCAGCAGTATGCAGTTACGACCCTTATGTTCTGCACGTATGTGAGAATGACGCCGTAACCTTCCAGGTCGAGGATCGAAGTGATGGCGACGGGTCTCGCGGAGTTTACCCAGGACGTTGGCCAGGCCTAGTGCGCCCGATGTTAGACTGGCAGATTGACATCGAACAGTAGTGCGAAGTTATCGAATCTCTATTCTTAAACCGTAGACTTTTGTAAAGGCGAATTCATCACCCCTTCGGATGAAACAAAGTGGGAAAATAATTCTGGCGGATACTACTCTGGGCCACATCCATGGCGGCGCTCAAACGTTTCTGGCAAAGCTTGCGGCCGGATTGAACAAAATTGGGTGGAGTGTGACGATCCTTTCTGAGGTTAAACCACCGTCTGATTTTCTCACATTAATCAAATCGGAAAAGATAAACCTAGTCTCTGATCTATGGCGAACACCTTTTCTGATGGAGTCTCTCAGGAAGCCCTTGTCCGAGTGGCTGAATCAACAAGCTCCGTGCTCATTCGTGATCTCTGCTTCATCGGGAGCGGCCTGGGTCCCGTTGCCACTACTCAAATCTTCAGTTAAAACCGTCGCCATCTCTCATAGCGACGCCGAGACCTTTTACCTACCCATTCGTCATTACTCCCAATTCCTTGATGCTGCCATTGGAGTGAGCCAGGAGATTTGTCGAAGATTTGTGAGTGAGTGCAAGGTTCCTTTTGATCGAGTTCACTATGTCCCTTACGGGGTGAAAACAGCTAGCGAAGAGGAAGCTCAGGCTGTCTTTCAACAATCAACAAACGGTCCTTTACGGATAATTTTCGTCGGCCGTTTGGAACAACCGGCAAAGCGCGTTTGGGATGTAGTGGCCGTGGCCAAGAAATTGTTTGTTGAGAAGATCGACTTTGTTTTGGATGTCATAGGAGACGGCGCAGAAGCATCGGAAATGAAAGCCGCGCTGGCACGGGAAATGTCCGCCGGTTTTGTGTGCTTTTGGGGCTGGTTACCGGAAGAGAGTGTTATTCAACGCCTTCGCAAGTCCGAAGTGTTTCTGCTAACCTCTGATTTTGAAGGGTTGCCAATTGCGTTGCTCGAAGCAATGGGCAATTGCGTTTTGCCGATCGTAACCGACCTGGCCAGCGGCAACCGGGAACTGATCAGCGATCGTCAGAATGGGTATCTGGTTTCGGTTGGAGATATTGATCGATTTACCGCCGTGATTCGCGACTGCTTCCAGCATCGCAGCCGGTTGCTCGAGATGAGGAGGGTGGCATGGGAGTCTGGACAGGTTTTCTCTGTCGAACGTATGGTCCAGCGCTATTCACAACTGATTGGGCAGCTCATGTTTAGTGATGCGAGTCATTCGCGCCCAGACCCGGTTTTAAATTATCCAATGATGGAGACGTGTCGTTCAAAGTATCCGTTCTGGATGAGGCGTCTCAAGGTATCAAGTCAGCGTTTGTTCAGCGCTGCGTTTCGCAGTCTGATGGTATAAGTCTGATGCAACGGCGGATCGAGAATCTAAGCGAGGGGCTTCCTTGAATCATTAGGGTTTTACTTGCGGGCAAGGTTGGTCAATTTCTCAATCGGCTAGCACCCTCTCCTTAGCCGCTTCGACAATCTCGCTGATAATCCTCTTCAGATCATACTTGTAATTCCAGCCGGGGTAATCCTGCTTAAACTTGCGCACATCGCTGATCCACCAGATGTGGTCCCCCGAGCGAGCTTCATCTACCGTTGTGTATTTCAGGCTTAAGCCAGCCAGATCTTCGACATGGCGGATAGCTTCCAGAATCGAACAGTTGCTGTAGCGCGACCCTCCCAGATTGTAAACGGCGCCCGCAATCGGATTCTCAAAGTAATGCCAAAAAGCCTGTACTAGATCGTGCGAGTGAATGTTGTCTCTAACTTGTTTTCCCTTATAGCCATAAATTGTATATTGTTTGCCAGTTAGGGCGCACTTCACTAAGTAAGCCAGAAACCCGTGCAACTCGGCTCCAGAATGAGCTGGCCCGGTCAAACAACCGCCCCGAAAAGTTCCAGTCTTTAAGCCAAAGTAGCGCCCATATTCCTGGGCCAGCAAATCAGCCGCCACTTTGCTGGCTCCAAACAGACTGTGCTTTGATTGGTCAATACTCATTGACTCATCGATACCATGTTTAAAGTACGGATGGGACTCGGCAACCTCCCAGCGCAGTTCTAGCTCAACTAGCGGCAGATAGTTCGGTGTATCGCCATAAACCTTGTTGGTTGATGTAAATATAAAGGTGGCCTCGGGACAGTGCCGTCGTGTTGCTTCGAGAATGATGAGGGTACCGTTGGCGTTAATTGTGAAATCCGTGACCGGCTCTCTAGCGGCCCAATCGTGACTTGGCTGTGCCGCCGTGTGCACTATTAGATCCACATTTCTCCCAAGCATTTCAAAGAGCGAGTTGATTCCGGACTGGTCGCGGATATCTATGTCATGATGTCTAAAGTTTCGAAGATCACTTTGTAGCTGCCGCCGATTCCATTCCGTAGATCCGTCATCTCCAAAGAAGTACTTCCGCATATTATTGTCGACACCGACGATTTCCATGCCCTTGTCATGAAAGAATCTAGCTGCTTCACTTCCTATTAGCCCCGACGACCCCGTAATTAACGCAACTGACATTTGTCCTACCTAAGTTGAGTTGTGTTTCATTTGACGAGTGAGCGCCTACCCAAGGCAACTCTCTGGCCGATTTCTTATAAATGCCACGCTATAGTAATATGCGACGTTAGCAAACAGGAAATGAGCAACGGTGGCAAAACGCAGAATATTCCTCTAGTCTCGATCGTCACTCCTACTTTCAACCAGGCGGCTTTTCTTCGAGAAACAATTGAAAGTGTACTTTCGCAGGACTACCCGCACCTTGAGTACCAAATTATTGACGATGGGTCGACCGACAGCACCCCCAAGATTCTAGAAGATTATGCGGGTCGAGCAAATATAGAACGGCATCAGAATTGCGGGCAGACAGCAACGATCAACAAGGGATGGGAGAGGTCGACTGGCGAGATTCTTTTTTGGCTGAACTCAGACGACACTCTACTTCCCGGAGGAGTAAGGAAGGCAGTCGATTATTTGGCCGAACATCCCCAGATAGACATCGTTTTCGGCGATACCCTGTTCACCAGCGAGGCTGGGATGGCGCTACGAAGATCGAAGAATCGAACTGGTTTTGAGTATCAAAAATTCGTGGTCCAATGTGAGAATCCAATTCCTCAACCTTCGGCTTTTATTCGCCGCCGGGTTATAGAGGACATCGGTTTGCTCGATCCCAGCTACTATTATTTTATGGATTGGGATTTTTGGTTGCGTGCGGGTCTCCGCCATCAGATCGCCTACTTTCCAGAGCTGCTCTCAACGTATCGCTTGCACCGCGAGTCAAAAACAGTGGCGCAGATGGCCAAAGCCGCGCCTGAGCTCGAATACATGTACAGTAAGTTTTTCGCTCGCGAAGACATTCCCGCTAATATTCGAGGCCAGCAGCGACTGGCGCTGGCTAACATGTGTTTTACCAGCGGTTCTTATTATCTCTTGGGTAGCGACAAGCGAATGGCGGCCCGGATGGGTTTCAAGGCGCTCCGGACTTATCCGGCCACGCTTTATCGACCAAAACTGACTCACAAGTTCATCTATTGTCTGCTGGGAGGACAGCTGCTTTATCAACGGGCCAGGTTGTTCTATAACAACACCCGAAAAATCCTAGGCAATGGCTTGGATTCATCACTAGAGGAGCCCACCGCAGATTAGCGCCGGGATGGAAAACATCAAAGCTTGATGCGAATTAGTGTTATAGTTCCGGTTCGCAATGAAGAGCAGTCGGTAAGCAATCTGCTCGAAGGATTATTGGAACAATCGCTCACTCCCGACGAAATAATCATTACCGATGGGGGCTCTACCGATTCCACGCCTTCAATCATCAACCGCTACATACAGCAACGAGAAACCATTCAGCTAATCGCCAATGGACCTGCACTGCCGGGCCGCGGGCGTAATCTCGGAGCGGCGCGGGCAACCGCCGAGTGGCTTGCCTTTATTGATGCCGGCGTTCGTCCCCGTAAAAACTGGCTTGAATTCTTAGCGCAGTGTGTTTTGGATAACGACGGCGCAGACGTAGTCTACGGGTCATACGAGCCCATTGTCCGTACGCTTTTTGAGGAGTGTGCTGCTATCTGTTACGTGCCACCAAAGACCAACCGGAAGGAAGGATGGATCAGAGCCCCCTCGATCGTCTCAGCGCTAATTCGCAAGAGCGTGTGGGTAAGTGTTGGTGGTTTCCCTGAGCATTTGCGTTCGGCGGAAGACTTGATCTTTATTAGAAACGTTGAGCAGGCAGAGTTTCGCATTTTCTATGCCCCTCAAGCAATCGTTGATTGGGAGATTCAACGTACCTATACAGACACCTTTAAGAGATTTGCGGTGTATTCTCTGAATAATATTCGCGCCGGATTGTGGGGGCAATGGCAGGCGGCAATTTTCAAGCGGTATTTTTTGCTCGTTTTGTCCGCATTGCCGACATTTATTATTGGGGTTCGGTGGTTGTTGATTGCGGGGGGATTCCTCCTGCTGATGCTAGTAGGCAGGGCTATTCAATCTATCCGCAGAAATCGTAATTGTTATCCAGCCGGAATCGGTCGTAATCTGCTTCGGCTGACTGTGCTTGTCCCCCTTATAGCTACCATCGATGTGGCGATGTTTTGGGGTACCATAAAATGGGTCTTGCACGACAGGCTGCATGTCTTAGGCGAGAGGCTGGGAGTCAGCAATGGCACTTGAGGGAGGCGGCGAATTTTCTCTCTTATAACGGGTCTCACGGTAACAGGATGTTCGTCAGATGCGCACTCTTTACATATGTTACTTTGGATTGCGGGAACCACTTGTGCAGACCCAAGTGCTGCCTTACTTGCGTGAGATTTGCAGAGGCGAAGGCAATATTGGCCTGCTCACTTTCGAACCATACTACCGGCGGTCGTGGTCAAGACAGCAACTCCGAGCAACTCAGGAAGAGTTAGAGACTCAGGGAATCACATGGTTCGCATTACCCTATCATAAACAACCGACGCTTCCCGCCACGCTTTATGACATCGCGAGAGGTGCTTGGTTCGTTCTTCGAATAATCCGTCGAAATGGGATTAGGGTTCTGCACGCTCGGGGTCACGTGTCGGCTGCTATGGGAGCACTCGCCAAAGTTTTCGGTGACGGCCTGTTAATCTTCGACATACGAGGATTTATGCCGGAAGAATACACTGATGCGGGCGTTTGGCCGGAGGGAGGATATCTTTATCGCTTGACGAAAGCGGTTGAAAGCAGGTTGCTTGATGCAAGTGATGCTTTTGTCGTGCTAACAGAAAAAGCTCGCTCCATTCTTTTTGGTAATAGTACAGAAGCGGACTCACTGGGACGGCCCATCGAGGTTATCCCCTGTTGCATCGATCCGGAGCGCTTTTGGAAAGCAGATGACGTACCGCGGGGACAACTACGACAAGAGCTGAGTATCGACGATCGGCACGTTATCATCTATGTTGGTGCGTTGGGCGGCTGGTACCTGGTTGACGAGATGGCGGATTTCATGGCTGCAGCGCATCGGCGGAACGCGGCGACTTATTCAATCATACTTTCGCAGAGTACTCCGGAAATGATGCGAAGCAGGCTGCGAGAGCGTGGAGTTGCCGAAAAGGATTTTCTCGTCCGTCAGGTTATCCCGACCGAGGTCCCACGGTATATCCGAGCAGCAGATCTTGCCCTGTCATTCATCAAGCCATGCTACTCGAAACAATCATCTTCGCCCACCAAGATCGCAGAATACCTCGCTGGCGGGGTGCCCATCATTTGTAACGCCGGAATAGGAGATGTGGATGAAGTGATAGAGACTGACCGAGTAGGCGTTGTTTTGACCGAATTTAGCGAACCAGCATACTTGAGGGCGCTCGAGGCCGTTGATTCTCTCCGTAGTGAAGTAGGTCTTGCTGAACGTTGTCGCGCCGTCGCAGGTCGTCGATTTCATCTGGGGGAGGTCGCCGGCGTCCGTTACCGCCGACTGTACCAGCGGCTTGGATCTTAAGAATCGGGGCAGAGGAGAACAAACGAGATCGAGTAAAAGGAACGCAATCCAAACTGGCTAGAGTGCGGCGATTGCTCTTTGATCAGACTGGAGCTAAGCATTTTGACCCCCTTACTGTATGCGATGACGATGCGGCGGCCAGTCCAGCCAAAGATAGCAGGAATAACATTGAGCTTGCGGGCCAGGCGCCTGACAATAAACAGGCATTATCAAAGTCGATAAAGGCCGACCGTGGCTTGTATAATCACCGTGTTGAATACAACAGGGCGGCCTTCTGAGTGCAAATCTGAGAAACAACCATGCTTTTCATTTATTCTAATAGCATTGAACCTTTGTTTTTCTATTCAAGTAGACTTCACTCAAGTGGAAGCGAACCAAGACTTCCCGATATCACATTTGAGGGATGCTTGGGCAGTTGGCTCCCAATCAAAACAAGAGCATAGATGCACGTTTTAGCCCTTATACCGAATCAAAAAAATTTCGCTCCCGGTCAACGCGCCAGCGTCGAGTTGTGGGATCGGGTGCTACAGCCCGCCGGGATTCATCTGGATTACGTTCCCTTCGAAAGCGAGCGTTTACACCAGATTCTTTATCAACCTGGTCATAAGATGGAGAAGGCTAGCGAAATGATTCGTGGGTATGTGGACCGTCTGCGGTTGCTGAAGAAACTGGATGATTACGACGCGGTGTTTGTTTACCGGGAGGCCGCGTTGTTTGGCCCAGCCCTTTTAGAAAGGATGATAGCAAAGCGGAATAAGCCTATTATTTATCAGTTGGACGATCCGCTGTATATCCCCTATCGTAGTCCTTCAAATGGATACCTTTCCTATCTGAAATTCTTTGGAAAGATTGCCAAGATCATAAAGATTTCCCGCGTAGTTATAGTTAACTCTTCTCATATTAAGGATTATGCTTCGCAATATAACGATAGAATCTGGCAGATACCGAGTATAGTAGACACTGAAAAATATATTTTTCGTCCTTCTGGCCAGAACGGCGACGCTATTTCCATTGGATGGAGCGGCAGTCCGACTACCGTCCGTAATGTGAGCATCATAGCTGACGCTTTGCGAGAACTGGCTCGACGCGTGGCCCATCGAGTCTATCTAATTGGCAGTGCCGACTTTAACCTCCCGGGCGTGCAATATACTGCTCAAGAATGGCGAGAACAAACAGAAGTAGAGGATTTGCGAAAGATTCAGATCGGCATGGTACCTCTACCGGTGAATGAGTGGAACAAGCGCAAATTCTATATGAAGTCGGCGCAGTACATGGCTCTCGGCATACCACCAGTCTGTACGCCTCTAGGCTCTAATCGCGAAGTAATCGAACACGGCAAAACTGGATTTTTCGCCGAGACCAAGGAGGATTGGGTTGGCTATCTGGAACTATTAATAAAAGACGCGGAGTTGCGAACTCGGATGGGACAGAGTGCGGCGCAGGCAGCCCGTGAGAAGTTCAGCCTTCAGGCTAACACAGAGAAGATTATTGATGCATTCAGATCTGCGGTTAACTGAAGCAAGGTATTAGCCTGCGGGATTGAAAAATATATAAATGCGACATTCTGCTGTTCAGGAGATCTTGCATAAAGACCATGGTGAGTTGGACTTCGAATTCCGCTCCGTGGTTTGCCCTGTATGTGGTAACGATCGTCCGAAGATTCTCGGTTGGCGTGGCGGTGAAGCTCATCACCAACGTAGCGGGGTCAAAACAAGAATCGTTCGTTGTCGAATTTGTACTCATATCTATCCCAACCCGATGCCGTTTCCCTTGCGAGGTGTCGACCGCCTTTACACCGACCCAGACGCCTATTTTGATGGGCACGATGTTGAAAGGAAAAAGCTGGTCGGGTGTAGAACTGCTGAAAGATATTGAGGTGGCCCTTGGGGCTCGCGGTCGTTATTTGGATGTCGGATGCGGCCGAGGTGAGTGGCTTTGGGCGGCACGTCAATGTGGATGGGAATTCGAAGGAGTCGATCCCTCCTCTACCTTCATTGAATGGGGGCGCCGCAATCTAAATGTTGACGGTCGGGCGAGACATTGGAGGAAACTCATTTTCCGGGAAACTATTTCGACGCGGTTTCGTTGAGTGGTCTCATCGAGCATCTCTACGAGCCCTGCATAACTCTGCGTGAAGTATTTCGTGTTTTGAGACCAGGCGGCCTGCTTTGGTTCGATTCTCCAAACGAGGATGGACTTTACATGCGCACTGGGAACCTATATATGCGTGCACAAGGTCGCAATTGGGTAGTTAATCTTGCCCCGACGTTTCGACCTTTCCACGTTCAAGGATTTAACCCGAATTCGCTTAAAAGATTACTTGTGCGTGTCGGTTTCGAAATAGATAAAATGGAGATCTGCGGAGAGATGTGGCCTTTTACAGGTCGGCAATCGCTGCGAAAGCGGCTTGAATATTGTGTGGCGCGATTGGTGAATTGGGTTGGCAATCGCGGTCGCATAGGTTCATACATGAGCGTGTGGGCTAAAAAACCCGTAAGTGACGAAGAAGGCCTAGAACGACCGCAATCCACAATTCGCGGCACCGCTTCAGTAGCTAAGTTCCAGCGGCGAATTACAACCCCTGAGTAGGTCTGATACGATTTTGGGGTGCTGTTACGCTTGGAGTGCTTTCTTGTACATATTGGGTCTAACAACTCTTGGTGATTCAGCTGCTACTCTAATCTACGACGGAGAGATCATCGCGGCCGCCGAAGAGGAGCGTTTCTCGCGCAAGAAGCACCACAGTGGATTTCCATACCAGGCGATGCAGTATTGCCTGAACGAGGCAGGAACCACGATCGCAGATGTTGCGCACGTTGGTCTCTACTGGAAGCCCTGGGTTCTGCGGCACAAAGCCATGCAGGCTGTGAGGTCTGGGATCATATCTCGCGACATGTTTAAGGCCCGCGTGGATAGAGGTGTAGCGCAAGTGAGCGAGAGCTATCTTGGCATGTTCAAATATCCACAATTGATCCGGAAGCATTTTGGCCGCGGTAATTTTCGTTTTCACTTTCTCGAACATCACCAGTGCCACGCCGCCAGCGCCTTCTTCGTCTCGGGCTTCGATCGTGCTGCAATAATGACCTGGGACGGTACAGGGGAAGATACTACCACCTTGTTTTCGCAGGGTGAGGATACGCGGCTTAGAGTCCTCAAGCGGATCAAACTACCTCACTCGCTGGGACAGTTTTATTCGGCGGTAACAAACTTCATTGGCTTCGACATGTTCGATGGCGATGAATGGAAAGTGATGGGACTCGCCGCTTATGGTAAGCCGTACTATTACGATTTCTTCGCGAAGAAGGTTTTGAAACTTAACGGTGGTAATGACTTTCATCTGGACATTCGCGTACTTGACCATCATCTCGCCAAGCATTATCAGTTTGGCGAAGAGATCAGGCGGGAGCTGGGACCGCCGCGCACAGCAGATGAGGATTTAACTGAGCGACATTGGAACATCGCCGCGAGTGCCCAAAAGGTTCTGGAGGATACTGCACTTAGTCTCCTGCGCGGTCTCTACGAACGTACTGGAGAAGATAACTTATGTATGGCTGGCGGCGTCGCGTTCAATTCAGTGATGAATGGCCGAATCATGACGGAGTCGCCATTCAAGCAGTACTTCGTGCAGCCGGCAGCGGGTGACGCAGGATGTTCGCTGGGTGCCGCGCTCCTCATTCATCATCAGCTTCTAAAGCAGCCACGCAAATTCAAAATGGAACACGTTTATTACGGCCCGGGTTTCAGCTCGGCAGAATGTGCGGCGGCGCTCAGCGAAGCGGGCTTGAAGTTTGAGACGTTGCCGGATGAGGAGATGCTTCCACGCGTAGCCCAGATGATTGCAAAAGGTGCGATCATCGGTTGGTTCCAGGGGCGGATGGAGTTTGGGCCACGAGCTCTCGGTAATCGTAGCTTCCTGGCGGATCCACGGCGCGATGACATGCGCGACCTACTGAACAAGAAAGTAAAGTTGCGTGAATGGTTTCGGCCGCTTGCTCCGTCAATGAAGGAGGAAGTCAGCACACAGTTTTTCGGCCTTCCTCATCGCGATCCTTTTATGGTCACGGTGCTGCACGTGCTGGCTGAGCAGCAGCGTCGCATTCCGGCAGTGGTGCACGTGGATGGCACAGCCCGGCCCCAGACGGTCAGCCGCACAACTAATCCGCGGTATTGGCAATTGATTGGCGAGTTTGAAAAATTGACTGGATGTCCGATCCTGCTTAATACGTCATTCAACATCCAAGAGCCGATTGTATGCAGCCCGCACCATGCGATCCAGACATTTCAGGGTGCTGCTTTTGATGCGCTCGTTTTGGAAGATCATTTGGTCTTGCATCGGTAGAATGAATTCGAATTCCCAAGGGTCTCCTACGGTTTTAGTTTTACGTTGTTTCTCAGGCAAACGTGTGAATATTACGTACTAAGGAACGAGACGGCCGAGAGGGCTCACAGCCTCTAGCGATGGGTTGGTTATGAACGGCGTTCTAACACTTGCTACTCTAATCGTCTGCGCGTTGATTGTGCTTTTGGTTCCTACCATTGTTGTCCCCGAAGCGCGTTATTACAGCACTGTGACTGCTTTCTATACCGGCAAGGCCGTTTTGCTCTCTGGAGCTCTCGCAGCAGTGGCCGGCTACTGTATTTACCGGCAGGGCACCAATGGATCGTTCTTGTTGAAACTCTTCGTCGTTGCTCTGCTGTTCAGAGTATTGGTTGGCACAGCAATTTTTGTCTTCAACGGACAAGGGTTTTTCGGTGGCGATGCGCTGACGTACGATAACTATGGATACGTGCAATTGAAAGGCTGGATGGGAGACAGATATTTTCAATCCATCGCCAACTATTACGTGGCAGAGGGGACAAACCCAGGTTGGGGGATGGTTTATCTGGTAGCCGTCATATATGGGTTGGTTGGTCGGAACATGTTAGCAGTACAGTTTATTAATTCGGTAATGGGAGCTGCAACTGCGCCTTTAATCTTCCTTTGCTCGTATAACGTATTCAAGAACCTGAGGGTCGCACGACTCGCGGCATTAGCCGTAGCGTTCTATCCATCCCTCGTCCTCTGGTCATCGCAAGGTCTCAAAGATGGTCCAATAGTTTTCTTCCTTGCTCTCTCCATCTTGGCAACTCTAAAGCTCGGAGAAAGATTCGATGTCAGGTATCTAACTTTACTGGTCTGGTCGATGTTCTCATTGCTGAGCTTGCGCTTCTATGTTTTCTACATGATCTCTGTCGCGATCGGTGGAGCATTTGTGATGGGTATGCAGTCCCTCTCAGCCAAGAGCGTCGCTCGGCAATTTATTGCGGTTATTGTGCTTGGTTTGGCCCTAACTTATCTGGGAGTAACCCGGTACGCCAATCTGCAGTTTAAACGCTTCGGTAGTTTGGAAAGAGTGCAAATTAGTCGGCAGGATGCTTCTACCTCGGCACAGTCGGGCTTCGGTAAAGACGTTGATGTGTCGACAACCTCAGGAGCACTTTCGACGATTCCGATAGGATTTTTGTATCTCTTGTTTGCTCCTTTTCCCTGGCAGATGACGTCTCTACGGCAGACGATTACCCTGCCGGAAATGTTGGTGTGGTGGGCCTCGTTTCCGATGTTGATTCTGGGGCTTTGGTTCTCCATCAAATACCGTTTGCGGCAGATCTCCCCAATCCTGGTCTTCACTATCATGCTCTCTCTCGCCTATTCAGTCTTTCAGGGGAACGTCGGCACCGCTTATCGCCAACGCTCCCAACTCCTGGTTTTCTACTTCATATTCATTGCCGTCGGCTATGTGCTGATGCAGGAAAAACGTGAGGAGAGAAGAAAGCTGGAGATTGCGGAGAAGGAAGTATTCCCTGAGCAGCGCCAGGCCGTTAGGTAGTGGTTGCACCGACGCATCTTTGGTTCAAAGTTTAATTACTATCAATTGCCAGCATGCGGCTTCCTCAATAAATTTCATTATCTCGAAGCTACCGGGCGCGCGCAGGGTAAACCATC
>Ga0214473_10003763_pt1 | contig 18307 bp, 20 predicted proteins | sample RVTome_7_FD_203509 | JGI IMG/M metagenome (GOLD analysis project Ga0214473, IMG submission 203509) | Soil microbial communities from uranium-contaminated site in the Upper Colorado River Basin, Wyoming, United States - RVT98D197 | ecosystem: Environmental > Terrestrial > Soil > Contaminated >... | reverse complement strand
GACCGGGTATCTGGGCGGTCTTGAGTTTAAAGCCCTCAAAACTATTCAAGATTGGTCCAATTCAAACGAATCAGAAATTGCCGTTTGGTTTAGCCCTCCGTATCAAGGAGACGGGGAACGACCCGTTTCAAAGATAATGATGAGCGAAATTATCACCCAAGCGGGTACCAGGGTGCTTTTTAATAGAGCTATCCTTTTAGATATAGATGCCTACAGTCTTTTAAATTTAGCTAATGACCTAGATGGAAACAGGATAAACCATCCCGAACTCCTCAGGTCTACTCCCCTTTTCCCTTCTCACCAAGAATTTTCCGACTGGTTTAAAAGGCTTTCCGAAGTCACCAGCCAAACAAAACTTATAGAAAACGGGGGGGACATCAAAATCAAAGAGGTTACTTATGTCAATTTGCAAGAAATTACGGTCAGCCATGATCAAGAGGTTCCTTACCTTGTAATTTACGAGGCAGCGGCAGAAAGGGGTCTAATTGGAGAATATCCAGATAGCTGCGGGGGGGGAGGAAAAGGCGCTTTTGAGACTTTTTCAGAAAATTCACTTGTTATCAACGTCGACTCTGCCGGCGAGGGAAAAACTCTTGATTGCACTTGTCCATTTTGTAGACAGAAGGTGCAGGCAACAATTTCTCAAGGTAGAATCCACTGCCCTAGTTGTAATAAAAGCGCCCCATATAGTTGCTAAAATGTCCACCCTCTCTGGGGCCAACTTGCTCCAGAACCGTAACCTAACTATAACCTCCTATTTAGCCCATGTCTTCAAGGTATTTGAAGACTTCAAGTTGATAGCCGAAATCAGGAAAGAAATTGATTTGGTTAAACCGTCCCTTGATTTCGTTACCCAATATCCGTTACGGTGCTCGAGCCCACACACAAATAATTGAAACTTATGTGCAGGTTAAATATATCAAATTTATGGGATAATAAAAATAGGTAATAAACATATGCAAAACAATAAAACTGAACTAAAAACAAAGCGGAGCCGACCAAAATTTAGACATGAGTATTTTGTGGATTTTATTAAAGGACATTACACGAATATTAAAACAAGAAGGGGCATACAAAATAAATGTTACGAAATACATGCCCTGGGGGCAATTAGAAATAAAGAATATGTTGGCGATATCAGTTTCCTTTTTGATTTAAACACGAACCATATCCAATCATCAATTCTTGCTGAGTTGGGTAGACTCAATGATGAAGATGCCATTAGAACTGTAGCAAAGAAATTATGCGATAAAGCTAAAACAGAGAAACATACCGTCAGAGAATGGCAACATATCTGTAGATGTTTTGCGGATTCTTATAGGGTAACTTTATTTGAAAAGTTAGGCCTAATTTAGGAAACGGTTTCCAAAATTCACTATATTTTTTTCAGTTTTATACTGCAACTTAACAATCGCTCAGGTTGATTTTAAGATTAAAGCTCCAGCTTGCTATATGGCATGCCCCTGACAATTCCCTCAATATTGGTGACCATTGCCTCAATATTCTTTTCTCTTGTTTCCTTGGTATAAGTGCTGAAGGGTTTAAATATCAAAGCAAAATCATTGCCTTTCAGGGGTGATTTCCCCATAGTTTCCGCCTCAAAGGCATAGGTGCCTACTTTTCCTGCTCTTAGAGCCTCATTCATGGCTTTCTCATCAACCCAACTTCGATTGCCAGTATTGACAACTATTACTCCATCTTTAAGTTGATTGATTCTTTCCTTGCCTAAAAACTTTATATTTTCTCCACTTTCAGCTAAACGAAGAGCAATCATATCCGATTCAACAAGCAACGAATCGAGTGTTTTGATAGAAACTGCCTCCAGCCTTATTTGCCTTTCGCATACACTAACTACGGCTCCTAATGCCTTAGCAAGGCTAGCAACCTGTTCCCCAGCACTATCCATACCAATAATGCCTAATCTGCTGCCCTTGAAATTATGCCCTAGTCCAGGATAGAACATTCTCCTGTAGGTCAGCCTATCGTTTATAATAATTCGCCTCATTGAACCAAGAAGCAAGGCGATAATATGCTCTGCCTTTGATTCGGCATCATAAAGTGGCACAACAGAAACAACTATATTCCTCTGTTTGCAATAATCGGTATCAACGAAACTGCAATCAGAATTGCCTAATACCAAATACCTAACATTGGGAAGTGTATCTAATAATTGTTTTAGCCTGATTTTCCTTTTATCAGGACTGCCAAGAGAAAACGAATCCAAGACTAAAATCTCAGTGTATTTCGGGCAGATTGCCGGTGAATTGCCTCTTAAACTCCTAGCGAAGGTTACTTTTCCTAAATCTGACAATCTCTCCAGTTGAATATCTGAAAAATCCAACTTAGAAAAGACGATGGTGATATTTTTGGTTTTCATAGCTTCCTTAGAAATATAAAAATAATAAATATCTATTTGAAATTGTCTTTTCTTTATTGTCTTAATTCTCTGAGGAAGCTTACAAATTGCGAAGCATATTCATTTTACTAAATCCAACAGCATTTAGAAAGGACTATTTAGTAGAAAAATACGAAAGAAACAGCTAAAATTATAAGTATTCCAGCGGGTGATAATTCACAGGAAGACTCGTTTAGAAAGAAGGCCGACTAACCCTCGGCTTTCTTTTTACTTATCTGGCAACCCATTTTATGACAATATCAACTACCTGCACGAACTGAAGAACGGTAAATATTGTCGCAACAATAGTTAATATCAAGAAGGCTCTTTGCAGTTTTTCATTCTTCTCACCTAATTTTTTAATAGTCAACTCCAAACTGTTTAATGCTTCTTTTGTTTCTTTTTGTGCAGTTAAAGTTGCACTGACTAACTTACTTAACTCAACAATGGCAGTAATTGAAACCTTTATTCTATGATTTGCGGTGGCTATTAAGTCGTTTTGGTATCCATTCCCTGTTTTTATTTCCTTTTCCGACTCTTCAAGTAAATTTGTACTCATAGTTTTATGTATCTATTAAAATTTTCCTTGTAGTTCTTTGTCTATAAATTTAAAATTCAAGTTTCCGATATGCCCCCTTGAGTGCTGAGAGCTATTATAATATGAACCTTTCAGGGTATTGTTTTTCTTGTAATAAGTTAATTTAACCACTCCGTCGTGTCCGTGCATGGTTTTCTTCGTATTTATATATGGTTCATTGTGGTATTCGTAATGAAGTTCTGCTTGACCATTACCAAGTTTAATGAAATCCGCAATTAAGCTAGTCGAACTTGACTCTTTACAATATAGACAAATATCTGTTTTGGAAAATGTTTGTTTTATTTCCAAAACGGCTAGTGATTTTTTTCTATTGAAAGAAGAAGTGAAATTACCCTGCCACCTTCCGCCAACAACAGGAAAATCAACTACCCCCAAAACACTAAAGATTGACCATTTCCAGGCATAATTATTAAATTGAGAATAGAGAAAAACGTAAGCTCCAACTGTTCCTACGGTATCAATAAGTGGATAAAACCATAAGTTATTAAGTGGTTGTAAAAGATAATTTAACATTAAAACTAATAATATGCTGAACAAAGGAAGGATAAATATAAAAAACACTATTTGTGGAGTTTTGGTTAAATTTATTTTCATAGCATTAAGTAAAACCAGTATAGGCCCATGCTTGCGCCATAAAATTCTTTGCCTGTAATGGAGTTCTACCATCATTTCCTCTAAAAAGCCATTTTAAATTGCTGACCTCGGTATAATCTTGTGCCCTTGATGTATCTCCCATATCGTTCCAAACGGTATAAACTATTGATTTTGTTGCTTCCATAAAAGTATTTTTTGCAAAATTTTGGTCAGGAACATTCCAAACTAGGCATTCCAAAAAGAATGATGGCATCGCTTTATCTAATATTGTTCCTTGGTCGACTAAATTGTTTCTTACATTCTTCAAAATTCGAACGACAGATTTATAAAAAGTTTCAGTATCATTATTTTTCTTCGCTCCGTTATCAAAGTGCTGTTGGGGGAAGCTATAAATACGGATTCCCCCGTCTGTTTTGAGTTCAATTCCTTCTGTGTCTACTGTATAAGGTGTTTTCATTCTTTTGTGTACAAAGCAAGGGACGACATCTGCATTAACTCTTTGTTCATCTCCCCAAATCTTAATACATTTATCTTTCCTTTCTACTTCGCCCTCATCAAACTCATTTTCCAGAACCTGTTGAATATCGTTTTTAAATCGGGGGAAAGTATATTCGGAAACAATGAAGTTATTCCAATATGTTTTTTTATCGTTATCAGAAAGAAAAAAGACATCGGGGAAATAATAATCATTATGCCGGACTACAATATCAACGTCGCTGTCCTTTTTAACATTAGTTCTATTTTTATATGACCCTTGCAGGAATATTGAAACAGAACTGCCGAATTTGGAGGTAATAGCTTTGGTTATTCTATCCACGGCATTTCTGCATTTATCCTCTTCCGTTTCGCTTGGAGGTTTTGCCCAAACAGTTAATTGGTCTTCATCTGCGCTCATATTAATTCTTGTTTATTTAATTTCTTTTATCTTTGGGTGGACATGGGTCATGCCCGAAACTATCCTTATCCCTAATTGTTCCATCAGGTCGGTGAGTAACAACTTCGGACATGTTGTTAATCGCAATTTCTCTTGCCGCTTCATATGCTGAAGATTGAGTAGGATGAATTGATGTTGCCTTGGTGTTCCCTTCGCCCCTAACCGCCCAATCTCCTTGATGTGGAACTACATGTTGATTTTGTTTTGTCATATTCGATTTCACCTCCTTAAAATTCACTCTTGACTTTACTGTAAATTTATCATAAATTTATAATATATGCAAGATATAAAACCGTTAACCGGAAAACAAAAGAAAACCCTAGATTTTATTAACTTTTTCTTAAGAGAAAAAGGGTTCTCTCCCTCTCTACATGAGATAGCCAAGTTTTTGGGTAAAAACCCAAGCACAGCTCAGTATTATGTGAATGAACTTAAAGAAAAAGGTTACCTAACTAAAAATGCGAACAAGGCAAGGGGCATTTCTCCCATCCCGAGTCAATACAATATTCCCTTATTGGGATTTATTGCCGCTGGAAAACCTATCGAGCCAATCGAAAATCCAGAAGAAATACAAATACCAGCAAATATTGATATTGATTCGAGATACCCCCACTATGCTCTCAAAGTCAAAGGCGACAGCATGATTGACATGGGAATACTTGATAACGACATAGTTTTAATTAAACATCAAATGACGGCCAATGATGGAGAGGTTGTTGTTGCTGTTACCGAGAACGGTGCTACTCTTAAGACATTTAGAAACAAAAACGGTAGAATATTCTTAGAACCAAGAAACAAAAAATTAGAAAATATTTACCCAAAATCTTTAGAAATCAGGGGTATTTTCAAGGGATTGATTAGGAATAATTAATAAGTATGTCAAATATTAAATTTTCGCAACTACATGACGTAAATAATCCAACTTCTATACATGGAATCTATCCTTATAGAGGAAAAATTTCTTCTGTTGAAGCTAAGTTAATTTGCGAACAATTGCCTAGAAATTCAACATTGTTAGACCCTTTTTGCGGTTCTGGAACGATAATATTTGAGGGTATCTGTAATCATTTAAATGTTTATGGTGCTGACAATAATCCTCTAGCAATAAGTCTATGTAAGGGAAAGTTGGATTCTCTGAAAAAAAGTGTTATTGAAGCAGAAAAAGAGGTAGACAATATAATTTTAAAGGCTAAAAAAACAACCGATTTCAATCCTATGCCAGATATGGCCTTAAAACATTTTCATCAAGAAACTGCCAATGAAATAATGAAAACTATTGAGTATTTTGATTACATGTCAGATTATTTAAAGGCTGCCTTTTTTGGCACAATTGCTTTGGCTGCAAGAGGCTGTAACCATTATAAATGGACATCAAGTACTGTGGGAAAGGATATTAATCCAAAAAGATATATATCTTTTTTCGAGAAATTTAAAGAAAAGGTTAGAAAACACCATCCTAAAAAAACATTTGACAAAATCAATGCAAATGTTTATTTAAAAGATTCTCGAACACTTTCTGACTTCATTCCTTCTAAGAGTATAGATTTTGTTTTTACCAGCCCACCCTACTTTGATGCTCTCGATTATACAGCTTATTATGGAAAGATAATTTACTGGATTTTAGGTATGGATAGAAATGAGATAAGAAAAGGTCTTATCCAAGTCGTGCAAAGCTACGAAGATGATATGCGACAAGTATTAAAGGAAATCATTAAAATTACAAAGGACGATGCTCAAATAGTTTTTGTTGTTGGGGATAAAAAAATTGGCAAAGATATAATTAATGGTGGTAGCTTCTTTTCAAGCCTATTACACCACAAGCCCAATCAAATAATCGAAAGACAATATACAGGAACGAGTAGCCAAGTTTTTGATAAGTTGAATAAAACTTCAAGAAGGGAACAAATAGTAATTTGGAATAAAAGAAGTTGGTAAATATGCATAAATTAATTTGTGGCGACAGTCGAAACATGAAGGAGTTAAAAGATGAGAGTGTCCATCTGGTAATTACAAGTCCTCCTTATTTTGATTTAAAAAACTATATTCCTAATGGAAATCATAATAAAGATAGTCAGATAGGTTCGCCTAAAACCTACAATGATTATTTAAATAATCTTAATGATGTTTGGAAAGAATGTCTTAGGGTCTTAGTCCCTGATGGAAAACTTTGTATAAACATTATGCCTGTCTTTCTGTCAGGAAAAGAAACGGAATATGAAAGAAGAGTTACCAAAACAGTTATAACTGATATTGAAGCATTTATATATTCAACAAAATCTGCCTTCTTACATTCGTTATATATTTGGGACAAAAGGAAATCGTCAAGGTTTAGTTCCTTTGGTAGTTATCCTTATCCCCCTAATATTTTTTCTACGTTTCCTTTTGAATGGATAATCGTTTTTTCTAAGAAAGGGAAAAGAAAGGTTAAACCAAATGGGCAAGAAAAAGAGAAATCAAAGATTTTACATAAAGAATGGGCAGACTGGGCTATTAATAGTTTTTGGGAAATGAGCCCCGCACGTGCTTCTGAAGTGGGTCATCCTGCTCCTTTCCCTGAGGAACTACCAAGAAGATTAATTAAACTTTACAGTTTTGTAGGTGATTCAGTTTTAGACCCTTTTGTTGGAAGTGGTACAACTGTAAAAGTCGCTGAGAGCTTGGGGCGAAATGGGATTGGATATGATATTAATCCCGAATATATTGAATTAGCAGAAAGAAGACTAGGACAACAAAAATTAGAATTTTAAATCAAGTGGTATAACAATAGGTCTACCTGCTTCTAATACAACTTTCCCGCCTGAAAGTAAACCAAGAGTTTTTTCTTCTCTGAATAGCATAGGGATGAAATCATACCAGAATATTTTTTCTCTTGATATTTCTGCAGTCGAAGCTAATGCCCACATTGCATTGGCAGAAATAAATTTTATCCGATAGCCCATCAAGCTATCATAGAATATTTTTGAAATGTCACCGACTTGGCCTGACGTACAATCCGGATGATTGGGCGGATATAGGTCTGTTTCCTCTCCTCCAATAATAAGTAATATACTGAATTTGTATTTACTTCCTGTATCTAAATTATGTGTTTCAATAACAGCTCGACACTCCTTTGAATATGCGGGTATTTGATATTTAAATCTACCTTCACTGAGAAGAGTAGATAGAGAAACCTTTGCCTCTAAAACCAATAATTCTTCTTTAGATAATATAACCACGTCTAATCTACCATCTCTTGGATTATTTGTTTGGATTATTTCCAATTCTTTGCCTAATCTAGTGTCATTTTCAAAGCTTAAATTTTTTAAGCACGATAAACTCCACAGAGAGAGGTTATGAACTTCATCACTAGAGGTGAAGTCCTCAAATCTTTGATATTCACTAAGTCCATCTTCGGAGATTCTAAAGATTGGAATGGGGTTATATCTGGTCTTAAAAAAACTGCTGACATATTCGCGGAGGTTTATCTTCGAACTAATGTTATTTAAGTCCAAACGATAAAACTCATAGGGATTAATATTTTTAAGTGATATTTGATATTTATCATTTAGAAAATTTGTAAATTTTTTATAATCAGGATATTCAATTATTGGGTTGTCAGAAATTAGTTTTTTGGACATATTCTATATTCTACATTTATTATAAATTTGAATAATTCTGTCAGTAACATCTTCAGGGGCATCTTCTATTAAAATCTCTTTTTTTACCCTTGTTAGTGGTGTTAAAAATTCTTTATCCGCTACATAAGGAATTCCTGCAATTATTGCTATATCCATCTCAATCTGCATTACTCTCTCAAAGTTATTATCCTTAATAACAAAAAGTTCGGGATATTTCTTAAGTTCATTAATAAACTTAGGGTAAGATATTTTATTTTTATTTTCTGCAGCTAAAGCTAAAGACAAAACTATAGCAAACCTTCTATTTTTTACTTTTGTTTCCTCTTTTAGGGATATATTTCTTATTGATTCCTGACCCCTTTCCCTTAATGCTTTAGTGCTTTTAGTCATCCAACGATAACTAAGAGGTTGCTCTACTAAATGATTAGTTCCAAACAAATCACCAGGAATAAACATTTTCATTTTATTCCACCCCCAATGTTTTTTACTTATTTCGTTTAGGGTTTCTATATGCCAAGTCGAGGGCTTCTTGGGAATAGATATGCTAACTGGAATAGAAAATCCTGTACTCACTGCCCACGCAAATAGAGTTGACCTTGTTCTCACAATAGTATCCTTCTGCGAGCCAGTAGATATGGGGATATGCTTCCCATCTAATTCTATTGTTTCGTGAGTATTTCTATATCCAACTTCAACTTTCCCTTTACTAATAGTATTTTGTTTATCGATATTTTGAAGACATTTAAATAGAAATCCTACAAAAACTCCATAACCCAATACAGACCTTCGTGCTATTTTAATAAACTGTTCGGTTTCGTAAGGTATATCGGCTAATGTTAATCCGATGTCGCTCAATCTTGATAAATTATTCTTTCTGCTTACCCAACCAAGAGCCTCTAGGGCATTCAGGCATTCGCTAGCTGATTTACTCTTTTGAGTATCATATTGGATACTTTGTGTTAAATGAAATTTTGCAGGGCTGAGGGGGTTATCAAGATAGGGGTCATAGATTCCGATAGATGGATGTTTTTTAGCTAGAGGAAAAAACATCAATGGATTATATTTAGAAGTTGAATCAAATTTCAATCCTTTCAACTCAAACCAATCGCCACCATATCTAGCTTTTAGATACTTAAGCTCCGTATGCAAGCTAATTAACCTACCTGTTGGTGTTCTATTAATTATTGCTGCCATTATATTAAGGGTTCCTTTGTGTAAATAGATTTATTCTTTGAGAGAATCGAATCTAAATCTACTAGTTTGTTATTTTCAAATAAACTTCTAATAAAGTCTGACGAAATCCAGATAATATTGTTATCTTGGACTTGTTTTTTAACATAGTCGCTAAATTTTTCATTTTTCGTATACTCAACCTCGTCAAAATTAGCGAATAATACTGTATAAGGCAAAGGCAATTCTTGATTTAACCTGCTTTTTTTTAAAAAATAAATAAGCTCGTTTAACTCTATTATTGTTTTCTCAACACCTCGAAGTTTATAACTTATTTTCCATATACTTTGGGTGGATTTGTTATGCCTTACTAAAGGAATCCTAGCAGACCTGCTACTACCGTTAGTTTTTATTTCTATTCCATATTTTGCTGATTTACCGCTATCCTTGTCTTGTAAGAGTAGGCATAAATTTCTTGTATATTCCGCAACTGAAAGGTTGTTTATATTTACTATCTTAATTTTTGGAACAATGAAAGATTGTGTTCTGAATTGCTTATTTTCGAATAAATGCCAATAAGACTCGTTTATAATCAGTTTAGCTGTTTTCATATCTATCTTATTTAAATTTTCTATTTCTCCTCTTGGTTACGAAACAGTACCATTTTATCATTTTTAGCACAAAATTACCCTATAAATCATGATTTTACTTAGGAACATCTATGGACTTTCCCACCATTTATAATTATCCTTTAAATATGCCAGAATGGAAAACATTTGAAGATGGTGTTAGAAGTCTTGTCGAAAGCTACTTTAAAACAAAATTTCCCAGAGATGGTTTTATTAAAATCCAAGGAAAAATTAAGAAATTTGACTTCGTGGATTTAGGAAATAACATTGTTGGGGATTCTAAATATTATTCGTTCACAAAGGCCGGGAACAGACCCTCGGCTAAATTTTCAACCTTGAACGAATATATTTGGCTTTTACAAAAACTGCCACCATCTTGGAAAAAATTCATTGTAATTGGAACAGATGAATCCCTAGCTAAAAAGTATGTTAAAGAATTTGCTCCTTGGTTAGATGACGTTGCTATCTTTTTTTCCGATGGCAAAACAATTCTAAGGGAAATTAGAAAGTAACCTTTATCGATGAAACAAATCTTCTACTCTAACCTTAAATTTTCTTGAAATCTTCATCAGGAGTTTTAATGACGGGCTTTCTCTTCCTTGTTCAATATAGCCCATATAAACTCTTGAAATCCCTAGTTGGTGTGCCAGTTCCTCTTGTGTGAGGTTTTGCTCCTGTCTTAGTTTTTGCACCTTCTTTCCCAAACTTTTTAAAGTTTCACTAGTTGTTTTTGGCATACATTAACATTCTTGTATGCCGAGTGCATATATACCACTAAATATAACTAAGCAAATAGCCTACAAAAGAGGGTTGTTTTTAACTCTAAGAAATACTAAGATATATTTATTGAGAATTATGAAAAAGATAATTATTTTCTCTGCCATAATAACCACTCTACTCTTTGCCGTTACTCCTTCTGTTTATGCAAAACAAGAAATACCTAAATCGCCAATACCAACTTGGTTTAGCCAGGTATTTCAACCATTCCAAAACACAATTAAGTCGTTAGCTATTCGTCTTGAAAATCTTGAGAAAAGGGTTACTGAGATTGAAAAAGCGATAGCAAATTTAGGAAAGAAAAAAGTAGATTTCAATTTACCAAATCAATGGAGTGTTAGTGTTTACCAGGAGCAAAATAGCAAAGAATCATTTGCGATGAAAACAACAGAGCCAAATAATAGTGGTCTTTATATTTCTTTGCCAAATTCCCAGTCTTATTGTAACTGGAATGGCGCAACAATTAGTTATTATGCAACAGTCAGAGCTATTGCCCATCTACCAACCGGCGATATATACGGAGCTGGTTCTTGTGCTGGTATAGAGTTTCAGTCAATTGAAAATTTACCTGAAAGCGGAAGCACTTTCGAAGTAGAGGTCTATCTGTGGTGGCAAGGGACAGAAAAACACACCAAACAAACTATAACTGTGCCAGATAGGCCATTCCCGTCAAGAGATTCGTTGTTTTTGAATCCAAATAACAATGGAATAATCATATCGCCATCAGGCACAATCGGTATTGGAACGACAACACCTACAGAATAATTAAAACCACAATAATATACGATTGATACCATTTTTTACCCAAAAAGCCTTTCTAATTTTTTGGGAATATAGACTTCTGAAGACTTTTTTAGCCTTAAAATATAGAGTCTGTTTAACTTTTTAATAGCATAGCCAAAAGTCTTCTTATCCGCCTTTATGGTTTAACCAAATTTTAGTAAAATAAGAGTTGAAAATTAGGAGAATTATGAATAAAGATGAAAATAAATGGATTTCTGTTGGTTCAATCCAAAATTTTGTAAACGATAAATCCCAAAAAGCAGTTGACCCTTATTTCGATTGGTTTATTTCCTCAATTGTAGCCAATATCGACAATTTTAATTTTAGCCAATATACGAAGGCGAACATTGTTGCCTTTGTTTATCTTCTGTTGAACACTCAGTTTCAATCACAAGTTAAAAAAATCAGGAATTTCCTTGATATTCCTGTTAATGGATTTGAAAACGAGGAAATGTTTAACAAATGGAGAAATTCTCTTTACCAAGCGATGATTGACTATAAAAATAAAAGAAAAATACCTTTAAAACAAAATCTAATACTTACTTTTATAGAAAAACAGGCAATAAAAATGTCCGCCGGAAGAATGACTATGACGACGATTCTGAACAACCTAGAAGATGTATTTATCCTTATTTTTATGAGGTTATTAAAAATCGGCAAGGATAGAAATGAAGAGCTTTGGGGCAGTCTTTTCTATCATTTAATAATCACATTTAATCCTAAGGCCTTACTCTACGGCTCACAAAAATTTGACAGGGAAAATGATATTTCTCTTTCAACCGATGATTTTGGTTCAACAAATTTAATAGTTCCGCTTTCCCTTAATAGCACTATTAATTCCATAATCACAATAATCGAAAAAAACAAAGATAGGATTATGCGAAAAATAGGGCAAATGAAAAAAGAATCACCAATAACAAGTTTTGAAGCATTCGGAATCAAAAGGGATTATTTTATATACAACACATATATTGCCCACAAGTCACCGAGAAAACGAATGGAGGAAACGTATGAAAATGTTAGAAAAGAACTGGCAGTCGCTGATAAAGCGGAAGAGCTGTTAGGCGAGGAAGAATATGAAGCGATAGACAATTTGGACTGGAAAAGTATGAGAAAAATTGTCAGCAGGATGAAAAACCGCATAAAACAATCATTTATTGATAAATCAGATGGAATTGCTAATCTTTTGACTGCAATTGAAACAACTAAACCTGCTCCATACCCCGAATTTGTCGCAGCTAGATTGGTAACCCACCGCCACCCTCCAAAAAAATAGAAAAAATACAATGTAGGCATCATGGAAAACGATGCTTACTACTTTCATAACATTAAGGCGACGGTTTTATTTTCCTTTAACCTACCAAAAGGTTTTGATTGGTTGAATTTTAAAGGAAACGGATTTACCTGCTACCAAAATCCTGAAACAGGCAGGGTTTGGAAAACTTCTTCATATTTCCCCTTATCTATAGTCAGAAACCATAAACCATGGGCTTATTTTGATATTCGAAGAAAGAAATTGCATATCGTTACTCGCGGTGATTTTGAGGGACAGCTGAATTTATTTATAGCTTTGCTCAAAAACTACATACCCAAAATTGTTTTAAATAACATCAGGATAAAATATGTCGAAATTTGCACCAGATATAAGGACAAGTATTTTAATGAGGTGAGCAAATTAATAAAAAAGGCAGAAAGCAGGTTTTTTACCAGCACTAAAACAGACAGTTTTGATAAAAGAATCAAAGGCCGAACATGGCAAACATTGGGCAGAGAGCTGTCAATAGAGCAAGTTAAACTAAACATCAAGACCTACCGCTTTGTTAATGAAATATCAACCAAAAAGAGAACTATTTCAGAGTTAATACTGCCAAAAATCGAAGTTCAGCTATACAAGCCTAATAATTTAGAAGAGGCTAAACAAATCGCAGTTCCCATAATCAAAGCCTTTCAAGAGCATGTCGGTTTTGAAACCGTATCAATGGATAGCGAACCTGACTATGCCAAAATACAGTACCCCCTTTCGTTATCCCACAATAAAAAACTTCTAAGCTTATTTAATGAAAAAGCTCCGGTTATAGCGGTTAAATTCCCAAAAGACGTTACCAAAGACAATATAACTCACGAAATAGCCTGTTTTCTTACCCCGATAGCCAGAACTAGGCAGGAAATCATCAAGAAATACAACATCAGCAAATCCAAGCTAAGCCGTGTTTTAAGCACACTTAATCCCTATTTAGAGAAACGAGGCAACAATGCCATAGGTTTGTTTTACCAAATTGACTCTGATTTGATTGAAACACACTCAGACAATAACAAAGGCAAGCTTAATGTTCTCACTTTACATAGGGTTAACAGTACTTCTAATAAGGGTTATAGGGTTCCTTCTCAAACAAAGAAAGTAACGGTCATTAAACGAACATCAACAACCGAAACAAACATTAAAAAGGTCGTTACCGCAAGGAGTTCCCTAATTAAATTATTAAAGTATGGACATTCAAGCAAGAAGGGGGGTGAAAAATAATGAAACCTAATTCACAAATTAAAACAGCAGTTGGGTATGCACGAATAGCAACTGCAAAAAGTGGTGAAAGTGTAAAAATCAGAGTTCAGAAAGAAAAAATAAGGGAATATTGCACTAAGAATGGTCTTAAACTATCCAAAATTTATGTCGATTTTGGCAAATCAGGTACTAGCCTAGACAGGCCAGCCTTGCAGGATATGCTTTCCCGTTGTTCCAAGGGGAATATCAAGCATTTGATTGTTTACGACTCTAGCAGGCTGTCAAGAGATACGAAAGACTATTTAACAATAAGAGCTCTTCTTGCTAAATACCATGTTGAAATTATCAGTCTGACAGGTATCTCATCCTCAGGTGATGACCCTTATTCCGAGTTTTTCGACGTACTTCTGGATGCGGTAAATGCTCTTCACCCAAGACTAAACAATATCAAAAAGAGGAAAAGAACCATAAAGCCAGATGTGAGCTAGGAACAGAGAATGTATGAAAACCACCCACAACCTACCAGTTCAAAAGCAAGCTAATCCTACCACCCCCGGGACAAAGCCGGATATGGATGAATTGGCTAGGTTGTGGGTAGAGATGATGTTGCAGCATTTGCAAAATACTGATAGTCGTTTTCTTAAAAAGAAGTTCATAAAATTAAATAAATAGACAATTATGACAATGAAAATAGATGATAATATAGCCAAAATAGTGTGTTACAAGAGGGTCTCGACCTCATCCCAAGTAGATAGTGGTGCCAGCCTTGAAGTTCAAGAAACTAAAATTCTAGAAAAGGTTGCTGAATTAAAAGGTCAACTTGTTGAGATTTATCACGACGATGGCCGAACAGGCACAAATATGAATAGGCCAGGGCTAAATGCAATGCTGGCCAGATGCTCAAAGGGAGATATCAGATATTTAATTATTTATGATACCTCGAGGCTCTCCAGAGATACAAAAGACTACCTGACAATCAAGGCTTTATTGTTAAAGTATAAAGTTGAGGTTGTCGCTTTGACAGGCATGTCTTCCAATGGCGATGACCCATACAGTAAGTTTTTTGACGAAATTTTAGCAGCCGTAAATGCTCTTCATCCCAGAATTTCAGGCTATAAAGCTAAGCAGACCTGCACGGAAAAATTCAAGGCGGGTTATTACCCCTCTTGGTCGCCAATCGGTTTTTGTCAGATTGAAAATCCCAATCCTACAGGTTCTTATGACAAAAGAATTACTATTGTCAATGAAACTATTGCCCCTTTTATAACTCAAGCATATAAGTTGTATCTAACCGGCGACCATTCTATCCGTACAATCCGTGAGTATCTTCACAAAAACGGAGTAAAAGGCAAATTAGGTAAAGACCTGCAATATTCTGCCGTATACCACATACTAACCTGTCCGTTCTATTATGGTTTAATGAAATGGGCTGGTATGGAACAAATGGGTAAACATCAACCATTAATCGACAAAGAAACTTTTGATGCTGTTCAACGAATATTAAGGCAAAAGGGAGATTTCGGAATCAGAAAGAGAAAGTACACCTTTTTGTTGAATGGGCTTGCTTTTTGTAAGGATTGCGGCCACCGCTATTTTTCCGAATATCACTACAATAAAAAGTATGTCAGTGGTAATGGCAAGTTGGGCATGTATCATTGCGGAAACTTGGGCAAAAAAGGCACAGGTTGTAAAGCCCCCTATGTTAAGTTAGAAGTTCTCGAAGCACAGGTTGACCATGAAGTTGCTAAATTGGAATTTAAAGATGAATTCATTGAGGCAGTTAAAAGAAACATTACCACAGTCTACCAAGGCGGCATAGAAAGGATTAAACAGGCCAAGAAAGCCGTCTACAACCGCAGAGATGCCTTAGATGCCAAGAGACAACGGATAAATGACGGCTTTATGAATGGCGATATTACCGCTGAGGATAGAAAATCCATGAATTCCACACTAGAAAAAGAAGCTTTAGAAATTCAGAAACAATTACTTGAGGTTGACAAAATCCAGACGATTGATATTGATGTTATCAGTGAAGTTCTCGACTTAACCAAGAATATCGCCAAAACATACCGAGAAGCTGACATCTTCCGTAAAAGAGCCTATCTGCACTTCTTTTTCAAAAAATTTCTGATTAAAAACAAGAAAATCGCCAAGATTGAATATCAGCCCGTGATTGAGGTTTTAAAGCAAGCGAATACTGTTATATTAAGTACGTCTTGGCTCCGGCGGAAGGACTCGGACCTTCAACCTCGTCCTTACTCGCTCCCCCCGCTTTAGCGGGGACGCGGAACTATCTCTTGTCCAATCTTGGAAGATAAGGACCCGGGTGCATAGTTTCTGAACCTTACCCGTGAGATAGATTAGAACATCTCATGGGTCTCGGCTGCGGATTACCGTATCCTAAAAAATAGGATTTAGGCTTCCCGACAATTCTCCCGGTTTTCTTCCCAGCGTTTCCGCTGGGTGCTGCTAAGGAATCACAGGGACTCGCTCTACCATTGAGCTACGCCGGAATGTAAAAGCACGCAGAAATTATATCATTTAGAGGCCGCCAACGCCAGTTATCCAACCCATAATTCTTCGTCTTGGGTATCAAGCTAGTTCACCCCTCAGGTGGAACGTGCTGAAAAAGGCATTCCGAAACCAAAGGCGTAGAACACCTACCGCCAGAGCTTAATGAATTTCAGAATAGTAGAAGCCCATTGGCCAAAACAGCACGACGAAGAGCACACAAGAGATGGCGCCGTTTATACGTGCGTTGTTATTGACGAACACAACAATATCTTAAGTCCTATTTTACAAAATATTCCCAGGTCACCAATTTCTTAAATACTAGCTTCTGACCGCGGTTCTAATCACATCCCATTGACATTACTGAATTCTTATATCAAAATAGTAAGACTTGTTGATATAACGAACCTAGAATTATGAGCATGCTTACTGAAGAACAGATAGATAAATTGAGAAAGGAGGGCAGAATTCCCTTTTATAAAAACATCTTTCCGCCAAATATCGAGGGTTTTTACGATGGCGAATTGGCTAACCTCGTTGGAGAAGCAAATCGTTCCATTGGCAACTTAAACAGTGGTGCTAGAATTGTCCCCAATCCCGACTTAGTAGTTGGCCCCATGCTTTTGAGAGAAGCTTTGGCTAGTTCAGAAATAGAGGGAACTATCTCTACTGCAAGGGATGTGGCAGAAGAGGATGTTGGTCTAATGTCTCCACGCGGAGGAAGATCTAATGCGGCAGAAGTAAGAAACCACATGGAAGCAACTAGGTTGGGAATTTCATTACTCGATTCGGGGGTTCCTATTATTACTCGTTCTATCAAGTCGATGCATGAAACGCTTCTTACTGGAGTTCGGGGGCAAGAACACAGGCCGGGGAATTTTAGGGAATGGTCCAATGTAGTTGCTCCTCCAGATGTTAAGGAAAGTGGAGAGCTAGAAAAAATTATTTATATCCCACCAAAGGCGACAGAAATTTCACAGCTTATGAGTAATTTTGACACTTTTCTCAATTCTGAATCTCCAAATTTGGACTTGCTGTTAAAGTGCAGCCTGATTCATTACGAATTCGAAGCAATCCACCCATTCCTAGATGGTAATGGCCGTATTGGACGAGTGCTTATCTCCCTTTATCTAATACAAGAAGGGGTTCTAGAGTATCCTCTTCTTTACATGAGCGGGTTCCTGCTTAGAAACAAAGACGAGTATTACAGATTATTGCTCAGAGTTACAACAAAAGAAGATTGGCCTGCATGGTTTAAGTTCTTTTTGATTGGTGTAAAAGAACAGGCCCAGCGTTCTAGGAAAATCCTAGAATCAATCCGCGATCTTTATGAGAAACACAGGAAACTAGCAAAGGTTAATATTAAAAGCGGTCACGTTGAGGAGTTTGTAAAACTTTACTTCACATCTCCAGTAGTTACCGCCAACATTGTAAAGGGTCGGTTGGGGGTTCAACACGCGACTGCCATGAACCTTCTGCAAAAGGCAACTGAGCTCGGCTTGCTATCTAAAAACGACAGAAAAAAGAGGTCGGTTCCGTTTTATAACCATAGCCTTATCTCGTTACTTGATCAAGCTTAACGCTTACTTTTGATTGATGAATAAGTCCTTTAGGGGGGAGCTCAACATTTTTAGCCCTTCGATAAGACTCAGGATCTTCAACCCCATTTTTTACATACCCCCAATAGACCCGCCAGTTGGCAGACGGGCTGTTCGAACCTGGTATAGAAGCTATTTCAAAACCTACCAAGTCTAACTTGGCCAAGCTTTGCTTATCGGTTTTGAAGCTAAAGCAACTTA
>Ga0214473_10003762_pt1 | contig 18308 bp, 14 predicted proteins | sample RVTome_7_FD_203509 | JGI IMG/M metagenome (GOLD analysis project Ga0214473, IMG submission 203509) | Soil microbial communities from uranium-contaminated site in the Upper Colorado River Basin, Wyoming, United States - RVT98D197 | ecosystem: Environmental > Terrestrial > Soil > Contaminated >... | reverse complement strand
GTCCTGGGCGGCTGCTACTACGGCGACTATGGCGACTCCGGGGGGGACTGGTCCGCCGGCGGTCGGCCGGTGCCCTCGCCGTATGACCCGGGCAGCGGCGTGTCCACGCTGGAGCTACGCGGCGGCTACCTCACGGGCACGGTGGGCCCCGCCACCGGCCTGAGCGCCCCGGCGTTCGAGCTCACGGGCATGCGCAGTGGGGGCATGGACGCCGTCCAGCTCACCGTGCAGGACGCGCGCAGCGACAGCTACGCGATGGTGGGCCTCTCCATCTCGCCGAGCCTCGACGATGCCCAGTGGGCGGTCGGCACCACCTACGTCTCCACCACCGACACCTACGGCGGCTACGACGGCGTGACGTGGGTGAGCGGCATCGGCTGTCAAGGGCCGCGGCCCGGCGCATGGGACTACGACGTCCCGGCCGACGACGTGACCATGCAGGTCGAGCGCGGCTCCCAGCCGGGTTCCCGCCTGGTCCGCTTCTCCGTGCATCTCTCGGGCCGCCTGGCCGAGGGCCAGTTCGAGGTCGGCGGCGACGCGACCCTCGGCACCATCCGGACCGGATGGCTCGAGGGCGACCTCGGCTCGGTGCGCGGCTTCGGGGGCGAGACGACCTGGCTGTCCGAGCTGCGCTCGGACGATCTGCTGACCGTGCTCATGGAGCGCGAGTCCGATGCGGGCATCGTGCGCGTGCAGCTCGACACGCCCCCCGAGCTCCTCGACTTGCCGTACGGCGAGGTGGTGTCCTTCGGGCCCGACGCCGCCCTCGGGATGCTCGCGGGCGTGGGTGGCGCCGCCGGGGACGTGGTCCTCGACCGCACCTCTAAGCGCGTCGACCTGCTCCTGACCGATCTGGGGCCGGGAGCGGGCGCCGAGCTGTCCTTCACGGCCGACTTCGGCGATGGGGACGTGGTCCGCGGCCGCCTGGGAATCGATCTCGAGTGACGGGCGGCCAGCCCGCGACGGAAGCGGGCTCGGGCGATCTGCGGTAGTCTCCCGCGGGAGGCCCACCCATGGGACAGGATCGCCCCACGCGCGACGAAGCCTGGCACCTTCTCTGCGAGCACAACGGGACCGACAAGGCACGGCGGCACGCCTTGGCCGTCGAGGCCGTGATGCGTCACATGGCGCGCAGGGAGGGCGCCGACGAGGACGAGTGGGGCCTCGTCGGGCTCGTCCACGACCTCGACTACGAGCGCCACCCCGACCAGCACTGCCACAAGGCGAAGGAGATCCTCGCCGAGGCGGGGTGGCCCGAGGCTTGGGTGCGCGCCGTGATCTCCCACGGGTGGGGCATCTGTACGGACGTGCAGCCCGAGTCTCGCCTCGAGAAGACCCTCTACGCCATCGATGAGCTCACGGGCCTCGTCTCGGCGACGGCGCTCGTTCGGCCCTCCCGCTCCCTCGCGGACCTCACGCCCAAGAGCGTTCGCAAGAAGTGGAAGGACCGGCGCTTCGCCGCGGGGGTGGATCGCTCGATCATCGAGCGCGGCGCCGAGATGCTCGGGGTCGAGCTCGACGCCCTCGTCGCCGAGGTGATCGAGGGCATGCGCTGCGTGGCCACGGATATCGGCCTCGCGGGCGCTCCCTGACTGGTGCTGAGATCGCGAGGGGCGCTTCGCAGCAGCCGAGACTCGCGCGACCGACCACAAACGCCACGGTGGCGGCGTTCCGGAGCTACGATGGAGTCGACATGAGCCGGCCCGTGTCCAACCACCGTCCATGAGCGCCTCCACGAACATCGGTGCCCGTCTGCGCGCCGAGCGCGAACGGCAGGCCCGGTCGCTCGCGGAAATCGCGGCCGTCACGCGCATCCCGCTCAAGTCCCTCGAGCTCATGGAGGCCGACAGACTCACCGAGCTTCCGAGCAAGACGGCGGCGCGCGGGTTCATCCGTTCCTACGCGGGTGCCCTCGGCGTCGATGCGACGCCGCTGCTTCAGAGCTACGACGGGGGCCGGCCGCCGCGGCCCCTCACGCCCGCCCTCAACACGGCCGTCGTGCGCGCTCGACAGAGGCCCCGGCTCGCCGTCGCGGTCGCCATCGCGGTCGCCCTCGTGGTGGTCATCGTGCTGCTGACCATCGCCATCGCGCTTCTGCTGCGCCCGCGGCCCGGCGGGCACCGCGACGCGGTCTCGTCGGCGACGCAGACCGTCGTCACAGCACAAAGGGGATGATCGCGCGACGGTCCCGCGGAAAGCCCGGGAACTGCGCCCGATACCAGCGCAGGTGGGCGCGCGCACGCGGGATCAGGTTCGCGGCGGTGAACACCGCGAAGGCGAGCCCCGCGAGGGACCAGCACGCGATGGCCCACCCGGCCCATTGCAGGATCTCTCCGAGGTAGTTCGGGCTGACGACCCTCTCGTAGAGCCCCCCGCGCGGGATCCGATAGCCCGTCTCGCCCGGGTGCCTCAGTCCGCGGAGGATCCGGTCTGCCCAGCGGTTCGTCGTGAGCCCGAGGACGAAGAGCAGAACACCGAGCGTGAAGCGGGGATCGAGGATCCACGCGGAGTCGAGCGCCGGACCGAGCGCGCTCAACTGGCGCGCGTTGACGTAGGCGTTGACCGCGTTGAAGACGAAGCCCATGGCGACGATGACGACCGGCGTCCGGGCCGGCGAGGTCGCGTACGACACCACGGGATAGACGAGGGTGCGGTAGGCGTAGTGGGTGAGCCACATCGCGCACAGACAGAGCGGCACGAAGGACAGGGCTCGATCCCCCAGCGCATAGATCGCGGCGAAGCCGAAGAGGGCGGGAGACTCCATGACGACCCACGCCCAACGCACCGGCATGGACGCCCCCCAGCCGGAGCGCGCGTGCCTCCCGTAGGGGGCGGTGACGAATGAGAGCATGAGCCACACCACGCCCGCGGTCGCGAGCACGCCGATCACGAGGACCCGGTGGAGCTCACTCTCGGTCACGAAGTCACTTCGTGCGTAGGCGCGAGCCGGGACTGGTCGAGTCGATCGATGAGGGCCCGTGCGCTCATGGTGCCCTTGTACACGTACAACTCCCCCGGCAGGTTGCCCCGCAGCACGGCCTCGCTCACGCGCAATCGGCTGGAGACGGCGAAGACGATCCGGTGGGGCAGACCCGCACGCACCAGCTCCACGCGCCTCCACACGGCCTCGCGGCTCCAGTACCCGAGCACCTCGACGAAGGCCACCTCGCCCGTCTCGCGGTGGATCAGGCAGAGATCCGGTACGCACAGCCCAAGACCGGGCAGCTCGAGGATCTCTTCGGCGACTCGCGCTTGCCAGGGCGTGTCGAGCTTGGCGATGCGCTCGAGCAGGATCGCCACCTCGTCAGGAAGGTCGGCGGTCTCCGGAGCGCCGGTCCGCGACTCTCCCGCGCCGCCGCTCGCGCGAAAGAGCAGGCGCCTGCGGGCCTTGCCCCAGCGCACGCGAGCCTCCACGGACCAGCGATCGGCACGGCGAATCGCGGGCAGCACGAGCGCGAGGGCGAGCCCGTACTTCGTCACGGAGGTGAACAGGCTCATTGGCCCATCGATGTGCAGACGGTAGCCGCCCGCGGCCAGGGGCTCGATGCGGTGGAGCAGGCGCCGGAACTTCAGCTTCCGAAAGAGCGATCGGTAGTCTGCGGGGGTGGCGCAGATCACGTCCACGCAGACCTCTTCGGCCCTCAGCAGGACCGCCTGCTGTTGCGCGAGCTCGTAGCGATCGACGATGCTCGACGCACTCGCGGGCTCCGCCGAGCGGACGGTGTGCGAGTCGCGCAAATCGGCGTAGAGCGAGAGCTCGATCCGATCCGGATCCATGCCTAGCTCCCCGACGGCCTCGGCGAGCACGGCCCCCCGGTCCAGGGTCTGCCCTTCGTCGAGCTCGCGGCGCCGGCGGGCGGCGAGCTCGAATAGGTGCCTGCGCAACGAGACCGGATCCACGCCCGTGTCGGCCTCGATCTCGCATCCGTCGGCGACCAGCTTGCGCATCCCGTTCGCGAGCTTGCGCTCTCGAACGCTCACCGGGACAGCATCGCAGGCCTGCTCCCACTCCCCGCGGCTGCGGCCGACGCAGTCCCGCGCCAGGGCGAGGTACACATCGGCGAGCTCGGCCGCCCGGTCCCTGGCCTTGCCCGCCAGCGGCAAGAGCTCGAGCGTGTCGCCGCGGCGCCGGGCGTGGACCATGTCAGCGGTAAGCAACGTGGTCCCTCCGGCGTTCGCTCGTGCTCGCCTCGGCTGTGTCCTCCGTGACGAGCTCGTAGAGGACGGCGCGCTTGCCGTCCCGTTTCCGCAGGATTCGCCCGAGACGCTGGACGTGCTCGCGGACCGATCCCGTACCCGAGATCACAACCGCCACGTTGGCCTCTGGCACGTCCACGCCCTCATTGAGGACCTTGCTCGTGACCACGGCCCCGTAGGTGCCCGCCCCGAGGCGTTCGAGGATCTCGCTTCGCTCCGTCACGCGGGTCTGGTGCGTGATGGACGGGACCAGGAAGCGCCGCGAGATCTCGTGGGCGGTTGCGTTGTCCAGCGTGAAAACGAGCATGCGGTCCCTGCGGTGCAGGTGCAGCAGGTGCTCGAGGTAGTCGAGCTTCGCCGGGGCGGCGAAGGCGATGGCTCGCTGCCGCCGATGCGCATCCATGGCTCGCCGACCCGCCTCGCTCGAGGCGGCGCGCATGACGAGCTCCTGAAAGCCTCGCGGGCTGCCCATGCGGATCCCCTGTGCCCGCACGTACTGCAGGTAGATCGCCCGCTCCTGTTCGTACTCCTCCCTCTCGCGCGCCGTGAGGCGCACGGTGACGCGGCGCGTGTCGTACTCGGCCAGGTAGTCGCCGGACAGCTCCACGATGTCCCGGTGGTAGACGATGGGACCGATGAGCTCGTCGAGGTCATCGTCTCGGCCGTCGGAGCGCTCGGGCGTGGCCGTGAGGCCGAGACGGAAGGGCGCGAGACAGGACTGGGCTGCCAGGGAATAGGACTCCCCGGGGAGATGATGACACTCGTCGAACACCACGAGCCCGAAGCGGGCGCCCAGGTGCTCCATGTGAATGTAGGCCGAGTCGTAGGTGGTGACCGTGAGCGGGGCGACGACGTGATCTCCTCCGCCCACGACACCGACCTCGCCAGGGAACGTGCGCCGCAGGATGTCATACCACTGGCGGACGAGATCGAGCGTGGGCGCCACGACGAGCGTGTGGCGCCGGCGCGCGTCGATGGCCAGCGTCGCGACGAAGGTCTTGCCCGCGCCGGTGGGCAGGACCACGACCCCCCGCCCCCCGGCCGCCTGCCACGCGCTCAGGGCCTCCTTTTGGTAGGGCCAGGGCTCCGCGAGCACGCGGGCGCCCTCTGCCAGATCCCCGTAGGCCCTCGCGTCATCCCTGTACTCCACCTCGCCCGCCCGCAGGGCACGCACGATGTCCGCGTAGTGCACGGCCGGCGCGCGAAAACAGCGCGAGCGCTTGTCCCAACGGCAGCCCGGGAGCTCTGGCGCTCCGTCGGCGTCGACCCCGCGCACCGTCACCGTCCCGGCCTCGAACGCGATGGTGATCGCCGGTGCTCGTTCCTCTCCGGGCTCGCGCTTTTCCGTCACCGTCGCGCATCATGCGTGGATTCCGCGCCCGTACACAACCGGGGACGGGTCGATCGCCCCGCCGCCCCGCCGGTGCGCCGGGGTGCCCGCGACCCGCGGCGAGGTGTACTCTGATGCGACCATGGCCCGTCACGTGAAGCTCACGCGCATCGCCCTCTTCACCCTGCTCGTCGCAGCGCACGGCTGCGGGGACGACGACGGCCCCGCCCCACCCGCGGGCTGCCTGCCCTCGTCCTGCAACGCCGCCGTCGGCGGCGGCACCTGCGACGACGCCACGGGGGCCGTCGTGTGCACGTGCAACGAGGGCTACCGTGGCCCCGCCTGCGGCGGCTGCATCGCTGGCTACATGCAAGTCGACGGCGCGTGCCTGCCCGCGACGTGCGGCGCCGACACGTGTAACGAGTCTTCGAGCGGTGGCACCTGCAACGACGCGACGGGCCGCGTCGTGTGCACGTGCAGCATGGGCTATCTCGGCGCCACGTGCCGCATGTGCGCCGCCGGTTTCCACCCCGCCGGCTCAGCCTGCGCTCCGGACGAAGGCACGCCGTGCGATCCTCTCCCCGGGGGAGCGACGGGCGCGGTCCAGGCCCCCGTGCTCCGCAGGACGCTCCCGGCAAGCTGGGACGAGAATTGGCTCGCGTCCCCGGCGGTCGCCGACATCGACGACGACGGTGACATGGAGATCATCGCCGCCCGCCACTCGGTCCTCTACGCGTGGGACTCGAGCGGCGCCATGCTGTGGCGCGCGGCCTGGGCCCACTCGGCTTCCGACCCGGACGACCACGGGGGCAGTCGCATGTGGTCGTCGCCCGCCGTGGGCGACTTCGACTCCGATGGCGATCTCGAGATCGCCGTGGGCTCGGACGCCGATAGCAGCAGCGGCGTCAACGTGGCGGTCTATGACCACATGGGCGAGCTTCTTCCGGGTTGGCCGGTGCACTTCGGCGGCAGTGACGAGGTGCGCTCCATCACGGCTGGCGACCTCGACGGCGACGGGTCCTTCGAGATCGTCGTCAACAAGACGAGCAGCGGACCGGTCACGGCCGTCTACGCCCTCGACGGTCGAATGCGTTCGGGCTGGCCCCAGGTGGATCACGCGACGTGTGATCCGCCGTCCCCGGCCGAGGAATGCTGGGATTTCGGCGGGTACAACCAGAACATCGGGCTCGCGGACATGGACGGCGACGGCTTCCTCGACGTGATCTCGAGCTACGACGCCATCGGGTTCGGGATTTTCGACCGCGATGGCGCTCCCTTCCCGACCGACGCGAGCTTCACGGACCGCGTGGTCACGGCCGTGGAGGCCTATCACGACCTGGCCCTGTCGCAGCGCGGGTGGGGCACGGGGGACCGCTCGGAGTTCACCTACAGCCCCCCCGCCATGGCTGACGTGGATCGCGACGGCAGCCTCGAGCTGGTCCTCGTCGGCGACCACGAGCACTCGAGCAGCGCGACGAACCGCGGCGTGACGTTCTGGCTGCTCAATCCCGACATGACCCGACCCGCCGGATGGGAGATGCCCAAGGACTCGGGGCCACCGCTCGACGGCGGATCGCTCGGCGCCAACATCGTCCCGACCCAGCCGTCGCCGTCTGTTGGCAACATCAACGACGACCCCGGCCTCGAGATCCTGGCTCCGGCCTACGACGGAAAGCTCTACGCCTTCGCGTCGAACGGAGCTCAGCTCTGGACCTACACTTTCAACACCACGTCCTCGCCCTACACGGGCGCGAGCGAGGCCCTGATCGTGGACCTCAACGGCGACGGCATCCCCGAGATCGTGTTCACCACGTACAGCTCGGGCGCGCCGCGCGAGCCCGAGCGTCCGGCGCACCTGATCATCCTCAACAACAACGGCGCCGAGCTTCATCGCATCGAGATCGCCGATCGCGGCTCCATGGCGGCGCCGACGCTGGCCGACGTGGACGGGGACGGCGTGCTCGAGCTGGTCATCTCCCTCAAGGACACGCTGGGCGGCGGTGACGGAGGCGTTCAGATCTGGGACGTCCCGGGGTCCGCTCCGAACTGCATGCAGTGGTCTACCGGACGCGGTGGGCTCCTGCGGCAGGGGCGAAGCGGTCTCTGAAGGGCGCAGGGCGAAGTGGTGCTACGATGGCGGTGTGCGACGCCGCACCGCGGTGCTGTGGGCTTTGACGTTGCTCGCTGGCTGCCAGGGGGTGCTGTCGGTCACGTCCAACGGCGACGCCATCGACGGCCAAGCCCCGCGTGACGGCGGGGGCACGGTGATAGACGCGCCAGGCGTGGACTCGTCGATCCCGCCAGGCGACACCGGGCCGCCGTCTCCCGCTTCCTGCGCCGACCCGGCGGCTGACTGGCTCTTGTGCGAGGACTTCGAGGCCGGGGGGGGCGACTTCGCGACCTGGTTCGCGGCGAGCGATTTCGTGACGGCCAACGGCGAGGGGGACCCCGGCCGGCTCGCCCTTTCGAGCGCGGCCCCGCACGCCGGGCGGTGGGCCATCCACATGCCGGCGGCCGCCGGCTCCGGCTATCAAGGCGGCGACCTCGGCTGGTATGCCTGCGAAGGTGCCCAGCGGACGAACTGTCCCCTCCGCAGCTACGACCAGCTCCACTTCCGCGTGTTCGTGCGCTTCGCATCCACTCACGAGTACGTGCACCACTTCCTGAACATCGGCGGCTCCCAACCCGACCAGTTTTGGTCGCTGGGCGCCGCGGGGTGCCTGCCCGACGGAGAGAAGGTGATCGGCACGACCGTGGATCACCACCCGGTCAACCACGAGACCTTCTTCTACACCTATTTCCCGGAGATGAGCTGCGACACGGCGTGCGAGCGCTACGCGGACGTGGCGGCCAGCTGTGCAGACTGCGCCAGCAAGGGCCTGCCGACGTGCGACGTCCAGCCCCAGTGCTGCTGGGGCAACTCCTTCGAGCCTTCGCCGCCCGTCCCCTTCCCCGTCGATCGCTGGTTCTGCTTCGAGATGATGATGCGCGCCAACACGCCCGGCGCCCATGATGGCACCATGGCCTACTGGATCGACGGCGCCCTCGTGCACCAGGTCGACGGCATGATGTGGCGCACGAGCCCCACGCTCGCCCTCAATCGCGTTCGCGTGCAGCATTACATCGAGACAGAAGATGCGGGGGGCCACAGCAATCCGGTGTGGTTCGACGACGTCGTCGTCAGCACCGGGCCCATCGGCTGCGACCGGTTCTGAATGGGCGAGCATGACCCCGGGAGCCGCGGCGTGAGGCCACGCATGGCGTCGAGCAGCCAGGCGCGACTGGCACTCTTCTACGCCGCCTACTTCGGCACGGTGGGCATCCTGCTCCCGTTCTGGCCGCTCTGGCTCGCACACCGCGGGCTCGACGCCTCGGCCATCGGCTCGGTCCTGTCCGCCTGGTTCTGGGTGAAGCTCTTCGGCAACCCCATCGCTTCGCACATCGCCGATGCGCGTGGGTCACGGCGCCTCTTCATGGTCTCCCTCGCCGTGCTCACAGTCGCCGGCTTCGCGCTCTTCGCCCTCGCCGAGAGCCTCTGGCACTTCGTCCTGCTCGCGTTTCTGACGGGCGGCTTCTTCGCAGCCCTTGCTCCGCTCGGCGAGAGCCTCACGCTTCGGCGGGCCGAGGTCGAGGGCACGGACTACGGCCGCGTGCGGCTCTGGGGATCGATCGCGTTCATCCTGTGCTCCATCGGCGGCGGGCGCCTGCTCGAGCACGTTCCCGTGCCGTGGGTCATCTATCTGCTGGTCGCCACCTCCGGTTGCCTCGTCGTTGCTTGCATGATCGCGCCCGAGGCGCCCGCGGCCTCCGGGCCGAGCACGCTCGGCGGTGTGTGGCGCTTCGCCAGCCGTCCGCGCTTTGTGCTCTTCCTGCTCTGTGCGGCGTGTGTCCAGGTGAGTCACGCGGTCTACTACGGGTTCGCCACGCTCCACTGGCGTCAAGCCGGGCACTCGGAGTGGCTCGTCGGCCTGCTCTGGGCCGAGGGCGTCGTTGCGGAGATCGCCCTGTTCTCGGCGAGCCGGCGTGTCGGCGCGAGGTTCTCCCCGGCGGCGCTCCTGGTGCTCGCCTGTCTTGCCGGTATCGTGCGCTGGTCCGTGCTCGGTTCGACGACGGCGCTTTGGGCGCTCGTTCTGGTTCAGGTGCTGCACGGCCTCACGTTCGGGGCGGCGCACCTCGGGGCCATGAGCTTTCTTCAGCGGAACGTGCCGGCAGAGCACTCCGCCGCGGCCCAAGGGGTCTATTCCGCGGCGGTGATGGGAGCCGCCTTTGGAGTCGTGATGCCCTTCGCGGGTAGCCTCTACGAGGGCTCCCGCGGCGATGCCTTCTTCCTCGGCACCGCTCTCGCCGCCGTCGGCCTCGTGCTCGCGTTCGCTCTGCGCCGTGGAGGCGACGGGCGGTGACTGCTTCACGCTCCGCGTCCGTGCTACGACATGGCCCCATGGGCCGCCCGCCGCCCCCGCAGCCACCCCGGATCCGAGCACCGCTTTGCCTGCTCTTCGCCATGACCGTGGTGGGGTCGGCATGTGACGACGACACGGTCCGTTCGTCCGATGGGGGGCCGGGCGTCGATGCCTCTCCAGTCGAGGTCGCCGCCCTCGCCGACCTGCTTCCCGACGCCCTGCTCGACTACGATCCGATGGGCAGTCCCCGCGGGTCGCGCATCACCGGTGCCGGGGTCGAGTCGCGCTCCTTCGTCCGGCAGCGCTGGCGCAACGACAGGCGCCGCATCGACCTCGAGATCAGCGACACAGTGGCGTCGCCCGCGCTGCGTGGCGACTTCGACCCCACCCACGACGAGGCAAGTGATACGGCGCTCCGCGAGACCACCGATGTAGACGGCAATCCGGCCGTCCTGAGGTGGACACCTGCCGTCGGCTCCGTGCGCGTTCTGATTCGCGACCGGTTTCTCGTCACGGTGCGCGTGGACGAACCGCGCACGCCCCAAGAGCCCGTCACCCTGGCGCGCATGATGGATCTCTCCCGACTCGCCCGCCTCGGCGGTCCGGTCGCGGGCCGCAGAACCGCACCCGATCCCAAGAACCGCCCCTTGGACCCGCGACGCAAACCACGCGAGGGAAGGCCCTAGACCGCTCTCCATTTGACCTGATCCGGGCTTACGTGGACTAGGGTCCTGCGGACCCGTCGACAGGTCTGTACCCGCGCAGCTTCGTGGACTGCGTCCACTCCGCCGTGCGCGGCTACAGCCATGTTCGCGCTTGGCTCGGTCATGCACCCCACAGTGCACTCCCTCGCCTCGCTTGCGCGGGGTGCCTGGGGCGGCCAGGCGCAGCATGGCCGGGGGCCCCGGGCCGGCGCTCAGGCTCAAGTCAAAGCGAGAGCGATCTAGACGATCGGTTCCGACCCGGGATTGCCTGTCAGTCGCGCCCTGTAGGCTCCGTGCGTCGTGCGAGCGCCTCGCTCACGGCTGCCGCCAGCTCGTGGGGAGTGAAGGGCTTGTAGATTAGCTTGCACTCGCCCTGCTGCACACCGTAGCGCAGCACCTCGTCATCGGTGTAACCGGTCATGTACAGAACTGCGAGACCAGGCGCTTGCTGCTGCAGGTGCGCTGCCAGCTCACGCCCGTTCATCTTCGGCATCACGACGTCGGTGAGCAGCAAGCCGATCTGCTCGTGCCACTCCGCGAAAAGGTCGAGGGCCTCATCGCCGTCCCGAGCCGACACGACACGGTAGCCGAGGCCGGTGAGGAGTCCGCTCACCAGGTTCCGCAAGGCCGTCGTGTCGTCCACGACCAAGATGACCGGGCTATCGGGGCCAGCAAGCTCCAGGGGGTCTGGAGACGCAGAGGGCTGTGGCCTGTCGCTCGGGTGCGCGCGCGGAAGGAAGACGCGGAAGAGAGCCCCCTCGTTGGGCTTGCTGGACACCGCGACGCTGCCACCCGCACCAGTCAAGATGCCGTACACGGTCGAGAGCCCGAGGCCGGTGCCGGAGCCAGCCTTGGTCGTGAAGAAGGGCTCGAAGGCCCGTGCCAACACGGCCTCACTCATGCCCACACCGTCATCCTCCACCTCGATTATCGACCACTCCCCTGGCCCGACTTCGAGCTCAGCGGGGGGATTCGTCTCGACGACGGTCACGCTCCGTGTCGTGATGGTGAGTCGTCCTCCGTCCGGCATGGCGTCACGCGCGTTCAAGGCGAGGTTCATGATCACCTGGGTGAGGTGACCTCGATCGACGAGCGCCCAGCAGTCTTCGCTGGACAGGGCGAGCGACAGCTCCACATCCTCCCCCAACAAGCGACCGAGCATCCGGACGACCTCTTCGACGACGGCGTTGACGTCAACCGTCTCGGCGTGCGGCACCCGAGATTTGCTGAAGGTCAGTAGCTGCCGCGTCAGGGATGCGGCGTGCTCGCCGGCCTTGCGGATCTCGGAAAGCTGCGCGCGGATCGGATCATTGTCCCCGACTCGCTGCTCGAGGCTGCTCGTCATGCCGATGACGACGCTCATGAGATTGTTGAAATCGTGCGCGATCCCCCCCGCGAGGCGCCCGATGGCTTCGAGCTTGGCGGTCTGGAGGACCTGCTTCTCCGCCCGTTGTCGCGACACGATCTCCGTACGAAGCTGCTCGTTTGCACGTGACAGCTCCACAGTGCGCTCTTGGACCCGAACCTCGAGATCGTCCCGTGCCTGACGCAACTCCTCCTCCATGCGCTTGCGGGAGAAGAAATCCGGAATCGGGTAGCCCGTCGCGTAGCCGGTGCTCCGGGGTCTGGCCTGCACATACTGCTCCAACAGAGCTTCCATGCGCTCCGGATGCCCCATGACAAAACGACAGGCTTCGTCGCCGCGGGCCCGACAGAGCACTTCGCTTGCGACGAGCGGCAAGCCGAAGCTCTCCTCGCACCAGCCGGAGGAGTAGCCGGCGTTCATGATGCAGACAGGGAACGCCGGCCGATGTCCCGCTTCGATCCAGGCAGTCGATTCGAAGGAGTAGGGGTGGTCGTAGATGAGGCGGTACCGATCGTCCGGATGCGGCTCGGACTCAGGGAGAATATCGACGAATGCCCAGCCGGAGTGTGAGAAATGCACCGGACCCGCGGTGAGCTTCTCGATCGGGTCCTTCAACTGCATGAGTGAGTGAAAACAGCGAGCGTCCGACTTTCCGATGGCGTGCGCGAGGTCGAACAGGAGATTGCGCGAGAAGTCGTCGGCCTCGCCCGAGCGTCCGGGCCCGTACAGCTCGCGCACCAGCGTGAAGAACTCCACCGACAGGGATGCGGCCCGCACGAGCACGTAGCGCTCGCCGGCGATTTCGATGGTTCCGTGCTCAGGGTCGTCCCGCCGCTGAGCAAAGTACTTCGAGACCAACGCTTCCGCAGCGGCGAACTGGGATCGAAGCTCCTCCGGAACGCGAACCGTCCTCAGCGACATCGGGCCGATTCTGGGGGTGCGCGTCGTGCGAAGATAGCGTCTCCAAACGGGGGCGGTGATCACCCGCCGTGCTACTCGGCCTCCGTGATCCGGTGCGGCGGGGGGCGGTGCTCGGAGATGGTCGCCAGGGTGCGGGCCACGTCGACCGCCGAGATCCTGTCCTTCGAGCGGCGCCCATCCTTGGCCGCGAGGGCGACGTCGTTGAGCGACAGGATGCCCACGAGCTGCCCGTCTTGCACCACGGGAAGCCTGCGGATTCGGTTTTCGCCCATCTGCGCCTCCGCGTCCTCGACGGACTCGTCCGGCGCGCACGTGACGACGGCCGGCGTCATCGCAACCGTCACTGGAATGTCTCCGAGAGCTTTGCCCTGCGTGTAGGCCGCCATGCAGACGTCCCGGTCGGTGACGATTCCGACGACCTTGCCGCGACCGTCCGCGATCGGCACGCACCCGCAGTCATGCTCCCACATGAGCCGCGCCGCGCAGTTGAGCGAATCTCCCAACCTGCAGCTCGCGACATTCCTGGTCATCAGCTGTTCTACTCGCATGTTTCCTCTCCCCCTCTCGCAGCCAGGTGGAGCGCGGCGCTTGCCGCACCCGTATCGCCCCTCAGACCAACCCGACTTCGTCCTTGCGCGCTCGCAGGTCGAACTTCTCGATCCGATACCGGATCTGATCCCGGTTCATTCCCAGCAGGGCCGCAGCCCGCGTCTGATTTCCCCGCGTGCGCTTGAGGGCCTGTATGACCAGATCGCGCTCGAGCTCTTGCAGATCCACGCCTCCGGGCGGCAGCTTGTAGGTGCCGTGGGGTCCCGACTCCACGCTGTTGTCGGTGACGGTCCGGAAATCCTCCGCCCGAAGGACGTCCTCCTCGCTGAGGAGAACGGCCCGCTCGACAGCGTTGCGGAGCTCGCGCACGTTGCCGGGCCAGGGATAGGCCTCGAGCGTGCTCAGGGCAGACTGGGAAATCCCGCGCACCTGCTTGTGGAACTCCCGATTGAAGTTGTCGATCAGGAACTTGGTCAACAGAGGCACGTCTCCGTCCCTCTCCCTGAGGGGCGGCAGGTGGACGTGGAGCACCGTGAGACGATAGTAGAGATCGTCCCGGAACTCACCGCGGCGCACGGCTTCGGGGAGATTACGGTTGGTCGCCGCGATGACGCGCACGTCCGGATGGATGTCCTTGGTGCCACCGACCCGGCGGAACGTGCGGTCCTCGAGGAACCTGAGGAGCTTCGCCTGGAGCGCCGGATCCATGGTTCCTATTTCGTCGAGGAACACGGTGCCGCTGTTGGCCTGCTCGAGCAGCCCCTTCTTCTGTTGCTTGGCGTCCGTGAACGCACCCCTCTCGTAGCCGAACAGCTCGCTCTCGAGCAGCGTCGCGGGGAGCGCCGAACAGGTGATGTTCATGAACGGCCCGTTGGCGCGGTCGCTCTCACCGTGGACGGCGCGTGCCGCCAAGTCCTTGCCCGTGCCGCTCTCACCCGTGATCAGCACCGTGGACGCCGGGCTGCGAGCGAACTTGGTGAGCAGGTCCTTGGCTTCCCGCATGACGGGCGACTCGCCAACGATGCGCGTGACGGAGACGTCGTGGCGGTCCGCACGCAGGCGCCGCACCTCGCGGCGCAGCAGTGTGGTTTCGAGCGCCTTGGCGACCAGCGCCGAGATCTCCTCCACGTCGAAGGGCTTCGTGATGAAGTGGTAGGCGCCGTCGCGCATCGCGTCCACGGCCCGCTGGATCGTGGAGTGGGCCGTCAGCAGGATCACGGGTGTGTCGGGCTCGGCGTCGCGGAACGCGCGCAACACGGTGATCCCGTCCGTGTCGGGCAGCTTGTAGTCGAGGATCACCAGGTCGACGTGGAGGTCGAAGAGCGTGATCGCTTCCTCACCGTTCTTCGCCTCGAGGACCTGGTAGCCCTCCTTTTCGAACGCCTGCCGGAGGGACCACCGGATGAGGGGCTCGTCGTCGACCACGAGGATCTTGGCTTTGGGCACCGCTCGACTCCTGTGTTGCGTGGGCCGTTCTGGACGCTAGGAGCGGAGTCCAGGGGCTCCGCTCGCGGACCGCGTACCGCAAGCCTCGTGCCGGGACCCGGTCCGGTCGTCGTCCCAGAAGGCCCATGCAGAAAATCCCCCCCTCCATTCGGGGGGATGGGAGGCGTCGGGGGCTCGGGACCAGCCCCCATGGTCGGGGACAACGCACCCCTTTGCCCTCGGTTATTCAGTGGTTTTTCCCTTTCAGTGGGGAATATTCCACACCACCCCGGCTGGTGTCCAGGGCTGCCCCGGTCTATAGCTGACCCGTGCGAGACGTGAGCCGCGCCATCCTGGAGCTGCTCGACGGCGGTGGCCGAGGGGCCCTCGCCACCGTGGTCCGGGTCGGCGGCTCCACCCCCCAGCAGCCGGGCGCTCGTCTTCTGCTGCTGCCTGACGAGCAGCAGATCGGGACGGTCGGTGGTGGCGCCATCGAACACTGCATCCTCGAGGAGCTGAGGCGGTGCCGGATCGACGGGCGGCCGCGGCTCGTCGTGAAGGACCTGGGCCGTGATCTCGGCATGTGCTGCGGGGGACGTATGGAGGTCTTTGTGGAACCGGTACAGGGCGCCGAGCCGTTGATCCTCTTCGGGGCTGGTCATGTCGCCCAGCCGACGGCGGCCCTCGCACGGCGAGTGGGTTTCTCCGTCACCATCGTCGACGATCGCGAAGAGCTCAACACCGAGGAGCGATTCCCGGGTTGCCGTCGCGTTTTGGCCGAGCCCGACGAGAGCATGGGCGAGGTCGGACTGAGCGAGAGCCACTGGGTCGTGGTGGTGACTCACGATCATCGCCTGGACGAACAGGCCCTCGACGCCTCCTGCAGGCTACCGCACCGATACATCGGCATGATCGGCAGCCGCCGGAAGGTCTTTCGGATCCTGCAAAGGATCCACGCGCGTCGCGGCCTGCCGTCCCTCGATCGCGTGTACGCCCCCGTCGGCCTGGACATCGGCGCCGTGTCGCCTGAAGAGATCGCCGTCAGCATCGTCGCCGAGCTCGTCGCCCTGCGTCACGGTGCACCCGCGCAACACATGCGTGCGGTGGATGCGCCCGCGCTCCACCGTGTCCTCTCCGGGGAGCTCACGCCCGAGGCAGCGGAGGCCGCCGAATCCGCGGACTGAGTCGCGGTTTTCCCGCGGACCCGTGCGTACTACCATCGGCAGCGCCATGACCGACCTGAGCCTGACGGTGAACGGTGAGGAGCTTCGCCTCTCCGGCGTGGACCCTTCCTCGACGCTGCTGCAGGTTCTCCGGGACCGCGGGCTCACGGGCGCAAAGGAGGGGTGTGCGGAGGGCGAGTGCGGTGCATGCGCTGTTGTCGTGGTCCGACCCGACGGCAATGGCGGCTCCCGCTTCGAGCCGGTCAATAGCTGCCTCGTTCTGGCCGGCGCGATGGCGGGTCAGGAAGTGTGGACCGTCGAGGGTATGCGCGCGGGCGCGGGGCTCCACCCCGTGCAACACGCGCTGGTCGAGCACGGGGCCTCCCAGTGCGGCTACTGCACGCCCGGGTTTGTCGCGAGCATGTTCGGCGAGTACTACCGCCGTAACCGCGACGGCTTCGAGCTCGACGCGATCGCAGGCAATCTGTGCCGCTGCACCGGCTACCGACCGATCCGCGATGCGGTCCGGACCCTCGGGGCGCCCGAGCCGGGCGACCCACACGCCGAGCGTCTCGGTCGTCCTGCCCCGGCAATGCACTCGGTCCGCTTGGAGCAGCGGGGACGCCGCTTCTTCCGGCCGAGTGGCCTGGGGGAGCTCTTCCAGATCCTGGAAGAACACCCCCATGCACGGCTCATCGCGGGCGGGACGGACGTGGTCGTAGAGATGAACCAGAGGCACGTGCGATTCGACGTGCTCGTGTCGCTCGAGGCGATCGACGATCTGCGCGGCATCGATTGGACCGACGATTGCCTCGACATCGGCGCGGGTGAGCCCCTGAGCAGCATCGAGGATCAGCTCCAAGGACGCCTGCCGATCCTGGCCGAGCTGTTGCCCCTCTTCTCGTCGCGCCTCATTCGCAATCGGGCCACGCTCGGTGGCAACGTCGCCAATGCGTCGCCGATCGGCGACGGTCCGCCCGTTCTGCTCGCGCTCGATGCGGACCTCTCGCTCGCGAGCGCGCGAGGCCCGCGGACCGTGCCCCTCGATGGATTCTTCACCGGCTATCGTCGCACGCTGCTCGAGCCCGGCGAGGTCATCACGCGGATCCGGATTCCGCGGCCCTTCCCCGCGATCGGGCGTTTCTACAAGGTCTCCAAGCGTGAGCTGGACGACATCTCTACGGTTGCGGCGGCCTTCACGTTGCGCCTCGACACGTCCGCCCAGGTCACATCCGCGCGTCTCGCCTACGGCGGGGTGGCGCCGACGCCAGTCCGCGCTGCCGAAGCTGAACGGGCGCTCGTCGGACGGCGATTCGATGAGGACGCCGTCGCGGCCGCTCGCAGCGTCCTCGCCGATGCGTTCAGTCCCATCGACGACCATCGCGGGAGCGCGGCGTACAGAAGGGCAATGGTCGTGCGGCTCTTCGAGAAGCTCCACGCCGACGTCACAGCGGGAGCACAGACATGAAGGTGGTGGGCAAGGCGATTCCCCACGAGAGCGCGCGGGCGCACGTCACGGGCGCGGCCTGCTACACCGACGACCTCGCGGGTCGATTCCGAGATGTGCTCACGGCCTGGCCAGTGCAGGCTCCGCACGCGCATGCGCGCGTCGAGTCGCTGGACACGACCGCGGCCCTGGCCGTCCCTGGAGTCGTCGCAGTGCTGACCGCGGCAGACGTGCCGGGCGAGAACGACACCGGCGCCGCGCGCAAGGACGAGCCGCTCTTCCCGGAGGAAGTCCAGTATCACGGCCAGCCGGTGGCGTGGGTCCTCGCCGAAAACGCAGATACGGCGCGCACCGCCGCGGAGCGTGTCGATGTGCGCTATGCGCCGCTCCCGGCGATTCTCACGCTGGCCGAGGCGATCCGCGACGCCTCTTTCCTGACAGAGCCGCTGGCGATCCGCCGCGGAGATGCGGCCGCTGCCCTGTCGCGCGCGATCCGGGTCCTCGATGGGACCGTGGAGATGGGCGCCCAGGAGCACTTCTATCTCGAGACGCAGGCATCCATCGCGCACGCCGACGAGGACGGGCACATCTTCGTGCACACCTCGACGCAGCACCCATCGGAGACCCAGGAGATCGTTGCTCGTGTGCTCGGGCTCAAGAAGCACGCGGTCACGTGTCAATCCATCCGCATGGGCGGCGCCTTTGGCGGCAAGGAAGTGCAAGCGAACGCGTGGGCGGCGGTGGCTGCCCTCGGTGTGCGGGTCACGGGGCGCCCCGTGCGCGTGCGCCTCGATCGGGCTCAGGAC
>Ga0214473_10003761_pt1 | contig 18309 bp, 21 predicted proteins | sample RVTome_7_FD_203509 | JGI IMG/M metagenome (GOLD analysis project Ga0214473, IMG submission 203509) | Soil microbial communities from uranium-contaminated site in the Upper Colorado River Basin, Wyoming, United States - RVT98D197 | ecosystem: Environmental > Terrestrial > Soil > Contaminated >... | reverse complement strand
AGCGTGGGTCGTCCGGTGTGGGCTTTGCGCCCACCAACGAGCCCCCAGTCCCCAAGTCCTCAGTATGCGCTTGAAGTTCACCCCCGGACCACAGGCGAGGTCCAAGATAAGCTCACCCGACTCCACTCCTAGCAGGCTGCTGAAAAGAGCTACTACGAGAAAGGAAACAGCCACAATGCCGATGCATCTCCTTCAGGGGTTGGCATTGTCCGCTTGCTCCTAGATTTGTCCGCAAGAGGCGAGCACTCAGACCAACAACCGATTCGGACGAGAAGACCGCCCCGGCCAGCGGTGGCTGCCGGGGCGGTCCGTTCCTAAACCAGCCGGGACGCGTCTCTGGCTACTCAAGAGCGAGGGTCAGGCTGCCCAGCCCCATGTCGACGCGGATCGTGAGCGTCGGCCCGGAGCCGGCGGTCTCGTACAGGTCGCCGCTCTGCGCCCACGCCCCGATGGTCGTTACCTCCCGCAGCGCGCCGCCGACGGTCACCTGCGCCGGCATCCCTGAGGGGACCTCGATCCGGAGGCTGCTCACGCCCGCGTGGAGGGTGACCTCGGCCTCGCGCTGGAGCCCTCCGCCGAAGTCGAGCGTGTAGCTGCCGGCGCCGCCCTCGAAGGACATCCGGGCGAAGTTGGCGAATCCAAGACCAATGAGGTCTACCGTGGAGGCGCCGGTCGTGTAGGACAGCTCCTCCATCTCGGCCGGATTGGGGGCGGAAAATGTGACCTGCATGTCGCTGGCCCCATCCTGAATCTCCAGGCGCTGCAGGGGCAGGCCGGTCAGGTCCATCTGCCCGGAATACGCGCCGGCATGGACGCTTAGCTCCATCGGGGTGTCACCCAACCTCAGATTCCACTCGTTGACCGTGTCTTCTCCCAAGACGAGATTCGGCTCCGGGGTGCCCTGTTCGATACGGAGGTGCGCGTCGGTGCGGGTGAGGGTGGGCCGCCACCTGGCAACGTCATAGCGGATGGTTCCTTCGGCAAGGCCCGAGGCCCCGGCGGCGAGTTCCAGGCTGCCAGCCCCCATCTCGAGGGCGACGTGCGCGATATCTGCCTCCGCCGGGAGGGGCTCGTTGACGGTGAGGGTCTCTGTCGCACCGGTGTCCACGTGCGGAACGTTGATGGACGGCGAGCAGGCAAGGGCGGCGATCAGCACAACCGCGGCAACGGCCGCGTCCCGGGCGCGAGAGAGGAAGTTGGACAGACGTCTAATCCAGCCAGGTGTTGCAGTTTGGGGAGAAGCGTTTTGATTCATGATGACTCCATTGGGCAGGGCATATTCTCGACACGGTTATTAGGTTGCGGCTTCCTATTACCTGATTCGCGGGGATAAACCCTTCAGCTCGTTACGCGGCATCTCTGAAGTGACCTCCTTCTGTTCCTTGAGGAATCGTCCGCAGAGTCTGCAATAGACACTCCACGGGATCCCCCTTGCTCACATGAGCGTCGACCTCAGCCGCCAGGGCGGCCTGGCGCGCCTCTGGCCGCCCGCTGAGAGCGATCACCCACAGGTGCGGACAGCGAGCTCGCAACTCAGACAACACCGGTTGCTCTGAGCCGGTCGTAGGATCGACAGCCTGCAGGCCAGGTAGCTCCCAGTCCAATAGAGCCAAATCGGGCTGTGTCGCCTCCACCTGGGCCATCAGGTCTCCGGCTTTGGCGACTTCGCCGACTACCGTCATCCCAACCTCCCGTTCCAACAACAATCGCAGCGCGGAGCGTATCTTCGATTGGTCATCCGCCAGTAGGATTCGCATACCTGTCACCCTGCTCTTCTGCACGGCTCGATCTTGACCGCCCGCGCACGAGTTCAGTCTGCTTCCATGCTGATAACGCATCCCCCCAGGTGCATCAGGCACCTGGGGGGATGCTCGACTGGTCAAGGGGTGAGACTAGGGCCTGGTCATTTGGACAGTGTGCACATAATCAGATCTTGCTCCCCAGATATCGTTCTCCAAACCTATCCAGAAAACCAATCGGCAACGCGCGGACCAAGCCAGAGCACCGCCAGGATCAGGATATCGATGATGGCGCCCGCTCAGGCAATGTTCCAATCCAGGGCCGTGAGCGCCAGCGAGGTGAGAGTCACGCCCACCAACACAGGCTGCCACCAGCTCCATCCAGCCAGGAGTGCCACCGCGGCGATGAGGAATCCGCCCGCCGCCACCGCCCACAGCGCGCCGAACACAGCGATCCCGGTCTCTCCCAGGTCCCAGCGTCCGTTGAGCAGAGTTGTCTTGTAGCTGAACGCCTCCAGTGTGCCCAGTTTCAGATACACGGTCATACCCATCAAGTGGACTAGGCCGTGCAGAATGAGAACGGCCGAAACGATGATCAGAAGCATCTTAGACATTGGATTCACCTTTCGTTGGTTTACGGACCTCTCTGCAGGAGATACTCTCGGACATCCACGTTGTAGACAACACCCTCCACAGTGAACACCGCCCAGGGAGAGTCTTCGTCGCCCCAGGTCAGCGCGGTGAGCACAGGTATCATGTTTCCAACAAGGGAGCGCCATTCCAGGATCGCATTCAGCCAATGTGTCTTCTCCGCGCTGCCGGGTTCCTTGTAGCGCATGGATTCCATCGAGCGCAGCAAACCTGTCTCTGGATCGAAGCGCGCGACAAAACGTTCCTCTGCATGTCTGAATGGCACAACCAAGACTGCCGTATCCTCATCCAGCGGATCCCAGCGTACCTGTGGGTCCGTGACCCAAACAGATGACATCCAGACGGCTTCGGCCCACAACGCCAGGTTGGCACCTTGATCCACCTTCGGGCCTTCGCTCATACCAAAGGGCAGTTCTAGACGGCTTACCCCATTCAGAAAGTGCTCGTTGACCTTCATCAGCGGCAGGCCGAAGAAAGTGGCTTCGATGTAGTGGCGATAGTCCTGACCTGTGTCATGGGTGAAGCGGAAGCGCGCCGGGAAGGTGATGCCCTTTACCCGCAGACGACCCCGCCCGCTGATCACTGCCGACTCGATCACCGGCACAGTCTCGCCGTAGACCTGGCGATAGAAACGCTCGACCGGGGCGGGCAGTCCCTCGGGCAGTGAGAGAGTTTCCAGATCGCCGGACTCTTGTGGGAAGGCCGGAAAGGCAGCAGGTTTGATCCGCAATCCTAGCCAGCCCAGCAGAGCCAGGGCAACCGCAGCGCAACCAAGGGTGAAGATCATTTTCACGAAACTCTCCCTTCCTTCTTCGACAGGTGGGTGAGACGTGATTCGTCTGTGGTTTGACTTCATCTTGAAACAAGAACTCTCCGCCTGCATCGGGCAGGCGGAGAGTTGAGGACTGGCTGGGTTGAGAGATCTACACCTAGTCACTTGACCAGGTGATTCTGCAAGGCCATCGCTACAGCTTCGGTGCGGCCGGATACACCCAGTTTGGAGAGAATGCTGCTCACGTGAAACTTTGCGGTGGACTGGCTGATCACCAACCGTTCAGCGATCTCGGGGTTATTCAGCCCCTTGACCATAAGGGACAATACTTCGCGCTCGCGGTCGGTAAGATCGTGGCCAGGAGACGGTGGTTTGGTGCTGGCATGGATCAACGCCTGTGCCGCCTCGGGTGCGAGTGTGGGTCGCCCGGTGTGGGCCTTGCGGATCGCCTCGGCCAGCTCATCCGCGGAGACGTTCTTGAGCAAGTAACCGATTGCCCCGGCCTGCAGCGCCCCTTGAACCAGCTCCTCTTCCTTGAAGCTGGTCAGGGCAATGACTTGGATCTGCGGACAAGCCTGGCGGATGGCGCGCGTGGCCGCGGCGCCATCCATCTCCGGCATGACCAAATCCATCAGCACGACATCGGGTTGGAGCTGGCCGCACAGGCGTACCGCCTCTTCGCCGCTGCTGGCCTCGCCCGCCAACTCCAGGTCGTCGAAAGCAAGTAAGAACGCCGCCAATCCGCTGCGGACAACCGCATGATCGTCGGCGATCAACACTCGAATCGGGTTGGTGTCCGTCATTGTCCCTCCCTGGATTCGGCCCGCCAGACTACTTCTACGTGCGTGCCTCGTTCAATCTCGCTCCTGATAGCGATAGTAGCCCCGACGGAGTCTGCCCGCTCGCGCATGATCCGCAGCCCCAGGTGCTCCGACGAGACGCCCTCCAAATCGAAACCTCGGCCATTATCTGTGATGCGTAGCTCGACTCGTTCAGGGTCGCAGCGAACGACGACGTGAGCTTGACTTGCCCCAGCGTGCTTGACGATGTTGTTCAGCGCTTCTTGGGCGATACGGTACAACGCCACCTGCACAAGGGGCGGCAAGGAGCACTGGCTCTCCACGCTCAGCGCGACAGGCAGACGCGCGCGACCCGTGACCGCCTCAGCCAACTGGCGGAGCAAGTCACCCAAGCCGACGTCGGTCAACGCCCCGGGGCGCAGTTCTAGCAGCAGCGTGCGCATCTCCGCCAGTGCACCGCGCGTCAGCTGGCGCAACTCCTCCAAACGCCGCCGCCCTTCTTCAGGACTTCGTTCCCACAATCGCGGCAGTACCTCAGCTATGAGGCTGGCGGAGAAGAGCGTCTGCGTTACCGCGTCGTGCAGATCGCGGGCCAGTCGCTGCCGTTCCTGCGCTGCCGCCAGCTCCCGCGCCTGCCCGTAGAGACGCGCGTTCTCAATCGCTATCGCTGCCTGGTCCGCGAACAGGCTCGTGACACGCAAATCCTCCTCGGTGAAGCCGCCAGGCTTATTGACCGCGTCCAGCGCCCCGACGACACCTTCCCGGACATGCAAGGGAACAGCCAGGAGTGCCGTCGGTGCGACATCCCCGCGATACCCCTCGGTCGGGTCGTTGGTCAAGATGGCCTCGCCTCTGCGTACTGCCATCCCTGTGACGGATCCCTCGACGGGCATGCGCTCAAAGGTCGGGGCCGCGGTCCCAGTACTGAAAGCGGTCCTTAGCCAATCGCCATCCTGCAACAAGAAGACGCTGCTTCCCATAGCGCCTGTCAACTGCTGCGCCGCGGAGCAGACGATTTCCAGCACCTCTTCGAGGCTGGTCTCTTGTAGCAGCGCGGCCGTAACGCGCTGCAGACTCTCACTCTCGGCAAGTCGCTTGCGGGTCTCGTCGTAAAGCCGGGCGTTCTCAATGGTCAGAGCGACCGTGTTGGCGATCCCCCACGCCAGATCGACCTGTTCCTGCGCGAAGTGACCCTGCTGGCCAGGGGCACTGACGATGGCCACGGCCACGACGCGGTCGTGGACAACAAACGGCACCGCCAAGACCGACTTGAGACCCGGCGCAAGAACGATTTGCGAGTCCGTCTGCGTATCCGTTTCCACATTGGAGCTCACAGCCGGTCGGCGGCCCTCGAGCACCTCGCGGAGGAAAGGGTCGGATGTCGGATCGAGGGGGGGCCATTGGGGCATTGCCATACCCTCCACAGGCATCAGCAAGCCCCTGGCATGATCCACTAGGTAGATCTCACACTGCTCAACGCCTACGGCCTCTGCAAGCCCTCCGGTCACCCGACGCAGGACCTCATTCAATTCTAGCGATGCGCTGGCGGTTCGGGTAGCCTCCAGCATCAATGCCGTGCGCCGCTGTTCCTCGCGGAGAGACTGCTGCATGGCCTCGGCGTACAGCTGCCCGAAACATCCGATCATCCGGCGAAGACAATCGTCCAGTTGACTGATGCCTTCAAGGGCCTCGGGAGAGCCGGGAGGATACGATTCCCAGATGATCGGAAGTGCGGCTTCCTTGGCGAGGAGCAGTGCTTCGATCACCTCGGTGATATTGAAGCCCATGCGCAGGCGAGTGAGGCTGACGTCGGTTAGATACCGCTCGAGCTCGGCGTCGGAGTGGGTAGCAAGCGCCTCAACCATTGCCCCCACGGCGCGCATCGTCGAGGCGGTCAGTTCCTCGAGAGGACGCTCGCCATAGTGGGAATCCGGCAGCCGGTGGACCATTTCCGCCCATTTCCCGGCGATTTCCTTCCGGCGACGATCCATCAGCTCGCTCAGATCTTGCTGAGCCATCCATCACCCTCCACCCGGTTCGGCGCGCGAGCCCTCATTCGGGCAGGCTTCCAGATGCCTCTGCCTGTAATGCTGGGCGACAACCACGGGCGTGGCCGCAGCGCGCATCACTCGGTGACCGCTGGCGACGCCCGCGTTGGCTTCCGATAAGGCGGGGATCGGCGTCCAGCGAGTGGCTGGCCTCATGTCTCAGGCAGAGTACATGTGACCGGACGGTGACCGCTCTCAATCAGATTGGCAGGAACGCCCGTTTGATCTTCCGGTGCCATTCGTCGTCCACTAGGTAGCTCAGTGCGCCTCTGGCCGTGCCCCTTCAGGAACGGGAGTCGAACCATGCTCCGCGCAGACCAGACTCACCCCCACGGCCGCCGAAGAGGCAAAGAACCGCTTCAGCTGCGGACCAAGCCTCTGGGAGCCGACCATCAGTATAGTCTGAGCAACGATAATCGGCACCAATGCCGACTTTCGTTGCACAGGTTGGAACCGGCTGGCGCGTTCCGCTCTCTGTTTGATGCGAGACAGCATCTTGCGGGAGAGCAGGAAGTCGGCGAGTGGGAGGAACGCAAGAACAGGCAGACGGCACCACCAATGCGAGGGCGGTCTTGCCGACGCATTTTTTTGGGGTCGGGATCATGCGCGAGCGCGCCGAGGCGGTGAGGGCGCAAGTCGGGATTGGGAGCAAGCCTGGCCGCGGGACGGATGTGCGTTGCGTTGTCTGTCCCAGGCGAGGAGTCAACCGATTGATGGGAAGGGAATCCGAGAGATGATTGTAGACGACCACGCGGTTGTCGGTAGCGGACTGGCCACATTCTTCCTGGCCTCCGATGACCTCGAGTTCGTTGGGGAGGCCGGCAGCGGGGCTGGAACGGGCCATCCTCAGGCTGATGTGGTGCTGATGCTTCTCGTGATGTCCGAAATGGACGGTGCTACGGCAACAGAGCCGCTCTACCCGAAGCATCTGCAAACGGTCGTCATCGAACTCACCAGTTCTTGTGAAGAAGAAACCGTGCGGGGCGCGCTGCGGGACGGCGCGTGGCCATTACCTGACCCCGCGCGAGCGCGAAGTCCTGTGGCTGATGGTACAGGGTCCTGGACAACGACGCGATTGCGAAACGGCTGAACGTCAGCCGCTCGACTCTCAAGTTCCATGTCAGCAGGATACTGTCCAAGCTGAGCGTCGCCGGTCACACCGAAGCTGTCGACCTCGCTCTACAACACCACCTGGTCACCTGACTAGCCCGAATACTCGCCATATGAGCGGTTCCAATACCGGCCATCCGCCCCGTGCGGCTGAGCGGGCATTGGCTTACGCTGTGCCTGGCTGGGAACGAAGCCAGCGAGAGCATCCGGAACTGATGGTTGGATGAGGCGAGTAGGATGCCAGATGTGGGACGCGGATTGATCCGAAAGGGCTCGACCGACACAGGCGACTTAGATGTCATCTTTGGCACGGGTCCCCTGGGTCAGGCGGTGATGCGCGAGTTCATAAATCGCAGCGAGCGCGTCCAAATGGTGAACCGATCCGGTGAGCGTGGGGCACCTCAAGAGGGGGAAGTCTTGGCAACGGACGCGTGCGACCCGGCAGCCGTCCACGATATGACCAGGGGCGAGGCGGTGGTCTATCAATGCGCACAACCGAGACACACAGAGTGGCCAACGCGATTCCAGCCCCTGCAGGCGGCGATCATCGAAGGTCTAGCGCGCGCCGGTACCCGCATTGTCATTGCCGAGAACCTCTACATGTATGGTGACACCGATGGCCGATCCATCCGAGAGACACTGCCCTACTCGGCCCGATGCCGGATAGGCTGGAAACGCGCGCGCATGGCGGAGGAGGCGCTAGGAGCATGCGGGAAGAGCCGGAGGCGAGGCGTGGCACAGGGTGGGGAAGGTCTGCGGGCAAGAATCCGGACACAGGTCTGCACCGGGCCTTACCGGCGTCAGGAACGGGCAGTGGTCTCCGCCCGCCTACGCATGGTCACCGGGTGGGGTGACAACGATTTGGCGGTTCTGCGAAGGCTGGCCAAGGGGCGGCAGCCCCGGGCATGGCACGTGTAGAGAGGAAGGGAACCATGAACCGGACGGTGGTAGGGCTGGCGTTGAGCGGTGGCGGGGCGCGCGGGCTGGCGCACATTGGGGTCCTCAAAGTCCTTGAATGCCAGGGCGTGCCCATCGACTGCATCTCGGGTGCGAGCATGGGTGGCGTCGTGGCGGCAGCGTATGCTGCTGGGATGACGCCGGCAATGCTCGAATCGTTGGCGCTGCGAATGGCCCGGCTGCGCCGGCTCCTCCGGCTGATCGACCTGCGCCCGCCGCGTCGCGGCCTGCTGGCCGGGAACAAACTGCGCGCCTTTCTGGAGCGGTTCATCCCGGCGGAGTTGACCTTCGCCGATCTGCGCCTGCCGCTGGCGCTGGAGGCCGTCGATCTGGGTACCGGTGAAGAAGTGGCCCTGACCGAAGGTTCAGTACTCGAGGCCTCCCTGGCCACGAGCGCTTTCCCCGGTATGCTGCCACCAGTTGAATGGCACGGCCGCTCCCTGGTCGATGAAGGCGTGCTCGACAACCTGCCGATTGATCTGGTGCGCGACCTGGGCGCCGAGCGGGTGATCGCCGTGGACGTTTCCTCGGCCTCATGCCCCGAGGATGATTGGAACCCGATACAGTCCGGCAGGCGGGGCCCGGACTTCCTTGGGCTGGCCTTCGATGCCGTCGGTTTGATGGTGGCGGCGCAGACACGGGCAAGGCTGCTGGCCGATCCGCCGGACATGCTGGTGCGCCCGACCTTGCCGCACGACATTGGCACTTTCTCGAGCTTCACGCGTGCAGCTGAGATCATCCGGCTGGGTGGGGAGGCCGCTGAACGGGCGCTTTGCCGGCAGCCGCTGTGCCTCGAGCCGTGTCCCTTGGTGCCCTCACCGCTTGCCGCATAAGGCCGAGATCCCACAATCCATGACATCACGGGAGAAACCCATGAACCAACCTAACGAGTTCGTAATCGAAACCGACCATTTGGGGAAGTCTTTCGGGGATGTGCAGGTGCTGCAAGACGTGAATCTGAGGGTGCCGCGCCATTCCGTGTTCGGCTTTCTCGGCCCGAACGGCGCGGGCAAGACCACGCTGATGAAGATCCTGCTGGGCTTGGTCCGCCCAACGGCTGGCAAGGCCACTATCTTCGGGCACGACATCGTGACCGATAGCGTTCGCATTCGGGAGCGCATCGGCTATCTGCCCCAACAACCCCGTTTCATCGAGCATATGACTGCCCGCGAGAACTTGCTCTTCACAGCCAAGTTCTTCTTCAGCGGCCCTGAGTCCAACCTCCGGGCGCGCTGTTATGAAATGCTGGACCTGGTCGGCCTCGAAGACAAAGCCGACCGACCCATCAAGGGTTTTTCCGGTGGGGAGAAGCAGCGCCTGGGCATTGCGCTGGCCCAGGTCAATTATCCCGACCTGCTCATCCTGGACGAGCCGGCCTCAGCACTCGACCCGTTGGGTCGTCAGGCCGTGCTGGAAGTGATGGATCGCTTGCGCAAGTACACCACCGTTTTCTACTCCACCCACATCTTGGATGACGTCCAGCGGGTCAGCGACACGGTCGCTATCCTGAACCGGGGACGGTTGGTGGCCAGCGGACCGATTGACCAGATCCTAAACGGCAAGGAAGGCGTGGTCTACAGCGTAGCCCTAGCAGGCAAGCCGAATGGGCTCGGGGAACGACTGGCAGAGCTGCCCTGGGTGGCGCATACGATGGTGGTCCCGCACAACGGGACGAGCGTCTGGCAGGTCAGTGTGAGCGACGAAGCAGCGGCCGAGAAGGACTTACTGCGGTACGTGCTGGCCGACCCCGCTGTGACGGTGGCTGAGTTCAGCCGCAAGAAATACGAACTAGAAGAAGTCTTCATGGAAATCGTGAAAGGAGATGGAAATGACCGCTAATCTGGAACTTCAACGTGTGAAGGAATGGGGCGGACTGCGCGGCTTTGCAAATCTGTTCCACAAAGAGAACCGCGCCTGGTGGGGCACCCGTCGCTGGTGGATCAACGCGCTCTTGTGGAGTGTGTTGCTTGACGGTCTGATTTTGGTGATCATGCTGTTCGCGCCAAGCGAGGGGCCTAACCAGGCCACTGAAGCCAAAATAGCCCAGGCTGGCGCGCAGATCTTCTTCCAGTTCGGCGCCTCGATACTGGCGATAGGTACGGTCATCCTGGCACAAGACCTGATCCTCGGCGAGAAACAAAACGGTGTGGTTGAATGGCTGCTATCCAAGCCGGTCGTCCGCCGCTCATACGTGCTGGCTAAGTTAGCCGCAAATGCACTGCCCGAGCTGGTCTTGTTGGTTGGGTTGCCTTCTATATTGGCATACGGCATGTTTTCGCTACGCACGGGCGTGCCGTTTCCATTGGCGCCTTTCCTGTCCGCAGTTGGGATCATGACTGTACATAGCCTCTTCTACCTAACCTTAACACTCATGCTGGGAACCATCTTCAACAATCGGGCTGCCATCCTGGGGATTGCGCTGGGCTCAGCCCTGGGCGGGAACATACTGGGAGGCTTGGTGAATCCGCTGTTCTACGTCACGCCCTGGGTGCTACCGAACGTCGCTTTGTCGACTGCCACGAGTCAGGCGATCCCCGTTGAGATGGGACTTGCCTCGCTGATCGCCACCGTCCTGTGGAGCCTGGTATTCATCCTTGTCGCGTTATGGAAGTTCGAGAAGACGGAGTTATGAGCTGTACTCCGGATCGCAGGTGACCGTCACTTCGACCCAAGCTCTGTGTCAGTGTGCTCTGCAGGAGTGACGGTCTTAGGAGCTTGTCATCCATGTCGCAGACTGTCAGCACCATCACCCTCCCGCTCCCACTTGGCATGGGCACTGTCAATTCCTACCTGCTCCAATCCGGTGACGGATATATCTTGATCGACACGGGTGCCCCCAACTCGAGGCGTATTCTCAGAAGGGAACTGGAGAACCTGGCTGCAAACCGGGCTCTCTGAGGTTCATTCTTCTGACGCACGGCGACTTCGATCACACCGGCAACGCCGCCTACTTACGGACCACATATGGAAGCAAGATAGCCATGCACCTGGACGACGCCCCCATGGCCGAGGTCGGCGACATGTTCGCGAGCAGGAGCAAATCCAACTTCATCCTCAGAGCTCTCATCGCGAGGCTAATCGGGTTCGGCGAGTCGGAACGGTTCATTCCCGACGCTCTCCTGGAAGATGGATCCGCGCTACTAGAATACGGGCTTGAAGCTAGAGTGGCCTGGATACCGGGCCATTCAAAAGGGTCGATTGGGATCCTAACCGCCGACGGCCACTTCTTCTGTGGGGATCTCTTGGATAACACAAAGAAGCCGACCCTCAATTTTCGCTATGACCGCGATACCGCGATCCGGAGCGCCGCGAATCTAAGGTCCCTGAACATTGGGAAAGTCCATCCAGGCCACGGCAAGCCGTTCTCGATGGACCAGCTTCCCGGGGGGTAGATCTAGGGCGGCCTAGCTTCTGGCTTGAGCCGGCTGTGCGGGCTGGTGTCACTTGCATGTTGATCTGGCCGCAAGCTTGGCCTACATTGGAGCGAAGTCTTGCGCGCGTCCCCCGAGCGGCTCAGCTCGAGGCCATTGGGCGGCGCGAAGGCGAATGTTGAGAACACTATGTTTGGTCAAGGATCTCATACCTTATTCCAGTGAACGATCATAGGGAGTCGCCTTGTTAACAACACGCACCCCTAACCCGACACAAGTCAACGGTAAAGCACCTGCCAATTCGACTTTGGCCTATTGGTTGTCGGGCACTCTTGCTGTCGTGACCCTGGCAAAATCGGCCACCGGCGCCCTATTGCCGAGCGTGTTTCGCGATCCTCCCATGCCCAGAGGTAATGCCCAGGGCACCGATGTCGTAATCCTCATGGTTGCCATTCCCATCCTTGTAGCCTCGATAATCCTGACGGCACGAGGCTCGCGGAGGGCACAGATTGTCTGGCTTGGCGCGCTCAGCTACATCCTCTACAACTCGGTGTTGTTTGCCTTTGACATCGCCTTCAATCCCCTCTTCCTGCTCTATGTAGCATCGCTCTCGCTTTCACTCTGGTCAATTGTGGCATTGCTGGTCCAGGTGGATGTGGATGAGATGCGCGCGCGGTTTGCTGCCAATTTGCCTGTCCGGCATTTCGCGATCTACATTGTGATCACATCTGTGTTCTTCTTCTTCACCTGGATGCGCCAGATTGTCCCTGCCATGTTCGAGGACACTACACCGGCCTTTCTTCATGGAACGAACATGCTAACCAGCCCGGTCCATGTGCTGGACTTGGGATTTGCGCTCCCTCTTAGCATTCTTGGCGCGGTATGGTTGTGGCAGCGGAAGAGCTGGGGTTATCTCCTTGTCGGGTTGATGCTCTCGATGTTGACTATCGAGACGGCGAGTATCGCGGTGGACCAAGTGTTTGGACATCTCAGTGACCCGACAGCGTCCCTGGATGCTTTTCCGCTGTTCGCGGTGCTGACACTTGTCGGTTTGGTAGTTGTCATCGCGTTCCTGCGCTATCTGCGCCCGCAGTCAGATCAAGGAGTAAGCTGAACCTGTGACGATGAACTGAGTCATTGTCTTGAGTCCAGCAAGTGGGAATCAGGATGTGATCGTCAAAGCTATTGGCTCAAACGGAGATGTATGAATGTTGCGCAAAAGGCTGCCCAACATCTATGAAAGCGCTCCCGTCAAGGCGCGGCAGGCCATGGGAGCCTGAGCGTCATCCCGCGCTGTAGGCCGGGTCTCCCCGGAAACATCTATGCGCAGTCTCGCGGCATGGGCAAATCCAGCAGGTGCTAGGCAATCAGCTCACGCACCTCTTGGGGATGACCCCCTTTGGGTGCTAGATCAAGTGGCTCGAGCCGCCCATTGCTGCGGGTAAGCTCCGGGACGACTATGCTTGCTGCCCTGGCTCGCCCGATTGATGGATCGCTCCTGACGTGGTTTGAGTCGCAGGCTTCGCCCCGTCAGCTTCACCCTCTTGTCAGGCGCAACCTTGCCATCGAATATGCAGCGATTGGCCACGGCGAGCCGATTCCTCACTTAAGTGACTGAGTCAACTTAAGTGACTCAGTTAACAATCCCACCCCCATAAACACGATTCCAAAGTTCTTCACGATCATGCTTGTTATGAATACTGCCACGATCGGAAATGATACGTTGTTCATAAACAGGATCTTCGCTGGCATGCCAATAAGCATGGTAATGATCACAACGAGCCCACCAATCTTGCCATAGATGTTATCAATACTGAAAAAGAAGACCGTGATCAAAGTGGAAAATGCAAGTCCACCGATAATCCCTCCCAATAAGGCTCCAATGCCTTTCCAGAGACCGGGTGTTGTTAACACGGAATAGTCCTGGATTACAGGCCATGCTTGTATCGCCCTTGAGAAGTTGATCGTTACATAGCTCCAGAAGACCCTTTCGAGGAGGTAGAGAACGCCAACCGCAACGACCAAGAGCGAAATCACCTTATGATATTTCAGCCAACTTCCGTAAAACCCTGTCGTAAACAAGGCTATGGAGATCATCAAGAGAGGTTCCCCAATGTAGCCGGCAAGGGAATAGGGTGCGCTGTATATTTGGGCAGGGGAGAGAGGAAGACCACGGATTTGCATAGACGAAACAAACCAGTCTCCTATGCCATGCATATCCGATACAAACGTTGCTCCAACTGCCAAGAAGAAAGCGCCTATTGCTCCAATGAACAACAACCTATCCTCCATATGTACTCCTCCGTTGCAGATTCTGTTTGCGCCCAACGGTTGCCTGGCTGACCCAGACCCTGACCGTCTTCTGGGGCCAGGCAACAGACAATAACGCGGGTCAACCGTTCAGGAATCAGGCTACCTCCTCGTGGCCTCGAAGTCAAGGAGCCCCGCGTGCGATAGCCTATGACCAGTACCCAAGGTTGCGTCCGTGCTCGACCTGGGATCTCCGCTCATCCCTGCTGCGGCGGCGATGTGATAGAACCTGGGACAAAGAACGGGGTGAGGTCAGAGGGAAGGTCACTCAGGATGACCACAGCCTCCCCAGCTTGCCGATGATCTCTTCGGGGTGTAGCGCCTTCTGGGCATGTTGTCCTGCCTGCCGTCGATGATGCTTGGCCCAGCCGAACACTCTCTCACAGACTAGACCAGTTCTTGGGGGGCAGATCAGTTAGGCAGGGATTCCAGGGAACAACGTGCTCAGTAATGCGATCAGGTAACACAGAGCAACAATCACAAAGGCTGACAACATTCCGTATTGGAGACCCGGATACAGTGAGCCTTGTGGGTAGAATACCTGAAATGCCACCCTCATCAACCACAAAACGCATGTTGCTGCCAGCACTACGATTATCGAATACCTATTTGACCTGTCTCCATAGATCAACAGTATGTTCATTATGCCAAACAACACCAAAGACAGGGAGAAGAACGCATTGATCGCCCGGACAGCGGCCACCAACTCCGTCGCATGGGTGTCAATGTAGGCATACCAGTTCCAGGCTTTGGGCACGAAGAAGTGCCATACTCCAAAACCAATGGAAGCGCTGCTGCCAACCATCACTAGTATCTTGAGAAGCAGGTTCATGATCAACCCTTCAGGTAGTTCTCCGAATGTGCTCGATGGCTACTCTTCGACCACGATGCGGTCTACAAGGATCTGGGAGCCGTTGTAGTCAGGCACGTTGCTGAACAACGTGCCATAGAGATGAACGATCTTGCCACTATCGCGCAGTGCCTCGATCTGGGACTCTACCGCCGGATCGATTGAATCGATCCCAAAGTAGATAATCTCCACAAAGTCCTGCCGCTCGAAGTAGTCATCATACTGTGCGCCGGGTTCGGTACTCTTGATGATGCCGCACCAGTCAACTATCTCTTCTGGTGGCATGAAACTGCCTACGTCTTGTTCTTCAACCTCGATGCGGTCCACCTGGATCTGCGAGCCGTTGAAGTCAGGCACATTGCTCAGTGATGTGCCATAAAGATGAACGATCTTGCCGCTGTCGCGCAGTGCCTCGATCTGGGACTTTACCGCCGGGTCCATTGAATCAATACCAAAGTAGATTATTTGCCCCAAGTCCTGCCGCTCGAAGTAGTCATCATACTGTGCGCCGGGTTCGGTACTCTTGATGACGCCCCACCAGTCAGCTATCTCTTCTGTGGTACCGGGTGGCATGTAACCGCCCGAGGCATCTCCTCCTGAGTTGCTTCCCCCTCCTGGGCCACCACCACTTGCTTCTGTGGTTGCCTCAACGGTCATGGCAGGTGTAGGGCTCTTTTGTCCTGCGGGACCACACTCTCCCCGGTAGTGGGCCCACTCTTCACAGGTGCTTCCATCCGGAAACACACATGTGCCGTATTGGCTGCCATCGGCAGCAGTGTGTATTTCGAGTTTGTTCCCATTCTGCTCGCAATAGACCGAGGCAGGATTCGGCATATTTGCCTGAGTCGCTGTGCAGGCTGTCAGTGCCATAGAAGTAATGGTGAATGTAAGGATTTGTTTCATTTGTTCCTTCTTTCTGTTGTTCCTGATTCTTGAATACTCTATTGTTCTTTGACTTCCCGTGGATTGGCCCATGTCAAGTGCTGTGACGCGGCACGAACGTATCCGCTTGGTGCGCCGTCACGGCGGCGCTGCGGCGCAGCATGACGATTCCCACCCATGCAGACCATACCATCATACCCGGCCCGAAAATCATAAACATGGTCTCTGCTAAAGCGGGAATCATCGTGAGGATACCCGCGATGCCGAGAAACACGCCCAGGTAGCTAGGTGCCCTGGTAAGCCCTCCCGTTCGCAAAGCGGCCAGGCTGAGTAGCAGCACCCATAAGCTTCCTACCAGCTCATTTCCGCTCACTATTCCGTTTTCCACAGCCTCAAGTGCCGTCCATGCCGTCGCCGCTTGAGCCGGGTCTTTGCCATAGAGATTGGCGACTACGCCGAGGTCATGGAGCATGAGGTTGCCGCTGCCAATGATCAGTCCCGCCCAGATAAACCCGAAAACCGTAGCCGTCTGCATCAATGCCGGCGAGCCAGCCTTCAACCGCTCGTAAAGCGCCAGCACCATGATCACCAACGTGATGGCTGTCCCCCAATAAACGATCAAATTCATCAGGTACATGAGGGTCTGGTTATCGGCCAGAAACCTCAGGTACTGATCAGGCGCGGCGTCCAGGAGGGGAAACATCAAGGTGAAGCCCAAGACCATGGCCACCACCAAGGCTGCGGAGTGACCCAGTGCCGCAATGCCGCCCCACTTCTGCAAATTGTTCATTTTCAGGCTCCTTTTCTGGAAAGATGTTGCTGAGTTTCATAAGCAGCGTGCGCCAGCGTCGAAGCTGTGCGGCAGCCGACAATGGCCGGCGCTTCGTGGATCAACTCGTCGTTCTTAAGAGCCTCGACCATGAATAGAGCGTAATCCACGCGGCGCGTCATATTGCCTTCCAGGATGGGATCACCCACGTGCCGACTCCACACGGGCAGGCCCTGACTCTCGCCCTCTTCAAGGTCGCTCCCACGCACGACCGTCCAGCGGGTTGGGCTGGCAAATACCCGTTGGCAGGCTTCCACCTGGTCATCAATCTCCACGGCGCGCAGCAACTTTCCGATCCATCCAGCGACTTTGAGGGCTGCCTTGAAGGTGGGGGAGTACACATCCTGTCCGTCGCGCGTGATGTGCCAGCCGCAGGAGAAGATCAGGCGCGCTCCCGGTTGGGCGTAGTCGAGTACTGCCTGGGCCGTTCCCGATGAATACTGTCGAACCCCCCAGGGGATCAGCACGGTGAGGACCCCGTCGCAGCCAGCGACAGCCTGCTTGATCACCTGACGGTCGTCTGTCGCACCGGAAATGACTGTGATGCGCCCTTTGAACGCCTCGAGTTTGCTCACGCTGCGTTCCCGGCAGACTCCGACCACCTCATAGCCCCGATCCAGAGCGTGCTGTACCATGTAAGTGCCGAGCTTTCCAGATGCCCCAATGATGCAGACTTTCATCTTCTTCTCCCTTCTTGAATCAATCCGAATGTCTTGTCTTGAATGAGACTGCTTCTTGAGGGTCAAACAGGCTGGGAATCTACGTCTCGCTAACCTCCTCGGTATCTGGCTCAACGGGATTGACCGAGAGCAAGGGCAAGCCCACATCGCGCACCTTCTTGAGCAAGCCATGCAACGCAGCCTGATCGACCACCGGACCGGTTAGAAGCGTATCGCCGCGGTCTTCCAGCTTGATGGCCAGGCCGTTGAACCACTTCACCCAGCGGGCCTCCAGGTGTCCCTTGAGGCGGATTTCGTAGTACTGAGCATGTGAGGGCGATGTGTCATTCATTCTGTGCCCACTGTTCTTCTCTCGTGGTTGTTCTGCGCATAGGATACCGACGGAGGTGGGGAGGCGTCATCACCACATGATGTGATTGATGTGGTGATTGATGGCGAGAACAAGAAAGCCCCAGCAGGTGGTTTGTGAGACCTGCCGGGGCCGGGGTTGGTGATTTCGGACCAGCTAGAACAAATCGAGTTCCTCGGCGCGGCGGATGGCCGCCCGGCGGCTGTTAACCCCCAGTTTGTTGAAGATGCTCTTGGTGTGGGTGCGCAGGGTGTTGAGCGACACCATCATCTGTTGGGCAATTTCCGGGCCGCTCAATTCGCTTCGGAGCAGCTTGAGCACTCCCAGCTCGCGCTCGCTCAAAGGCTCTATCATGTCTGATTGTTGACGGATGATTGCTGAGTTTGGCGCAGCCACCGGTTGTGCAAAGGCAGCCAGGAGCTTGTCCGCATAACCGCTCAGCGGATGGTCTCGATTGCGCGATTGTCTTTCAATCAACAATCGCATCGCTTCGCCTTCATCCACAAAGATGCGAACATAGCCTTCCGGCTCGGCCAGGGCTAAGGCGCGTTCCAGCGGTGCGAGGGCGTGGGGGAGGTTATCTTGCGCTTGGAACGCGAGGGCTTGCAGCAGCAGGATTTGGATGGCGCTGCCCAGCCGGCCGCCGGTTTCTGCCGCTTGCAGAAGACGCCCCAGTAGCCGGGTAGCCTCGTCTAGGGAACCAGCCTCCCGATCGCTTTGACCGGCGGCGATGAGCACCCGGGCCAGCGTGATGTGCTCGAACTCGCGCGTGTAGCGGATGTCATCATCCGCCGATAGCCGTTGCTCACGCGCCCACCCAAGGGCTTCAGCCAGCCTGCCCTGCTTGAGCCAGACCCGCGCCTTCAAAGCCGCGACGGGACGGACATCGGGCAGGGGGCCTCGAATATACACGCGCTCCGCCTCATCAAGCAGAGCGAGCGCGCCATCCAGGTCTCCCTGC
>Ga0214473_10003760_pt1 | contig 18313 bp, 21 predicted proteins | sample RVTome_7_FD_203509 | JGI IMG/M metagenome (GOLD analysis project Ga0214473, IMG submission 203509) | Soil microbial communities from uranium-contaminated site in the Upper Colorado River Basin, Wyoming, United States - RVT98D197 | ecosystem: Environmental > Terrestrial > Soil > Contaminated >... | reverse complement strand
ATAATCACAACTCCAATTAGATAGAATAAAAGATGAAACCTGTAATTTAGCATAATTTATTTCGCAATCTTAAATGATTTTCAGTTTCACAAGGAAGATTTTTAATTACCAATATATCCATTAACTACATGATAAGTGTTGAACTTGCGCTTTTACTTGTCGAGCTTTTTTTAATTATCGTTACAATTTATCTGCTCACTTTGCATTTAAAGGAAGAACGAAGTCGCCAGAAACTCATTACCGAAATGGGCAGAGCTACTAAGGTGTTAAGCAGGCAAGAGTATTTTAATGAAGTCATAAGTGCTCTTCAAGAAGCTGAGAAAAGCGTTTTCGGATGCATAACTGGTAGTAGGCCAGTAGGCGAAGAGGCACAGGCAGTTAATAGCATTAGTAAGGCAATTGGAAATCTCAAGCAGAGAGATGTATCTGTAAGGTTTCTTGTGCCTAAATTTCCTGACAGATTACATGTCGGCTACCTATATTCAAAGATAGGTGCGGAAGTCAGGTACAATAATTGTGTACTTGTAAACGATATGAGGTATATGGTTGTCGATGATAAAATTGTTCTAATCGGAGTTCCAGAAGTTACTGGTGAAAAAGAACCTACGAAAAAAGGATATCGAATACCATCAAGAGGTATAGCGGCTATAATACGTGAGCATTATGACCGTTGCTGGAAAGGTAGAATCACCTTCAAATATGAAGACTGTGTCAAAGAAATAATCAGCAGCAGTGGAGAAGGCGAAAAGCAAGTCAATTTAGAACCTCTTGCTAGAGAACTTATGATACCTATAGAAGAGCTCAAACGAATTAACGATATTAAAACTGTGACAGAAATAAAAGAAGATTCTCATGTATAAAAATCCTGAAAATACGAAACATAATTATTTTCTTCAACCTGTCCCATTCGCTATACATAACAAGTAATGGTTTAGACCTTGGCACCGATCAGCTTTGACCTTATAACTTCACTATAAGCAATTAGATAATACCAGCATATTTGATGGAGTCTGCGGAAGAAAGATGGGCTCGTCTGGTTTACTCAAAAGAGAGATTTCTCTCTTTGGCGCAGTCACCTATGGAGTGGGTATGATCGTTGGAGCCGGCATCTATGCTTTGATCGGTATAGGGGCTGGACAAGCAGGCAACTCAATCTGGCTTTCATTTATTTTAGCAGCTATCATAGCAGCTTCTACCGGGTTGAGCTACGCTGAACTTTCATCTATCTTCCCAATGAGCTCTGCAGAGTACATGTACGTCAAGAAAGCTTTTGGCAGAGACTTCCCAGCATTCATAATTGGTTGGCTGGTACTTGCTTCAGGCATCATATCAGCTTCAACGGTTGCAATTGGTTTTGGAGGGTATCTAACATCTTACATTAACATACCTGAATCTCTAGCCACTATTTTCATCATTATCATGGTTACCTTTGTCAATCTTGTTGGGGTGCGCGATACAGTTAGATTAAATGCTGTAATGACAATAATAGAGGTTCTAGGACTTGTCATAATCATATTTTTTGGGATAAGATTCTGGGGTTCAGTGAACTATTTTGAAGCACCCATGGGTGTTAACGGCATAGTTACAGCTGCAGCTTTGATATTCTTCGCCTTCATAGGTTTTGAAAGTATCGCCAAAATAGGAGAGGAAACACGTGACCCTGCAAAAACACTTCCAAGAGCTGTAATTCTATCTCTTATCATTTCAACTCTGCTATTCGTTCTAGTTTCGATATCGGTTGTAAGCATAATGCCATATGACAAGCTTTCTGTATCCACAGCTCCGCTTACCGATGTGGTGCTGATTGCTCAAGGAGAACAGGCTGCATCAGTTATGTCTGTGATAGCTCTTATTGCTACTTCAAACACGCTTCTAATCATCATGACGGCAACTTCTCGAATCGCATATGGGATGGCTAAGGAACAGTCTCTTCCAACCATCGTGGCAAGAGTTCTACCAAGACGCGGAACGCCTTGGGTTGCCATTCTGCTAGTTACAGTTACATCAATTCCCTTCGCACTGATAGCTGACATAGATATTGTGGCCAACGTAACTACTCTTATGCTCTTTCTAGTCTTTATAGCAATAAATCTGTCTTTGATTGTGTTAAGTCGTAACAACCGGAATGACAACCATGGATTCAAAACGCCTTTTAGGATTGGAAATATCCCAGTAACAGCAGTTATTGGCGCTATTTCTTCTTTCTTGATGTTACTACAGTTTCAGATACCGGTTGTGCTGATCACTCTTATTTCAATACTCATCGGTGCATCTATCTATGTAATATATAGGAGAAGAAAGTTATCTAATCAAAAAGCCTAGATCTATCTGCAACAAACGTTATTATGACGAACCTTTGGAATAGGAGTCCTTTCCATCGGCAGATACGAAGATCAAGAGATCAGACTACGAGAGTAAGTTAAGGCGAGTCTTGAAGCATACCTACTGCAACAATATGATGAAGAGGATGATGAACGTATCAAGGTACCTCAGAAGATATGAGAGGTTACGAGGGGGTCTTATTTGATTCTAAATATTTCCAAACAGCTGCCGCAACGACTCCTCCAATGATTGGAGCTACCCAGAACAGCCAAAGCTGATTTAGAGCGGTACCCCCAGAAATAATTGCTGGACCAAGGCTCCTAGCCGGATTCACTGACGTACCGGTTATTGGAATACCAACAAGGTGGATGAATACAAGGCTCAGTCCGATGGCGACGCCTGCAAAACCTTTGGGTGATTTCAGGATTGTTGAACCGTGCACCACTAGCAGGAATATGAATGTTTGAACAACTTCGGCGACAATTGTTGTGTCAGAGGTAATGAAAAATTATCCTCGAATGCAAGCAACGTCGCATGAGAAATTCAATACTGATTAGATAGAAATAGCTACTCCAAAGAGTATGTCACCGAGCTTCCATTCGCGCTTCTAATGAGTTGTCTTCTCTAAATGCTCCATTTGATTCTACAACCTTGCCCTAAAATAATCTCAAAGTTGAGTTATCTTGCCACTGCTTTTTTGTTTTTTTCGCGGAAAGTATTTTCTAGTGCGTAGTCCGAGCCAGACTAGCGACAGCATCAGGGGCACTTCTAATAACGGGCCGATGACTGTTGCAAGTGCAGCTCCCGAGCCTATACCATATATCGTAACTGCCACTGCTATGGCCACTTCGAAATGGCTGCTGCTCCCGATCAGTGTCGTATCGATGGCAGTTTCATACTTCCAACCCAAGAAATACCCGAGAGGATACGTCCACGCAATCATAGTAGCGTAGTGTAGTAGGTTTGGTACAGCAATATAGGCTACAAGAAGTGGGTCGTTAAGGATTGTCTGTCCTGCAAAAGAGAAAAGCACCACCAGTGTTAAGAGCAGCGCGACGATGGAGACTTTGCTGACGGCCGTAATGTACACGTTGCTGAACCATTCTTCACCCTTCTTCCGAGTGATAAGTCTACGTGATAACGCTCCTGATCCTATCGGAAGCGCAATGAAAGCTAGAACACTAAGGGCTATCAAATCCCAAGGTACGGGAATGCTGCTGACGCCTAGGTATAATGCTGCGAGGGGCGCGTAAAGAATCAACATGAATAGCGCGTTCACTGCTGTGTTGATTAAGCCTTGAGCCATGTTTCCTTTGGCGAGCAGCATCCACCACATAACCATGGCAGTGCACGGTGACAAGCCAAGGAGTATGACTCCTGCGATGTATTGTGGGTTTCCAGCAAGGAAAACGTTAGCGTATAATGTCATGATAATTGGAGCTACAACCCAATTAGCAAACAATGTAACCAGAAGCGGTTTGGGGTTTCGTGAAGCCATTTTGATATCGCTATAACGAATGCCCAAAACCGTCGGATACATCATGAAAAACAAAAGTATTCCGATGGGAATCGATAAGCTGGCAAACTTCAGAGATTCCATAAATTCGCCGAATGCAGGGAGGAACCTGCCAACAAGCAATCCTACTACGATGCAGATTGCTATCCAAAGTGTCAAGTACTTCTCCCATAGCCCAAGGGATAACTCTTCCTTCACGTGTTTCGCATGCTCTTCATTAGTTTCCACTTGTTCCACTCTCCGCTTAATGATGAAGTCGAGTAACGTATTCAAATACTTAAATATGTTGTTCCTATTAAGTGCTTTGCTTATTGAATTGCAGTAGATTCGCGGTACTAGTTGGGTCATGTAGACTGTAGAAAACCCATTTTCCTTCTTTTCGATCCTTCACTAAACCAACATTCTCCATAATTCTAAGATGATGGGAAGCAGTAGGTTGAGTCAAATCCAGTGCCACCATCACTTCACAAACGCACATTTCCCGAACTGCCAGCAAACCCAGTATTCTCAACCTTGTCGTGTCAGCAAGGGCTTTGAAGAACTTGCCTTTCCTTAACGCGGTTTCTTTGCCTATGTTCTTTTCAGCTAACTCCTTTAACTCCTCAGCATATTCGGAGGTCTTCTCGCAAGAGCATATCCCGGATTCTGCCAACCGTTTAAGCCGATTGTCTATTTTTGAGGTGAGCATTTCATTCCCAAGAATACCTAAAAAGTGACAACATATCTAAATATGTTGTTAATGCATCTGTTTGGATGATGCGTATGAAGCACATACTTTTTGTATGCGTTGGTAACTCTGGGAGAAGCCAGATGGCAGAGGCCTTCGCTAAGAAAAACGGTCTGCAGGCATCCAGTGCAGGCACAAATCCGGTGGAAAGAGTAAACCCAATAGTTGTGCAGGCCATGCAGGAGAAAGGCATCGATATCAAATCAAACACCCCAAAGATGCTCACGAATGAGATGATCGAGAAGGCAAACCTTGTCATCACGATGGGCTGCTCAGCAGAGGCAGAATGTCCTGTACTGATTCTAGCTAAGAAGCAGAAGAAACTAATCGAATGGGATCTTGAAGACCCTAAAGGAAAGCCCGTCGAAGAGATAAGAAAGATCAGAGATGAAGTAGAGCGAAGAGTTTTAGAGTTATTAAAAGAAGAATCTAGATTATAATATAACTGGTACCCGCATAAATTAACTCATTGAGCAGACAGATAAGTTAGCTTTAAGGTGAATAATCTAAAATCCAATTAATTTTTTAATGGAAGGCACTTATTTCAAAGTAAATCCCCATATTGTTAAATAGTAAATTCACCTTTTACTTCTTATGGATCCAATTGAATCTTTGATGCATGAGCATCGGATGATTGAGCGTTTGATGAATGTTTTGAACGAATCAATGAGGAGAATAGAAGCCGGCGCGGAAGTCGACGTGGATCTTTTTGAGAAGGCTATAGATTTCATTAAGAATTTTGCCGATCGCTGCCATCATATGAAGGAGGAGGGCGAGCTCTTCGTGATATTTGCACAGAAAGGTATTCCAGATCAAGGCGGACCGATTGGCATGATGCTAAATGAGCATCATATAGGTCGTGATTACGTTCGAGGTATGGAGGAGGGGTTAAGAAGGCATAAGTCAGGGGACAGATCCCAGGCACAAGTATTGGTTCAGAATGCCAGAGGATACATCAACCTGCTTTCGCAACACATTATGAAGGAGGACAATATTCTATATCCTATGGGCAATCGTCTTCTGAGTAATGCTGACAGGAAGAAACTGATCTCTCGATTTGAAGAAATCGAAACTGAAGATATTGGCGAGGGAGTTCATGAGAAATATCATCACTTAATTGAGGATCTTGAAAACAGAATTGGTCTAGCCCATGAATGATAAAAAAGATTAATTTACTCAAGGGACGAGGCGGATATTATAAAGCAAATTAAGAATCAATATATTTGTTGAATCCGTAGTTAATTATACTGAGTTGGAAGATGAATTTTAACCATAAGCTTCACATGGATCTGAAGATTGTCAATAGTAATATCTTGCGATTCAATCGTGTTCAATAGACCATGTGAGACTCTAAACTAGTCACCGTAAACCCCCTCTCCTATTCTTAAACAGCGACACAATATCTTTCGCACCAACCTAAAATGGAGTTATTGTTATGAATAGGCATGATAAATCAATTAACTTTGCAATTAATGATAACTATTTCAAGACTAATGGAAACCTGTATAAGTACAAGAATCCACAAATTGAGTGTTGATCAAGAAGATACTCCCTCCGGGACAGCATGAGACCAAGCAGTTTCCAATTCTTCATGCTGGTGAAGTTCCTATAATATCAAAGAGGGACTGGTCACTTGATGCGAATGGACTTGTTCAGAATCCAACTGAGTATAACTACGAAGGTCTTTTGAATATGCCTATGACCGAGATAGTGGCTGACATACACTGCGTAACCGGCTGGAGTAAATTTGAGACCAGATGGTTGGGGGTAAAACTTGCTGATATCTTTAAGAATGTTAGGCCATTGTCTAACGCTAACTTCGTTGTTTTCGAGAGTGAAGGAGACTGGTCCACTTCACTACCTATTGAAGAACTAAATGAGAACTCTATCGTGGCGTATCGTTATGACGGAAAAGAAATTGAATCTGTTCACGGGGGACCTGTGAGAACAGTTATCCCAAGCAAGTACTTCTACAAGAGCGCTAAATGGATCAAGAGAATCAGATTCACTGAACAAGATGAGCTGGGTTTTTGGGAGAGGAGAGGTTACAGCAACACCGCTGACCCTTTAACAAATGATAGATACTCCAGTTCATTCTGAAAGTGGTATGATGGGTGCGAGGAACACCTGCCAATATTGGCCTGCAATATTATAATGTTGCCATATATTGGCCATCACCGTTCGAGCAGTGGCATACAGTCATCATTAGCATGTCATACTCATGACTAATATTATGAGTAAAGTATATTCGGTTACATTTCTAAGTTGAAAAGACCATAAAGTGCAAACAATTGATGGCTATTCTAACAAGCCACGAATAAAAGAGGCTAAGGTTCGCAACGACCCATTCCGAGAAGGCAATGTCAATGACGAATCTTCAATCTTTAGAATGATTAGCCAAAAAGAATACGCAGTGAGCCCAAGAAACGAATTTGAATATATGAAAATTATGAAATCGGAGAACCAGCCGGCTTCTCACAGGATTAGATGTTTTGTAGATGAAATCAAAGACAGAATGGAGATAGTTCAACCACGGTAATAGATACTGCAGACACAGCGTTCGTATTGATCTCAGCCGCACTTGTGCTGTTGATGACACCTGCACTCGCATTCTTCTACGGAGGGCTTGTTAAGAGAAATAATGTTCTCAGCACGATAATGTATAGTTTCATAACGATCGCGGTCATAACAATACAGTGGGTTCTAATCGGATACACGCTATCGTTCGGCCCCGACTCCGGGGGCTTCATCGGCAATCTTGATTGGTTTGGCCTCAAAGGTGTCGGCCTCGACCCTTCGCCTTATGCACCCACGATTCCACACCAAGCGTTCATGGTCTTCCAAATGATGTTTGCAATCATCACCCCAGCCCTAATCACCGGAGCCTTCATCGGCAGGATGAAGTTCTCAACATTTCTAGTATTCATCACCGTCTGGTCAACTATCGTCTATGACCCGTTCGCACACTGGGTCTGGGGCGCCGGAGGTTGGCTCAGAACGCTTGGGGCTCTTGACTTCGCTGGAGGAACCGTAGTCCACATCAGCGCAGGAGTCTCCGCCCTCGCCGCCGCCATAGTTATCGGCAAACGAAAAAACCTAGGTTCAGACACGATGGAGCCTCATGATATCCGGATGATGGTTCTTGGCGCATCCCTACTCTGGTTCGGCTGGTTTGGCTTCAACGCGGGAAGCGCACTCTCATCAGGAGCACTCGCCACAACCGCCTTCGTCGTAACACAAGTCTCAGCCGCAGCAGCAGCTCTTACCTGGATGATAATGAGCTGGCTCAAGACTGGTAAACCAAGCATGATAGGCGCGGCGACAGGAGGCATCGCAGGTCTAGTTGCAATCACCCCAGCTTCAGGCTTCGTAGACCCTGTCAGCGCAATCGCAATCGGGGTTGGAGTAGGCGTCGTCTCATTTCTAGCAATGGGGCTAAAGACAAGAGTTGGCTTTGACGACGCGCTTGACGTCTGGGCCTGCCACGGAGTAGGGGGGATTTGGGGAGCTCTAGCAACGGGTCTTTTTGCTCAAATAGCCATCAACTCAGCTGGTGCAAACGGCCTACTATTTGGGAACCCAACGCTGCTAGGTGTTCAAGTACTTGCAGTCACAGTTACAGCGGCCTACGCATTCACAGTCACGTTTGTACTTCTAAAAGTGCTAGACAAGGTGATGGGTCTAAGAGTTACTGACGATGAAGAGGAGATTGGGCTTGACATATCTCAGCACGGGGAGAGATTCCCGCTCTAGGAGATGCTCTGCTTAAGATGAAGAAGATTGAAGCGATGATCAGACGTGAGAAACTAAAAGATGTAAGAGAGGCGCTAGTTGCAGCTGGCTTTCTTGGCATCACAGTCTACGAAGTTCTTGGACGAGGTCAGCAGAAGGTTCTAGACCTTCAGTTCCGCGGCAGAGAGTACCAAATAGACCTGCTACCCAAGACAAAGATTGAGCTTCTGGTAGCGGATAAGGATGCTGAAAGAGCAGTGACAATAATAGTTAAGACTGCGTCAACAGGCAAAATAGGCGATGGCAAAATAGCGATTCTCCCGGTTGATGATATTATTAGAATCAGAACTGGCGAACGCGGCGAAGAAGTCGCCTAGATATTCCAAGGCTGCACTGAATTATCGATCCGCCAAGTCAACCAGTTGAACCAGTAGATCAATCCCTGCCAGAAAATCTCTTCAGAACTTTTTTTTCAGATCTATCATCGCAAATCTACTAACTGAATTTGGATAGGAAATCCTGTGCTTGTACTCTCAAGGCTTTTCTTGGGCTATGTATTTGTCTAGCAACAAAGGAAATGACACGTTTCTTATCGTCTATTTTCTCAAAGAACATGCCTAGCGTCGTTATTGTCTTCTCAGCGATAACTCTTTTGCATTCATCGGTCAAATGATTAGTTGTTGAAATGTTTTCGACTCTTAGAAGCTCATTAGTTATTCTTTGGATTAAGTATGGCTTAGCCAGAGCGATTTTGCTTGAGTGCCCAACTATGTTTGCGACTGTAACCATGTATCCGTCATCTAATAAGCAAAAGTACTGGTCAAATACCGCATCAAACTTTTTACACTTGTCAACTTTTGCAAGATTTGCTATTATGATAATAGAGTTCCAAACAAGGATTCTGTGATTACTGCTTAGAAGTTTTATGAAAGAATCCATGTATGGGTAGAGATTTTCTGGATATTCTCCACTTAGGTCCATTAGTACATTAGCGCAGCCGTATCTTATTGCTGGTTTTGACGAGTTGACTCCATTGAGAATCTCGGGGAGTAGGTTTAATTCTTCTTTGACCTTTTGAAGAAGTTCTTCTTTTGTCATAGTTTTGTCTTGAAGTCTTTGCAGAAGTGCAGATTCCATATTCAGTTCACCTAGTCTTTTTGAGACATTAATAATTTTCCTTTGACAATTTGTTATTCTTCAGAATATGAAGATTCCCAAGAATAATTTCTTTGAGATCTTCGAACCAATCTATGATGACACCTTCGCGCTTGAGAGTCATGGAATCAGGGCCATAGATACGCTGCGCATGATTTTCCTTTCTTCGCGATCTGCAATCCGGATATGATGATATTATTCACTAGGAAAGCAGCTTCCTAACAATGCTTATGCGTAATTCGTTATGATGAAGCGTGAGTTAAATTGTTACTAGTTAAAATTTCAAATCCAACAGGCTCAAAAGAATTGTATTCCATATTTGAAGAACACAGCATCATAGACTCGGAAGCAACTGAGTTCTACAGAGACACTTGGGGAATGAGAGCAGAGGAAGAAATCAATGGTAGGATAGGGCGTGAAGTACTTTGTGGCTAATCTTCAGTTGATATAGCTTATTCGGAGCATACTGCTGTGATATTCACTATGAGAATTATATGATAAACTGACTTTTAGCTTAATATAGATGTTTTGCGGATATTCTAGATCTTATCCGCAAAATATTTTGTAGTGAAACGATATCTTTCAGTATAACTCCACGGTTCTACTTCTTGGATTGTTTCATAAGATGAGCTTTAGCCTGGGCGAACTCCTTCTTGAAGCTCTCCAAATCTACGCTTGTGGCATGAAGCATCACACTCCAGCCGGTGGTGAATCTTGTTAGGAAAGCGGTTTCAGCGATTTCTTCTTGAGTCGCACCATTCATCTTTGCAGCTTCCGTATGGAAGTGAATGCAATATGGACATCCAATTGCTGATGCAACAGCAAGCCCTATGAGTTCCCGATACTTGGCAGGGATCTTTGTTTCACTAAACGAGTATTTCTTCATCTCCGCCCATTCATGGGGCACAACATCATGGGGAATCACTTTGAATTGCTGCATTACCACGCCAAGCGTCTTCTTAATATCATCTAACGTCTTATTATATTCAGACATAATTGATTAGTAGCCATCCTGATATATAAATCGAGTGCCATAACGGTGTTGTACACTTTCCTGCGCTGTTTAGGTACGCATGAAAGTGCTGCGCCATTTTATTTGCATGACCTTAGAAAATGATTGTTACCTTGAATATCAGATTATGATTACCGTATGCTAATTTCAAGATATTTCAGCATCATGATTTAGGCAACTGCAGATCAAACGAAGACATACTGCCCATAGATTTGACAGATGCTAGACTAGATAATTGGAAACGTAAAGATAATACTTTACTGATCCTGCGCGAATTGTCAACATATGTCTAGCCCGTTTCCGTTAACCTAACATAACCGAATCATTCATAAGCAGGTTTATAGGTGAGAAACAGTATCTATCATAAGGTTAGAATGCATCTCATAAGAACTACAATAACGATGATGGTGCTTCTCACCAGTCTCTTTGTGCCTTTAGCCGCTTGGGGATTGGCGCAGGGCTATCCTGATATCTTTATGGATGCATCTCCGTCTACTAAGAATGTTCCAGTTGGTGGATCTGCAACTGTTAAAGTTTCGGTTATTGGTCAAGAAACTTTTGAAGGATTAGTACAATTAACAGCTGAAAATGTTCCAGCTGGATTAACTGTGACTTTTAACCCGAATATTGTTGATGTCCCATTCGCTAGTCAAGTTGATGCAAATATGACTATTTCTTCTACGTCAGATGCTTTAATTGGTAGTTCAACACTAAGAATAGTTGGAACATCTAAGGAACAGTTAGATCTACAAGAAGGACACACCTACGTTAAAAAATCAATACCCTTCATAATCACAATCACCTCTCCCACAACGACCACAACTACAAATTCAACCACAACCACTTCCACATCTACTTCTCAGACCTCGACCACAAGTACACCTACAACCAGCACCACGACCTCCACGGAGGCAGAGCAAGGTGCTGATTACACACTACCCATACTAGTGGCTGTCGCAGTGATAGTCATAGCATCGGTGGCAGCAGTAGTCCTTAGACGTCGCAAGTAGCACAAAAACATCCTAGTGTCTGTCGACCCAATACTTCCAATTCATAACAATAAATGGGCCCGGAGGGATTTGAACCCACATCTTGTTGCTTACGCGAATGGTTTAGAATGAGTTGACTTTTGATAGTTGGTCATTGAATTACAGGAATTGAATGAAACTCTTAATTAATACATAAACGATTTGATACGTGATTATTGATTGGAAGACATTATTTCTAGACTTGTTCAGCGGCTTAGCGAAGTTAAGTCCAATCAGATTATTCATCTTGTAACCACGGGAAGACGATCAGGTTTGCCAAGACCTGTTGCAGTCGGCTTTGTCTGTTACCGAGGAGGACTTTACGTACGTACATCCCACCGAACAAATTGGTATAAGAACATCTTAGCCAACCCTGAGATAAAGATAATTCATGATAAGGATGAGTTCCCCGCCAGAGCAAAGCCAGTTACAAATGAAGAAATAGCAAAGGTCCTTCAGCAAGATTACTTGTCGAAGTACAACATGTTTGAAGTATATGCAAGGTTGATTAAGCTAAGAGGAGATCGCCACTTTTTCGAAATAATCTCTTCAATGGAAGCCCCCTGCAAGTGAAACTGCCATAATACATACAAACTAAACCTCAAATCGTTTATCATTCAATGATATCAAAACTTAGTTATAGCCTGAAAGATAAAGAAGCCTCAGGAGAGCTATCAATATCAGGCATAAAGAAACTAGGAACAGGGGTGTTGAAGCTAAAACCTATTTCAATATTAACTACAATTTTCATGATAATATTTACGTCAGATAGACTATCCATCATAACAAGGATTGAAGCTGGTTCCAGCGTTCTCCATACCATGACCTAGTCGAATTCTCGAATAAGTCCACCGTTCTCCAAGAAGCATTGCTAAGCCCACAGCAATCAGTAGGACACCCAGAAATATTCCCAAGAACTCCAAGATGAAGATAAACATTTGAATTAAAACATCATGCAAAAGGAGCAAGAGCCCTATACCGAGTATAACCAATGCCAGCCCAATCAACTTGCCCATCCTCAATCCGTTATCCAGATATTATCGTCAGATGACATTCTTTTCTTATTTCCACTGTGTCAATATCTTCTCCCGCTGGAATAGACGGCGTGCCATCTGAAACAGAGCATATGCAACTACTGAGATAATTGCAGATATGATTAACAGGTTCGATGGGGTTAGTGGGAAGACGTTACTTATTGAGCCAAGAAACATGAGCATCAGTGGCATTATTATGAGACCGCCAACCTGCTGTGCGGCTCTAACATCTCTCATTCTTGATGATACAAGTACGTTTGCCTCTATCGACGCGATGCAAATTGCAGGAGCTAGAAAGAACATGACTATAAACCATGAGAGATTGGGAGCATACAGTATTCCTGCGATTGGGAAGAGTATTATGTCCACTGCGATGATGTTGAAGACGAAAGCCGCATAGGTTCCGGCCATCGTCGGTATGAAAGCGGCGAGGCTCTTGCCGAGAAGGAGTTCATCGTCGGTTGTAGGTGTCGCAAGTAGAGGCTCCATGCTTCGGTTGATCTTTTCACCGACGAAGCTATATGAGGCAACGACGCTTGGAACAACACCTGGGATCAATGCTAGGAAGAAAAGTATCATTGTTAAGATTATTGTTAAGACCTGCTCGCCCTCAGCTCCTTGGAGAGATGAATCTGAGAATGGGATAGAGAGGAGAATTAGAGGCCCCATTGCCGAGAATAGTATTGGCATTCCGATTAGCGTCCAGAAGACGTATCGATTTCGCCTGAACTCATCAAAATCCTTTCTGGTAATAATCCAGACCTGGCTAAATCTCATTGTGGCACAGCCTCTTTGATTAGCTTCAGATACACATCCTCAAGAGAGCGCTTAATATCGGTAACGTACTGAACTTTTCCCCCAGCTTTAATAATTGCCTCAATGATGATGGGATTCTCGTTTTCAGGGTTGTCAACTTCGCATATCAGTGCGTTCGTTACATGCTCCATGCTCTTTACCACATCTAATGCTCGCACAACTGATATTATGCTATCATCTATTTCGAGCAGGTGTATTTCGGTCTGCCTCACTCCTCTTTGTCTGCCAAGTTCTTGCGGTGCTCCAACTGTGATCAATTTATTCTTGATTATGCCGATCTTGTCGCATATTCTTTCAGCCTCATCGAGATTGTGCGTGTTTATGAAGATTGTTCGCTTCTCACGTTTAAGCTCAATGATAAAGTCGCGCATTGTTTTTGCTGATTCAGGGTCAAGTCCTGAGGTGGGTTCATCGAGAAAGATTACTAATGGGTCATGTACCAGAGCTCGAGCTATCGCGATCTTCTGCCTCATTCCCTTTGAATACGTTCCTACAGGTTCTTCTCTGCGCTCCCATAGTCCGAGCATCTGGAGAAACTTTTTGATGTTTTCTTCGCGTTGACTAGGGGAAAGACCGTAGAGTTGTCCGTAAAAGTCGAGATTACGATATGCACTAAGGCTGTCGTAGAGTCCGGGAGATTCTGGAAGAAGACCTATCATTTGACGAATCTTGAGAGCATCATTCTCATTGGTCGTATCGAGATCTTTGATGTATGCTTTTCCTTCAGTTGGAGAGATAAGTGAGCATAATATCCGAATCGTGGTTGTTTTTCCAGATCCGTTGGGCCCTAGAAATCCAAAGACTGTTCCCTCATCGATTTCAAGAGTTAAGTTATCTACGGCTAGAGTTGAACCGAACCTCTTAGTTAGGCTCTCGACACGTATCAAATTAAGATGAAATCTCCATACTTTATATCAGAAAAGAAAAAAAGAAAAAAGAAAGGGGAAGCAGGCCCTTAGGCCCGCTTTCTAGTCATCATCACAGCAGCAGCAACTATTGCTACCACGGCGACTCCGACTGCACCGTAAGTTACTTCAGCCGGCAGTCCGACTGTTTCTGTTGACGTTGAGGTTACAGCTGGTTGTGTAACGGTGCTTGTTGTCGCGATCGTAGATATAGCAGTAGTTGTGGAGACTGCTGTAGTTGTAGCTGTTGTTGTTAATGTAGTGGTCTTGGCGACTCTTTCAGAAAGTCCTATTCCGACTAGAGTCATTGGAGTCACTGGTGCAATTGCGCCTAATCCTTGTCCTGCACCAACTAATGCGAATAGCTTCTGCTTTCCATCAGAATCCTGTCCAGTTGTGACGCCTACCTTGACATCTGAGCCTAAGCTAATTGTATGTAATACTGTTCCGGTGTTCTTGTCGAAGACTCGGATATAGCCATCAATGAATCCAGTGATCATTAGTTCGGGTGTTAAAACCATGGCTGATCGTTGTGCGCCGGCATTAAAGAAGTAAGTCCACTTCACTATACCTGTCACTGCGTCTCGAGCGACTATGGTAGTGTTTGTCAGTGGGAATGCTACAGATGTACCGACTGATTGTCCTGCTCCGTTGTAGTTGAGAGACTTTACAGTTGTCTGTAAAGCTAATGCATAGTGGAATAATGTGTTTGTTTCAGGGTCGAATGACTTGTCTGTAGCGAAGATTCCGTTGTACCAGTATGGATATACAACGCATGGTGAACCACAGTATTTACTACCGTCTGGTGCTTTCATCTCTCTCATGTCATACATGCTGGATGGGTCGTTCAAGTGGTATCTGACTCCACCTTGATATGGCTCCTTTAGAGCAGCTGATGTTATCTGGCCCCATTGAACCTGCTCGTTTACAACGTCGATGACGTTGAGTGGCTTGCCATTCTTTGCATCAATTATGTAGAGCCGTCCTTCTTTGCAGCCTTTCATGTAGACTTTGCCGAGAGTTGGGAGTTCAGCTAGTATACCGCTCCAGTTGCAGTCGTAGTCATATGGGTCACGAGGGAATGGCTGAACCCACCATATTCTCTTACCAGCGTTCAGGTCAATAGCCATAATGGTGCTACCGTAAAGTCTCGGGCCAGGTGTTAGCGTTACGTTAGTGAATGGACCTTGGTTACCTGTATTGGTGTAGAATATTCCAGTGTCTTCATCAACTATTGGTTGACCCCAGTTCGCGGTTACACCACCCCAGATGCTTGGATTTGCACCGGGTTGAGCCCAGTCCCATTCAAGGGCTTGAGGAGACTTCGCGTTTATGTCTTTGCAAGGTGTTGTTTGGAAATAACCGATATCACACTCTTGTGTTGCCCAGTCCTTTGTTGGTTTGTCTTGAGGTGGATAGCTAAATACTCTCCAGGCTATTTGTTGAGTATCCATGTTTATGCCCATTGTTACGTGGCGTCCGTCTCCTGCATACAATGAGCTGTGGATTGCGCCTGGAACAACGTATATGAATTGACGACCTTTATCATAAGTTCCTACATTTGCTTGGCTAGATGTTGCCATAATTCCTTGATGGTATGTGTATATGTTTCCAGGTACGTTCTTGCAGAGGTCTTTAATCCAAAACTTATTCACACCTGTCTGCGCATTTATTCCGTAGAAGTCACAGGCCATTCCAGAGACGAGAATCGAGTCTCCAGCCGACCAGTATCTTATTCCGTGAAGGTGAGGTGACGTTACGGCGACAGGTAGCCTATTCTGAATCTCGGTAATATTTATCACATAGTTATTTGACCAAATCTGTTTACCGGACTTTGCATCAACCGCATAAGTTCTGAGAAAGTTAGTTGTTACGAAGACTTTACCGTCTTTAACTATAGGAGGCGTAGTTGATCCTTGTCTATTTGCAACCGCCGAAATATCTTTTACGGCAGTGTTTTGACCTTCAAGTGGGAATAACCACTTTACTTCTAAATTCTCTGCGTTACTCTTAGTGATCTGCGTCTCAGGACTGTAATTCCAACCCCATGAGTTGCCATCAACATACTCCCAATTCTTCTCTGATGTTGCTAATGGTGCGGCGTATGCGATTGCTGGAATGAATGTACTGAATGACAGAATCACAAGAATAGATAATACGTGCATTTTATACCTATTCATATTTGATATATTCATAGTAATAAAAAGGTCTTCAAATAATCCTTAATAAACTATTGTATATAATTCAATTACACAATGTATTGTTTATAGTAGTATCAAAAACATAAACCTCGCATCTGAAAAAGTGTGGATTTGATAATGATTTCATCTTTTCTATTATAGAGTGTGATAATTCTAAGATATCTCTTTCCTATCTTTTCGATAATAAAAACTTGCTTGAAACGAGATTTCATATTTTCATTTCCTATCTTATTTCAATCGTGGAACCACCGGAGACGTTGATGTCACCAATCTTTGGATTGTCTGAGTAGAACAGATGTGAACCTCCGCTTAAGGATCATCTATTGATCCACTAGGAGTTATATCCAGCTTGCTTCCTCCGCTAATTTCCACATTAACGTTTCTGACTGGATAGTTGAAGAGGTTCAATTCACTACCCCAGAAACAGTCGCTTTAAGATTACCTGCTTGGCCTTGCATTCCAATTCGACTTCCCTCAGAAGATACTATCTCAAAATCACTATTCGAAACAAAGCCCTGCGCGTTACCGTGAGATCCTCCTGACAATTCAAGTCTACTCAGACTTGGCATAGATATTTCTACGCTTAAGGTTGAGGTAGTTACGCTGTAGCCTGGTTTTAGTCCAACGGATAACGTATCGCCTACCTTTGAGATTTGAATGCAATTCTGAAGATTTTCATCAGTTGTCGTTTTGACGCTAAACGAGTTTGATTGCGTTATCACAAACGCGAAGCCACTTGAAACGCTAACTGATGTGAAAACTGAATATGGCTGATTTTGGGTAATTGGATTCCCTGATCCGACAATTAAGCCTAAATTGCTCCATTGACCCGTAAATAACGGAACAAGCACTAAACTGATGACGATTACACCTGCGATTATCGCAATTAAGGCTATTGGGAAAGGTATCTCTTTTTGTTCCATAAGGTTGAGGTGCCTGAGGGTCAACAGATTTTCCGCATTTTGGGCAAAATCTTACTTGCTCGTCTAATTGAGATCCACATTTCATGCAATACAGCATTTGTGCAACTCCACTTCTTTCTTGATATTGCGAGTAAATAAACAAAACGTCAGGGTCTTCGATCAACCAAACACCCAATAACACTCTTTTCGTCTTTTTGGATATTTGTGACTAGGCGGTCTTCTTGTCCATTATCTTGACGAGTATTTCCATTTTTGATCTGTTAGAGCAAAATGGACATTTTAGGTACATCCAAGGACCTGTTTTATCTACTCCGTGGAAGCTAAATAGATCGGTTAGCATAGAAATTTCGAATTCATTGTTGCAGCTCGGGCAACGGTAAGCAGCAGCTCTTGCGTGCCAGAAGACGAGGATTACAAGACCGCCCGCTGCCAATGCAATCCAGACATACCAGTATGAGAGAAGCAAGTGGATAGCTGTAAGCCCAAGAACCGTGATATAGGCTGAAATGTAGATCAGTGATTTGAACCAGTCTTCGCGTCTGGATCTGCGATAGCTTGACAGTTCGAATCACCCTGCAATTGAGCATCGTTAAACATCCAGAATATATTTTTTTGGTCCAAGACCAACATCGATTAACACCTATTTGAATAAAGAATGCAGGCGTCAGTTTCTAGAGAAACAAATTATTTCCCAAAGATTAATAAGATTATCATTTTCTTCACTAGCGTGATTGATTCCACGGTTTTTCTTTTTAACTAAAGGGGTTGGCAGGCATAAAGAGTATCTGCAATCCTTTGAGCTTGCTTTAAGATCTGCTGGGATACAGCAATGTAATCTGGTGACCGTAACAAGCATAGTGCCTCCGGGTTGCAAACTGCTTTCTAAGGAGAAGGGTTTGAAGATGATCAAACCCGGTGAAATAACATTCGTTGTTCTTGCGA
>Ga0214473_10003759_pt1 | contig 18314 bp, 11 predicted proteins | sample RVTome_7_FD_203509 | JGI IMG/M metagenome (GOLD analysis project Ga0214473, IMG submission 203509) | Soil microbial communities from uranium-contaminated site in the Upper Colorado River Basin, Wyoming, United States - RVT98D197 | ecosystem: Environmental > Terrestrial > Soil > Contaminated >... | reverse complement strand
TGTCCTCGGCGCTGCAACCGTCGACCGCGCACTCAAGCACGCTCAAGCCACTCTCATAGTTGCGGGCCTTGTAGTATACGATCCCCAGGAAGCCATAGATCTCGGCGTTCCCCGGATCGATGGCCAGGGCCCTGAGTACATTGGCTGCGGCGATGAAGAACTCCCCGTCCTGCAGGTACGTTCTTCCGATCGCCATGTAAGGAGTAGGATCCTGGACCCCGTTTTGGTCATTGATCCGGGCCGCCCGGTCGAAGGCCTCCAGCGAGCTCTCGATCAGACCGGAGCGCTCGGGTGGCGAGAGGGCGCTGCCCGCCAAGCGCCGGTAGTTCGCGCCAATCCTCAGGTATAGGAAGGTGAGGTTGGGGTTCGCCTCAACCGCCTTCTCATACTCCGTGATGGCCTGGTTGTAGTAACCGTTACCTTCCAGCACCGTCCCATAGACCCGGTGGACATCCATGCGGTAGGGGTCATCACCGCCGATTTGCTCAGCTGCCGCGGAGGCGTTGTCGATGGCTTGTGAGAACTTCTGTTGGTCGATCGAGACCTCCGCGCTCAGCGCCTGAACCAGCAGGCTTCCCGGATCGAGCAGACTGGCCCGCTGCGCTGAGGTCTCGGCCTCCGACAAGAACTCCTGGCGCTGGTCGGGGGCATCCAGCGCAGCCGAGGCCGACCAGTCGTATACCAGGATTCGGATGGCGTACGCTGTGGCGTCGTCGGGGTTGACTTCGACGGCTTTGTCGATCGAGGCTCTGGCGTCGGCCAGCCTCTGAATCCGCTTCTGAAACGTCGGCTGAAGCTCGCTGGAATAGGTCTGGACCCGGGCCAGCTCGGCCAAGAGCCCTGAGTCATCCGGCTTCAGGTCGACCGCCGCCATGAAGGAAGCGATGGCCTGCTCGAGGTTGCCGGCATCGAAGTAGGTTCGCCCAAGCTCGGCGTAGGAACTCGCCGGGCGGGTCGAGGTCGGGGTAGGAAGGAAGAGCGGTTTGACACGCCCCGCCTCCACCATTCGCGTCAGCATCACCCCTCCGGCGATCAGCAGGACATACAGCGCCATGCGCCATATGTTCGACCTGCGCCCGCTCTCCCCGAAAGGCATACGGTCGCCGGGGATTCTCACGCTGACTTCTTCCTGTCTCGATCCCCCGAAGCATGAGTCAGCCAGCTAAACCGTCTCATGGGTAAATCTCCACGCCGCTCGTACGAGTTCGAGCAAGGCCGAGCTGCGGGTTCATATCCTGGTCCACTTCCTCAAAGGCCGATCGGAGCTGGGAAACTCGACACTGCTCGGACTACCCAGTGGTCGCAGGCTTCGGCGTCGCCGTCGGCTCGATCTGGCCACAAATCACCAGCCCCTCATAGGAGTTGGCCACGGCGATCTCGTCGGCAGAAGCCGAGCGAAGGAGCGCCTCAAAGATAGGGATCGCCTGGGGACACTGATTATTCTTGGCCAAGGCCAGGCCGTAGGTATAGTAGAACTCGACGACGCGTGTGTCGCCTGGATCCAGCTGTAGGCCTTGAACCCAGCTGCCGTCATCGAGCTGGCCCCCCTGAATGGCCAAGCCGAGTTGGTCGACCGCCTGTTGGATTTCGTTGTTCTTGTAGAACATCCGCCCGAGGTTCCCCCGGAGACGTGGGTTGGTCGAGTCTTGCTCCACCGCATTCGTCGCGTACTGGCTGGCGATGCCGTAGTCGCCGACTCGCGCATAGGCCAGGACAATCCGGCTCAAGGGCTCGGTACTCGTCGGATTGAGCGCGGTTGCCTTGAGATAGCTGGCGACCGCCCGGTCGGTGTCACCTTCGGCGAGGTACATGTCGCCCAGCGAAATGTGAAGCAGTGGCAGGTATGGGTTGATACGCAGGGCGGTCTGATAGGCTTCGATCGCCTGTTCGTAGTTGCCGGTCCTCTCCCAGACATAACCCATGGCTCGCTGACCTTCCAGGGTGTCCGGGTCGATGGCCAACGAGGCGCGGGCCTCATCCAGGGCGCCCGCATAATCGCCGGAGTCCATCAAGATCTCCGCATGATAGGCGCGGGCCAGCGCCGAGTTTGGATCCAGGCTAAGGGCTCGTTTGATCTCGGCCTCGGCCTCCAGCATCAGCGCTGTCCGGCCTTGCTCAGATTCGGCCTGGGAGGCCTGAAAATCCAGGGACCACGCCAAAACGGCACTGGCAAGGGCTGCGTTCGGGTCAACCAGAAGCGCATTGCGTGCGTTCGTCTCAGCCTCGGCGTACTTACCGGCAAAGACCTGGACCCGCGCCAGGGCGATGTAAATACTCGCCTGCTTTGGGTCAATCCCGATCGCGCGCGTATAGGCATCTTCCGCCTGGCTGAGCTTCCCCGCCTGAGCCAGGCTTTCGGCTTCGATGAGGATTGTCGCCGGGTTCTGGGTGGGTGTCGGCGTCGGTATGAAGAGCGGCGGTACGGTTGGGACGATCACGCGTTCGACGTAGACCGCGCCGGAAACTAACCCCAAGAGCAGCAGAATCCGCCACGGGTTCGAACGGCGCCGCCGGGTCTTCTTGATTTGCCACTTGCTTCCGCCGAGATACATGGTTGAGAGGGTTCCCCGGCTGATACCGGAGCCAATCGAGGATATTACCATCCCGCGTCTTCGACCGTCAAGCCGAGCGCGCTAGTACCGGACTCGCGAGAAGGCCCTTGAAGCGGATTTCCATCGCAAACCCGAAATCTGCAACGTTACGGTCTGGCGGCAGATCCTCCTATCTCAGCTGCTCCTCGAGCAACCCACCTCATGCAATCGATCCTTCCTCCCGAAGTGCAGAGGGGTCTATCCGTCGCAGGAACACCTCCCGAAACCGGCGGAAAGCCCGTGTACGGTATAATCCGGCGCATGGCAGCCGATAAGCTATCCTCCGTCGGTCTTGAACAGACTCAGCCGAGTCAATCGGCGAGCGAACCCACTCAAGAAACCCAGAGCCCCCCCGCCAGCGAGCGGTCCCGGCTGTGGAAGGTGCTGCGCTGGTTCTTGCTGATCATTCCGGCTGCATTGATCATCGCCGCCGCCAGCGGGTATTTCGCCGGAGTGAACCAGCTGGAGATCGACCGGCGAAGGGCGGTGGCCGAGCAAGCCGACGAACAGTTCAAGCTGGGGATCGAGGATCTGGCGGCAGGACGGTTTGAGGTCGCCCGTCAGCGATTCGAATACGTCATTCGCCTCGATCCTAGCCACCCGGACGCGGCTGAGCGCCTGGCTGAAGCTTTGCTGGCGTTGAACGCTCCCGCGACTGCACCTACGCCGATTTCCACACCGACACCGAATCTTGCGCCGGTCGAAGACCTGTTCGACCAGGCCAAAGCCGCTTACGACAACCAGGATTGGTCTGGGGCGATCGATACGTTGATCGCCCTGCGGGCCAAGGACCCATCATACCGGGCGGTCCAGGTCGATGGGCTGCTCTATGGTGCACTACGCGCACGTGCGCTCCATCTCATCCGAGCCGAATGGAATCTAGAGCAAGGTCTCTATGACCTGGCGCGCGCCGAGAGGTTCGGGCCGCTCGACTCGGAAGCGGTTAGTTGGCGGACTTCCGCCCGTCTCTACCTTTCCGCCAACAGCAATATGGGCCTGAAATGGCCCCAGGCGACGAACGATTTCCTCGAGCTTTGTCTGGCCGGTCTGTGGGACTCGTGCGACAAGCTTTCGACGGCGGCCGACGCTTACGCCGACTTCATGAGAGAGACGACCGAGTTCTGCGCCACTTCCGAACAGTACACCCTCTGGGAGTTTCCTCCTGACATCCCCGCCCTGGCACGCGTGTACGAGTTTGGTACCTACCTCGTCGATCGCTGCGAAGAACTAACCGCTCCTCCGCCCGAGCCAACTCTCACTGGCGAGCCACTCCCGACAGCAACCGGGGGCCCTGGCGGCGAGCCCACGCCCGAGGCTTGAACCCTTGCCGATATGGGGATTGCGAACAGCTTATTGGCTGCACATGGCGGCGACGATCGTATGGATCGGCGGACTCTTCTTCCAGGCTGCGGTTCTGACACCGGCATTATCCAAGAGGTCACCCTCGGAAGACGACGCTCGTTTTCTCGAAGCAATCCGTCGTCGTTTCGACCCCCTGGCCTGGCTCAGCCTTTCGGTACTGCTTGTCACAGGTCTTTCTCAGATGAGCGCCAATCCTAACTATTCGGGGTTTCTGGCGATCGAGAATCTTTGGTCCGTCGCGATCTTGTCCAAGCACATGCTGATCGGGGTAATGATCCTGATAGCAGCGTATCAGACGTGGGTCCTCCGTCCAAAGTTGAGCCGGAGCATGCTCGCCCGAGCAGCCAGAGCCGAGGGCGGGCCCGAAGCTGCCTTGCTCAACGCCAGGCAGGCTCGCTCCACCCGGTTGAATCTCGTCCTCGGCGTGATCATCCTGGCTTTGACCGCAGTCGCACGTACGGCGTAACCGAAGGTCGGAAGGGTCAGTCGCCGCGCTGTCACTTGATAAGCACGTGGGCGACAACCCGCTCCGTCCACAGTTTCCCGCGGCTGACCCGGCCTGGCCTCTTCACTGTTTCTGCGCATGATCATCTCAATCGGTACGCATTCTTCCCTCACATGTCATCCCATTCCGACGTTTCGATGCCGCTCACGCTGACTCCGACGCAGCCCTCCTGGATGGCCATCGCCCTTTCAGCGAGGCGCCGACTCAGGAGAGACTTCACAGCCGTGGTTGAGGTACAATGGGTCGGTCGGCCCCCGGGCCGCATGTTCGTCTATCGCGGGGTTCCCCGTGTTTGACATCATTTTCCTTGGAACATCTGCCTCAGCTCCGTCCGTCCACCGCGGCCTTTCGGCCCAGGTGGTTAGCTTTCGCGACTACCGATTCTTGATCGACTGCGGAGAGGGAACCCAGCGGCAAATCTTGCGCTCGGGGATCGGATTCCGACGTCTCAACCGGATCCTTATCACCCATGGACACCTCGACCACATCCTGGGGCTGGCGGGGCTGCTCTCGACCTTCTCACGCTGGGAGGCCATCGATCGCCTCGAGATCTGGGCCGGGGCCTGGCCAATGGAAAGGATCAGGGACTTGCTATACGGGGTCGTCTTGCGCGGAGGTCGCCCGCCGATCGAAATAGATCTGATTGAGATCAAAGATGGAGTCTTGATCGATGACGAGTCGTTTCGCCTGTCTGCCTTTCCGGTTTCGCACCGCGGGCCGGGCTGCTACGGATTCGTCTTCGAGGAGTCTTCACGCCGGCCGTTCCTCCCGGAACGGGCAGAGGAGCTCGGCGTGCCGGCCGGCCCGATCCGCGCCGACCTCGTCAACGGGCTATCGGTGACTTTGCCCGGAGGAAAGGTTATCTCACCCGAAGATGTTCTGGGCCCATCTCGACTCGGGACACGCCTGGTGCATGTGGGAGACTGCGGGCGGACAGATGGCCTGATCGAGTACTGTCGCGGTGCCGACGGTCTGGTGATCGAAGCGACGTACCTCGATATCGAGGCGGACATGGCGCGCGAGTTCGGGCACCTCACCGCCTTGCAGGCGGCTCAGCTGGCACACGACGCCGGCGTCGGGAAGCTCCTGCTCACGCATATCTCTCGCCGCTACCGCGAGCGGGAAATCTATGAAGAGGCCCGCGCGATCTTTCCAAACGTAAGCGTGGCCCGGGACTTCGACGTCCATCAAATCCGCCGGTCGGAATGAGCCTGTTCTTGCCCAGATAGCCACAGACCCTTCAACTAATGGCCAACGGGGGCGGATCTAGCCCACCCCCTCCTCAGAGATCTGCGACCACCCGGCAGAAACGGCTCTCTGCCCGTCCAACGCTGGGTATCCCCAGCCTCCCCAAGGGGCCGTAACCTTCCCTGCCCTCCGACGACAGTCTATGCAGACCGACATCCCGGGTATGTTTGGAGGTTGGGCAGATGCGCTACAGAATGTGGACGATCATCCTTTCTCTACTGAGCCTAATCGCACTTACCGCCTGCGCTGAAGCCGCGCGAGCCAGTGCAGATGGTCTGGAAGGGCTCACAGGCGCCAGCCGATCCATCTCCGCCCCTAGCCAGGCGCTCGATCTCTTCGCGCTAGGAGAAGGCGGGTCCGAGGGGAGGCTAGAGACCGACATCGACGAGGATCTCTCCGGAGCCGTGGAAGAGGGCTTCTCAGTCTCAGGGAGTGATCAGGAGAGCGGCCCAGAGCTGGAGGACGGAGAACTCTCGGGCGTGGTTCAGTCGATCGGGGACGACATGTGGCAGGTGGGAGACAAGGTCGTCCAGGTCACTCCTTCCACGAAGATCGAGGCGGGCATCGGTATCGGCTCTGCAATCGAAGTCGAGTACATTACAAGCCCCGACGGCTCCCTCACGGCCATCAGCATTGAGTTGGAGGACGAGGCCGATGAACAGGAAGGCGAGACCGAGATTGGCGATGACGATTCGTCGGACGACGCCGATGAGGTCGAGCATCAAGACGAGCATGACGACGATGTCGACGAAGATCAAAGCGGAAGCGGCGGTGGTGGATCGCATTCGGACTAACTAGGCGCTCGAATTCGTGAGGCCTGTTTCCCGCCAGACCGGTCGGCACAGATGGCCGGTCTGGCGACGGGCGAGTGGATGGGTCGATGGTATACTGCGAAACACTCCACGGGTTCTCGGGAATCCGTCCCCATCCAAGATCCACCATCGGATTGCTTGTGATCGACGAGACCTCCGCACTCGCCGGCCTGGCGGCACTCGACAGCCAGGTGATTACGACTATCCACGACCGGTACTTTCCGGAACTGTATCGGTATGCCCGCTACCGGGTCGGCGACGCATCTACGGCAGAGGACATCGCGGCCGAGGCCTTTGTCCGGCTGCTCGAGGCGGCACATGCGAGACGGGGCCCTCGCTCCAGCTTGCGCGGCTGGCTCTTGGGTACTACGAGTCACCTGATCAACGATCACTTCCGCCGGTCGTACACACGCCGTGAACAGACCCTTCCTGACCACCTGGTGAATCCAGGGGCCGGACCTGATGCGCACGCTGAACAGGCGGATCGTACACGAAGGCTACGCGATGCCGTTCAACGCCTGACTTTCGACCAACAACACGTGCTCGCCCTGCGTTTCGGGAATGGATTCACATTGGAAGAAACGGCAACCCTGATGAGCCGCAAGGCGAATGCCATCAAAGCCCTGCAGTTCCGCGCGCTGTCGGCTCTGCGCCGCCAGCTGAAGGATCCTGACGAATGAAACGCCGGCTCGAAGACGCACTCCAAGACTGCCTGGATTCCCTGCAACGGGGCGAGCCGCTCGATGCGTGCCTGGCGCGATTCCCCGAGATGGCCCCGGAGCTGGAACCTCTCCTGAGGCTGGCACTGGAAACCCAAGAGACGGCCCAAGATGAAGCCTCTTCCCCGGTGCTAGCCCGAAGTCGAGCGCGCCTGCAGAACGAGGCCGAACGCCTGCGGAAGACCCGGACCGGGCTCGGCGGTTGGCCGATCATCCCACGATTTGCGATCGCTTCGCTGGCCGTGGCGATCGTCGTAATCCTCAGCGGTGGAATTGCTACCTCTGCCGGATCGATCCCGGGAGATCTGCTCTATCCGGTGAAACTTGCCGCGGAGGATCTCCGACTCCGATTCTCATCCGCCAAGGACCGACATTTGCTCGAAGAGCATTATGCCGAACAGCGGACGGACGACGTCAGGAGAGCTCTCACACTCGGGCGGACGACGATGGTTTCCTTCGAAGGAACTATTGCCTCCCAGACCGGCGAAACCTGGCTGGTGGGCGGTGTCACCGTCCTCCTCACGCCCGCCACTCGCCTTTATGGAACGATGCTCCCCGGGATGATGATCGAAGTCGAAGGAGAGACACAGCCGACAGGTTCGGTCCTGGCCCACGAACTCCATCTGCGGCAGTTTGAGTTGGTTGGGACGGCTCAGGCCGTCGGAAGCGGAGAGTGGAAGATAGCCGGTCTGTCCATCCGGATCACTCCCTCAACCACGATCGAGCCCGGTATTGGGCCGGGCGCATTGGTCCAGGCCACACTCCACCGAGATGATTCGGGGACGTTGACGGCTCGTTCCATCCGTCGCTTGCCCGGTCCGACAGCGACTCCTACGCTACCACCGAAACCGACCCCTGTCCCGAGTCAGGTTGAAACGGACACCGAGACACAGGCGGAAAGAACCGAGGTTGAGGATCATGGGGGCGAAGAAAGTCAAACCTCCAAGGAGACCGCGACGCCAACGGACGAAAACGGCGATGATGACAAGAAGGATGGTGAGGGAGAAAGCCCCGAAGAGGGCGCCACTCAGGAAGTCGAGTTCAACGGGGTGCTCATCAGCGTCTCCGGTTCGGTCTGGACCGTCGGATCCAGGCAGGTTGAGGTCGACGGAAAGACCAAGATCGAGGGCAGCCCCCAGGTTGGCGACAAGGTCAAGGTCAGGGCGGTCAGAAGGGTGGACGGATCATTCCTGGCCAAGAAGATCGAGCGGGATGATTGAGGCTGGGGCCGCCGAAACCACTACAACCGCCCGGCCAGCAGGTTGTCTGGCATCGGGCATTTGGCCGGATTGACCCAGGCCGGACAGGGGGATAGAATCGGGCGAAACGGAGCTTCCAGAGAGCCAGTATGCCCATCTACGAATATGTTTGCCTGGACTGCCGAGAACAATTCGATGCCCTGCGACCGATGGGGGATGCCGATGCGCCGATCGCCTGCGTCGAGTGCGAGAGTGAGCACACCTCACGCACGATATCGGTCTTCTTCGCACAGAGCGGCGGACGCGTGGTGGCCGGAGCGAGCTCGGGCTGTGCCCATTGCGGCGGGGGAGCGTGCTCGACCTGCGCGGGTTGAGCCCTCGCCGTCACGACAAGCAAGAAGCGGGGCCGGAGATCCGGCGCCGCGTCTTGCTTCTCTAACAGTTTCGATCAGGCACCCCCGAAGATCGTTGATCACGCCCGGGGATGCCCATTCACCATTCCTCGGTGCCACCCTATCCTTGTGACTTCAGCTCACGAGCGGACGCCGAAACTATCGTAGGAGCCGGTTGGAGGCTCCCATTCGACGACAACTTCGCTCACCTTGGCTGCCGGCGGCCCATGTTGACACCAATCGACGATTTCGCGCACTGAAGATTCGTCGCCTTCGAATGTAGCCTCTACCTGCCCGTCGCCCAGGTTGCGCACCCAACCGTTAACACCAAGCTGGCGCGCTTTTCGCACCGTGTAATAGCGGAAGTTGACTCCCTGGACGCGTCCCGAAATGGTTACGTGAGCCGCTGTATCTGGCAACCTGCCGACCTTAAGCTTGAAGTGACCGCCCTACAATGATCCTGTCTTCGAGGCACTTGTCCATGGGCGGGGCCGTGTATCGAACACCCATGTGGGCACGACCTCTCGCTCCATACGGCCATACAGCGGAGAGCGTAGGCAGGATGAGTCGACTCTGCGCGGACACTTCCGCCCTCCAGTCATCGGGCCACATCCACTGCCATCCCGGGTCAAGGCGGGAATGCAAAATATCCACAAATATGCCCACCCACTAGTGCATCGCGATCGCGGCCGCTTCGAGTCCCTGGACGAGCTTGGCGACGGAGGGTCCTATCAAATCGAAAAACGGCCTCGGATAAAGCCCAATCCAGAAGATCAGCACAACCAGCGGAAGCAGTGTGATGATCTCGCGGGCTCGGATGTCCTTGAGCCCCTTGTTCTCCTCCTGCGTCACCGGGCCTAAGAACATCTTCTGGAACATCGTCAGCAAGTAGACTGCCGCCAGGATGACGCCCAGGGCGGCGATGACCGCGAACAAGTTCGTATTCAGAACCTGAGATCCGAAGCTACCTAGCAAGATCGTAAACTCACCCACGAAACCGTTCAGCCCAGGCAATGCCATCGAAGACAGAGTGACAATCAAGGCCAGCGCGGCATAGACCGGCATGATCTTCCACAACCCGCCGAACTGACTCATCTCGCGCGTGTGCCGCCGTTCGTAGATCATGCCGACGATCAGAAAGAGAGCACCTGTGCTCACGCCGTGGTTGACCATTTGCAGAAGACCGCCCTGCAGCCCCTGCCCGTTGAGTGCGAACAATCCGAGCATGACAAAACCCATATGGCTCACGGACGAGAAGGCGACAAGTTTTTTTACGTCTGTCTGGGCAAACGATACAATGGCACCGTAGATGATTCCAACTACTGCGATGCCGGCCATCCATGGCGCCAGACGGATGGCCGCCTCGGGAAAGAGCGACAGATTGAAACGCACAAAGCCGTAGCTTCCCATTTTCAGGAGGACACCGGCCAGGATGACAGAACCGGCGGTCGGGGCTTCAACATGCGCGTCGGGGAGCCAGGAGTGGAGCGGCCACATCGGTACCTTGATGGCAAAGGCTGCCGCGAAAGCCAGGAACAGCCACAGTTGGATATTCGCCGAGATTTCGGTACCGGCGATCAGATCCGGCAGCGAGAAGGTATGCCCGGCGACACCCAGCCAGAGGATCGCCAACAACATCAGCACGGAGCCGGCCATAGTGTACATAAAGAATTTGATCGCGGCGTAGATCCGGCGCGGTCCACCGTACAGGCCGATCAGGAAGTACATCGGGACCAGGCTGAACTCCCAGAAGATGTAGAAGAGGAACAAGTCAAGTGAAAGAAACACCCCGAGCATTCCGGTTTCCAGCAGGAGGAAGAAGATCATGAAGTTCTTGACGCCGTCCTCGACGGCCGTCCAGCTGGACAGGATCGAGATCGGAGTCAGCAACGCGGTCAACAGAAGCAAGAGGATGCTCAACCCATCTACGCCTAACTGATACGAAATCAGGTAACCTCCGACTTCGATCCACGGAGCGCGGACGACCATCTGAAGATCGGGGTTGGTGGCGTCGAATCGAGTAAGGACGAGGATCGCCAGCCCCAGGGTTACGAGCGAGGTAACCAGAGCCGTCCAGCGGATGGCGCTTCTCTGCTCCTCACGAACGAAGAGGATCGCAACGGCCCCAACGACCGGGAAGAACACGACAAGCGTCAAGAGATCCATCTGCGTTCCTTTCCCATGTGGACGGCCCTGGAAGACAACCTGGCGACAGACGGATCGCCCGACGACCCCTGGGCGCCACGCATTAGCGGAATTGCAGGATCATGTAGCCCAGGATCACAACTGCTCCAGCGAAAACGACAAATGCATAATTGCGCACGTAGCCGGTCTGGGTCTGGCGCAAGCGGATGCCGAGAGCCTGGATCGATCGGCCCAGGTTGTTGGCCAGATCATCGATGATCTTCAAGTCGACGGCGCTGGATAGAAACGACGAGAGCAGCTGGTAGCCTCCGCCGATCAGCCCCCGGTGGACCCAGCGCTCCCAGATTTCATTGCCCGCTTCGGGTTGCCCTTCCGGCAAAACCAGTGAGTTCGCCAATCCCCGATACGGGCGAACGATGACAAGGTCGTACAGCTCATCGACCCACCACTTGCGCTCCATCCCGACGAAGACCGGTCCCAGTAATCGGCGCAGAGGCTCCGCCTCACCACCTTCGGCGCCCGTCCGCTTTCCGTACAGCCTCCAGGCGATCCCGATGGCCACCAAAGCCACGGCCGTCGATAACCCAGAAATGGTGATTTCAAATGGCGTCGGATGCACGTGCTCCAGGGTGTGGCCGAGCCAATCCGTCAGGGTGTGGACGCCCGGCAGGTTGAGACCGCCGCCCAGGATCGCCAGCGCGGCCAGCCCCATAAGAGGCACGGTCATCACTGGGGGGTTCTCCTTGGCCTGAGCGGCTGCCTCGGTGCGCGGATCACCCCCGAAGACCATCAAGATCTGCCGGAACATGTAAAACGCCGTCAGGAAGGCGGCCACGGCCAAAAGCAGGTAGATCCCGAAATGGGATTGCATGGCATCCGTCAGGATCTCATCTTTGGAGAAGAAGCCTGCCAGAGGAGGGATCCCGGAGATCGCCAGCGCGGCAATCAAGTAGACCCAGAACGTGACCTTCATCCGCGAGCGCAGGCCGCCCATGTTGCGCATGTCTTGCGGATCGAACTCCTGGGTATGTCCCCCACTACCGTGATGCGCCGCGTGCTGATGTCCGTGTTCGATCCCCTGGATCACCGAGCCGGCCGAGAGGAAGAGCAATGCCTTGAAGAAGGCATGGGTTAGCAAATGAAACATTCCGGCCACATAAGCACCCATACCCACGGCGGCGATCATGTAACCGAGTTGGCTGATCGTCGAATAGGCCAGGACTTTCTTGATGTCGAACTGGGCGACGGCGATCGTGGCGGAGAACAACGCCGTCACCGCCCCTACGATCGCAACCAAGTTGGCGGAGAACGGCGCCAGCCCGAACAGAACGTGGTTCCGGGCGATCATGTAGATCCCGGCCGTGACCATCGTCGCCGCGTGGATCAGCGCCGAGACGGGCGTCGGGCCAGCCATCGCATCCGGGAGCCATACGAACAGGGGGAGCTGGGCGGATTTGCCGGCAGCCCCCAACAATAGGAACAGGGTGATCGCCGTAATCACACCTTGCAGCGCCGGGCCGGAAAGCTCAGCCTTGTGAAACACCTCGTCGAATTGGAGCGTGCCGAAAGTCGTGAATACCAGGAAGATCGCCAACATGAAGCCAAAGTCGCCGACACGATTGACAACAAAGGCCTTCTTGCCGGCGACTGCGTTCCCAATACCGTCCTTGCCTTTCTCAAACCAGAAGCCGATCAGCAAGTACGAACACAGGCCGACGCCCTCCCAGCCGACGAACATCATGACGTAGTTGTTCGCCGTCACCAGGATCATCATCGCCGCGACGAAGAGATTGAAGTAGACGAAGAAGCGGGTGTAGCGAGCGGGTTCTCCCTGGTGCCTGACATCGGTGTGCATATAGCCGATCGCATACACATGGATCAGCGTGCTTACGCCGGTGACCATGAGCATCATCGTCACGGAAAGAGTGTCGATCTTGAGGGCCCAGGGGATCGACACGCCGCCCAGCGCGATCCAATCGGTCAGGAGAACCGTCTCGCCTTCCAGATTGCCTTGCAGGGCGACGAATTCGAGAATCGCCACGCCGAAGGAGGCGGCCACCGCCAGGCTGGCCAGGGTTCCAACGAAGCGCTCGCCAAGACGCCGGCCTAGACTCATGTTGATGAGCAGTCCGAGGACGGGGAACAAGATCACCAGCGGCGCATAAGCGAAAAGACTGCCGCCCTGCGCCAGATCGCTCAGAGACATCCCGACCCTCCACTTGCAGACAAGATCGGTTTCAACGCTGCCAGACGACTTCCCCGCTCAAACGATTGCCTGGGCGCACAACATAATCCCCGAATGAAACCGCCGGTCGATTGGTCACCTGCAGTTCGAACCGTGTAAGGGGTATTCCGGGCATGGACCGCCGTGTCTGAGGACTTCGGGTACGGCGATCAGCCAGATGCGCGCACGATGGCTCCTGGCCGTTCCCTGCGCGGCAACTTTCAATCATCCTTGCTGGCCGAACCTATGGAGCATCTGACCGTTCGCCGGTTGGTCCGAGCGGCCAGGGCGATAAACTGGCCAGGCTCGCGGGTTCTCTCCGAAGGCCAGGTCACTTGTCAAGCATTCCCCAAGGGACGGATCGAAAACGCTGTCAGGCCAGGGTCTTCTCTGGCTGGCCAGAGTCCGTAAATTCTATCACAAGCGGGTGGGGCCAGTCAAAGCGAGCCGACTTCCGGCGCCAGGGTCCAGTCCCTACGCCCGATTTTTGCTTGCTAGCCTAGGCCGGCGGCGTGTGTTCAATCGGCATCGAGCCGGGTCGTGGCCTGTGTGAGGTAGCCTGAGGGGCGGAACTTCACAGATGCCCTAGGGGCTATGGGCGAGATGGAAGGGATCGGAAGAGGGACGAAAGCCTCAGGAGAGATAGTCCCGCAGGTGACGGCTGCGGGTGGGATGGCGGAGCTTCCGAAGCGCCTTGGCCTCGATCTGCCGGATGCGTTCGCGCGTCACGTTGAAGTACTTGCCTACTTCCTCGAGGGTGTAGTCCTTCCCATCGAGCAACCCGAAGCGCATCTCAAGCACCTGGCGTTCTCGCTCGGTCAAGACAGCCAGGGCGTTTTGCACCTGCTCCTTGAGCAGTTCCTTGGCCGCGGCGTCGACCGGCTCCGGCATCGTTTCATCTTCGATGAAGTCGCCAAGCTGGCTGGACTCCTCCGCGCCGACGGGCGTTTCCAGCGACATCGGCTCCTGGGCGATGCGAATGATCTTGCGCACCTTGGCGGCGGCCCTGCGCCACTTGCGTTCCAGGCTCGGCTCGAGATGCTGCTCCTCGGCGTTCGCCTTGAGGATCGCCGCGACTTCATCCGGCTCGAGCATCTCCATCTCCAGGGCAAGCTCTTCGGATGTCGGCTCACGGCCGAGTTGCTGAAGGAGACGGCGTTGGACGCGCATCAATCGGTTGATGGTCTCGACCATGTGCACCGGGATGCGGATCGTCCGCGCCTGATCGGCGATCGCCCGACTGATCGCCTGTCGGATCCACCAGGTCGCGTATGTGCTGAATTTGTACCCTTTGGCCGGATCAAACTTCTCAACTGCCCGGAGCAGGCCGATGTTACCCTCCTGGATCAGGTCGAGAAATGCGATGCCGCGTCCCATGTACCGCTTGGCGACGCTGACAACCAGTCGCAGGTTGGCCCGAATTAGCGCCGCTTGGGCCTCTTCAGCCCGTGCCTGCACAGTCCAGGCTACCTCACGCAGTCGTTCCGCGTCGGGAATCCACCGTTGAAGCGTCCGACGCGTCGGCAGTCCTTTCCCCTTCGCCAGGCGCTCCGAAAGCTTCGACTGAACCTCCGGCGGCATCAGATACAGATCGAGGAGGGCTTCAAGCGCGTTGCGTGCAACTTGTTCCCATACCGGATCGGAACCCCACATCCCGTTGTCGAGCCAGGCGCGCAAGTACGAGGGCGAATCGCTATTCCACGTGTGGGCAAGCTGCCGCGCCTCTTCGAGGATCAGGTGTAGATCGGGTTCAGATTGGCGCAAACGGCGAGCGTCTTCAACTACCCTTTTCCACGCCGTTCGCATGTCGTCGAGGATGGCCGAGTGAACTGCAACCGCCTGCTCCTCCGCCTCCGGTCGGGCGGCTCTCCCCGAACGCAGCATCTCCAATCGCCGCGGCGCCTGCATCCGAATCGCCAGAAGCAGCTCATGGTCGGAACCAAGCAGCTCGACCCGGCCGATCTCTTTGAGATAGAGTCTCACCGGGTCGTTGGTGACCTCGACCGTCAGCGGCACTTCTTCGGGACCCGTATCGTCTTCAGCCGCGTCCTGGGACAGGTCGTAGGCTTCTTCGAAATCCGGTTCTACCTCGACTTGTTCGCCATCGACCACGTCGACGGCATCATCCACATCTTCTTCCTGATCTTCAACGAGGTCTTCCTGCATTTCAGCTCCTCGTCGGCCTCGGTTGTTCCATCCCGATTCCTTGCCCGGGCGCGGCTTGGCAGGTTTCACAACTCGCTTGGCAGTCATCCGATCCACCCCTGTCCCACGGCGGACAGGTCCGTTGTGCCGAGGTGTCGCGCCAGCGCCCGATCCAGTCGATCCTTCTGGGCTGCTGTCTGACGGACGCGCTCTATCAGGCTTTTGAAGTTCTCGCGCACGCCCTCCCCGGTTTCGCGTGATTCATCCTGGGCGGCCTGCTGCTGCATTTGAAGCGTCATCAGGCTCGATTCAAGATTCCTGATGCGCAGTCGGAGGAAATTCGACATCACCACTTCCATCACTTCCGGACGCTCAAGACTTAAGTCCGGTTCGCCTTGTTGCATTCCTTGTGCCAGCTCGGACAGGGTTCCATCCAGCGAGTTGATTACATGACTCGCCGGTTCCTCTTCGTCCTGAGCCAGCGCGGATCGAACGCCGTGGAAGATCAGCTGGCGCTCTGTACTCGTGAAATCCTCGCGTGACAAACGGCCCTCGCCGAGGGACTGCAACTGTCGGTCGATGCGATAAAGCAATTCCGGATCCGTCAGCAAGACGCCCAGGCAGAAGCTTTCAAGCGGCGCCGTCGCGGCTTTGGCGCCAGCGATCTGGGGCGCCCCATCCCCCGACGACACCGTCCCACGCTCTGCCCGGCGCGATCGCCCCCGAACCGGGCGCAAGCCTTGCAGCGTACGCTCATCGAGCCTGAGCCGCCTCGCCAGGCTCTGGCGATAAGCCTCTCGCTCGACAGGGTCGGAAACATCCTCGATCAGCGGCAGCATCTGGCGGGCGATCTCGGCCTTGGTTTTCGGGTCATCGAGGTCGCGTTCCGCAGTCAGAACGGTCAGCACGTAATCGACGATCGTCTGCGCCCCAACCAGGAGCTCTTCCCATGCCTCCCTTCCGCGGGCGACGACTTCATCCGGATCTTCGCCGGGGGGGAGCGAGACAATCCGCAGGTCTGCATCCAGACGGCCTTCATGGCGAACCAGGCCGCGCGCATCAAACACCGGATCGGCTTGACGATCGAGGGCCGTCCGGGCCACGCTCAGGCCGCGCAACGTGGCCGTGTCCCCGGCGGCATCGGCGTCGAGCGCCAAGATCATGTTGGGGGTGAAGCGCTTCAGCAGCCTGAGTTGCTGTTCCGACAGGGCCGTCCCCATCGGGGAGACCACGTTGGCGAAGCCGGCCTGATGCAAGGCAATGACGTCCATGTAGCCTTCGACCAGGACAACCTGCTCAGCCGCCCGAATAGCCTTGCGGGCTTTATCCAAGCCGTAGAGAAGTGCTCCCTTGTCGAAGAGAACTGTCTGGGGTGAATTGAGGAACTTGGGCAGGTCTTCCGGGTTGATCACTCGAGCGCCGAAACCCGCCATCCGTCCCTGTGGGTCGCGTATCGGAAGCATGATGCGGTTTCGAAAACGATCGAACACGCCACCGCTTTCGCGTTCGGAGACAATACCGACCTGGGACATTTCCTCCTGAGTGTAGCCTCTTTCCCTCAGGTGGTTCGTGCATGCCTCCCAGGAATCGAGAGCAAGGCCGACCTCGAAACTCTCGAGGGCTTCATCGTGCAATCCGCGGCCTTTCAAGTAAGTCAGAACCGAGTCGCCGGCCGGGGTCTCGTACAGGTTGTGGCGGTAGAACGTCGCGCCCGCCTCGAGAAGTTCGCGCAGGCGAGTGCTGGCCTCTTCAATCGCCTCCTGCTGAGGAGTTCGAGGCTTGAGCTCAACGCCTGCACGGGTAGCCAGTTGACGCAGGGCCTCGGGGAAATCCCATCCCTCTTTCTTCATAACGAACTTGAAGATGTCGCCGCCCTCGTTGCACGCGCCGAAACATCTCCAGGTGCCACTATCGGGGAAGACGACGAACGCCGGCGTGCGAGTGTTCGGATGGAACGGACAGAAGCCTGTGAAGTTCTTGCCCGACTTCCTCAGCTTCACCGACTCCCCAACCACACCCACGATGTCGAGCCGGTCCTTGATGTCGTCAATTGGAGTCATGCTGAACTAATACCTGCAAGCTTGTCGAGTGCGGCTTGGGCCAAGGCCATCCCTCACGGAAGCAAGCCTAGCTTGTCCGGCTTGCGTGGGTGCCGTCCGGCCTACCCACCGCCCGATCCTCGCTCAGCTGGCCTCTTCCGACTCACCCGGGCCGTTCGGTCCCCCGCGGCCACCCCCCGATGCCCGCCCGATAGGGGGGCGGATTATAGCCCGGCCCTCCCCCCCCGGCAAATGCGCCGCAGGCTAAATCCTCTCCCCTTGCTCCAACGCCCCTCTCAGGCCTTGCGATTGTCTAGAAGCCTTCGAGCCTGGATAAGTCGCAGATTCCATCCGCCATGTCTACGATCTGACGGACCAGGGCCAGCCGGTTGCGACGGGTTGTTGGCTCCTCGGCCATGACAAGGACATCATCGAAGAATCTGGTGATCGCCGGGATCATCGGCTGGAATGAACTGATGAAGTCCTCGACGGATCCGGGGGACCGATCGAGTTTCTCGGCTCGAGTCAGCGCCTCATACAACTCAATCTCGCCAGCCTCGATGAACTGAGAAGGATCCGCGGTGGACGAGATCTCCTCGCTCCGCGTAATCCGCGCGCAGCGAGCGAATGCGTGGAGGATGTCCGGCCACTCCGGAGTAGCCATCCACCGCTCGAGGGCCCTGAGGGCCTGGTACGCGCCGGCTGGGTCAGATCCCTGGGCAGTGAGCACCGCCTCGACGCTGTCATGCCGATGATCGACCAACAGCAGCGCCTGTTCGCGCGCGATGATGAAGTTCAAGCAGGCCGAGAGTGCGCCCTCGTCCATGGGCACTGGGAGCCCGGAGGCAGCCGCTTCGAGCCCGCTTCGCAGATCAAAACGCAGCCCTTGACCCGACAGCATCAGGATGAGCCCGATCGCGGTACGCCGCAGTC
>Ga0214473_10003758_pt1 | contig 18315 bp, 10 predicted proteins | sample RVTome_7_FD_203509 | JGI IMG/M metagenome (GOLD analysis project Ga0214473, IMG submission 203509) | Soil microbial communities from uranium-contaminated site in the Upper Colorado River Basin, Wyoming, United States - RVT98D197 | ecosystem: Environmental > Terrestrial > Soil > Contaminated >... | reverse complement strand
TCCCTTCGAAATCATTGAGGAAAAATAGTTCATATTCGTCTTTACAAGATTCGTGCAGAGTGCCAACAGTGATTCATCTCTAAATATGGTTTGAAAACCAAGTTTGGGGCTAGATTTGTTGAATTCTGAATCTGTTGGTCTAGGATTTAGTGACCAGAAGCCTTGAATTACGCCGGAAGATTTAAGAAAATCAACCTTTTTCAAGTATGCATCTGAAATTGGACTATTGCCCAAAACTACAATAGGAATTGTCGAAGAAACAAAACCGGAGACACGAATGTTTATTGCCTTTCCTATCGCCTTTAGCATTGAATCGGAACGGAGTAGTGAGGGATTCCCTTTATGTTGCCTGTAATCCCCGATACATTCAACTATTCCATTTCTCGTGTATCTATAATTTGAAATGATGCTCATTTTAATTTCGAAAATCAGCTTGATGTTTTCAGGTCTTTGTTCTACTTGCGCCGAACTACAGAATGCAAGGTCCGCACTTGATTGGCGCGTGAGTCCCAAGTCTTCACAAACTACACCGTTTACTGCGAAGAGTCCCAGTTGACGTGCGATGGAAGCAAATAAATGTTTGCACCATTTTTCTGTAAACTGACCTATGAGTGAATTTCGGCTTTGAAGTGTTTGTCCTTCAGCATCAGAACCTCTTGGAACATATGCAAAGAGACCACCTTGCAAGTCATAAAAAAGCTGTTCAGGAGATGCAAAGGTTTTTAAGGCCTCATTGAAAAACTGAATTTCGGTTTCATTATTCCAGAATGTCATAAAGTCCGTCCTGAATCAGCTCTTCTTTTCCAAAAAATTATAGCTGGTGGCCCACCTTTTAGGTCACTCCATTTTCCCCACCAACTCCCCCTAAAATACGAAACCGCCCCATAAAACAAAAGGTCGTATTATGCCAACCACCAAAAAACAGTATATTTCTTACGCTGGGTGGCCCACCTTTCAGGCCTGCCCTGAGCGCAGTCGAATGGGTGGGTTCACACCCGCTCAACGATCGCCACTGCCGCTTTCTTCAAAAATTCTGTTCATTCGATGAAGATGCGGAGTGATGCCTTCCTCGAGACTAAAGAACACCGAGTTAGTTAGGACATCGTACGTCAGAAGCGCATGCGTCTCCTCGGTATCAAACATCTTTACTTCACCAATTTCGGACTTTGCTAAATTGGGTGGCAATAGATTAGGCGACCCGTAAGTTTTGCGCAAATAGGCCGAGAGGCATTTAAACAATTCGTAACCGTCCCCGGTAATGGCGGCGCTCGTTAACTCTCCCTCTGTAAATGAGATTAAGCAGGAGATACCTTGGCAGTCAGCGAAAGATGTGTCCGGCGTTTGGAAAGATGTCATATTTAGGCCGGCAGAAGAATCGGCCAGATAGAATGACCCGAGTGTGGCTGAATCAATTTCGGCCAATGATGTCCCCCACGGGTAGCCATTGAACCCGTCTGGTTTCTCTTTAGCTGGGACCATCCCCGCCAATAGCGCCAAGATTATTACGAATAGAGTTTTCATGATGCCTCCAAAGTTATTTGCGCTTTCCGAACCTTCCAACCTGGGTGGTCCACCCCTCGGCCACGCTCGGGACAAGCCCTTCAGGTGGGTTCCTGCCAAAAACCACCCCGTCTCTCTTTCATTCAACACCGATAAATGTAATCAATTCTCGTATAGATCGCCATCCAAGTATTTCAGACCGGTATCAACTGCTACAGTAACCACGGTGTGGTCGTGGCCCAGTTCTCGGGCCAGCTGAATGGCGCCGATCACATTTAGTCCTGTAGAAGTCCCTGCAAAAATACCCTCCTCCTTGGCCAAACGTCTGACCATTTGGCGCGACTCTGACTCACTAATGCCGCGCGCCTCGTCATAATAATTTTTATCCAGAAGCGGAGGCACAAACCCGGCTCCAATACCCTCCACGTGGTGTGTTCCCGGCTGGCCAGTCGAAATTACGGCCGATGTGGCGGGTTCTAAGGCGACAATCCGCGCAGAATTGTTGGCTTTTCGTAGCGCCCGAGCGACACCCATTAACATTCCGGCTGTCCCGACTCCGCCACAAAAGGCGTGAATGGGTTGATCGACCTGCTGAAGAAGTTCCAATCCAATATGCTCGTGTCCTTTAATAATATCGGAGTTGTACAGTTGATTTGTAAAATACGTGTCTTTTGCCTTGGCAAACTCTTGCGCTTGTTGCATCATTCGCGGAATTAAATCCGGGGTAACCTTGCCGCCTTCACTGGGCAGGACAGTTACGTCAGCGCCAAAAGCCCGCATGGTCTTTATTTTTTCTATAGAGAAGGCGTCGGATGTTACAACTTTGAACCGATATCCCTTGATGGCGCAGACAAATGCCAGTGACGTGCCGGTACTGCCGCCCGTGTATTCCACAACTGTCATGCCCGGACGCAGGTCGCCGCGCTTTTCGGCTTCCACAATCATCGATAGGGCCATGCGATCTTTGTATGAACCTGTCGGATTGAAAAATTCTAACTTGATCAAAATTTCGGCGCAGTTATTTGGGACAATTTTTTGAAGTTGCACTACCGGCGTATTGCCTATTGCCTCAAGTGCGGTGGAATGGATTTTATGAAATTTATTGCGGGTTTCTGAATCAGACATAGCGCGTTAGTTACTCAATTAATAAATGTATGTCAAGACGGGAACCCACCATGATTGGTGGGCCACCAATTATCAATATTTCCAAATCAAACTGAAAATCAAATGTGGAGAGGCAGGGATTCTCCGACGGCACTTTTCAAAATTTTGCCGCAATCGGTGCAGTACAATTGGATTGGGATTAGGTGTAGCACTTGTTTGGCACTGCCAACTTCGTGTTTAGAAAGAATGCGTCAGGCGACCAATTACTAATCGTCCCAGCCGGGGAGCCCCGACAAACTCGTTGTGCTCGTTATTAAGAATATTCTGAATCGTAACTGTTAAGTGCGTCGCCGCCACAAACTGCCAATCAAAATTGGCGTCAAGTACGGCAAATGATTCAACCGAGTGGCCGATAAACGGACTTAACATATCAAAGGCATCGACCCAACGCAAACGAGAATCCGCCATCAGCTTCCATTTTTGATTGGTGTAACGTACCTGTATCCCATATTTATGCTTCGGAGCGTTCAGGTAGATGTCGTGAATCTGGTCAGTTCCTTTGGCAAAGAAATTTTTTGATACGTATGAATAAGTCCCGCGAAAAGCCAGGAAGCGGTTTAACTGAACGTCCAGCGCCAAATCAGCGCCGTAGAACGTAATTTCGCCAAAATTACGGTAGGTTATTAACACGGCCGCGGGGTCGGTCGCTTCAATTGGGCTGGCAGTTCCAAAGGGAATAGCGGCCGCACCCGAAGCAAACATCGCTGTTAATTCATCAACGGGTGTTCCGTTGCCATTGCCGCCGCACGACGCCAGATCCAACTGGTCTAGAACTGATTGATCGGATGCGCTGGCACTATTGTATGCAGTTGATAAATCGCCGGCCAGTACTAACTGTAGCGTCGCCGGATCAAGAAAGACATTCGGAGTCTCTACGGTAAGTGGGCCGATAAAATCAAATTTCCTGGTGGTGTACACATCAGCGCTAATCTGAATTCGGTTGTTAACGACGCCCTTGTAACCGAATTCGAATGTTTCTGTGATGGTAGGTTTCAGGGGTGCGATATCGGCAATATCTGCCAATTTTGTCGGAACGAATGCCTGGATGTCCGGATTAAGAGTCATTAGACTGTTTTTAACGCCGCTGACAGTTGTTCCTACCAAATTGTCCACCGCTGTTACAAAAGAGTCGATCCCCGCCGAGTCAAATCCACAATTAGCCAGAGTGTCAGGCAAACTGGATATCACCGCCCCGCGTCCAAGTTGCCACATGATGTTGGTGAAAACCGGGTCGTTGAAATCAATAAAATCATTTGACGACAGTCCCCCCAATGGCGCAAACGAAGAGCGAAAACGCGGATTTCCGTTACCATCAAAACTCCAGTGAAACCCGGAATAAGGAACACCCTGCACACGAATGTCTATGGCCGGGCTAAACCCAAGTACGGGTTCAAAGGCGGCACCAACCCCAAAAGGATCCTGTTCCTGAAGAACATCAAGAAACAGACTATTATTGTCCGGATTTTGGAAAGCCCGATTATAAGTCCCACGGAAGCTGTGGTCTCTATTCGGCTGGAAGATAAGCCCCACGCGCGGCGACCAGAACATATCACCAAGTTTGTTGTGATGGTCAAGTCGCAGGGCACCGACTAATCTAAACTCATCAGAAAGATTGTAGTCGGCATGAGTGTACGCCCCCACTTCGGTAGTGTTATCACTCGCTTCGTTCCGGCCATTGATGGTAGCTTCAGTTGCCGGGCGAGTAAAGAGGGCATCAATACCATAAGTTAAGTTAAGTTTATCGAAGGGGCTGTAGCGATGTTGGATTTGTGCCGCCCACAGCTTGGACCTATCAACAATAAGCTGGCCGGAACGCAACAAGTAAGTCTCGCCGGCGTTACTGGCATTAACATAGGCCTGCATAAAAAGGTCCTTGTGTTTGAGTCTTGCCTGGGTGTACAAGTTGGTCCAGTCAATCGCTTGAGCGGCGCCTATCCCGGTCAATTCAATGTTGTTGGCTTGATTGAACCCGCCATTAAAGATAAGTGAGGTGTTATTATCGAGGAGAAAATCAACCCGCCCTTCTCCGGAAATCTTTTTAAATTTGAAGTTTCGCTCATTTGATATGGATCCGCTTTCAAATATTGGTCCCGAAACACTCGGTCGGAAAAATCGAATAAAATCCGGCTCGAGCGGATCTTGTGACTTCCAGTCAAGCCCACGGTAATACTGACCCGTGACCTTGTAACCAATTCGGCCGTTGTAACTGCCGGAATGGCGAAACGAGCCGACAAAAACTTCACGCTCGCCGCCACCTATCGAGACAGTAGTTCCGTTTTCGGCGAACGGTGATTTTGAGAACATATGCAAGACGCCGGTCGCCGCGTTGGGGCCGTATAGCGCCGAACCAGGCCCGCTGACTACTTCAATGCGCTCGATATCCTCGTTGGGAGTAGGAATGAAGTGATAAGCGTTAAATCGCAAAGACGGTAGGCTGGCGATACGATTGTCAACCATTACCAGTAAGGCGCTGGAGAAGATATTATTGAATCCCCGGACAACCACGTTGGACTGAATTAGCCCCGTCGAAGCAATATCGACTGCTGGCATACCTTTTATGTGTTCTGTAGGCGAAAGGGTCGCACGCGCACCTATATCTTTTTCACTGACTACATGGACAGCCGCCGGCGCGTCCACAAGTTTTTCCGGCCCGCGCGAAGCTGTGACAGAGATGCTCTGCAAATCAATCAACAACGGTGTCAGCGAAACTTCGTACGTCAAGTTTTTATCGGCATTGACTCGCACCGGAATCGAATAGGCCGAAAACCCGACGTACGTAACTGTCATTATGTACTCTCCGGTCGGCACATTGGACAAAATAAAATTGCCGGCATCGTCAGCCGCCGCAATTATCGGTTCCGCCTGGCCTTCAACCGGTCGAACTGTGACTGTAGCTCTGCCGAGTCCTGTGCCGTCCGACTGACTGGTAATCAGTCCGGAAATAGTGGATGCAACTGCTGTAGCAGTCAGAACAGACATGCTTATGACCGCGACAACTATCGTAATAAATCTCAGTCCTGTCCTATAGGAGATCATAAGTGCTCTTGCATTACACTGTTCACCGGCAATTCCGGCCCCCTTTATGGACGTGGCTGCTTCTGATGAACAAATGGTGCAATAAAGGCCTCTGGTGAAGATGCCAATTTGCATGTGCGATTACGTTCAGATTATACCGTGATTCATAGAAAATCAAGTGTTTTCGACTTGGAATAACGTCAAACCAGGCACATTTTGCAGCAACAAATCCTTTGGCAGTATTTAAACCCTATCTTGCATGATATCGTCGAACTGCAATGATTTGACGGCTCTGTCTTAATTGAGTATTTTGGAATCGGAGATTCTTTTTGGGAAGGAATTATTTGTGCCAAATAAAGGTGAAACTGACCATCTTCAACTTGCAGTCAACGAGCTTCAAGCTATAAACTCACTAATAGAGCGCATTTGCTCCGTTCGTGAAACCAATCACATCATGTCCATTATTATAAATGAACTAGTTCGGCTAACCCAGGCAGACCAGGGAGTCATCAGCTTAATGCCGACCGCGGAACAGACCAGTGGGAGAACTATCGTTCGCACCCGCCCTCAAGTTCCGGAAGAATTGCCCTATCGCGTCAGCGAACAATTATCGGGCTGGGTGTTGAAAAATCGTGTAGTGCTGGTTGTAAATGATCTGGACCGCGATGACCGGTTTAGTAATTTGTCGTCGAAAGAGAGTCAGTTCAAGTCCCTTATCTGTGCCCCGATGATTGTCCGAGGAGATGTGCTTGGTCTATCCAGCTTGGTTCGTCGGAGTGCCAGAGGGCCTTTCAGCGATGCAGATGCTCGACAGGCCGGGATCATAAGTTCGCAGTCGGCACAGATACTGGCCAACGCCTTATTGATGGAAGAACTGGCCAGAAAGAATGAACTTTTACAGGAATCTCGACGACGTCTTGAAGAAGAAAACGTGCGGTTGACAGATGTTATCGCCGACAACTTTTCATTTGAAGGCGTAATTGGCCATTCCGAAGCCATCCGTAACGTATTGGCTCTGGCTTCCAAAGTATGCGGCAACGATTCTCCCGTATTGATTACCGGGCCGACGGGAACCGGCAAGGAGCTTATTGCCCGCGCCATACACTACAATAGCCGGCGCCGGAACGAAGCGTTCGTTATAAAAAACTGCGGAGTCAAAACCGACACCCTGCTTGAATCAGAATTGTTCGGTCATGTTAAAGGAGCATTTACCGGGGCCCACCGTGATAAACCGGGACTGTTCCGTGAAGCCAACGGGGGTACCATATTTCTTGATGAGATTGCCGATGCGCCTATGTCCACCCAATCCGCCATTCTGCGGGCAATCGAAACTGGTGAAATCCGCCCGGTAGGTGCTTCCTCTCCCGAGCACGTCGATGTGAGAGTGATTTCCGCCACCAACCGCGATCTGAAAGAGGCCATCGAGAGTAAAGATTTCCGCCGCGATTTGTTCTACAGAATTAATGCCGTGACGATCAGCTTACCTCCGCTGACAGAGCGACGAGACGACATCCCTCTCTTAGTCGAGCATTTCCTGAAAAAGCAAGGCATTCGGATGAAAATTGAAAACCTGTCGATAACGCCGGAAGCACTCAAAATGCTCCAGCAATACTCCTGGCCCGGAAATATCAGACAACTTGAAAACGAAATCGAGCGGGCCTCGCTGATTTGCGACACAGGAGGACTAATTGACGTATTGGATCTTTCGGAGGAGCTGCGGCGTGGTGACGGCGAAACAGTCTCGGCGGGAGACGGCGGACAAATGCGTAGCGCCGTGGAGAAACTTGAACATGAGATGATTGTCAAGACCCTGCAAGAGACCGGTGGAAATATCCAGAAGAGTTCCCGCTTGCTCGGATTAACGCGCAAGGGATTAAAAGACAAAATGGCTCGTTACGGTATTTCGGCTCAAGATTCAGAGTGATCGCCACTTTTGAGAAGCCGCTGAAACCCGGGATGATTATGCAGTGGTTTCCACAACGGGTCTATCTTGAAAAAGGCAGGAGACATAAGACCGGTACTTTTCTGCAATTCCCCCAGTAGTTTGATAGCGTCCTCATATTGCTCGAAAATCACCATGACTTCGGCCAGATTGAGAATGAGGAATGGGGCGTCAAAGGCGTCGCGGGAAGTTGGCAGGAGTTCAAGAGCGCGATTGGCATTATTCAATGATTTCTGTTTATCACGCAGTCCGGCCCAAGCCAGACCCAATGAACTAAGGAATTGAGCATCATCGGGGCGTTCCGTTATCTTTCGTTCGAGTATGACTCTGGCCGAATCGGCGTAAACTCTCTCCAATGGTTCATTGTGTTGCAGGCGATTTGCCTGGGACAGGAAAAGCAAGTAGGCCACGGTGTCTGAAGCCGCGGTAATTTTAATCCCGGTGTAGTTACTATCCGGATACAGAAATCTCAAAAGCCAATAGTAGAATTTTGACCTCGTTAGATCAGTCATAGTGGAAGCTTTTTCAAATACTTGCCGGGCGGCATTAACGTCTCCATTATGAATAATCGGCAGCCAGGTCCGAAAAACCTGAATGAAAGCGTCATCCGGCACCAGTCTGGCCGCTTGTTCCGCATATTTTTCAGATTCTACAAATTGATCCATCATCGCGTAGGTCAGAGCCAAATCCAAAGTTTTTAAATGAGAGCGAGGATCGAGTTCAAGCGCTTTTATATATTCGTCCTTGGCTTTTTCAACATCACCCTGTCGGCGGTGGACAGCCGCAACAGCATAAATAAGTTCGCTGTTGTTAGGGTCAAGCTGAAGTCCTTGTTCGAACAGTTCCAGCGCCCTGGAGTAATCAAGGTCGCAGTGATAATAGCAGTATCCCAGAGCTTCGTATCCGGTGGGCAGGTCAGGTCGCAGCTGTAGCGAGCGATTGGCGGCTGCAAAAGCATTTTTGCAACGCTGTTCGGAACGGTCATAGTATTCCCAAAATAAACTGGATTCACAGCGGGCCAGCATGGAATAAGCGTCGCTAAAGGTGGAATCGCGCTCGACCGCTTTCCGGTAGAAATCTGCGGCGATCTCTATGTCAGTGCGATTCCAGCTCGCTCTAAAATATGCGTTGCCACGCAGATAGAAATCGTAGGCGGCGAGATTGGTAGTTGATGAGGCATTGGAGTCAAAAACCAACACCAGATCAAGGGCGTTCGCCACTGCCGAAGCAACTTCTTGCTGCAGATCGAAAAGATTTTCCAGGTCTCGGTCGTATGATTCTGCCCAGACGTTGACATCATCAGCCACTCGGACCAGCTTGGCGTTTATACGCAGCCGGTTTCCAGGCTCTTTCTCCCAGTAAATTGTGCCATTGAGCAGATATCTTGCCTCGAGCTCTTCGCCGATTTGACGAGTACTCTTCCTAGTCTTCTTGTATGGCATACAGCTTTCTCTGTTGATGACTCCAAGCTGGTGGTTTCGCGCCAAGTGAACCGTAATTGCGTCGGAGACACCGTCAGCAAAGTACTCATCGGCCGGAAGACCAAGGTTCTCAAACGGCAACACGGCCAGCTTAGTGTAGCCGGGTCGTGGTGGACATCCATCAACGTAAATTACTAAAGAAGCGGCGCTTAAAAGCATCAAGAGAGAAGCAACGCGAACCGTTTTCCGATGCCGGTGATACCATCGCAGAATGTCGCCGAATGTTCCGCCGGTGTGATCCACGACGATTTTTTTCAGATCCTCGCTCACTTCTGCGGCATTCTGATAACGTTTCTGTGGATCTTTTTCCAGCAGACGGTTGATAATTTCCTCGAACCCGACCGGCAACCCATTAATCAGACTCGAAAGCGGGGGCGGTGTTTCGTTGATAATTGAGTATATGACAGCGGCAAAGTAATCTCCCCCAAAGGGGCGTTGGCCGCTGATCATTTCATACAGCACAACCCCAAAGGAGAACAAATCGGCCTTTTGGTCAAACTCTCTACCCTGCAATATTTCCGGTGACATGTAACTGGGAGTTCCGAGAGTCCCATCAGGCAGGGTCTTCGGCGCCGAACCAAGTTCTTTGGCTATACCAAAATCAAGAATCTTGACCTGCCGGTTGTCATCAATCATTATATTACCTGGTTTTATGTCGCGGTGTACCAAACCCTTCTCATGCGCCGCTTGTAATCCATCGCATATTTGTATGGCTACATCAATGGCTTCGGCAATGTCCAATTGTTTGTCTTTGATAACGTCGGACAGTGGCCGCCCTTTCACGCACTCCATAGAAATGAATGGGCGTCCCCGGTACTCATTCACATCATGAATAGTCACTATTCTGGGGTGATTCAGAGCCGCCGCGGCCTGGGCTTCACGAACAAAACGATTTCTGGCAATCGGGTCATTGAGAAACTGTTCGCCTAGAAACTTCAATGCTACTTCGCATTTGAGTTTAGTATGCTCGGCCAGATAGACTTGGCCCTGACCGCCGCCGCCAATCTTCGACAATATCCGATAGTGCGAGAACTCTCTCGCGAACGGGATTAACTCTCTGGTTTCGTCGGTATCTTCGTTCATAATGCTGGAGATAATATAAGCAAGGAAAGAAAATTACCCAAAAGCTCTATCGCCTGCAAGCAGTAAAAAAACTTCAGACCGAAATTGCCGTTGGGAATCGCGCGACCTGACTGATTAGTGTGTGACCGCCAGTGGATAATACGTAGCCACTTTCAAGGGCCAACTCCAAGGCCGGAAACACTCATAATTTCTTGTCAGATAATGCACTACGCTGCGTCAGAAGTTTTTCGGCACCGGAATTGCAAAGAGTTTTTGCGGAGACGTGAAAGAAACACTAATGCAATCATTGAGGAAGACATGTCCCGATACATCTTATTGACCGGTGCCACGGGTAATATTGGCGCGAGACTCGTTGTCGATTTATTGAAGGACGGCGCGATTGAGCGTATAGTCCTGCTTGTTAGGGGAGCAAGTGATGACCACGCCAGATGGCGCGCAGTTCAGATTATTGAAGAGACGGCCCAAGGCTTACTCCCTTTTGACTGGCAGGACCGTATTATGGTTTTGGCAGGTGACGTCACTCGTGAACAAATGGGACTGTCAATTAGTAATTATGACGAATTAATTCATCGAGTGACACACATCATTCACAGCGCCGCGGCAACTTCTTTTGTACAATCGAGCCGGGAAGCTCTCAAGAACAATTATGACGGTACTGTAAACGTTATGAGACTGGCTGAACAGTGCCACGAACTCGGCCGGCTCGAGAGTGTCGGCCACGTCAGCACGGCCTACGTCAATGCCCCAAACAACGGGACAATTGGGGAGAATAGGTTGACCCACCGCCATGAATTTTTCAACCACTACGAACTTTCGAAATGGGCGGCCGAGCAATATGTCCGCTCAATGACGGATACATTGCCGGTGATGATTTTCCGACCCAGCATAGTTTTAGGTGATTCGATTACCGGCTACACCAGCGCCTTTAATGTCGCGTATCAACCCATCAAATATATTTGCTGCGACCAGGCGTGCTGGTTACCTGGGGCAGGTGAAACTCTGCTCGACATGGTGCCTGCCGATTACGTCGTTGCTTCGATTCTACGCATCTTCAGCAGACAAGCTAACTGCGGCAGGACCTTTCATATAGTAGCCGGGCAAAAAAACTCCATCTCCTGCGAAAGATTTGTCTATGCGATACACAACTATCTGCAATCCCGTGGTTTATCGGCCGGAACAGTCAGGTTTGAATCGGGAGCTTGTCTTCCCGAGCTTCACAATAGACTTCCCGGGCACATTAGACGCGTCTACCGGATACTACGCATTTTCTCACCTTACATAACGAACAATTGGACTTTCGACGATTCTAATACGCGGGAGGCCCTCCGGTTCAGCGGCATAAAATGCCAGCACCCTGGAACTTACCTGGATACAATTCTGGATTTCTGTTTGCGCACAAACTGGGGCAAGAAGATAAAGAAAACGGCATGAAAGAGAATTGAGCCCATGCAAATAGCAATCATAGCCAACCCGATGGCGGGCCGAGGCCGATCCGCCAAAGCGATCATACACCTGCGAAAAGCATTCGGGAATCGTTTAGTCCAAGCGCTGACCACGTCATCAAGTGAAGAGTCAACCTATTTAGCGAGAGCCGCCGCCAAAGATGGCGCTGACACCGTAGTTGCCCTCGGAGGCGACGGAACCGTAAGCGCCGTTTCTAACGGACTTATAGGTACCGGCTGTCGTCTGGGAATTGTCCCTATCGGTACAGCCAATGATCTGGCGAGTTGCTGTAGTATTCCTTTGGAGATAGAGGCCGCCGCCGCGGTCATACTAGCTGCGACTGTTCGATCGATAGATATGATACGCGTTAACGGCTGGCATTTTCTGACGTGTGGCGGCATTGGCTTTCCCTGTGAAGTTATCACGCTCGTGGAACGAATGCGTCGAGGCAATTCTTTCATAAAAGCCGTGTGTCGCCGGGGTGGCGCCGCAATTTACGCCACAGCGGTCGCGTGCCGCCTGCTCAATGATTTGGTATCTTCTATGCAGGTTTGTATTGAGACAGAAAGTTCTAATCGGGAAGTCGCGGCTCACATGGTTATCATAGCCAATCAGCCCCGGTTTGGAAGACGATTTTGCGTAGCGCCGGGCGCTGACAACCGTGATGGACAACTCGACGTTTGTTTGTTTGCCGACACCAAATCAAAAACTAATCTCGTCCGAAACATCCTAAAAACTGTTCACGGCACTCATACGAATCAACCCGGCGTAGAGTGTTTTCGCGCCTGCCGCATAGCCCTTCATTCCGAAGAGGAAACGGCCTTCTTTGGTGATGGTGAAATAAAGCTGCACGCCCGCTTGTATGTCATCGAAGTGGTCCCGCGGGCAATCAGTATCATCTGTCCCTGAATTGAGCGGCTTTTTTCCCATGTTAATCAATTGATTTCACTGGATACCAAGTTGTCACCGGATAGTGAGTAATCATTCGTCCGCTGTCAGTTTGATTTAACGTCTGTGAATGAAACCGTTGAACGACAATACCCTGCGGAAGAAGAGCGTCACTCTTTTATAAACGGCACAGCCGTTGCTATAACATTTTCTGGAGAAAGAGAGAATGAGGAAATTGAATCGGACGGAACGAAAGAGATTGGTCATGTCAACTTACAATGCCCAAATAGCTATGAGTGGATTTGCCCATCGGATGCATGTCTATTTTTGTGAAATGTTTCCAATTCCTGCCAGAATGCTTAATGCAATCTTGTTGTTTATCAGCTTCAGCGCCATGCTCACCATCATCTATGGCACAGCTGTGGAGTTCGACTGGCGGATGGCTATTCTCGGGAGCTTTAACGCTTTTACAATTGCGCTGATATTGCGGCTGATGGATGAACTTAAAGATCTCGATATCGATTGTCGTTTGTTTTGTGGGAGACCGGTTCCCTCCGGCCAAGTTCACGCATCAGACATCAAGTTCAGTTTGATTATAACAGTTGTTCTGTTCGCGCTGGTGAACATGATTGTTCAGACGGCCTTCTGGTCAGCGCTCGGTCTGCTGACCTACAGCTTTCTCATGTTTAGGTACTTCTTTTTGCCGAACAGACTACATGAGAAGCTTTTGGTTAATCTGGCGACCCATAATCCGATAGTAGCGCTGTTACTTCTTTATTTCATACATTTACATGCTTCGTGGCAAGGGCTGAAGACCGAAACGTTATTTCAATTTCAATCTATCGTGCTCGTCGGCATGTACTGGGGGCTTTTCCTATCGTGGGAGATTGCCCGCAAAATCCGATATAGTCGTGAAGAAAATGAGTATGTGACCTACTCCCGGATTTTCGGTCGAACCGGAGCAACACTGATAGCGGGATTAGTTCAGTCGTTTAGTTGTCTGGCCGGGCTCTGGCTCTCGTATCACTCCGGTTTCTCGCCTGTTTACGTCGGTGTACTTTTGATCGGATTCGTTATGCTGGTGATCACCTATGTGCGCTTTCTAAGATCGGAACTTCCCAGCAGCCGACAGCTCAAGACAGCCGCGGAACGCTACGCCGCGATAGTGATGTCGGCGCCGCTGGTTGAAATGCTCGTAAAAGGAATAATGGAAAATGTATCCTTTTAGAAACGACATCTACTGCAGCGAATCATGGTCTCCATTTCTCAACAGGAGAAAAATTGGAGGCAAAGCCCTGAATCTGTACCGTCTCCAACGCGCCGGTTTCTGTGTGCCTCGCTGGCTGGTAGTGTCCAGTTCGGTATTTGAAGAAGTATCAGCTGAATTTCGAAACGATATAAAGCGACTTTTGGAGAGTATTGACTTTGCCAAGAATCAGTCAGTTGAGAAAGTTGCGGCCCAAATCAGAGTGCTCTATACCGGGTCTTCTTTTCCTCATAGAGTTGAGGAACAACTTCAAGAATTATTCCATGCCTATTTTGAGAATGCTCCCACACTGGCGGTAAGATCGTCCGTTGCGGACGAAGATTCGCTGACCGACTCATTCGCCGGACAGATGGACAGCTATTTGAATGTCCCGCCTGAACAAGTAATTTCTACCATCGAGAAAGTTTGGGCGTCGGCTTATTCCGCCCGTTCGCTCTGTTATCGTTATCACAAAGGACTGGATTTCAGCTCAATCCAAACCGCCGTGATAGTCCAAGAAATGGTTCAAGCGAAACGGGCCGGCGTTATGTTTACTCGTGATCCACAAACCAGTCAACAGGTGTGTGTTATTTCTTCAGCATGGGGGCTCGGTGAAGGTGTCGTAAACGGCAGCGCTGATACAGATACTTATCGCATCGGTTGGACCGCGACCGACTTTCACTATATCCCCCGCGAACAGGAGCATCGCACCGTGGCCAATGCCTTTTCGAATGGGAATGGGAAAAGCAATGGCAATGGCAATGGCAATGGCGCACACACCAGTTTGCTTCAGAACAAGTTAACTTTGAATGACCGGGAAGTGCGGCTTCTGCGCGATAGTGGCAAAGAAATTGAGCGCCATTTCACTCACCCGCAGGATATCGAATGGGCCTTTGATGAGCGTGGCCGACTCCATTTCCTCCAGTCTCGCCCAATAATTTTCCACGCACACCGGCCGGAAGAATCAACTTTCACGCTCTGGGACAATTCTAACATTATCGAAAGCTACCCAGGTTTGACTTTGCCGCTCACCTTCAGCTTTATCAAAGAATGTTATGAGACCAGCTTCCGTAAGGCCACATTGGGATTTTTGATCAGCCACAAAGAATTAACTGAACACCTGCACATTTTTAGGAAAATGATAGGTCTGCTCGATGGCCGCGTCTATTACTCCCTTTTGAACTGGTACAAGATGTTATCTTTCCTGCCCGGTTTTCAAAAGCACAAGGCGTCGTGGGATCAAATGATTGGCATCTCCCAAAAGTTCTCATTTGCGTCCAGCCGCCTCTCACTGATAAACAGAATCTACGCCTGGTTGATGGTGCTCGTTCGGCTCGCCACGGTTCGTGCGAACGCCGGGCAGTTCTTTTGTCACTTCGATCGCGCCTACAAGAAATTTCGACAGGTCGATTTTAAACGAAGCGACGAAAGTGAGCTAATTACAGTTTATGAATCTCTCAAGAACGATTTCTCAGAAAAGTGGCATCTGACCCTGTACAATGATTTTTGTGCAATGAAGTACTACGATTGGCTAAAACGCCTGTGCCAGAAGTGGATTCCACAGGGCCGTCCAAACCTCCACAACGACCTGCTGTGTGGTGAAAAAGGAGTCGAAAGCGTTCAGCCCATCTCTTCGCTGCTCACAATCGCAGTTCAGATAAAAGAATGCCACCGCTATCAGTTGCTCTTCCAAGACACCGATGACCACCGCGTCTGGTTGAAGATTCAATCCGACCTGCGGTACGCAGATTTAAAAACCGCTCTTGCTTGTTACCTGGATCGCTTTGGCGACCGCGGCTTGGAAGAACTTAAACTTGAGAACCAGTCATTTAGGGAATGTCCGGAATCCTTGATAACACTTCTCCGTGAGTACTGTCGCCGCAACCTCAAACTGCAAGACCTGAACGAAAATGAAAGACATGTTCGAGACACAGCTGAGCAAGTCATTCGCAAACAACTTAGGTGGCCATGGCGGCGACTATTGTTCTGGGTAGTACTCGCCAATGCTCGGCGGGCGATTGCCGGCCGCGAGAACATGCGCTTTGCCCGGACGCGACTGATTGGAATTGTGCGGCGCCTTTTTGCAAGAATGGCGGACAGACTGGTGACCCTCGACGTGCTGCGCTCACAGGAAGATCTACACTACCTGACTGTCCCGGAAATATTTGATTTTATTCGCGGCGCGTCTGTCACCCGCCATTTGCAGGCCGTGGCTGACTTAAGGCGCTACGAGTACGCCAAGTTCGCCGAGCAACAACCGGACAGCAGAATCATCACCAAGGGCATTCCGTACCTTCAGCCCTTGGCCTCTGTTCCGGAAAAGTTGGCCCTTTTAAGTAAACTACAGGGCATCGGATGTGCCTCAGGAATCGCCGAAGGCACCGCCTGGGTCGTGACGGATCCGACCAGATTGCCCCCCTACGATGACTGCATTCTGGTAGCGCACTCAACAGACCCCGGCTGGGTTTTTCTAATGATTCAATCACGGGGTATCGTCGTTGAAAAAGGGAGTCTGCTCTCGCATACGGCTATTGTCGGTCGTGAACTCGGCATTCCCACGGTAGTCGGTGTCGAAGGTGCGACAACGACCATCCGACAGGGCAGCCGCTTGCGCATCAACGGCGAAACCGGGGAGGTAGTATGTCGATAAGGAGTTTCACATTTGATTCGGATTCAATTGACCGTTTCGTACGCTTTGGCTATGACTTGTATGCCGCCAATGCCAAATGGATTCCCCCATTCGAGTCCGAAGTCCGGCGCTTACTGTCGCCCGAGTTCGAGTTTCATCAGGTCAACAGTAACGCGCACCGCTGTTTTTTGGCTCTTTCAGGCAACCAAGTAGTTGGACGCGCTGTGGCCTGCCTGAATTCTGAACTTAAAGACAAAGATGGTGAGCCGGTCGGGACTATCGGCTTCTTTGAAACAATCAATGACTATCATGTCGTGGAGGATCTGCTTGATGATGCGATAGACTGGCTGCGCCGGCAAGGCAAAGCCAGGAAAATCTGGGGACCAATGAATTATGATATCTGGCATGGCTATCGTTTTATGACGGTCGGTTTTGACCAAGAACCTTTTTATGGCGAACCTTACAACAAAACATACTATCCCGAAATGTTTGCCCGCTATGGCTTTGCCCTAAAAGCCGAGTGGGATACGGTCGAAGTTCACGGTCGCGAGGTTCTAAAGAAAATGATCGCACGCGGCGCCGACCGTCACCAATACCTCGAAGAGCGCGGATATCGCTTTGAAACTTTCGACCCCAACGATTGGAATAACGAGGTGGCAAAACTTCAACAGGTGATGTCCAAAAGTTTCTCCGGATTCTTGGGTTATACGGCCATATCTAATTGCGAACTGTTTAGACTGCTTCAGGTCGCCCGACAGGGGATTAATCCCAAAATGTTCATTTTTGCACGCGATGATACTGGGAAATTAGCCGGTTTTGCCGTAGGATTTCTTGAGCTCGGCGATGCTGTCCGGGCAATGCACGGCCACTCCGACTGGCGCGCCCGGATGCGCTTCCTGAAGCATCGTCGTCATGCCGATTGTGTCAACTTTTATATCGGAGGGATAACTCCCGAAGAAATGACTCGCCGAAGTGGTCTCGGACGGGCCGGGTTTTTTGTCGTAATAAACGCGGCCCTCGACGCCGGATATGACAAACTAATGTTGACTCTTCGGCAGAAAGGAAACGCCGCACATGCTCTGGCCGCATATGGCTCTCCGAAGCCACAGCGCGAGTATGCACTGTTCGAGGTGACATTATGAAACCGCATTATGGCGTCTGCTACTATGACCGTTACACGGCTCAAATTAAACAGGAAAAAGTCTTTGCCGCCTCTTTCCTGAATTGGTCATACAATACCCCGTTCGGTCGCATATTGACACGGATGGTACTCTCCAGACGAACGGTGTCCCGTTTGATTGGCTGGCTATGCCGCCGAGGTTTCAGTCGCCATTTCATCAGTCCGTTTGCCAAATGGTCGCAACTTGATTCGAACGATCTCCCATGCCATTGGCCTGAGTTTCGATCCTTCAGTGAATTTTTTACTAGAGATATGGCGCCGGGGCAAAGAAAGATTGCCGGTGACGATACAGTATGCATATCTCCAGTTGATGGTAAGGTTTACGTCATACCGGAACTTAAGATGGATGAATCTTTACGTATTAAACGATGCGTCTTCAATCTGTCACGACTTCTTAACGATCGGGCCACTGCACAAAAGTTTGATGGCGGCACGGCCGTAATATTCCGGCTTTGCTTGAGCGACTACCATCGTATCCATTTCCCTGTTTCTGGAGTGCCCGGTAAAGCAGTGGCGATCGATGGCAGGTGCTATGCTGGCGGAGCGTACGATGAGACGTCACAGGTACCGTTCTATATCGAAAATGTCAGAATGATAACAAGCATCAATTCGGACAGTTTCGGCGATGTGGCCATGGTGGAAATAGGCGCTTTCACAGTCGCTTCAATTGTGCAAACATATAAGCCCGGACAATATGTCAGCCGCGGCGAAGAAAAAGGGTGGTTCGAACCCGGGGGATCGACC
>Ga0214473_10003757_pt1 | contig 18315 bp, 20 predicted proteins | sample RVTome_7_FD_203509 | JGI IMG/M metagenome (GOLD analysis project Ga0214473, IMG submission 203509) | Soil microbial communities from uranium-contaminated site in the Upper Colorado River Basin, Wyoming, United States - RVT98D197 | ecosystem: Environmental > Terrestrial > Soil > Contaminated >... | reverse complement strand
CTCCTCAGGACTCGCGAAGCTTGCTCAGACCTTCCGCCGCGGCGGCGTCCCCTCCAAGTGCAGACTGTTCACACACTTACGCCACCTTCCGGCGGGCGCATTTGCTACAGGCGTGTTAGGAGAACCATGCTTATGGCCGTGATTATGCACTGGTCGACCTGATGCTCAGTGCACCAGTGAGTTCGTCATTTGAGATGCCGGACAAGCGAAGTCTTCAGCTTGCAAATGGAGATGAAGTATACGTCGCGGGATACCCTTCGGAAGAAGGTCGCAAGAATGGAAGCGTTCTGCATCACGGCCGAGGAACCGTTCGGAACCTCACAGAAGATACCTTTGAATACGACATCGCCACTGAGCGAGGTCTCAGCGGCGGCCCTGTGTGGGTCATCGATGAGGTCGGTAGGTTCATCTTGGTCGGCATTCATGTGGCAGCGAGTAAGGCGGTCAGAATGTCGCCAGAAATGCTGGAGAATCTCAGGCGGTGGAGGGCAGAATTTAATCGGTAGCGCCGGCCAATGAAGTCGCACCGAGATCGCCGGACTACTCAATACGCAGCCATTGCACACCTACAACACACGGGAGCACTACAATGTCACCAGTGACAAAGGCATTGGCCTTGATCACATTCCTGTTCATCGCCTTTCCGCCGGCGGCAGCTGCACAGTCGTCACTCGCGCGGCGTCAAAGCGTACAAGTTGCTCGTGGTGAGACGATCGGCCCTGACGAGGACGTCCGCCAAGACACGACTGAAGCCTCCTTTTTCGGCTCGGGTGCTTTGGGCTTCTGGCCTAGCAAGAGTGCAGGCTTCGACATCGAGACGGCGGCGATTGCTCTGAAAGTTTTCGGCCGACCGACGCGAATCGAGGACGGCGATTCGATCCGCTTTGAAGAGACCATCGCGTTCGAGCTCTACATCGATAGCTACATCGTCGATGCCGCTTCTGACCTGCCCCAGGCTATCAAAGATTACGTGATCAGCAAGAAGGGGTCTCCGGTTTCACTCCGATACCCCTTCGGATACTGGAGCTCGCGCGAGGGGGATGTACGGCAGTTCTGGGCGGCGGGGCAGGCTTACGGGAGCGTGCGAGCCATCCCTCTGGGCGAGAGTGGCTTCGATCGAATGGCGGGTTCGGCTTCCATCGGCTACACGCAGGCGATCAACATCGATTTTGCTGCTCAGGGAGAGCCGGGCAACATTTTTATGGAACTCACTGGCAACGGTAACGTGCCATTCGGCAGCGGCATCCGATCCAGCCTGTTCGGTGCCGACAGTGACGGTCGATACGTGTTTGGGCTCGATTATCGGATCGGTGTCTCATTGGGTGGGACCCGCGTCATGGGTGTGACTGGCACCTACTCCTTTGCCGACATTGCCGGCAGTCAGAACACTGTACGGTTTACATTCGGCGCTGGATCAAAATGACCCGCCTCGGCTTCGTCCGGCTGGTGCCGTGCGTCGCCGCTATGCTGATGATGGGCACATCGGGCACATCAGCGCAGGAATCGCGGCAACTGCATGTAACGCTACCTGCCACGTATGAGAACGACTCGACTCAGGCCGCGAAGCTACTGCAGGTGGCGCGTTTACTGCCGCCCCGCGTGGAACATTTGGAACCCGGCGGAACAGTATCGCGTCTGATCGTCGACACGTTCGGGTTCGGGCCTTCCGACCTTCCTGATTTCTACAGGATACTAGAAAGGGATGTACTGACGAGAAATGGACTCGTCGACGGCACTGACGCGGTGCCAGGGCCGGTATTGCTGCCGAGGCTTCCCCGCTGGGCCACCGTCGGAACGGAGTACCGGGACACGGTTCCCATGCTCGTGGATGTCCAGCCGGAGCTATTCCGTAGGGCGTCGATTCAGCGTGCCGTTGGCTTCGATAGTCTTGTCGTTGCTGGCGAGGTGATCCTCGCGGCCAGCCCCCAGTGGCGCCGAACGGCTCCACAGGTGGAGTACGGTGTCCGCACGCAAGTGGAACAGCAGCAGCTGGAAGCAGTGCTGGACCTTCTCTCTGAAGTTGGCGCACGAGTGTCGTCGGAAGGACCGTTCGATCTCTTCTTCGATTCGGCGGTCGCCGGGCCGCTTCCAGCGGCTCCTGCACCAACGGCAGAAGAGCACGATGCGATCGTCTCCGCGATAGGCAGGGTCCGGCGCTCAGCCACGCTTTATGTGCTCGACACCGGCTGGCCTGATCAGGCCGCACGCGATTCTTCAATTGCGCGTATAGTCGACTTAGTCAATGTGGTGCGACGGGTGCGCGGGTTCCCCGGTTCGGTTGCGCCCCCGGTTCGATACGAGCCGCATGACCCGTTCACAGCTCCGGCAAATAGGCACGTCATCGATGTGCAGGAGGCCCTGAGGCCTTTCGTCGACATGGACGGCGGTCGGATTGTGCGTGTCGTATACGTACCAATGACGAGGGAGCAGGGCGCTGATTCGGTTCTTGTTCATCTCGTGCATACATACCTCATGCTGCGGCATAGCCGGTTCGTGGGGAGCATCCGAACAACGCCGGATGACGCCGACTCACTCCGCGCGATTGCGGCTCGAAACGTGGCGGTGCTTCAGGATGGTGCGAGCCGTGAGTATGAGGTGTTCCGCTCGGCGCACGAAATACTGAATGCCGTCTGGACGGTAGCTGAATACGCGGCTGAGCATGCTGGGCGATACTACATGATCAGCACCTCATGGCTGGTAAGCGGAAAGGGAATATTGCTTCCAGCGGTGCCGGGCAACCCCGCCGGGCTGCTTGTTGCGGGTACAGGAAACCGCCGGGAACGCGTTATCGACGACAGGATTGACCTCGCCATGCGCGCGCGCACGCGCGCCGAGTTTCTGGCGGTGATGAACATGCCGGAGAACAGCGTGGCCTGTCGTAGCGGCACAATGGAGACAACGCCGCTTCGGCACGCTGCCGTCGTAGGTTACGACGGACGCTTGGCCGATGGCCGGTGTGCCACCAGCTATGCGACCCCGCGTGTAGCGTGGCTGCTCAGCCTGGACCAGGCCATGGAGCGCAGCGATCCGGCCCACAGCACATGGTCTCTGTCCATCCACGAACGCCTACTCGGGATGCGGGATCCTAGGCGAGGACTCGATGGCGTACGGCTTGATGTCGTGCGGTTGTTCGCCGGACGATAGCGGTAAGGTGACCCGACGGGTGCGGTTCCAGTGAACACCGGCGGCCTCGTTCTCTGGGGATCAGCCAAACTGTGGCACATCCAACAACCGCTGGGCCACGCGCGCGTGCGCGCGCACGCGCACGCGCGTACCTCCCTAAAATGTGAGCAGCCGTCCCCGAGCCAGATGCAGCCCCGCCCCGTGGAAGTCGGCGTGGATGCGCGCGGCCGCCTGGGTACGAAGGCGAACGACCCGCGCCAGGTATTACGGATTTCCTACAGCCGCGGGGCCAGAGGCTGACCCATGCGTATCGACTGCCACACCCACCTCTTCACACTCCGCACCGTGCTCACCCGGGAGGCCGGCCGGGTCATCACCCAGCGGATCCGGGACAAGGGCTTTCCGGGATTCGTCGTGGACGCAATCGAAAAGCTCCTGGACGACCTCCTGGATCGGCCCCTCTACCTGAACGAGCGGCAGCTGCTGGGCATGCTCTTCCGAAAGCTTCTCGACACGGACGGCTTCAACGATCTCCTGGACGCACGGCTCGCGGGAATGCCAATCACGCTGACGCTCCGGGGCGCGGATCCCATGGACCTGCCGCTGGAGGCCCTCCAGCGGGCCTTGGACCAGATCAGCACCCTGACCGACGACGCGTCCACCGTCGGAAAGAGCTTCTACGACGTGGTGGCCACGCTGCGGATCAGCATGAAGCCCACCATCACCGATGTGGCGGACCACGTCCTGGAGCAGCTCGACCAGGACGATGCCATCGTCGCGCTCATGATGGACATCCGTGCTCCCGACGAGGGAACCCGCGACCGGGACAACTTCCTCCGACAGATCGCCGGCACCGAGGAGGCGGCGCTCCAGCGGCCGGGGCGGGTGCTTCCGTTCTTCGCCGTCCATCCCGAACGTCCCGACTGCGTGGCGCTCCTGAAGCAGGCGGTGGAGAAGCGCGGCTTCGTGGGGGTCAAGCTCTACCCGTCCCTCGGCTATCCCATCGACCACCCAACGCTGATCGAGGTCTACGACTACTGCCTGGAGATGGATCTGCCCGTCCTGCTTCACTGCTCCCATGGCGGGTTCTACCGGAAGCCCGAATACATCGACTACTGCGATCCCGCGGACTGGGAGGCGGTCCTCAGCGGTGATCGGGCAGGACTCCGGGTCTGCTTCGCCCACTTCGGCGGCTGGGAGGCACTGGGGAGGCCCGACGGCCTGGACCCCGGCACCTGGGGCCGGACTATCCTCAACCTCATCCGAGGCAGGGACAACGTCTTTACTGACCTGGCATACCACACCAGCCAGATGGGCGCCCCCGTCGACGAGGCTCACTACTTCAGCAAGCTGTCGGAGCTCCTGGAGGACGATCTGCTGAAGCGGCGGATCCTTTACGGGAGCGACACCTGGCTGCTCCGGCTGGATCTGAGCAACACCTACTTTCGGAGCTACTTCCAGGAGCGGATGACGGAGGCGGAGTTCCGACAGATCTCCGAGATCGCGCCCATGGAGTTCCTGGGGTTCCCCGGGCCGGGCATGGCCATGCGGCCCAATCTCCAGCGCTACGTCGAGGCCGTGGACGCCAGGCGGAACAAGCTGGGCGCCGAGCCCGCCGAGTGGCTCCGGAACAGGCTCGCCGGAGCCGCCACCGTCGACCGGGCCCCCGCGTCGTGGAACATCCGGAAGGATGCTCCCGCCCGCACCTGGCAGGGGCTGGCCAACGTGATGACGAATTCCCAGCGGCAGAAATTCCTCACGGCCCGCCTCATCCAGCTGAGCGAGCTCACCTATTACCAGCCCCGGGACCCCAACTTCGATCACAAGTGCCAGGACCTGGCCCGAAAGTTCGTTCAATTCGCAGGGCAGGGCGCCGGGTACCGCGGGACGTGGAACGACACCTCGGCAGTGAACCACTTCACGGAGCTCTTCCGGAAGGCGGAGGACACCCTGGGCGAGGTGGCCCTGGTTCTGGACTCGGTCTTCGAATACGGCAAGCCCCTGGCATGAGGAGGTGGTGCGCGATGTGCTTGGCCCTGGTGCTTTTTCCTTCGCCAGGGGCCACTCAGGTCGGCGCGTGCGTGCCCGGCCTGGACTTCGGCGTCGGCCCGGCCCTCCTGGACAACACCGCGGGCGAGCGCCGGCTCGGTGCCGAGATCTCCGCCTCGGCGTGCAGCTCCGGCCATGACCTGAGGCGGGCGGACGGAGGCGGGAGGGGCCTGGTGGAATTTACGCCCCCGGAGCCCTTCCCCTTCTCGTGGACGCTGGGCTTGGACGCGCGGTTCTCCTTGATTCATGACGGCGACCTCATGCCAGTGGAGAACCGGGTGGCGGGCCGGGCCGGGATCTCGGTCTCGCTCTCGAGCCCCGCCGAGCCGGTGGACTGCGATGCCCTGAACCTCAACGATGAGGAGTGCGCCAGGCGGATGGTCGAGGTGGGGGCCACTGAATTCGACTTCGGGTTCGTCGCTTTATCGAGCAGTGCGGAGTACGAGTCGAGCCTCGGATTCTCCGAGCAGAACCTGGCCGGGGGCGCAGAGTTCCGGTATGGACACCTGCGGGGCTACATCCCGTCGATCGTCGTTTCCTACGACGCGGTGATGCCCCTGGAGTCGGACACGCGGCAGGCGTTGGGCGTGGACGCCGACCTCTACTGGCGGTGGATGGTGCAGGGGTACGTCTACCACCAGGTCGGGAGGGTGATGGGGGAGTTGGAGGCCGCGACGTATCGGGCAAATGGGCTGGCGGCATCCCTGGACGCGCTCGGGTGGGACGGTGGCGATTATGCGGTGGGGACGCTATCGGTGATTACAGGGTGGGAGCCTCTTGGTGTGTTCACCGTTGACCGGGTTTATGTGCGGTACTCGGATGGGCGCATGCCCACCTTGCCCGCTGGAGGGGAGAGCTGGGGCGTCGGAGTGGAGGTGCGGTTGTGATGCCACCGAAGTTGAGCCACCAACCATGCCCCGCAAACCGCCACCGGATCGCCTCCGCTCCGCACGCTCCCACCGCCCGGTGATGCTGAAGAGCGCCTGCATCCTCCTCGCAACCGCCGCCTGCGGAACCGCACCGGACGACAGCACCCCCAACCACCCCGGCCAACCCACGCTCCAACTCTCCGACCAGCCGGCATTCTCGGTCGGCGAAAGCGCGGACTCCCCAACGTATCAGCTCTTCAACGCCTGGTCGGGCGCCATCCTGGCCGACGGTACGATCGTGGTCGGCAACCAGGGCGCCCGCGAGCTGATCTGGTTCGATGCCACGGTCCAGGCACTGCGCGTGACCGGGCGCGAGGGTGATGGGCCCGGCGAGTTCCGCGGTCTCAACGGCCTGTTCCCCGCCGCGGGGGGTCTGGTGGTCTGGGACGGGCGGCTCGACCGGATGACGGCCTATACCGCGAGCGGCGAGCTCGAGCGAGTTGTGACCCTGCGCGAGGCCGGTGCCGGCGTGCCCGCAGGCTACCTTTCGGGGGTTGGCATGGCACTGGCTTCGGGCATCGAGCCGGGCACGCGACGGCGCATCGATGTATGGGACGATGCGGGCGAGCAGGCGCGCCAGCTCGAGGGCGCGGCCATCGGGCCGGGCGGTCTTATCAGATGGACGGTGGACGGCCGCGCCAACCGCAGCACGTCGCTGCCGCTCGCGTGCATGGCCGAGCCGTTCCAGGTGGTCGTGGATGGCTCGATCGTCGTGGGTGATCCGGCGGCGGGCGTGGTCAACGTGGTGAACGGCGCCGGTGTGAGCCGCGAGCTCTACCGCGCCCGCGCGCGCGGCGTGGTCACCGAATCGGTCCGGGACTCGGTGCGGGCATGGGTCAACGGATTCATGCAGTCGCGCACGCAAGGGCCGGGTTCCGTGATCCCACCCGACACGCTCGATTCGGCCATCGAACGGATGGGCGCGCTCGGCGATCCGCTTCCGGCGTGGACCGGGGCGCGCGCGGACCCTACCGGCCGGGTGTGGCTGGAACTCGCGATATGTCCCGGCACCGAGGACGCCCCGCGAATCTTCGAAATCGTAGACCTCGCAGACGGGTATGCCGGTACCATCAGCATCCCCCGGGAGCTGCTGCTCCTGGCCATTCGCGGCGATCAGGTCCTCGTGACGCGCAGCAACGAGTTGGGCGTCGAGCGGCTCGAGTTGTATCGCGTGGAGGCAGCAGACGCGGACATCCGGTGATCGGTTGGCCGTCCCCGTGCAGGAAGACGGCGCCGGCGGGGATGGTGCCAGAGACCGCCACCGAGTCGCCCGCCCATCCCTCCATGTTAAGCGACCCAGATCCACTCCAGATACACGCGCATCCGACCGCGGCCACGCGCCAACCGGCCGCCACCCTTTCCCGGGCCGCGAGCGGCCCGCCACGAGCGCACCGAGCACCGCCGCCGAGCGCTCCCAGCAGCAGAACCTTGACGCAACCGCCCCCGCGCCCCACGTTGCCCATCAACCTGCGTCAGCGGGCCGCCGTCAAGCCAGCTCCCCGGCCCGTCCGTCCCCACGGACGAAGCCCGTGACCCGGCCCACCCGGTCCCCTGCGCGCATCGACACGCGGCTGGATCCGTAGCCCTTCCCGGACTCGTCCGGACCTGCCAGGGCTGGCCCCACCGCACCACAGGCGCACCGGCGCGGCTGTGAACACGCATGCCCGGCGCGGGAGGGGCGTCCTCCACAGCACACAAGCAGCACGTCAGGCGACGACGCGCGGCAAGCACCCCGCCCACGGTTCAGCATAGAGGCGCCACGCGCAGTCGCGGGAGTTTGCAGTATCGGTAGTGCTCCGTATCCAATTTTCTGGAGGAGTTATGATGAGGCTTAGCTGGATCGCGCTTGTGTTCTGTGTCGCAGCCTGTGCGGCACTGAACACTACAATCCCCGAGCCGTCGGTCACGACACAGCACGTTCCTGTCAGGATGCCGACAATAGCCGCACTAGATCCAGCGCAGGAGAACCAAGAGCAGGATGGAGTTCGTGTCATCGCCTCGGCGGTACCCTTCAATATCTCTAATGTTCTGCGGTGCGATTATCGATTCGTTCCGGCGATCCTCCGCAAAGTGGCCGAATCCCCTGTGGACCGACGGGAGCACGCTGTGCCGAGCATCGAGCCTGATGCATTTCGGTTCAAGGTCCGCATAAACAACCGTCTTCCGCGAGTGCTGAGGCTCGCAGGCACGGCAGTCGCCTTCCAGGTTTCGGGGCGAAACGTAAACGTCCCCCAAGACCGGTATGCTGACTTCTTGAATGGGATCGTTCTACCGCAGCAAGAGACGGAGCTTGAGCTTTCCGGACCAACGCTCGCGGAAATCATCGGTGACGACATGAAGGGTCTCCCTGGAGACTCTGCCACAATCGCGTTGCTACTCTTTGATGTAGTAACAGAGACTGATGGGGCGGGCAATCCGACGAAGAGGGCCAACTTCCAGTACTTTTATAAATTCAACATGCCGGAGCGATCCGTTCCAGTGACAACTACAGTTCGCAGATTGGCCCTTCCGGGACAGTGGTATGACTTTCTGTCCGAAGCACAGGGTGGAGACTTGAATCAGTGGATCGCCAACCCCGAACTGGACAGGATGACATCGTGTGGAGATCCGGCTAGGGGAATTGGCATGGCGCTGAGCGAAGCGAATATTATAGGAGATTAATGCCTCCTTATCTTGAGGGGCCACGTGCCTATGTACTACGGGGAGCACGAATTGTATTGAGGAGCTGCGCCCGCATCCGACGATTCACCTGCTGTGTTTCCTGGCGGGCTTCTCGCTTACCCAGGGCACGCTTGCGGCTTTCGGAGGACGTGAGGTTTGGATCAATCGCGAACGAAGTGAACGGTGATTCGGGTGCCGCGAGCCACGACAGCCAACACCCCCCAACCCCCCTAAAAAATCCCCCCCATAGCCCGCTCCAGCGCCCGACGCATCTCCGCCGCCGAGGCGCCGAGATGAAACCCCGCCACGGCCACCGGCCGCAGCAGCCCCGTGAGCGTCTCCGCGCGCTCCGGGTCGGGCGACGCCGCCCGCGCTTTGGCCGCCACGCGCGTGCCGCGGGCGCCCTGCGTCGTGACCACGCCCAGGCGCTCGAGCTCTCGGTAGGCGCGGCCCACCGTCCCGGGAGCAATGTCCAGGCTATCGGCCAGCCTCCGCACCGTCGGCAGACGCTCGCCGGCCGCCAGGGCGCCCACAGCCACCTGTTCCTGGACCTGTGCCACGATCTGCTCGTAGATGGAGCGGTCGGCCGCGTCATCGATGCGCAACGCCAGGCCACCGGTCGACGGCTGCCCGCGTCGCGCCCGCCCGCTCAGCACGTTCTCGGCCGTGACGCCCGCATCGCGGAGGACCGCCGCGGCCAGCCCGTCCTCCACGGCCAGCAGCCCCTGGAGCAGGTGTTCAGGGCCAATTTCCGAGCGCTTGCCCCGCCGCCCGGCCGCCATGGCCAGTTCGAGCGACTTCTTGGCGTGCCCGGTATAGGGAAGTTCCTGCCGCTCGCCTCCAGCCGGACAGGTGGCCGGCGGCACGCGCGACTCCATCGCGTCGAAGAGATCGGCCGGCTGCACACCGTGCCTGGACAGCAGACTCCCCACCACGGGGTCAGCCACATCGATCAGACCGAGCAGCATGTGCTCCGTGCCGACGTAGTCATGGCCCAACCGGTTCGCATGATCACGGCCCGCAGCCAGAGCCCGGCGAACGCCGTCCGTGAAATTGTACTTCATCCATGCCCCCTTGTGTGCATCAGCGCATGCGAGCAAGATGCAGACATGATTCCGTTTGTGTCAATGCAAGAGCTACAACATAAGCACCAGGCGCCCGCCATCCCTCCATGGTAAGCGACCCAGCTCCACGCCAGATACACGCGCACCCGACCGCGCCCACGCGCCAGCCGACCGCTACCCCTGATCCGGACCGCGAGCGTCCCGCCACGAGCGCACCGAGCACCGCAGCCGAGCGCTCCCGGCAAGCAGAACCTTGACGCAACCGCCCCCCCGCCCCACGTTGCCCATCAACCTGCGTCAGCGGGCGACCACCAAGCCAGCTCCCCGGCCCGTCCGTCCCCACGGACGAAGCCCGTGACCCGGCCCACCCGGTCCCCTGCGCCCATGGACACGCGGCTGGATCCGTAGCCCTTCCCGGACTCGTCCGGACCTGCCAGGGCCGCCCCACCGCATCATCGGCGCATCGGCGCGGGGTCGCATGTGTATGCCCGGCGGGGGATGGGCGTCCTCCACAACACACAAGCAGCACGTCAGGCGACGACGCCCAGCAAGCACCCCGCCCACGGTTCAGCATAGAGGCGCCCCGCGGCGTTGCACGCGTGCGGCGCACGACATCCCCCGGGAAGCTGCCGGGAATCCGACCACCGGTGTGCGATGGGTTACGATGCGCGTGTAACTCAGGGGCACGAAGTGCGGGCGAAGTCAACGCTCCCGCCGCCCAGGCCGGCTCACGAGTCGTCCCCGGCTGCCATGGACCTGCCCCGGAGCGCGTGGCAGTGTGGAGCATGGCCACACCCGCTGCCGTCGCCGACCGCCGGGGAGAGATCCTCGAGATCCGGCTCCGTCCTGGCTTCACCAGGGACGATCTGAATGCCATCCGCTCCCTCCCGGGCCGCCGATGGGTCCCGCGGCAGCGGGTCTGGCGTGTGCCGGACGCGGATTCGACTCTGCGGACGCTCGCGCAGCATTTCGGCGAGCGCCTGCACGTGAAGGAAGGCAGCCCGCCCACCGGGGAGGCGGCTGCGCGTGATGAGGCGGAGGCACTCCTCGACCGCGCCCGCAAGGGCATGGTCCTGCGCGGCTACAGCCCGCGCACCGTCCGCACCTACCTGGGGCACCTGCGCCGCTTCGTGGCATGGTGCGCGGCGCATCCCGCCCCCGCCGCTTCCGATGACGTTGACGCCAGTGCGGCGGATGGGCCAGGAGCCTGCGCCAGGTTCCTCGGGGACCCCGAGGACGCGGCCCAGCGCTACCTCCTCTCCCTGGCAGGCCGTGGGCTCTCCCGCAGTTACCACAGCCAGGCCGTGAGCGCCATCCGCTTCCTGTTCGAGACGGTCCTCTAGCAGCCGAAGTTGGCGCTTCGGGTGCCGCGTCCCCGACCCGAGGTGACGCTGCCCCAGATCCTGAGCGTGGCCGAAGTGGCCCGGATGCTGGAGAAGCCGCGGTACCTGAAGCACCGCGCCATCCTCATGCTCCTCTACTCGGCCGGCCTCCGGGTCGGTGAGGTAGTCCGCCTCCGTCCCGCCGATCTGGATGAGGAGCGCGGTATGCTGAGGGTACGACGCGGGAAGGGGAGAAAGGACCGCCAGTCGCTCCTGGCCAGGCGCGCGGTGGAGGCGGTCCGGGCCTACCGGAAGGCCCAGCCCACCAGCCAATGGCTGTTTCCCGGTGGCCGCCCCGACCGTCACCTGAACACACGCTCTGTGCAGCGGATCGTGGAACGAGCCGCCAGGGCCGCGGGGATCCAGAAACGGGTCACGCCCCACACCCTCCGCCACAGCTTCGCGACCCACCTGCTGGAGGGCGGCACGAACCTGAGGATCATTCAGGAGCTTCTCGGCCACAGCAGCAGCCGAACCACCGAGATCTACACCCACGTGGCTCAAACGACCCTGGAGGCGGTACGGAGTCCGCTGGACAGCCTGCCGGAGTGAGTCAGCATACGCCATGGCCCCGGCAGGACAGTTGGTAACGGCCTTGCGCCAATGTCATATATGACATATCATGTTTAATGAGCGCTGATGACAAACCTCTCGTGTGGCTGCACGGAGAGGTCCGTTCACCTCCGTTCTCCGCGCCCGCCCGGCTGGAGGCCGGCGTCCTACTCAGGCGGTTGCAACGCGGTGAAAGAATTGGCTTGCCACACTCGCGGCCGATGCCAACGATCGCCCGTCGCTGCCATGAGCTCAAGGTTATTGATGAGGACAGCACGTGGCGCTTGGTGTATCGGGTTGATCCCGATGCCGTGGTCATCGCCGCGGTGTTCAAGAAGAAGACAGCACAGACACCGAAGCATGTGATCGCGACTTGTGCTGCCAGGCTGAAGCGTTACGACGAGTTGAGTCGAGGCTGATTATGGACAAGAAGAAGCAGGAGCGGCTGAGCGCCGGCGGCTGGAACGTTGGACAGGCTGCCGAGTTCTTGGAATTGACTCCGGAGGAAGCAGAATTCGTTGAACTGAAGCTTGCGCTTAGTTCGACATTGCGCGCGCGTCGAACCGATCAGGGGTGGTCGCAGGGTGTTCTGGCTGAGCGGATCGGGTCCAGTCAGTCGCGCGTCGCCAAGATGGAAGCAAGCGACCCGACCGTTTCGATGGATCTGTTGATCCGGGGTTTGCTCGCCACCGGTGCGTCGAAGAAGGAGATAGCTTCAGCAATCGCCGGGACTCGTCCCAGACGGGCAAACAGGAGCGAGAGCCGTAGCAACAGCTGATGAATCTAGAATTCACTCCCCCCTCACGATCTCCGTCCAGCACCATCGAATCGCTGATATTATCCGTCGCGCGTCGTAAATCGGACGGCGTGGTGCTCGTTTCCGACCCTTAGGTTCGCCAACAAGCAGTGATCTGCCAGCGGCTGGAGGTTCATGCGGTTGAATCGCGGCGCGGTCAGGCGAGCTCTCCTGATTATCGGGGGCGGAGTGGCGCTGCACCTGATCGCCATGGTGGGTCTACTGTGGTCGATGGGTGAGGTGATGACGCAGTTTGACGGCGGGACTCCGGCTTCGTCACTTGTAAACCTCGTTGAGCTACTGATCCAGATCGTGTGGTTTCCCACGCTCAAGATGACTTGGGCCCCGGAGGGCATATGGGGTCACGCGGTTCTATTGCTGAACACTACCGCGTGGGCTGCTCTGGGTTACTGGGCTGTTCAGGTTCTCAAACGAAGGACTAATCGCGCCACAGGTCTCTTGAGCTAGACGGGCCGCCGGCAGATAACAAACTGTTGGCGCCTCCGCGGCCTGCGGCCGCTCCGGAGAACCCCGCCGAAAGCGTTGCGCATCCTGAAGACCGGGTGAGGATTCGAAGGTGGCAGCGCCCGGGAAAGTGATTGAGGGCGGGGTCGCCAACCTGGAGACGTTATATGACATGGTCTTCGGGACGGTCCCTGAGTTCGGCTGAGAGGATGTAGGAGATCGACCGTTGAGTCTCTGGTCCCTACCGCCCGCCGAAGACAACGCGACCCCTCCCGTCCCCCCTCACCATCGGCGACGGAAATGCGACGCATTGCCACGTCGTCGCTGCCAACCAGAGACGCCGCGGTACTGAAACAGCAGGTCCCAGCATCGCTGGTGCTCCGAAACTCCGCCCCACTCCTCTCCACCCCCTGGGTCGCGGCGTCAATGAGTCACGCAGGTTAGCGTCGATGGCCATCCCCAACCCTTCCCCATCAGCACGATAAAGCGTGCGGCTAGGCAGGCTGAGGGAGACGCCCGAGGCCAAGCCCCAGATGAAGGCGTGCATGGTCGAGCTCCAGGCCAACGACTACCTACCTTCCGCCGGACATACCCCTCAAAAGCGGGAGCCCGCCGAGTCCTTTTGGCCGACGCCTCGGCCTAGCTCGACAAGGTCGTCGATCTCGGCGAGTCCGGACGCGGGCAGGTGAAGGTTGCTCGGGCTCCTTCCCGGAGAAGCGCGATTCCCGACCCGACGAGAGGCACCAGGAGAAGCGTGGCGGTCAGCAGGACGCTCGACCAGTCGAGGCTCCCGCCGGCCCAGGTCGGGAAGAGAACGACGGACACCACCGCGGCCACGCCGAGGAGAAGCAGGCCCGCCATCCGCGGCCGCCGGCCCGCCAACCACGCGAGAACGAAGAACGGGACGACGAGCAGGACGGCCCAGAGTATCGCCAACGCGGTCTGACCCGGAGACACCTCTTCCCACTGCTCGCTGACAAGCATCGCGATGACGAAGACCGCCCAGAAGGATCCGAAGGTGAGAAGGACCCGCTTCGCCGTCATCCGGGCTCCCCAGTACGTCAACAACGTGCTGAACAGCCAGGTGATCCACAGAACCACCAGAATCAGTGTGATCCAGTCCGTCGATATCCCAGTGTCCGGACCGAAGCCCCGCAGCGCCGAAACGACCAGGACCGCCGCGAGGCCGCCGACCAGGTAGGCGTGGTATCCGGCTCGGTGCGCGGCCTGCCGCTGGAACTCGTCCAGGCCCCCGAGCCAGCCCAACTCCCGCAGAACGCCGGGGCCGAACGCGCCGAAGCCCGCCACCACCAGAAGGCCCTCGTGCACGAACATGAAGAGAAGGACGCCCACGGCCACCAGGCCGCTCGCAACGAGCGCGGTCACGGGGGGAAACCGGTATCCCGCGGTCTCTTCAGTCATGATGCTCCTCCTCTGAGAGCTGGAACAGGTTCTCCACCGGGACGCCGAACGTCTGCGCCAGCCGAAGCGCCAGGGCCACCGAGGGGTTGTATCGTCCTCCCTCGATGGAGATGATCGTCTGGCGGGTCACGCCCACCCGGTCAGCGAGGTCTTGCTGGGTCATCCCGTCGACCTGCCCTCGGAAATCCCGAACGCGGTTCGTCACCTTGTTCCGTGAATCCATAAGCAGAAATGTAAAGTTGCCTTAACATTTTGTCAAGAGTCGCGCCGGGGTGACCCGAGACCTCGCGCGTGCCCGCCTGCGGACCTGAGGACCCCTTGTTGACCTGGATGGGTGTACTCGGCGAGTTGGGAGGATAGGGCTAACGGTTCAACGGTTCTTGTCGAACAACGACACACGTCACATAACACAACCGTTGCCGCCTCCGCTCACATTCGTTCGCTGCGGGGCTGCGCCACATGCGCCTACGGCGCACGTCGGCAACGGATTGAACGTCAGAAGACGTACGCAACAACTTCATGTTGCGCCCACTTGATGATGAGGACAAGGTAATGGATCCAAGTGCTGGGGCCGCTTTGCTAGCCGCATTGTTTGGAGCGATAATTGGTGTAATCGGCACGTACATCTTTGACATCCGAAAGGCGCAGGTCGAAAGGCGGGAGCGGCAAGCGGATCAAGAACGGGAGAGAGGGCGGCATCGGCAAACAGTGGCAACAGCTCTTATGCAGGATCTTCGGCAGTTGGAGTTTGCATTGCGGGAAATTCTCCATAGTTCGGAGCCCACCAAACTCGCGGTTGCTCGGCCAGCGCTTCTTTTTGATTCGCTTCGGGCCGAAATCCGGTGGTTTTCGCCTGGGTCTATCGAGCCCTTGGTCGAATTCCACCGACGTTGCGATCACATATATAAAATGTACCAGACATTACGGCTGTATAACAAAGGCGTAATTCAACCAACACCGCAACGGCGGTATGAGTGCCAGGCACATGCGGCTTTCGCGCTCCAGTTTCTGCCGCGTGCGGTGGCAGCCCTAAGAAACGAAGGCGCTGTAGTTCCTGCTCCTGTTGACTGGGCAACAGAAACATTCCCTGACCTGCCGCCCGTTCCTCCACCTGTCTTCGATGACGCTATTGCTCGATTTGAACAACGGGCGTTGGATGCGCGGTAAGATCGCGAAGAAGGAATGCGCGGATTCAGGCAGATGTGTCCGTTCGCGCTGTTGGGAACATCGGATAACTGGCAATTCCTGCTGCGCCGCTTCGCGGCTTTTCCTTCGGGACGCTGAAACTCCCGACGATCGGTGCAAATGATGACCAAGCGGAACGATGGTGTCGCATAGCGACGAAGAGCTAATTCAGCTGTGGCGAACTGGGCTCACGATGACTGATATTGGTGAGCGTGTAGGACTAGCGCGGGAACGCGTGCGCCAGCGGTTGAAGAAGCACGGGATCACCGGTCACAACCCTAATCGAGTGCCCTCGCCTGAGAAAATTCGGGAGGCAATCACCAAAGAGTTCTCAATTCAGCATGCCGCACGATTGCTTGGTGTATCCGTACAGCTGCTAATCCGCGGAATAGAACACGCAGACATGTACGAAGAGGTTGAAGCTGCGTTTGTGACCAGGCGCGATTACTGGCGAAATATTGGTCTGCAAAGGACTCAAGCGCGCCTCATCGTCGTGTAAGTTTGTTTCTGTAGAATTGATCTGAAGGGGGCGTCCACCGCAGGAGGTTGCGGGAACGGGCCCCGGCCCCTTGGTTGAGTGAACTCGCAAAAACTCACTTGACCGTGGAGGAACCGTGACCCGTCAGGACCAATCTCACGACACGACGGCGTGGATGCAAGCCGTGCTGGCCAGCGACCAGGACTTGCTGGCCCAGATTCTTCGGGCCGGCGTGCAGGCGCTGATGGAGGCTGAGCGGGACGAGTACGTGGGCGCGGGTCCCTTCCAGCGGACGGCCAAGCGGCAGACGCAGCGCAACGGCTACAAGCCTCGTCAGCTGCGTACCCGTATCGGCACGCTGGAGCTGCGCGTGCCGCAGACCCGTGATGGCGGCTTCTTCCCGACCGCGCTGGAGCGCTACCAGCGGAGCGAGGGCGCCTTGATCTCGGCGCTTGCCGAGTGCTACGTCCAGGGCGTGAGCACACGGAAGGTGTCGGCGATCTGCGAGGAGCTGTTCGGCGAGACGCTGAGCCATGATACGGTGAGCCGCTACGCGCAGGAGCTGGACGCGGAGCTCGCGCCGTGGCGGGAGCGGCCGCTGGAGGAGGAGTTCCCCTACGTGCTGGTGGATGCGCGCTACGAGAAGGCGCGCGTGGATCACCGGATCGTGGATGTGGCGGTGCAGGTGGCCATTGGCGTGAGCGAGCAGGGGCATCGTCACGTGCTCGGAGTCGCGGTAGCGATGGGTGAGACGCGCACCACGTGGTCGGAATTCCTGGGCTCGCTCGTGGATCGTGGGCTGCGCGGCGTCCGGCTCCTGGCATCGGATGCACACGCGGGGCTTGGCGAAGCCCGCAAGGAGCAGCTGCCTGGCGTGCCGTGGCAGCGCTGCCAGCGCCATTTCCTGATGAACGCACTGGAGAAGGCGCCGAAGCGGCTGGAGGACAAGCTCCATGAGCGCCTGCGGAAGGTCTGGGATGAGAGCGCGAGCTACGAGGACGCGCGGGCGGCGCTGGTCCGGCTTGCCGGTGACCTGGAGGTGGAGCACCCGGACCTGGCCGAGTGGCTCGAGGTAGCGGGGGAGGAGACGTTGAGCTGCTTCCACTTCCCCGAGGAACACTGGCTCCGGATCCGCACGACCAATGGTAACGAGCGGGTGAATCAGGAACTGAAGCGCAGGAGCCGGGTGGTGCGGATCTTCCCGAACCCCGAGAGCGCGCTCCGGCTGACGACGGCGCTCCTGAAGGAGTGGCACGAGGACTGGGTAACCGGACGGCGATACCTGCAGATGGCGCCGCTCTACGAAGCAGAAGGGAGACGGGATGGCGGTGGCCCCGCCGCCCCACCCCTGGAATCCGCGGCGTAGCGACGCGCGCGGGCGATGCAACCTCCTGGGACAGGACAACGTGGCCTCCCGCGCCTCCGGCGCTCCGGCCTTCGACCTGTCCCGGGAGGATGGAACCGAGCTTCACACGATCGAGGGGATCAGGACACTTTTACAGACAATACTTGACACGACTCGCCTCATCCAACAGATCCGCGCAATCGCGCTAGAAGTAGGGCATACCCCCACGCAGGCCGAGCTGATGGAACGTGACATTTATCACGCTGAACTGGCGCGATACTTCGGCACCGCGGCTGAGGCGATGGGTGCGGCTGGACTGGAGCCGAACGTTCGCGGAAATCCGCCCAGGCCATTGCCCGTAGACTTGAGTCGCCGGGAAGAGGGCACGTAGCGTAGTAGCAGAGGTGCCGCGCAGATGCACGGTGGGCCTCAGTTCGGGCATCCAGGCAGGAAGAGTTGCCACTTGCCGGCGGTACTCTGGGGGTAAGCTCTGGTGGTAAGCGGCCAGACTCTGGAGGCAAGGAACAGAGCTCTGGAGATTGGGCGCGGCTTCGTGCTATTGCCGAGCCCATTCGGAGTACCCAGCGCGTAGATCCCAGAACCCTACACGACGTACTGGTGGCTCTGTGCCACGTGCGACCCCTCGCCTTGCGGGAGTTGGCCCTCTTGGTTGGGCGCAATGACGACTATCTACGCTCACACCTGGCGGAGCTCATGGATGCAAACAGGCTATGTTAGGTTCTCCTAACACGCCTGTAGCAAATGCGCCCGCCGGAAGGTGGCGTAAGTGTGTGAACAGTCTGCACTTGGAGGGGACGCCGCCGCGGCGGAAGGTCTGAGCAAGCTTCGCGAGTCCTGAGGAGG
>Ga0214473_10003756_pt1 | contig 18316 bp, 14 predicted proteins | sample RVTome_7_FD_203509 | JGI IMG/M metagenome (GOLD analysis project Ga0214473, IMG submission 203509) | Soil microbial communities from uranium-contaminated site in the Upper Colorado River Basin, Wyoming, United States - RVT98D197 | ecosystem: Environmental > Terrestrial > Soil > Contaminated >... | reverse complement strand
AATCGTCAAGACCGGGTCGCAAGCCATTCACGCGAATGTCCCTGATGATGTAATGGTCTTCGTGGATGGACAGCGAGCCCGGGTTCAATCAGTCACGGGCGCTTCGGGGGAAGTGGAGTTAGATGCCGCCAACTACCCTATTGTCGAAACTCAGAAGCTAGAGACTCCTGTCTTGCCTGGGTCAAATAGCGTTGTGACTTGCTATTACAGATACAACCGGAGTCTCCTTCGAACGGATCTTGTGCAGCGGGTTTTCTATCGGGTGACCACCGTGGGCATCCCATCTTCGATTGGTTGGAATGCCGCTAGCCAAGAAGACCTTGTAGAGACACCTCTGGAGCGAGCGGCGGCTACGAGCAACTATGAGGTTGAGAAGCTCGATTGGATCTGGCGTGAGGCGGTGAGGCGGAATCGTTGGATTCTTACCCAGGGTGGTGAGAGGGTGAGGCTTTTCATCCGTCGAGCTGTGGGTTTCCCTTGCCCCTGCATTCAGAATCCTCAGTACAAGCAACCGCTCAACGACTGCACCATCTGTTTTGGGGTTGGGTATATCGGGGGCTACGATGGTCCCTACGACGCGCTCATCGCTCCCGATGACGCCGAGAAAAAGGTCACCCAGCAAACTCAGGGTCGATTTGTCGAGCACACCTACGAAGTTTGGACCGGACCCACGCCGCTTTTGAGCCAACGAGACTTCCTGATCAAGATCAACGGGGATCGCTACTCCATTGGGGCTGTTCGCATCCCCAGCAACCGTGGGATGATGCTCCAACAGCATTTCAACATCGGCCACATCGACGAGCAAGACATCCGGTACAAGGTGCCGATCGATAACCCTGACAGATATGCTGCCAACCAACTCGGGAACCTTCTTCCGGATGACCCCGTGATGGGTACTTCTTCACCAGCCGCAGGCATCACGAGCAAGCCGGGTATCCCGGATGAGCGTGAGATTCGGGGACGCACGATAGCTTGGGAGAACATCGTCTACTGATGGTTCCCATCACAATCACCACGGCCAAGCTCAAGCCGCTCTTCCCACAAGGGAGCCTGAAGCTTAACTCGGAGAAAGTCTTGCGATCCCTTCAACGGGAAATCCTCAAGCGTCTCCGGGGAAAAATCCTCCAGGAGACTTTCTCGGATCGAGCAAAGAGAGCATTGTCTCGTGGTGTGAAGGTCCAGGTCGGAAAGAACAGCATCAAGGTCATTGCGACCCATCCGGCGTTCATCCCCTTGCTTCAAGGCCAGCGGAAAGGCCAGATGACCTGGCTGACCAAGGCCCGAGCCCCGATTCCGATCGTGACGGACTCCGGCAAGCTCATTTTCCGATCAGCTACGGCCAAGTCCATGAAAGATGGCAAGTGGCTGCATCCGGGTAGGGACCCCACGACGGTCATTGAAAAGGCCAAGAAGGAAGCTCGCGAGGTGATCAAGCAGCGCATCGCCGACGAGTTGAGGAAGCAATTGCGTAGGACTCTGCGTGAGGCTAGTCGATGATAGACAAGGTTTACAGCTATGTGGTCATTGGGATGATCACTGGAGATCACTTCATCGAAGACCTCAGGCTTCGGGTGCCTTACCGGACTCCCGTTCCCATCACTGATAACGACTTCCTGAGTTCCAAGGATCTGAACCGGGCAATCCAGCAGAAGTATGTCAAGGTCGTGGCTCAAGCCAGCATCCCGAGTCCTGCCCCAACCGGGAACAATCCTATCTTGGAGCGTCGGATCGGGGAACTTCAGAATGCTCTGAAGGAATCAGAAAAAGCCCGAGAGGTTCTAGAGCAGAAGATCGACAACCAGGGTGGCCAGCTTGCGGCTATCCTGGCTGCCATCGAGAAGATCCCCGAGCGTACCGTGGTAGTGGCTGGCAAAGGTAATGGGGCTTTCAAATCGGAGGTCGTTGGAGGGGATGCTCCCATGTTCATCCCGGAGAATATCCCCTTGGGGGATCGGGCCAGGATCAACATGCACGAGAGCGAGGGGGAAGCCGACCTCGAAGAAGCAGCTAGAAAGTTGCGGGAACTGAGAAAGCGACAGGGTGGGGGATGATTTTTTGATTCGTTTCCTTGCACGGAGGTCTCTATGCACCCGACTCAGCAGACACTACTTTCCCAGGCGATAGCTCTGAACGACAAGTTGGCGGCCTCGACGACCCTTTGGAAGTACGTTTGCCCGGATACGGGCAAGGTCTTCTATCTCACTGAGAAGGTCATGACGATCCGGTCTCCCTGGACTGGCAAGACCTACACTACCAAGCCCGAAAGAGAGACACTTGGTGACGTAGGCAAAGCTCTACGTGAGGAAGCCAAGACGGGGTCTCGTGATCCAGATAACGCTTGCCCAAGCCGAGATGCAGAGCCCGGGGCTCCTCATATCTATCGGCAAGGGAAATGCGTGTTCTGCGGTCAAACCCGGTGACTGATCATGCACGACCTCACTGACCAGATCCATGCCATTTGGGTAGACTCTACCCAGTTTGACCCTCTCCGTCATACGCCTCCGTTTCTACCGGCAGGGAGTTTTCCCGTGAAACTCGCAGCCCAGCAGAAGGCCCAGGTTCAGGGTTGGGTCAAACAAGCTCAGATGGAGTCGGCGGTCGAGCCCTACCTCCGGTCGATGGCAAAGAGTTACAATGATCCCTTGGGGTGGATGTCGGCTCTTCTGACTTGCCTCCGGTCAGCGGCCCTGATCCATCAAACTCACCACTGGCAGACTCGGGGGTTAGCCTTCTATGGCGACCACCAGCTTTTCATGAGGCTCTACGAGGACTCGCAAGCCTTCATCGATTCCGTGGCAGAGAAAACTGTCGGACTAGGCAACCCTTCTCTGGTGGACCCAGTGATCCAGGCCAAACATCTGGCTTACTGTGTGAGCAAGTGCTACGAGGGTGCTAAGGCCGAAGAGGGTCCAAACGGGATGGTTCAGATCAGTCTTCGGAAGGAATACTACGTCCTGGAAGCCGTGAAGGTTGTCCTCCACGAACTTGGTGAAGCTGGTATCCTATCGGACGGCACAGAGAATCTTCTCCAAGGTATCGCGGACAAGCATGAGGAGTTTGTCTACCTTCTGAAGCAGAGGGCAGACGCGACTTCATACAGCTATGCCCGTTGACCTGGCATGGGCAACCCTTTGGTGTATGACATAAGAATGACCCAGAAGGTACCGAGGGTCATCTAGAAAAGATCAGATCCAAATGAAAAACTCCAAAATTAAGCTTGGCGTAGGTCTTGATATCGGCACCATGAATTTGGTGTCCGCTCGTCATAGTGAGGGAGGTAAGGTTTCCACTCGTCGTGTGCGTGACGCTTTTTTGGATGTAGAACGGGACGATGAAAGGCATTTGAAGCTCTCCAAAGCTGACTACATCGAATTTGGGGAGAACTTCCTGATCGTGGGTGACTCTGCCCTCACGATGGCGAACCTGTTCAAGCGGGAAGCCCGTCGTCCTCTGAGTCGAGGTGTTATTGCAGCGGGCGAGTTAGACGCTCAGGCTGTTTTGAAGACACTCCTCTTCAAAGTCCTTTCCAATGGTGGGGACATCTCTGAAGGCGACGGGGAGCACTGCTACTACTCTGTTCCGGCTGCTCCGATCGATGACCCTGACCAGGACGTGGTCTATCACACGGAAATTTTCCGGAAGATTCTCTCCGAGCTGGGGTACACGCCGCACCCGATGAATGAGTCGATGGCGATCATCTACTCCCAGTGCGTTCAGGAAAACTTTTCGGGTTTGGCTGTGAGCTTCGGGGCAGGGATGTGCAACATTGCCTTAGCCATCCAAGGCATTAAGGGCCTGGAGTTCTCTCTGGCTCGTTGCTTGTCGGAGGATTTTCCTGTTATCACAGATCGAGGGGTGAAGCCCATCAAGCAAGTTGTTCCTGGTGAAGACAAGGTGCTTGATGGTTCAGGTCAGTGGGCATCTGTTCTGGAAGTCTTGGACAACGGTCCACGTGACTCGCTGATTGAGGTATCCCTACGAGGGATGTCCGCTTTTCCTTTGCGGATGACAGCCGACCATAAGGTTTTCGTTAAGACTCGGTATGGTTGGGAGTGGGCGGAAGCCTGTACTTTGACAAAAGGTGCTGTGGTGGGGATTCCTACTATTCGAGGGGAGCAGACATCCGGAGGAAGCTACTACTTCGGGCGGAAAGACGGACAGAACATTACGGTGGCTACAGCTCGAAACCTCGGGAGGTTTCTGGGCATGTTCCTCGGAGACGGCTCCTGTGGTGGAGACAGTGGAGGTGACCCTGCGTATGTGCAACTTGCCATCAACTCCGAGCATCTTGGTACGATTGAGAAGTACATTGACGTTCTGAACACCCTATTTGGTACCTTTGCAGACAAAGTGGGTGGCTTCGGAGTCCAGGTAGAACCCCCTTCCGAAGGGCTCGTGAGAATTAAGCTCCACTCTACTTACGTGGCGTACCACCTGAAGGATAAATTCTACACGGGCGGACAGAAAACCCTGCCTCTGCCTGTACACAAGATTTCCAACCAGATGGCTCTGGGCATTTTGGAAGGACTTTTTGATAGCGATGGTTGGTCTGAGCCCAAGAGGAGGACTTTCGGGAATACCTCTTTGGATCTGATTCTCCTGGCCCATCATCTTCTGAATCGCTTCGGTATCAAGCATAGCATCCAGAAGAGGCCACCTCGTAAAGGGGGTACCAATCCTCGGGGTGTGCAGATAGAAGGCCGAAAGGATGAGTATACTGTCAAAGTGTGTGGGTGGGTATCCTCCACACTTCTTGAAGAACTTCTGCGAGTAGAAGGTCATGAAGTCTGGGATCACTTCCCAGACTTCATGGAGTACCAAGTTAGCAGCATCTCAGAGGTGTCTTATCAAGGCAGAGTGTATGACCTCAAAATAGATTCTGATCACCACTCATTCTCCAGCTTTGGTATGTTGGTTCACAACTGCGGCGATTGGGTCGATACCCACGCTGCCAAAGCCACAGGCAAGACAGCTTCTCAGATGTGTACCATCAAGGAGAAGGGGGTGGACTTGACGAGCCCAAAGAACCGGGAGCAGGAAGCCATTGTCTTGTACATCCGGGCCCTCATCCGATACTGCCTGGACAACATCGCTGCCCAGTTCAGGAAGGTACAAAATTCGGTCATGCTCCCAGGACCCATTCCCTTCATCGTTTCGGGTGGGACTTCTTTGGCGAATGGCTTCCTGGAAGTCTTCATGGACGAGTTTGACACGGTCAAGAAGCGTGGATTCCCAATCGAGATCAGCGAAGTCCGTGCGGCTCGTGATCCGATGACAGCAGTTGCCGAAGGCATGCTCGTCCTAGCTGAGCAGGAATACTGAGTTGGATGGATCCACTTGCCCATTGTGTCAGTAGTCGGTACCGGGTAGCGACCCGGCCGATCCCTATTGATAAGTGGGAAGTGGCAAAGTTCGTAGCCAAAGAACTCGTCCCAGACATCTTACGATGGCTCCAGCGACAATCCGAAGATGACCCGATTGGGGCAGTCCAGGGTATCGCTTCGGGTGTCATTGAGATTGAATCCTCCGACGGCAAGGAGACTCTGCGGGCGTATGTGTACGTGGAGTCCAAGGCGGCCCGTGGAAAGTGGGCGGCTGTACTTGGAGGATCCGCTGGCAAGCGCAAGTGGGAGGGTGGTGAGGCTCGGGTCCAGGTAATTCTCTGGCTGAATGGTGCGCTTTCTCCGAAGGAGTGGTTCGACGAGAATCCCGTAACCGGAGGGCGGTTGCAACCCTATCCTGGTTGCTCCTCGGAAAGATGTCTCGCTTATGGACTGTATTCGATTCTCACTCATGAGCTGACTCATGCAGCAGAGTCCATGTTCGAGGGACGAGAGCCCACCTACTACCAGCGTGGACCTGGTGGTGAGCAGGCGGTCACGGACGAAACAGCCTACATCAACGATCCTAAAGAGATCCGGGCCTTCATGCAACAGATCGTGGACGAGGCTCTTCGGTACGCCACGACTCCCATGATCCGAGACAACGCTAAGGATGCAAAGCATCTCATCGACCTGGCGTTGAAGCTATCAACCACGTGGAAGGCGATTGATCCTCATCTGACCAGAGCCAACCGAGCCAGGATTCTCAAGGCTGTCTATGAAGCCTTGAACCGGGAAGGGCTGGTCTGATGTACTACTATCTGATCGGAGCCTTGAAACGTCGGTTGATCCTGGAGCTACAAGACAGCTTCAGTCGGCATCCCGTCTACAAGAAAATCATCCATCAGATTCAGAACAAGTTTGCTTTCGACGAGCGTCCTCAGTTCGGGATCGTAGTCAAGGGTTCGAGTGCTAACAAGGTCCAGCTCTCTGCCGACAACTTTATTGGCACGGTGCAAAGCCACGTGATGCTGGCCCATGTCGGTCAGCCACAGTATCCTCTGGAGTGGGTTCGGGAAGACCTCTCGGCGGTGCGGGCGAACAACGACACCTTTCCGACTTTACCTGGAATTTACTACATCGAGATCCTGAAGGCTCCCGAGTATCCGGACGATCAAGGTGTGTTTGTCATCGATCCCCTCCTAACTCAGATCGATGAACCACTTTTACAGGTGCAAACGGGCTTGGAAACAACGGCCCAGCTTCAGCAAATTCCTACCTTGGGAACGGTGCGTCTCTGGGAGAACCGGAGCTTCCTCCTGACAGAGAACCGTGATTTCACGGTGGATTATCAAACAGGAGAGATCAACTTCGCTACCAGGTTCCCATCAGGAACCAAGCTCACGGCGGACTACCGGTATGCCGTGCCATCCGTAGGCCCTCTCTACTTCCGGTGGAACGAGGCTGATTTCAGGGCGCTTCCGGGGGTGGTCTTAGCATTCGGTAAACGAGCCAAGACCGGGGACAAGGTAGCCGTCGTCATCTACCAAGACCGGGTGGATGCCGCTAATGCTTATGGTGGCAAGTTCGAGGCTTCATTCGACTTCGATGTGATTGCCCGAGATCCCATCCAGATGGAGGAGATTGCGGATCTCTGCATCATGTACCTTTGGGGTGAGAAGAAGCCATTGTTGGAATACGAAGGGATCGAGATTGTGGATGTCTCGATGGGTGGCGAATCCGAGGAGCCTGCCGACGAGACGGGGGACTTGTACTTCTACACGGCCTCGATGGCGATTCAACTCCGAGCGGACTGGGAGATGCACGTTCCGTTGCCACTTGTCTTGAGCAAGGTCACGCCGACGACCAAGGAAGGCGAAGAAGCGACGGATCCTTCCAAGCGAACGGCTCCTCCTTCTACGATCAGTGCGACATATAGCAGTTTGTTCTTCTCCACGAGACCGGCCATTGTGGGTCGCAACAATCTCTTTGAACGGATAGGTTGAAGTGCCCAGGTACACTTTCGAGTGCCAGAATTGCAGCGTCCGGTTCGATCGTAACCTCAAGATGGGGGAGCATGCCACGTATACCTGCCCTTCGTGCAAAGAAGCGGCTCCACGACTTTGGGATGGGCAAGGGTTTGGTTTCGATTTTGCCGTGACGGAAGGGACACAGAAAGCCAACTCTGGGGTGACCAAGCACGATTACCCGACGGCCGACATCGCTGTGGGGATGAGTGCCGATACACGCTGGCAGGAGATCCAGGCCCGGGAGGAAGTCAAACGCGAGGTTCGTCAGGGTGGGCAGACTGCTGGTCTGGTTCGCAAGCATGGACCATCCAACACGTATATTGAGTACGAGGCAGTGACGTCAGAGCGAAATGAGGCCAGAAAACGCCTGATCGAGGATGTGAAACGGGTTCGGAAGGCTGTCGGCGAAGAAGAGTAATAATCCGTTTGGTTTCGGACTCCTTTGTGAGCGAGATTCTCGTCTACAGCGTCCGTTGCTCCACCAATCACCATCCGGCGCTGGTCCTACGAGCCTGAGAAAAAGGCTGAGGAGAAGCGCAAGATGCGAGAGCGACGGTACGCACGACAGTACGGGTACGCTTTCCCTGGCGTTTCCACTTGTAGCCCTGTTTAGGCAGAACCAGATCCAGATGTAGATGAACGCCCCTAAATGAAAATGAACATCCACACCTAGAAAAAGCGAGCAATATCATGGCGTTGGGGCCTTTCGTCACCTATGTTCCCCCGGGAATTTACACTCGCACCCTGACTCAGGCGAACGCGGCCAACTTGGTCGCTGGTCTTCGGATCCCGTTCGTCATTGGTGTCGGCCAGGAAGAACTCGCGCAGTTCGACTTGGAAATGGTCCGTGGTTCAAGCTCGAATCTGGATCAGCAGATCGTTCGGGAAGATGACAGCCAGAGGTTCGTCGTTGATGACACGAACCCGGCGAACCCCATCTTAGGAGCAGCAAACGGCCTTCTGACGAAGTTCCGGGTCCGCAATTACCCGATTGTGGATGGCCAGGGCTTTGGCCGTGTCACCAATGATGCCCGTTCGGTTTCGGTTACGATCAACGGTTCTCCGGTAGCCGTGGGCGGTGTTCAAGGTGCTAACGGTTACATCATCCTCCAGGTGCCAGCACAGCCCGACGATGACGTTCGCTGCACGTATTATTTCCACCGTTCGGACACAGTCATCACGGATGATGTTTCCGAGCAGGTAACTGGAACCCAAGCCGTTCTGACTACTCCGGCCTATGGTCCTTTCACGATCACGACCGGGACGACCGACACCTTCACCATCACGGTGGACGGTGCCGAGACTACCATCGTGTTCGCTGCTAGCCCGACAGGCGGCTACACGGCCACAGCCATGAAGGCCCTCATCGATGCGGCCTTGATTTCGGGTCTTTCAACGCTGGTCTTCACGGACAATCAGGGTCGTGAGCATGTCCGGTTCTTTTCGGCCAGCTCGCTCGTGATCGGTTTGGGCAACGCCAATGGTGCCCTCGGGTTTGCTCCTAACACCTCGACGGCGCGGAACGTGGATTTCCGGGTTTTTCAGCGTCCTGTTGTGGATGGGACCGACGGTGGGATCACCACGACCGACCCCAGCAAGGTGGTAGCCAAGGTCAACGGGGTCCAGGTCATCCCGACAGCCGTGGATGGGACGAATGGTGTCGTGACGCTTCCCTCGGCTCCGGCCCCCGGTAGCACGGTCACGATTCAATACTACTTCAACACCTGGCAGGACACGTTCGACTATCTGCCAAACACCCAGGTCACGTCGGTTCTTCGGTGTGGTTTTGCTGCGGGTCGGTCGGACTTCATCCAGGACCAGGATTTCGTCATCTCGAACCCCAGTCCGGATGTATCCATTGTTCACTGGGGAACCAGTGTCTCGGTGGCTTCGACTCTGCGGTCCCCTGGGGCCGAGGTGTTAGATGACACCCAGATCCTCCCGACCTTGGTGGACGACAAGCTGTACCTCTCTGAGGCAGCCCGGTACGTGGACACGACGGTTGTTCCGGCCATCGTCTCGACGACTAAGTTCATCCTCCCGGCCGTACCCACGACGGGCAACGGTCGAGATACGCCTCTCGGGCAGTCCACCTACTTGGCCATTACCAACCAGCGTATCGGTCTCAGCACTGATCGCCCGGACCTGGTGGTTGTCTACACAGGACGTGATCTTCGGGATGCTCTTGGTCGTTCTGCGGTCGAGGTCGTGGCGGTGGATTCCTCGACGAGAATCCTCACGCTCAAAACTCCTGTTCCGCCGGATCACAAGGCGTTCTGCACTTTCTGGTACAATCGGATCGTCGATGACACCTACATCTTGACCAACAAGGTGGCGGGTGCAGTGGGCTTCGGCCAGTTTGAGGTTCTTTCGACGGCCACCCAGTCGAACCTTCGGCAGGTTCGCTTCGGTGTGAAGACAGGTCTTCCGGAGATCATCCAGTGGCCTCGTGGTGTTGAGCAAGTGCCCGATGCCTTCCATACGGGAGCTGGTACCCCGGTGGATGAGGCCGTCACGGTCACGTTCGCTACGGATGCTGCTCTGAATGCGGCTTACACGATCGAAGGCGCCGAGCCGTACTCGTTCTTCACCACGTTCTCCGATCAGTGGAGAACAGTGCTGGACGGTACGACGATCACGACGAACCTCAACACGGCTCGTCGGGGTTATCTTGTGAGCGATCACGTGGCTGTCAGTGGTGCCACCCAGATCACAATTCCGGCATCCCCGAACAACGTTCTGGAGTTGACCATCGATGGAACCGATGTGACGGTGGCTGTCACGGTTGGCCTTCGTACGCCAACCCAGATCGTGGCGGATATCAATACTGCCATCGACGCTGCGGCTCCGTTTCTCGGTACGGCCCCGAACAACCTGGCGAGCTTCGTTCAGATCGGTGCTGCCCCAACGGATGTTCTCTTCCTCATCCGGAGCTACTCTACTCCGGCTGCTCTCCCAGGTGGTTTCGACCACGTCTCGGCCGTTAGCGTCCGTCAGGGCACGGTGGAGACAACCCTTGGTTACGCCACGTTCCAGGCTGCATCGGGCAGCCCAAATGCCCTCAATAAGCCGGCAACCATCCTAGGTTCGCTTGCAGGTCCATTCGTGATCGATGCTGGTGTCACGGACGAGCTGAACATTCGGGTGGACGGGATCGACTACTTGATCTCGCTTCCCACGGGTGTGGCAGTGACCACGGCTGCGGTGGCGGCAGCAATCAACCTCGTTCCTGGTCTTGCGGGCGTGGCTTCTGCGGGTACGCTAGCAAACCTCAACAAGTTGAGGCTCACCAGCCCGACGACGGATGCGGCCTCAGGGATCAGCATCCTGACCTCCAATTCCTTGGTCATTCTTGGTCTCACCGAGGGAGACTCGGCTGGGTCCACGAATGTTTCGGCCCAAGAGGTGGTCAACGCTCTGGATGACACGGCGTTGTTCATCGCGGATGGTGTGGCCTACATGAGTGAACTCGACGGTTCGACTTACGTCACCATCGAGTCTCTTACGACGGGTGCTGCGACGTCCTCTGTGGCCTTTGCTACAGGTACGGCCAGTGCTTTCAACGAGACGGCTGGCACTGGAGTCACTGCTGGGACTTCCGGAGACAATGGTGAAGATTCCCGTGACAGCTTCACGGTCACTTCATCTCACCCGTCGGGTTCTGGAGGCACGGGTACTCCGGGCCAGACTTACACGGATGCTACCACGGGTCTTCGGTTCTCCATCCTGCCGGCCTCGACGGGGAGCTACACCCCGGGTGGCTTCTTTACGATGTTCGTGTCCACGACCTGGAACGTGAATCCTGCGGTTCCGTATCTGTCGATCCCAGGTATCGAGACCATCGTGACTGACACGGTGAATGTTGGAGTCAACGATACGGCAACGATCCGGACGTTCAACCCGGGTGGTCTGGAACCGGCAATCGGTGACTTCTACTACATCACCTACTTCTTCCAGAAGCAGGACTTCTCGGCTGGTCTGTACCAGCAGTTTAAGACCATCGAGGCGAATTTTGGCCCTCTCGCTGCCGAGAACCGAGTCAGCTTGGCTGCCTACCTGGCCATCCTCAACGGGGCTGTCCTGGTCGGTATCAAGCAGGTCTTGAAGGTTCCGAACACGAACCAGGCTTCGGATGCCGACTTCATTGCGGCTATCCAGGAGCTTGCGATTCCGCTGCCGGGACAGGTCAAGCCGGACATCATGGTTCCGCTTTCGACGAGCACTCAGGTCTACAACTACCTGCTCCAGCACGTCGAGACACAGAGCAACATCCGGAATCAGTCGGAGCGCCTCGGTTTCATCGGATTTGCTTCTGGTACCAGCCCGACGAACGCACAGACTATCGTCAAGGCTCTGCTCTCGAACCGTATGATCGCTGTCTACCCGGATTCGGCGGTCATCACACTCAACAACGAGTTGGGTGAGAGCTTCGAGCAGCTCGTGGACGGTACTTTCATGGCTGCGGCCTTGGCTGGTGCTGTCGTGAGCCCAGCGGTGGACGTAGCAACTCCGTACACCCGTCGTCGCCTCCAGGGCTTCACCCGGATCCCGAGGATTCTGGACCCGGTGGAGGCCAACCAGACGGCCGTGGCAGGTGTCACGCTCCTGGAAGACCTAGACCCCATCATCCGGGTTCGCCAGGGCCTTACCACGGACATGTCCTCGGTTCTGACCCGTCTCCCGACAGTCACCCAGATCGCGGACTTCGTCCAGCAGCAGAGCCGCATCGTGCTCGATGCGTTCGTCGGAACCAAGTTCTTGGCCTCCCGCACGAACGAAGTCGAAGTCACGATGACCTCGCTGTTCAACCAGCTCGTCCAGGCTGAGATTGTGGCGGCTTACACGGGTATCGTAGCCGAGGTGGATCCGGACGACCCAACCGTCCTTCGGTTCTCGGCCTTCTACCAGCCGATCTTCCCGCTCTTGTACCTCGTCCTCACGTTCAACGTCAGAGCACGAATCTAGCGGGCCAGGCAGTTTTGGTGTAGAGTAGGGACTCTATGCCTCCTCCGCCCACTAGGCCGACGGGTGTAGCCGAAGCCATCGCAATGGTGATGTCGGAAACGCCCTTACGGGATCCGCCTTACGTCTACTACAGCTCAAGAACGGACCAGACGGCACGAGCTGTCAGAGAGATTCAGGAGGACGAAGACCGACGCATCCTGGAATTACTCCAACGTCCACCGGGCCTACTCCCACTGGAGCAACACACCACCTCGGCAGCTTCCTACGTATCTGACTTGGAAGTTTCTCTCCAGAGAATTCGGCTGGATTGGGAGACCTTCCAAGAAGCTTTCAACCAAATCAACCGACAAGCGCTCCGAGCTACCGCTCCGATATTCTCTCGTCGAGAATACGAAGACATTTTAGCCCTGTACGACCAACCTGAACACCGTCGGATTCTCCCGGTCACGGTGCCCAGAGACTTCGTAGAGGATGGGATTTTGCCAGGAGATCAGCTTCAAGTGGATGGGTTGCCTGGAACCTTCACGGTCCAAGAGAGAGTCGGGATGGCCGTGATCAACCCCAGGGGTGTTTCACGAATCCAATTCCCAGAATTTGAGATCCTGTCAAGCCCATCTATTGACATCAGCGAAATTCGGTCCAGACGCTTCAATGTCATTGATCGTGGTGGGTATCTGGAGCCTGCTGTCCAGCGCATCCTGGACGCTGTCATTCGTGCCAAGTCTGCCCCTGAGCCCAAGCCTTTCAGGCAGTCCTCGGGCTCGGCAAGATCGGTGTGGGAAGCTCTTGTGGATCTCGATCTGGTAGATGTCAGTTCTTCCTAAACCTCCTGGGACAGTCATCTATCCTGTTCGGGCCGGGATCCCGATCGTAGGGGATTTCTTGATGCCTGTTGGGACAACAGACATCAAGTTCGTGGCTTCCCTTCAAGGGATCTCCTCGGCGGCCGGCCCCACAGTTTTTGCCCAGGCTGACCGTGATGCTTGCTACGTCCGGGCGGGCTCGACGTTGGGCCGTTTCGGGATGATCCACAACCAATTCTTCCAGTTCATCCGGCTGGCCTTGCAGATGACTGAGGCAGATGCCGCGACATTCCTTGGGGTCACGGTGCCGGACATCCAAGCGTGGGAATCCGGAACGACACTTATCCCGAGAGACATGTGGGTTACGTTGGTGGATGCCATTTGTCGGATGGACGCTCGACCAGGGATGGTAAACCTGGCTCTGATACAGGATCTTCGTCCGAGGTTGATTCGGATTCGGCCGGACATTCCGCAGTCGAGCGATTTTCAGCCGTCCACACCTTCCTGTTGAAATCGGTTGGCTTGATGGGAATGGCCCACCACATTTCCTGGTAGTGCTGGATGTAGATACCGTCTGCGTATGCCAAAACATTGGTGACGACGGACGGTGTTAACTTCTCGGTTTTAGCCCATTCCTTCATTTTGCCATTAGGCCGAGGGCCATTCTTGCGCAACCAGGCTTGAAGGGACTTGGCCCTTTTGACCCAGATGGGGTGGTCGCTGGGGTCGATCATTCCGTGACCCGTAGGATTGCCGCTTCGTAGGCGGTCTTGACCCGGATGAAATCCTCTTGGTTTCCACCCCGATCGGGATGATGTTCAAGAGCCAGCCGTTTCCAGACCATCTTGAGATCCGTCCTCGAACAAGGCCAATTCACTCCGAGAATCTTGGCGAAGGACGGAATCCTGGGCCGGACTCGGCGGCGATTCTGGTACACTTCTCGAAGCTCCTGGTACTCCCGACGGTCCGCAGCACATGGCTTCGGAACGACCAGTTTGAGAAGATCCTCAATGATTGTCCGAGATTCCAGAAGGGCCTCTTCGAGGGCCTTGTCTTCCAAGCCGTCCTGGGTCAAGTCTTTGAACCGTTGGTTCACTTCCCACCACCAGGCAGCCTGGGCGAGACCGTTGTTTAGGCAGCATTTCCGGATTCCTGGACCAATTCGCCAAGCGTACCGATATCGTCGGGTCTCGACGTCATAGAAGTTCATGACTGGCGTGAGGAGCACTGGATGCCGGACCCTGGAATGCGGGCACGTCGGCTCGCCCATTTGCCGGTTGGTGGCGTGGGTCTTCTTTTTCCAGAGAACGTGCATCCAGGAACCAGGATACACCATGATCCCGCCGATTTCGTGAGTTCTCTTATCAGTTCGGTGTAGGGGAAGGTCAACCGTGGAAGAAACCTCTATTCGTCAGGTCGTCCGGCAGGCCATGAATCTCCGGGCTGTCACCGATGAAGATGAAGACATCGGGGATCTCCAGATCGCCGAGTATGTGGTTTTCTTGCTCGCTCTCGACACGTACATGCGCTACGTCGAGGAGGCGACCAACGAGGAGCCAGCCGACGAGGTCACGGCCAAGGGTGTTCGGCTCTTGCGTATCTCGGACGCGATGATTGCCGAGGGGCTTCAGAAGGCTTTGAACGAGACGCTTCCGACCGAGGGTCATAAGAAGCTCTTGGCTCGGGCTATGGCTGTGCGGGCTATCAACCCGACCAATGCTGGTCGGCGGGCTCTCTTGTTGCGGACGGTTCTCTCCCGGGGCGGCCCTGCAACCCAGCGGGTGGTGTTCCAAACGAATCGAGCTTTGAAGGAAATCCGCGAGGCTATCTCGGCTTCGATGATCGATGATGCTGATTCGGCGCTCGATCGTTTCACTGCAATCACGATGCGGAACACCCGCCTCAAGAATTGGATTGCTCTAGCAGCCAAGACTGCGGTTCAGCGGGAGATCCCGAAGAATGCGGTCGATGCTGGGTCCAAGGAAGCGGTTGATCAGGCTACGGTTCTCTTGAACCAGCAGGTTCAATCGGCCGGTTCACAGGGCGCCGAGGACATTGAAATCGCCAAGACCACTCAGTCGGAGGTCTTGCACCAGGTTGAGCAGGAGGCCACCAGTGCGGCCAAGAAGGCTCTGGACACCTCTGGAGAGGCGGATACACCTCCAACTCGATCCGAGACTGTAGGTATCGCTGTGGCGGCTGCTACGGCTGCTTTGGGAGATCCCAGCAAACCTCAAAACGTTCCGGACCCCCTCCGCAAACTCGACGATGAGCAGCGAGCAGCGGCTTTGACGGATGGCCGTGTTCTTGTAGCGGCTGGCGCGGGGGCTGGCAAGAGCACCACGTTGGTCTCTCGGGTGGAGTATCTCGTCAAGGAACGTCGTGTCCTCCCGAGTCGTGTTCTGGTCACTAGCTTCAATACCAAAGCAGCAAACGAGCTGAAACAGAAGATCGGATCAGCAACATCCGGTGAGATTCTCAACCAGATGTCGGTTGGCACGATGCACTCGCTCTTCCGCAAGTTCATCGGCGAGTATGGTACGCCTCAAGAACGCTCGGCCATGGGTCTCGGAAAAGACCGTGGAGGATTCGTTCAGGGAGGTGGTGCGGTTGCTCGGGCTGTGCAGCGGATTTGGTCGGAGTGTTACCCAGCGGATACGCCCCAAGAGCGAAAGGTGCCGAAGCTCAAGACCGTGCTCATGGCCAAGAGCAAGTGGTCTGGGAACAACATCACCCCGGCTGAGGCCAAGGCTTTGGCTCGTACGCAGGAGGAAATCGATTCTGCTGACTGGTACGAAATGTATGAGGGGATGAAGGGATCCATCCCGGGATGGACCCCACCTTGTGGAACCTCGAAGGGCTTCGAGTCGTTTATGGGGAAGTGGCGTCCCAATGATCAGCGTCTCGGTGATTTTGACGACATGCTAATCATCTTCAGGTCCATCCTGAAGCGCGAACCCATGGTCAGGAAAACTCTTCAGGGGATGTTCGATCACATCCTAGTGGATGAGTGTCAAGACTTGAATCAGTGCCAGAACGACATCATTGAGATGCTGTCCGAACACATCAAAGATGCTTCGGAAGGCAAGTCCGTTTGGATGGTTGGGGATGATCGCCAGAGCATTTATACATTCAGAGGTGCTAGGCCGGATATCTTCATTAACCGTGCTCAGAAGGAAGATTGGGTAGTTCGGAAAATTCGTACGAACTATCGGTGTCAGCCCGAGATCGTCGAGTGTGCGAACAAGCTCATCGCCAACAACGAGCGGCAGATTCCAATGGAGGCCGTTCCTTCTCCGGCCAAGATGCGAGGAGTCGGCTCCGTTCGAGTGCAGTCTCCTGGAGATGAAGCTGAAGCTGCCCTGAGTGTTGTCGAGGAAATCAAGTCCAACATTGAAGCTGGTGGAGATGTGGCTGACAATGCCATCCTCACTCGAACGAACAAGGAACAACACGCTTTCGAGACAGCGTGCATCATTCGTGGAGTTCCCTACGCTCGAAAGGGAGCCTCCTCGTTCCTCGGATCACCCGAGACCAAGGCGTTCCTCAGCTACGTCCAGCTTGCGACTGGAGATGACGCCACTAAGATGCAAGCAGCTCTTGGAGAGGTCATCAACAAACCTAATCGCTTCTTCGTTGCTCCAGAGGCCGGAGCAACGGCTGTGAGTGATGCTCTCTCGGCCTACGCCAAGCGGAACGGTCAAGACATCAAGACGGTGAATCCACTGGTCGCCCTGGGAGACCCCTTCTTTCAATCGGTGCTCGCCGAGAAGCTCACAAGAGTTCGCTCTGGATTCAAGTTCCAGAAGGCTATCGAGAAGCTGGAGGACATCCAGCGTGGTTTGGGGGAGATGCAAGCGAATTCGGAGAATCCTGAGTACACAACCAAGGATTTGTTCGACGAGATCCTGGGAATGACGGGCACTGTGGCTGTCATGGACCCTCGTACAGGTCGAGCGCAATTTGTCGAACAGACCTTCCGGGATAGTCTCAAGGCAGACCTCCGGGACAGTGTCTCCGAGGATGATGACACTGAGGACGAGGACGATACCGAGGGACTCGGGAACATCAGTTTCCTCTACGAGTTGGCCAAGAAAGACCCCACGGACCCCGGGGATCTACTTACAGACCCCAACACTCCGATAGGCTTTAAGGCCAAGATGGAGCGGTACGGTCAACGAGCCCGTGAGCTTCGAATCGACATTACGAAATGGGACAAGGAGCAAGCAGCTCTACCGCCTGAGCAGAGGAAAGCTCCTCCAGGGGTTTTTCTTTCGACGGTCCATTCAGTCAAGGGGGCACAATGGAAAAATTGTTACGTTCAAATGCCCAAGGGCAAGTTCCCCTTCCAGCCGCCTGTGAAACCTGGACAACCAGAACTCGATCCCGAAGTCGCTCTTGAGGAGATGGAATCGGAGCGTCGTTTGGGTTATGTGGCTCTCACCCGAGCGGCCATGAATCTCACGGTAATCTGCCCCAAGCAGGTGGGCGGGAAAGCAGCAGGTATCAGCCCGTTCGTAGGCGAGGCTGGATTGAAGCTCGGAGAGAACGTACCGAAACCTGGAGCCACACCAGCGATCGAAGAATCCCCGGGTGAGCTGAGCAAAACGGCTGGATACGAAGGAATGATTCCCGACGAGTGGGAGCACTGATGGCTGCTCAATACACCGAAGTTTCGCTCGAAGACATGGACAAGTTCCTGCGAAGGGCCTTCCGAAGTCTCCGTCCCAAGCAAGGTCAGCAGTACAACGAATACTACTACGACTTGCATCTTGGTCCGTTCGTGGGCATCAGGATTTGGACCTCTGTGCAAGTCCACTCCGGTTCGGGTGCAGGCGTAGGTTCAGACGCGATCCGGATCCAGCTCCTCAGCTTGAAAGACGGTCGCCCATTGGAGAAGGGGAAATCTCCGATCGTCAAGCGAACTCAGGGCTGGAGGAATTCTCTCCAGGATCGTATCGAAGACAACATCGAGAAGTACGAAGGCAACGATGAGTTCTGGGAGAGCTGGGCTGAAACCCGGCGGAAAGAGAAGCCTGCCGAGCAGCCTGTTGAGGAAGCTCCTCCCCCACCTTCTGCACGTCCAACCCCAGCACCCGGTCGAGCACCAGAAGCGACTTTCGCTAAGATGCGCGATGGTTCTTGGGGAGTTCGTGTTCAGGGCACAGTCAAACCTGGCGACACTGTTCTTGTCACT
>Ga0214473_10003755_pt1 | contig 18318 bp, 14 predicted proteins | sample RVTome_7_FD_203509 | JGI IMG/M metagenome (GOLD analysis project Ga0214473, IMG submission 203509) | Soil microbial communities from uranium-contaminated site in the Upper Colorado River Basin, Wyoming, United States - RVT98D197 | ecosystem: Environmental > Terrestrial > Soil > Contaminated >... | reverse complement strand
TGATCAGATTCAAATGCAATTGGTAAGCGGCGACCGTCAGAGAAAGTTCGCGAAACCAGCCGTGCGCCTTCTCGGCGTTGCAGCCTTCGGGGATCAGGCCGAGCCTTGTCCCCACGCGATGCACATGAGTATCCACCGGCATGGTACTGCGCCCCAGAGAAAACATCATCACGCACGACGCCGTCTTAGGTCCTACTCCTTCAAAACCCCTCAAATAGTCCCAGACCTCGTCATCGGCCATATCTTTTAGAAACGCCAGAGAATAATCCGCCGATCTCTGATTGATCTGCTTGAGGATCTTTATGATTCTTTTCGACTTGATATTGGCCAGACCACCGGCCCTGATCGCCCTGGCCACATTGGACGCGCCCGCCGAGACCACGATTTCCCAGGCGGGGTAGCGCTTGCGCAAGGATTCGTAAGCCCGATCACGGTTAATGTCGCTGGTATTCTGAGATAATACCGTCAGGATCAATTCCTCTGTGGGATTCCGCAAGCCCGCTTGTTTCTTGGCTCCGTGCATTTCTGCCAGAATCCTGTCGATCCTCGTCGCTTTTTTCCCGACTGCTTTTCTATTCATCCGAATTTCAGTAAGCTCAACAGCCGATCCGAGGATGAGTCAATATAAAAGGCCGTATCATTGTTATTAAGGAGAATGCTTCCAAGGGCGGACCCGGATTGGAGGAAGCGGCTCCCGAATCAATCATTAATCCTCGGTTTGCATGAGCTTTTTTTCATCGACCATACCGTTTGCGTCAATCATTCCCTCGACCCCTTTCTCGCCCTCGCCGCGAAGCTCTTTCATGGTCAATCCTTCCTTGAACGAAAAAAAGGTCCCGAGGATCACCGGGGGAAGATATACGAAAATATGGAGCAAAAACGAAAAAGCCAGGGCTTCCGGTTTGTTGATTCCGAACGGCTGCATGGTCGCCACGGTGGCGCCCTGGAAAGTCCCGATATTCCAGGGAGCCAGAACAACCGTCATAAGAATGGTTACCACCACCGTGATTATTACCGCCTCCATGACGCCGATCGGGAATCGAAAAGCCTGGATAAGCAGATAAACCATGACCGCCTGCATAAGCCATGATAACATGGAGAGGGCTGAAACCACGAAGAGGTGCCTGGTGCTCCTGAGAAAACCGAGTCCGGACATAAACGAATACCGTATATCGTCGATCTTTTTTTTCGCGGGGGGCGGTAAGTGGGCGGTTAGTTTTTCGATAATCCTGTGACTTAGCCCGTGCGACCGCGAAAGGACGAATAAAGACGCGGTCAGGATTAGAATAGGCGCTCCCAGCGCTATAAAATGCCAGGCCTTGAATTCGTCAGGAATAACCACAAATATCGATATTAGAATTATGGTTCCGATAAGGGCCATGCCATCGAAGAGAACTTCCAGTACCGTCGTGGTAAATACGAACGTTTTTTTGAGTTGGGCTTTCTTGCTGATCAGGTAGAGCCTGGCCACCTGTCCGGTCAGGTAGGGCATCAAGAGATTCGCCATCATACCGACGAAATAAATCGGGTATAAAATGGACAGCTTTATGTTTTTAACCGGGTCGAATATGATTTTCAGGCGGGTGGTTCTGATAAATACGATCGCGCATTCCAGAAATAAAAGCGGTATCAGATAACCGATCTTAATGGCCGAAAGGGCCGCCAGCACACCATGAAAATCAAAATCATAAAAGCAGTAAATCAAGAAACCTACTGCCAGTATCAATCCCCAGAATCGCTTTGTCTTAAGGAGTTTCAAATTTCAAGAACGGTCTCCGCCGCTACCCACCCTCTCAAGCCGTTTTTAAGCTCTATAAGATAGTTTTTTTCGCGCTCGCTCAGTATCTTGAATTCCAGCCCTTCGTGTCCGATCTCGATCTTCTCGAATTCATCTCCCGGCCCCTCGCGGATATCCGCCGAGGGAGTAACCAAAACGCCCCATCGGGCCAGCCGGTCCTGCCTGACTCGCGTGACCGCGGCGGCCCCGGTAAAGATAGCGACTACCAGGCTGAGTATCAACAGGTAATGTGGCCACAGGGCGGCAATGGGTTTCAATATCATACGAACCAGAATGATGGCCAGACACCACCAGCCCACCGAAAAAATCAGAATAAAGCCGTCGACGGTAGTTAAACCCGTAAAGAAATTCCAGATATCAAGAATAAATCCGCCCCGCTGTACCTCGATTTTGTCGAGATTGAATTCTCTGACATATTCCAGGTTAGTCCGGGCCTGCTCCATTCCGGGGTCGAGCTTCAGAGCCCGCCGATAGGCCCAGATCGCGGGCCCCAGTCCGCCTGATTTATAATAAGAGTTACCGAGGTTGTAATACAGCTCCGGACTGACAAACCCCTTTTCGATAAGTTTGGAATATTGCTCCACGGCTCCGGGGTATTCTCCGGCATCGTAACTGGCCGCCGCGGAATCCCATAGCTCTTTATTATCAGCCGCCTCCGAGTGAACCAAAAGCAGGAAAACAAAGGCGAGAGCCGGCGGCAGGCGCCTCATAACTCTTTCTCCAAAAGCGAAATCAGTCTCGAGGCCCTCTCCAGCAGGCTGTCGGCGCCCGGTTTATCAATCAGGCCCGGCGCAAAACGCGCTCGCTGGCATCCCTCCAGGAATCCTATCAATTCCTCTTTGATATCCGCGCCGATTATTTCAATGCCTCGCAAATCGTCGAGCGTCAAGGCCGACTTCGGCAAATCGAGTCGATCGGCGACATACCCCACGACCGCGTCATTGAGGTCTCCGCAGAACCCGCCGATATCGCCGCCTCCCTTTTTCGCCAGGGCCGATTTGAATATCGCCCTCGATCTCTTCGACGCCGTTACCCGGCGGGCGTAACTTCTGTCTCCCAGAAGCTTCCTGTAATGAGATCGAAAAACCACCGCCCCCAGGACGCCGATTACCGGAACACCCTGCAGCAGCCAGAACCAGGCGCTGCCGAAAAGATCGATAGACGATCTAGGCGCGGGAAAATCGGTGATAATGTAGCCGAACGAATGACGCGAGGTTTCGATGATATTCTTCGGGGCGCCGCCGACATCCGTCAGCCCCTCGCCGGTAGCCAGAATCTCGATCGGCCTGGTCCGCACCGTCTCGTATCTGCCCCGATCAGCGTTGAAAAAGCTGTATTCCAGAGCGGGAATGGCAAACGCGCCTGACGTTTTGGGGATCAAGGCCAATTCGAAAGTTCTTGAACCGGCGATCTTGCCCCCCTGTTGACTGATCGATTCGTTCTTGCCGGACTCGTATACGCGAAAATCGGAAAACTCAGGCATCTTGATCTGGGGCAGGGATTTCAAATCGCCTGTTCCCGATAGAACCACTTTCAACGTGATCGGCTCATCGACACCGACAGAATCTTTATCGACAATAGCGATGACATTATATTTGCCCACGCCGCCGGCGAAACTCTCCGGTATTCCCCGGTCGGGCAACGGCCGCACCTGCAATTTAATAGGATCGGTTGTCAATACAATCGGTTTCCCGCGCCTGGCAGAATTCCTGTCGAATAGACTGAACGGATCCATCAAACCGCCCGGATCGTCGGCACTGATGGTCAGCTTCGGCGACTCGATAAAAACGTCGCCGGAACTGAGCGGAAATAGCGCTCTTTTTATCTCCGTAACCTGGTATAATTTGCCATCTACATGTTTTCTGGAACGGGAATTAGGCGGAAGATCCTCAATTGTCACGCCGGAGTATTTCGGCCATTCAAGTGTCGGCTGACCCCAGAGATTGACAGCCTGATAAAATTTGAACGAAAGGGTCACTTGTTCGCCGACATAGGGATTCCTCTTGTCCACCGCCTGCTCTATGAAAAAATCATTCTGTTGTTTCTGCGACGTCCCCGCGGCTCGTCTCTGCCCCGATGGAGGAGATTTGTCGATGGCGCCCGGCTGTTTCACGGTTATTTCGATGGGATTTGAGGATACAGCGGCCCCTTTTACCTTGATAGTGAGAGGGCCTATGACAAGCTTGCCGGCCTTTTTGGGAATCAGGGTATAGTTTAATTCCAGGGATGATAAGAACGCGCCGTTAATCATGGAAAAACTCGAGTTCCGTCCCGACGAATAAACTTCGAAATCGGAAAGATCGGGAAGAGCGGGATCGGGCAAAGACGCCCCTTTGCCTGTGATTGTCACGTTCAGGTTAACCGGATCGCCCAACTCCACCTGGTCGGTATCTACGGACGTGGTGATAGTCTGCGCGAAGACTCTCGCGAAATTCAAAAACGTAAATAGAAAGCAATAATAGAAAAGCCGTCTACCAGTCACGACCCGAGCCCCCTCTGATATTGACCTGCTTGAGCTGTTTCTGGATTTCCTTTTCGTCCTGCTCGAATCTGGCCAGTATGTTTTCGGCCTCCTCTTTGCTCATTTGCTGGTCCCCTGCCACCTCCTGTTTTTCCTGCTTTTCATTCGGGCTTTTATCCTGCCGCTCAGTGCTTTGCTGATCATTCTTCTCTTTTTGATCCTGCTCTTGCTTATCCGATTGCTGTTTTTCCTGGTCCTGATCGCCTTTCTTCTGTTGATCTTGATCTTTTCGATCTTTTTGTTCCTTATTCTGTTTTTGATCCTGATTCTGCTGTTGCTGCTGCTGTTGTCTGTAGAGCGCCATTTCCAGGTTGTGCTTATAATCCTTATCATCGGGATTGATTTTCAAAGCCTCGATATAAGATCTGGCGGCGCCCGCGTAATCCTGGGCTTTATAGAGAGCGTTGCCGACGTTATAGCGCATATCGGCGGCTGTTTTTCTATCGCCTTTTTCAATGGCCGAAGAGAACTCTTTGCCGGCGCCTTCGAAATCGTTGGATTTGTATAACGAGGAGCCTTTTCCGATCTTGGGCATCGCCTTGTCCGGTTTCAATACTCCCGCCTGCCTGTAATATTCGGCCGCTTTATCGTACTGCCCGTTCTTATAGTAATCGTATCCCTCGTTGACCTTATCGCGATACTCATCCGCGCCCGCGATCGACCAGATCAGCAAAAGAAGCCAGAATATCGGAAATTTACAGTTCATTTCGCCTCCCGGCGGGAATGAAATAAGAGATGGAGAAAAAGATGATTCCCGGCAAAAGGAACCATGTGTACTTCTCATCATAAAGCGTGCGGTATTTTTTCTCTTTTTCCTCGCCCTCGAGGCCTTTGATATCCGCGTATATTTCATCGATTTCCTCTTCGCCGGGGGTAGCCCTGTAAAATTTCCCGCCGCCCTTCTCGGCAATTTCAGTCAACTCATCGATATCCAACCGCGATATCACTATCTCGCCTTCGGAATCCTTCTTCAAATTGCCGCTGCCGTCGGTCGCGGGAATGGGTCTTCCTGCGGACGATCCCACGCCGACCGCGTAAACCCTGATACCCAGCCCGGCGGCTTCCGACGCTTCTTTCGCGGCGTCGCCCTCGAAAGTCTCGCCATCGGTAAATATCACTATCGCCTTATCCGCCGCAGAACCGTCATCCAGAAGTCGAACGGCGACATTTATGGCGTCGGCCAGATCAGTGCCGGTATCGGAAATAATCCCCACGTCGGCCACGTCGAGAAACATCCTGAAAGCGGAATAATCTACGGTGGGAGGACATTGGACAAAAGCTTCTCCGGCGAAGACAACCAACCCCGCCGACTGAGCCTTGAGTTTATCCAGCAGATCGATTATTTGACGTTTGGCCTTTTCCAGCCGGTTGGGTTGAAAATCCTCGGCTAACATGGAAAGAGAAACATCCAGGGCAATGACGATCTTGCCGCCGGTTGTCTCCACCTTCTCGACTCCGCCGGGGTACTGCGGCCGGGAAAGTGCACCCACCGTGAACATCAACCCAAGAGCCAGAAATAAAAGGGATATGTTGGCGGTCACCCGGTTCATCCTGTTCATCAGCCTGCCGAGCGTATCCGGGTTTCCTATCTTGCGAATATTTCGATTTCTGAATCTCGACATCAAGAGAATCAGCGCCCCCGTCGCGGGTATCGTTAAATAAAACCAGAGATAATCGGGTTCGTAAAATCTCATTCCGGAAGCCCTCCGAGGATGGTTCTGGAAAGAAGATATTCAAACAGCAAAAGACTCAGCCCCGCCAGAAGGAAATCGGTGAAAAGCTCATTATAGCGATAAAACCGGTAATGCTCGATTTTTGTTTTCTCCAGTTTGCTTATCTGGTCGTAAATTTGCTGTAACGCGGTCTCGTCTTTGGCCCGATAAAATCGACCGCCGGTAATAGAAGCTATTTCATTCAGGGTTTCCTCGTCGATCTCCGACGGAACCTGGACATACCGGGTTCCGAATGGCGTCGTTTGCGGCACGTCCACCAGCCCCGGTTTGCCGGCCCCTATGGTATAGATTTTTACGCTCAGCGCGGCCGCGGCCCGGGCGGCATCGATCGGCGAGAGATCGTCCACGTTATTCACGCCGTCAGTAAGCAGGATGATAATTTTCGATTTCGCGTCGGAATCTTTCAAACGGTTGGCGGCGTTGGCGATGGCCAGCCCGATGGCGGTCTTATCCTCGACCATGCCGAAATCCACGCGATCGAGAAGGCTTTTCAAAAGATCATAATCTGTGGTCAGGGGACATTGGGTGAAGCTCCTGCGGGCGAATACCACCAGCCCCAGCCTGTCGGACTCACGATCGTCTATGAATTTACGGATCACCTCTTTGGCCACGTTCAGCCGATTACTCGGTTTGAAATCCATGGCCTTCATGCTGGTCGATATATCCAGGGCCAGCATAATATCGACCCCCTCCACCGTCTCCTTCGTATCGCCATGACCCGACTGCGGCCGGGCCATAGCCAGCACAAGGACCGACAGCCCCAGAGCCTTCACAATAGGCATTGCCGAAACCAGACGGGTTCGCCACGACGATCCGATCCCGTCGAGAATAGACAGATCCGGATAAGGCAGCGATGGCGGTTTCAGGAATCTGGTGAAATACCGGGCATAGATATAGAGAGCCGGCAATAGCAAAAGCAAAAGCCACAGTGGATCTTTAAACCTGAACATTCTGCGCCTCCGCCGCGGCCCGTTTTTCGATTCCGGATTCCTCTATAACCGGGATTGTATTTTTGACCAGATCATAGGCAAACGATAGATCCGCGGCGGCGTCCGCTGCCGTCGGAATCTCTTTGGCGAATTTGGCCATATCGGCGCGGGTGAAAAACTCAAAAAGCCCGACATACAGGCGGTCTCCCACGGAGCGCAGCCTGTTTTCGCCGGCCAGTTCATCAGTGGTACTCTCCACGGCCGGAAAATTATAACGGTTCTCAATATATTCCCTGACAATAAACGACAGCTCAAAATAATATTCTTTAATTCGGCCGAATTCATAATGACGTTTTTCCTTGAATCTATCAAGGGCTTCAAAGGCAATCTCCCAGGGCGGCCTGAGGGGAGCCTCGGGTATCGTCGTCGCGCCTCTCAGCCGACGATAGAGCTTATCGGCAATATAGGAGATTAAGGCGATGGCGATCGGTATCGCGAAATAGGGCCATATCGGCCCTCTGACCTTTTCAGGCCCCCGGATATCCGCGATATCGAGACCCGCTGTATCGGCCGGCAAAACCGAATGAATCGTTACTCTCAGGCTGTCTCCGTCGAATTCCCGGGCCTTCCCGGCGGAATCCGCAACAATGAAAGTAAAAATCGGAATCTCGATCTCGCCGCTTTGGTACACCGCCAGAGTGCAGGCATAGGAGATCCCGCGGCCTATCTGATTGTCGATTTTGAATATATCGGAGATGACCGCCGCCTCGCCAAGCCGCTCGGTCAAGGGCACCGGTTCGATCTTCGAGCCGATAGGCGCCTCGACTATATTGACATAAATGAACTTATCTCCGACCGTCAGGCTTTCAGGGTATATCGACTTATCGATAATCGACTGCCCGGAGATGGGAATATACATCCCCATAACAAGTCCCAGCGCTACGGCGCCGATCTCCAGAACCCTTAATAATCGGATTAGCGGGTGCAGAAACAGGAAATGCAAATGAGGTCGGATCATCGCCTCGCTCTCCTGGCTCTCATCTCGAAAAATCTGATAAGTGGCCTCGAATAATCTCCGCCCGCAGGAATATATATCGTGTCTATGCCCATCTTCGACATCATTTTAGCGAACCGCTGACGGGACAAGCCCACCCGCGATTCGATATGTTTTTTGAATTTCGCGCCGGAGGTGTCCACCAATCGCTCGGTTCCCGTTTCCAGATCGAAAAGCCTCAAGAGTCCCGCCCTGGGAAAAGTCAATTCCAGCGAATCGCTGAGCTTCATGGCGATCAGGTCGTATTTGCGGGCGGCTATGCCCAACGGTTTCTCATATCCGGAATCGATAAAATCCGATATCAAAAATACCACGCATTTTTTCTTGGTAACGCGAAGCAGATGCTCGAGCGCCAGGGCCGTTTTCGTGCCGTGCCCCTCCGGCCTGAAATAAAGGATCTCCCTTATCAGCCGCAGGACATGGTTCTTCCCCTTCCTCGGAGGGATGAATTTCTCGATCCTGTCAGTGTAGACCAATAAGCCGACTTTATCGTTATTTTTGATTGCGGCCAGGGACAGCACAGCCGTGATCTCGGCCGCCGCCTCCGTCTTGAATCTCTCCCCCGTCCCGAACCTCTGTGAGCCGGAAAGATCGACCAGCAGCATCACGACAAGTTCCCTCTCTTCTCTGAATATCTTCAAATAGGGATGCCCGAAACGGGCCGTAACGTTCCAGTCTATATTCCGGATATCGTCGCCGGGCTGATACTCCCTTACTTCGGAGAATTCCATCCCCAGTCCTTTGAAGATGGAATGATATTCTCCCGAGAATACCTCGTTGACCATGCGGGTAGTCCGGATCTCGATCTTCCGAACCTTTTTCAATAATTCCCGCGATAGACGTTCCTTTGCCTCGGGCATTCTACGGCACCTCTACGCCGTTGAATATCCTGGAAATTATATCATCCGAAGTCAGCTCCTCCGCCTCCGCCTCATACGAGAGTATGATTCTGTGACGGAGAATATCGGGACCCACGATTTTCACGTCGTCCGGCGTAACGTACGCTCTCCCCCGCAGAAACGCGTGGGCCTTGGCGCCCAGATGCAGGTAAATAGTGGCCCTCGGAGACGCGCCGTAGCTGATTAATTCGCTTAAATCGAGACCGTATTTTTTGGGATCTCGGCTGGCGTAAACAACATCGACAATATATCGTTTGACCTTGTCATCCATATAAATCTGATACATCGCTTTGCGGGCTTCGAGGATCTCCTCCGGGCTGGTTACGGGAGTTACATTGACTCTCGAGTCGCCAGTCATTCGTTCCTGGATTTCCAGTTCCTCTTCTATCGACGGGTAAGTGACTTTGAGTTTGAGCATAAACCTGTCAACCTGGGCTTCCGGAAGCGGGTATGTTCCCTCCTGCTCGATCGGATTCTGTGTAGCCAATACCAGAAACGGCTCCGGCAGTTTGAAGGTTTCGCCGCCGATTGTGACCTGCCGTTCCTGCATCGCCTCCAGCAGGGCCGATTGGACTTTCGCCGGCGCCCGGTTGATCTCGTCGGCCAAAATCAGGTTGGCGAAAATCGGTCCTTTACGCACGGAAAACTGGTTATCCCTGGCCGAATAGATCTGGGTGCCGAGAAGGTCGCCCGGCAAGAGATCCGGTGTAAACTGAATTCGGCTGAATCCGGTTCGGATTGCGTCAGAAAGGGTCTTGACCGACAGCGTTTTTGCCAGACCGGGAACACCCTCGATCAGGATATGGCCGTCGGCCAACAGCCCGATCAATAGCCGGTCAACCAGATATTTTTGCCCGACGATGACCTTTGATATTTCGCTGCTCAGTCGGTCGACAAAGGCTGATTTTTGTTTGATTAACTCCTGAACTTCAGTTAGCTGTTGCTGCATAAATCTCCTCCCGGTTTCAGTTCGTTTATACATCGCCCGGGCGTTAATTGTTCCCTCTTCAAAAAAGACCGGCGGTCCGTAATCCGTCCGCAAAATCAGGCAAAATATCGACAGGCGGATGACATGTCAAGTTGATAGAAAAGCCCGGGTTAGAGCGCGGGCGCCCCGACAGGGTTACCATCCCCGGCTGCCGAAAAGAACGGCAAGCAACCCCAGAGGCATGACTGCTTTCAGCCAGACGGCGATTCGCCGCATGACCTCCGGATCGTCGGTCTGCATGAGCCTGGCTATGGAGACACTCAAGACGAGATCGACCCCCGCTACTACCGTTATTAGATAAACGATACCGTAATGATTCGTAAGATATGGAATTATAGTCGCGATGACCAGAAGACCGAAGACTCCGGCGGCCATCGTCCGAGCAGTCTTGCCGTTATCGATCGAGGCGCCTGTTCGACGCCCGCTATTGATATCGGCCGCCATATCCTGGACATCCTTGACAACCTCCCGCCCGAGATGGAAAAGAAAGGCGAAAATGGTCAATATAAGCGCCCCGAACGGTTTCCCCGCGGCTATCCCCCCGAAGATAAAAGCAAGCGAGGCTACAAAGGCGACCAAGAAATTGCCGGCGAAAAATAACCCCTTGAATACTGGCGTATAAAGCGCCATAAGCAAAATCGCGATCGCCGCCAGGATAGCGGCGTACCGGTCGACAGCCAGAGATAAAAGTAAGCCTGTCATCGCGAAAAATACAGTCGCTGCTATCGCTTCCCGCTTTCCCAGGGCTCCCGACGGCAGCGGCCGGAAGGGTTTATTGATACTGTCCGTTTCGATATCGAGAATATCGTTAACCGCGTTCCCGAAAGCTGCGAGCGACGCGACACCTAAACCGGCGCAGACTATTCCGACCGATATATAGATGTCTCCGGCCACAACCGCGCCGGCCCAGGCGGAAATAAAAGCGATAAGGCAATTGACCGGCCTGGCAAGAATGAAAATTGATTTGATCTTATTTTTCAAAACGACCCCGCCATGCCGAAATTGATTATCGCTTCGGAGGGAAATCCGGTATCTCCCCATCCTATCTCGACTTTAAATTGCCCCAGGGCGGTGGGCGAGATAATGCCGAATCCATAACCGTAATGAAAATAATACTTTCCCTTTTCGAATTGAGAGCTATTGACCGCCCCGAGATCGGCGAATAAATATGCCCGGCTTTGTCTGCCCGTGAGCAGACGAGCCTCCGATGAGGCGATGGCATAGCGATAGGCCGGGAATCGCTGATCGGCGTAGCCCCTTAAACTGTCAAAACCCCCGATGAACCGGAATTCGTCCACCGGTACGGTTCCGTCGGATTCGGCGATTCCCCAGCCCAGAATCCTTATCGCCGCGACCAGCGGATTCGCTATCGGAAAATAAACGCCGCCGTCCAAACCGACCGCTGTGATTCGCGTCGGCGGTCTATCGCCCGCCGCAACTCTTCTGTTGGAACGGAAACGGTGGTCGATTTCGCTTTTTACCCGGTATCCTTTCGACGGATTGACCGGATAATCGCTACGGTCATATTCCAGATCGAGCTTTACCGTCCTGCTGACCGACGACGACAGCTCCGTGCCCGTTTCAGGTTCCACCCGACGCAGTCCGATTGTCATCTGCGCCTGCAGATCGTCCCCGAATTGATATCCGAATCCCGCCTTACCCCCCGTTTCGATATAAAGAGTATCTCTATCCACCTGGTAAACCCCCAGACTTAAACTTAAGTCACTGCCGAATAAGAAGGGCTCGAGATAATCAAGACGCAATTCTCCGGAGAACCTGTCCTTCCTGCTCCAGAATAATCCGAAGGCCCGACCGGTACCCAGTATATCTCCGAATTTCAGAGTTACGCGTCCTATGAATTCCTTGTTGTTCCTGCTTCCTACATATCCGGCGGCCCCCTCGAAACTCCCGGACGGCCGCTCCTTGATATGATAAACGATCAGGCAGGAATCACTCCTTCCGCTAATCTCCATTTCAAACGGCGATACAATATCGACATAAGGCATTCGGTCTATCCTGCGTTCCGATTCCGCGGCCAGCGTCTCCGAATACGGTCGTCCGGCCTCGATCTTCAGAGCGCGGATAATGGCCTGCGGTTTCGTTCTGGAAATTCCCTCGAAATCAAACCCGGCTACCACGCACGACGGTCCTGGTATCAGCCTTAACCTCGCCCGAAGCTTGTCGCCGGCGATAATATCAAAATCGGTCCACTCGCCTCGGGCAAAAGGCATGCCGAGATCGGCCAGGCGAGATACGGCGACGACAGCCAGATGATTCAACAACTGCTGCGAGGCTGTTTTTCCCCTGGCCCCGATTTCAAGATCGGCGAATACGTTAAGCGACTCCGGCGATATATCTATTTTCAGTTCTTCTATGGCTGTCGGGAGGCCTTCATCAAGCCGCAGTGTCCCCGCGCCTCCGTTTCCTTTTTCATATTCGAATGCGGCCCCGAAATATCCGGCCTCTCGATACAATCGCAAAACCGCCGCCGCGACCGAGTCTTCGGGCATACCGAAATCAACCAGTCGTCCGAGCTCCTTATCTGTGTATAATCTGTTGCCGATCATCTCGACCCTGGCCGTTCCGGCCATCGAAAAGGCGAGAATGATCGACGCGGCTATTATGATGGTTCTTATGATCATTGGAATAGAACCGTAAATTCGATTTTCATGTTATGTCTTTCGGGACGTTTGGCGAATTTCTCGAACCTGTATAAAAAATCCAGCCGCCCGTTCTTGTATAATTCCATTCTGGCAATGGCGCCGGCCGTTATGTTATCACCTTCGCGTTTTCCCTGCGCCACCTGATAGGGTATATAAGCCCCTTCGGGGTCGACTATAACGCGGTAATACGATATATCGGCCGACATGCGTCCCCTGTTTCCGAAATCTCTTATCAATGCGATTCGCGCGGAGGGTATTTTTGCCGCAGCATCGACATCCGATTGATTCGCCGCCTCGAAACCAAGCCCCGTTTCCAGAACCCAGATTTCCGTCAGCTTGAAATCCGTCTTTAACGATTCGCGATGACTCTCGATCGCGTAGCCTGCCCCGTTGAATTCGTTTTGCTTTCTGGATAATAATCCGGCCGCCAAAAGATCGATTCTCGAACCCGCTGGAAAAGCCCAGGATATTTCATCCGACCTGTAGCGTTCCCTGACGGTTTCATTGGCGTATGGATTGCCGTCCTGAAATGACCTGGTCAGCGAGTATTTCCATCTATGTTTTGTGCCGGAGGGGTATAGATAGAATCTCAAATCAATCCTTCCGCTGTTGAAAAGCACATTGTTCGCGCCGTCTTTGCGCCATGGGTAAAAATCGCGCCCGATTATAACATCGGACGATTTCTTCAGCAGGCAGGCCAATTCGGTCTCGACCACGGCCCTGCCTATTCGCGTTTCCAGACCATGTTGCGGATCGACTATATTCAGGGGGGTCATCGACCCGCTGATTCCCGTGGAAATCTCCGTGATCCGCAGGCCTTCGCCCAATTCCTCGATCAACAGCGTATAGTTGCCGTCGGGATCATTTATGTATTCGCCGTCCTCATAACGATACTCCCCGTTACCCTGGCCCGCGTATATATAAGTCTTTGCCCTTAGCCTTTCGTTAGACGATGTCAGCCGTTCGCTTAAAAAGAACTCTCCTCTGCCGCCGGGGTCGGTGAACGTCAAACGCGCCGTCCCGGATTTCTGATCGGTATCGGCGCCGATATAATCGCGGTATTGTTTTTTGAAATACGATCCCGCCAGTTCCCCGGACAAACCTGATCGGCCGGAGGCGATTTCGATTTTCTGTTGAACTGACCCCGATATGAATTTGTCGTGCCAGGCTGCCTCGAAATATTTTTCGTCGCGAAAAGCGATCTCCGTGTTGCCGGATAAGCCATCGGCATATTTGGCCGGGAGCGAGGTCTGATACTCGTAGAATTTAAAACCGGAATCTCCGTCCCGGCTCTCGTAGTTCACTCTGAAAGAGGGCTGTACTATACGATAATCAGCCTCGATTCCGCTCGAACGTTTCCACCAGGTCCTTTCCCCGTCGGTTTTTTCTATAAAAGCGAACCAGTCGAGCGAGCCTGGAAGCCTCCAGTCGATCCGGCTCGTGTAACGAAGGCGGTTCTGGATTCCGGGCCGGCTGAGAATTCCCGTTTCAAAGACGATTTTTCTAAATTGATCGACCCGGCCGTCAATTCCGATTTCCTGCGATCTTTCCCCCTCCGGGCCGGATTCGGGATCAAGATCATAAATTCTGTGCCGCTCCACCTCGTCGATCCGGCCCGGGAAAACGGCGCTCGAGCTTATGCTCCTGGCCCGCCCGGTAATCCTTATGAGTCCTTCTTCGCCGAAGGCCTGCCGGCTCATTCCAGCCGTTACCAAACCGGAAAGCCCCCTTAGGGATTCATCCTTCTCCGATAATGTGTTTTGATCATATAGGGAACCTGCCAGCTCCGTTTTGATAAACACGATGCTGTCGGCGGCGGCAAATGAAGCTCCGGCTGATCCATATCTTTTCTGCTGGGGCAGCGGTATGAGTATGATAGGCTCGTAATCCCCCAGGCCGATGCCGATATACTCAAAAACGCCTCCGCCGCGGGCAGAATACGATCCTTCTTTATTGCCGATAAAAGAAAAAGTAACGTTATAATTTCCGAGGGAGCCCCCCGCAAAACTATAATAGTTATTCCCGAGAGTATCGACCAGCAGGACATAATCACCGTTACCGGCGCCGACAAAGGTCGCCCCATCCAGAGAAGCCCGCAGCCGGTCCCCGCCCGCTTCCTCGAGCCGGGCGCGATTTTGCGACGTCATCTCGAAACTCTTCGGCGATCCGCTTCGATCTCCCTCCTGAATAAGCACGCCGGAGACATTCAACCCGGGAATTATTTCATTATGTCCCCCCGCCGCGTAGAAACTTCTGCCATATTCCTGCCTGGCTATCTCGTAATCCACCGTGATCCTGCTCTGGGCGGTTATAACTTTCGCCGGGGCGAATTCGATTGCCCCCGCCTCGTAGTCTATAATATAATCGTTGTCGCTGCCCCGTTTTTGCAACGCCCCGTCGATATATACTCTTTCCGATCCGGCCAGAATCGCGGCGCCCTCCCTGCCGCTTATATCGCGAAGATAATATGGACCAAGGCGGCCGTCGACGCCGGTTATGGTCATCGACGAGTATTCCCCGGGGAAAAAGGCGGCCGCGCCCCCGATAGAATATTCATCTTTCTTATATCCTGCGTTCAAGCCGGCGAGTTTTCTGCGAAAATTCATGAATTCGCCGCCCTGCTCGATATAGTCGAAGTCTCCGAATGTCCCCTTGAAATGCTCGGATTCCGCCTCGATATAAAGTTTGTCGATTTCCTCGACCCTTCTGGAGACGCTCCCTCCGGAACTCTTATCCGATATGTGCGCGGAGGTCCTCAAACCGCTGACAATATCGCCGTTGATCGTGAGGTTAAGAGATTGCGATAGGCCGCCCGCCCCCTGTCCGGTCTCGATAGAAAATCCTTTACTGCCCGTGACTGATAAATCGGAATCCCCCGGTCCCCCCCCCTTTAAAGTCGGCGCGGGCGTGCCCCCGGAGACGCGTAAATCGCCGGAAGCCAATCGATGAAGCGCGTATTGCGGGTTCAGCGAAAGCGGCAGGAATCGAAATCGCGTCGTCAGCGAATCGCCGACCGGTAAGGGCTCGCTGAAACTGACAAGCCCGGCAATATACTGAACTGAGTATTTATCGGCTGGAAGCTCGAGGGTGTCTCTATGAACGCTAAAAGTCCCGGAAAGCAGATTCCTGTAACCTAAATTATATGGTCCGCGCGTTCCTTTTCCATGTATCGTTACCATGGCCTCGGGAGGACTTCCCGATGAAACCGAGTAAAGGGAAACAAAAGCGATTGCGTAAAGCCATCCCAAAATCAAATACCATTGTTAAGTTAGCTTCCGCGGATTATTTCGTAAATGAATACTCGACGCTGCCTCGATTCCAGTACCAATAATCTGCCCGCCGAATCAAACGTTATCCATGAGGGATTATATCCTGGTGTGTTTTCCGAAAACCTGTAACGTAAATTACCGTCGACATCAAAAACCTCGAGTTTCCCCGCGTTCCCCTCGGCGACCCAGAGCAAGCCCCTGTCGTCCCAGGCCACCGAGAGGGGCGAATCGACGGCAAAATCGATGACGTGATTGCCGTGCATCGTGGCGATTATGACCTGCCCGTTTCCCGGATCTCCGATGGCGACGAGATCGGAATTCGAGATATCTATCGACGATACCCGACCGATCCGGAAATTCCCGGGGGCGCTATAAGACATCTCCAGCAAGAGCTCATAAAACGGGTCGAGCTTGAGGATTTTGTCGTTGTCGGCAACCCAGAAATTCCCTTCGCGATCTATTTTTATATCCTCGGGTCGGGTGAATTTCAACGGTTCGTCGTTCTGATCGAAATAGGAATCTACGGTCTTGACATAACGGAGGTTTCTATCGAGGATCTGGATTCGTCGATTGCCGCTGTCGGATACGTATAGATTCAGGGCCTGATCGCAGGCCAGCCCTGCCGGTCTGTTGAATGTTCCCGGGGCGGCGCCAATACCTCCCTGCTCCGAGACCGAATCCAGGCTCGGCGAGAATCCATACACCGCGTTGGCGCCGCGATCGGAGATAAAGATCTCACCTGCTCCGTTGATCGCCGCCCCGGACGGGTCCAGAAAGGATATTCCGCCATCGAACGCGGGACCATAGGCCCCGATAAGTCGTAAATTCAGAATCGATTCGGTCGGTATCCCCCGCCCGGTTATATCGGCGCGCCTGCCGGTATGTGCGCAGGCGGCGGCGAAAATAAGCCCGTATGCAAGATATCTAAAATCGCTTTTTGATACCAATCTCAACTTCGCCGTCCTCCGAAAGGCTGGCGGCCGAGTAGTAGAGACCCCATCCGCTGCCGCTGAATTCGTCGCGCTTATTGAAGGTCGAGGCCGCTCGATAGGCGTCGATACCGGCAAGTATTCTGTTGGCTACGGCCGCGCCAAAAAATAAAAGCGATTGCCTGTAGGCGGCTTTGCTTTGATTCCTGAGATCCCTGAAATGCAGCCTTGAAATATCGGAATCCCAGTTCCAGTAATATTCCCGGCTCGACGGAAATAATTCGGCCCGCGATCCTTCGTATAGAAGCTCGAACTGGTTATAGTCGTCAAGGTTATCGTAATAAGTCATCTTCTCAAAAAAACCTTCCGCCTTGCCGTCGACCAGCGCCCCGGCTTTTAAAGCGGCCCAGGCGCGATAATCTTCTTTCTTCCAACTCCCATACATCCTGAATCCGAAAAAGCCCGACCAGACCAGCGCCTCCGCGGTTCCGAATATGGTCATCCTGTTTCGACTCCCGGCGTAATATTGTCCCGCCCCCGGTAAAACCAACGAAAACCCCAGCGCCTTCCATTTTGATTTTCCATCCGCCTTTTTTTCGGCGTTATCGAAAAGAGGAAAATTGAGATCGTCGTCTCTAAATGCATGAGCCTCGATCCCCGCTTTCAGCCGCTGCGAGATCGTCCCGCAGGACCCGGCAGCCGCCAATAGCGGCACGATAGCCAGAGCTCTCAATATCGGTTTTCTCAACGACATAAAACCCTAAAACGACCTGGTTAAAGTCAAAAACGGCATGGTCTCTCCGTCGATCAGCCGCGCGTCGACTTTCATGGAATACTGCTTGGTTCCTTTGTTGTGCCTTTTCGCACTGATCGCGGCGTCGAACGCCGAGACGATATGGTTGGCAATCGAGATCATTATCATGGTGGAGGCTTTCGAAAAATAATCGTTGGAAACCCTGCGCATATCAAGATAGACGACCCTGTTTCCCCAGACCGCGCTGGTGTCCTCCGGCGGGAAATTGGGACCGATATCGACCCATCCCACCTGAAACTGGTCATATTTGCCTATATTCTCGTAATACTCGTGATTGCGGATCGGAATACCGTTGTTATCCACCGGCAATCGATGAGAATATGCAGCTTTATCGTCATCCGGGACCGAATCCCACCATTGCAAAAATACGCCCGGCGAATAATATATATCTGCGTACGCCTTGTAATCTCTCTCCTTATCCGCCCCTTTCTTATGGTAGATAAAATACCCTCCCCAGATGGCTATATCAGCGGCCAAAAACGCTCCCGCTCTGATTTTCTGCCCGTTATAATATTCTCCCGCTCCCGGCACGGCTAATGACAGCATGAAAGCTTTAACAGGCGACTTGGCGCCGAACTTATAAATATCCCCGGCCGGGGCGATATCGTCTTTTTCCTGCAAAATCGATTTTTGATCGAAATATTTATGCATGGTCAATTCGCCGGATAAAAAATGGCTTTCCGCCGAGCGCGTCTTCACCACCCCGGCCGCGCCCGACCAG
>Ga0214473_10003754_pt1 | contig 18320 bp, 20 predicted proteins | sample RVTome_7_FD_203509 | JGI IMG/M metagenome (GOLD analysis project Ga0214473, IMG submission 203509) | Soil microbial communities from uranium-contaminated site in the Upper Colorado River Basin, Wyoming, United States - RVT98D197 | ecosystem: Environmental > Terrestrial > Soil > Contaminated >... | reverse complement strand
TTTTGGTTTTTCTGGGACAGTGTTTGGCGTTTCTTCTGCCATAAAACACTCCTTTCGGATACATGTTTATAATGTCCAAATACTATACACAGGAATGCCAGTCCTGTCTAGGCATCAAAAAGAGACGGTTGTCCGTGTTTGGGTGTATGAATGTGCGATGTCACGGTTTCGTACCAGGTGCAGAATGGACACTCAGAAGCCGGTTTTGGTACTCCCTCGTCTAAAATTTCCATGGCTTTTTTCAAGCGTTTTTCCGTTTTATTAGGATCCCCTTCGAGCTTCACCACGTGCACGATCATCGGAAATCCTTTGTGCAGAGCCTTCCCTTCGTCCGGATAAACATAGATAAGATAGCCGTATCCTGCTGTCTTTTTCCCGTTTTTTTCCAGAAGGAAAACATAATCATCGATTTGAGATCGGTATGCATCGAGTATCTCTTTCTGACGCGGGTCGGAGCTGGCAGTTTTAAAATCTACCGGCACCAGTGTATCCTTCGGCGTGACGACGCATTCGTCAAGTTTCCCCCAAAATCCGTACTGCTGACCTACATCAGCAAAATATTTCTCCTGAAAAGGATTTTGCAGTACGCCCTCGATTTTTCCCTCTACCATGGGCGGCATTTCTCCTGTTTCCCGATAGATATTGAAGTAGCTCTTGAGAACAGTATCAAAACGGTTGGGTAGCCGGGAAACGATCCCTTCGGGCTGATAGATCTTCTTTTTGTACTGCAGCCAGAAACAGCGAGGACAACGCTCGAGATTTTCCAATCCGGTATGAGATAGCCATGTACGTCCGTCTTTGCTCATTATTCCTTACTCCTTAGGCATTGTTGTAACACAGGATGTGTATGGAACACAAGAAAATTGTTATCTGCTGTAGCGGCCTACTAATTGAGTTTGTGCGACACTATGACCCTGCATCTCCCGCTCAAGCTCTGTTACGGTTGCTTTGTTGTCCAATCCGATGACCGTATCCAGCGCATAGAGTTTGAAAAAATAGCGATGAGTGCCTGCCGGCGGGCACGGACCGCCGTACCCGGGTTTGCCAAAACTGGTAGTACCTTCCATTGCCCTATCCGGCACGCTACCTTCGGGTATTTCTTTCGTCTCGGGAGTAATATTCCATATCAACCAGTGAAACCACGTACCGGCGGGCGCATCCGGATCATCAACGATTAGTGCCAGTGACTTTGCGTTCATGGGAATGGCGGAGATCGTAAGCGGCGGATTTATATTTTCTCCGTCGCATGTATACTGTTTCGGAATGTTTTCATTATGGGAAAATGCACTGCTGGTGAGAGTAAGTTTTTCGTTCGTCTCCCTATTCCCGGTCGGACATGGTGCAAATTCGCATGCCGGACCACTGCGTCCTACCGCTGTTTTGTCCGGACAAATTTTTGCTTCCATGGTACAAGCTCTCTGCCGCGGTCTGTTGGTAAACCATAAAATAGCGGCAACGATAAAAACAGCAAGGCCAGAGATGAATACAATTTTTTTCATCCGCTTCATTATACTCCCGATATACCGTACAATAAAACTGTGGAAAAACCTGTTACCCATCCCAGAATTGTCAGGCTTTTTTTCTTCTGGATCGGAATTTTCGCGACATTCGCATACAGAATTATTGTCGTTCTCAACAGCATCAATCTTGTTTGGTCGCAAATTGCCTGGTATGCCGGTACTATCGGTTTTTTATTCTATTTTGCCCACAGATTTGAAATCTCGCAGCGTCGCGCAAAGCTTATCGGACAGCATAATCTGGAGGAGAAAGTTGCGCATATCAGCGAATTATCCGACGAAGAACGCATGGCTATGGCCTACATATTCCACACCCTGACCTCTACGAAAGAAAGGTGGAATTATATTTTTATTTTCGTTATGTCAATGGTGTCGCTCCTCTTGGGTGTCTACTTGGATTTTATTGCGAAATAATCTTACTGTGTTCATGCAGACCCGTTGTCCCTCTTGTATATAACGGGGCGAATTTGCGATTCTGTAGCCGATATTGATCCCCCAGTACTCATGACGGGTTTCGGTGTTTCACTGTTTGATTGACTGCTTCCAAATACCGGCTTACGCGTTACCCTACGGTGTTCAATTGTGGCGGGGTCATACGTTTCCATCAATTGCTTCTGGAACTCTCTTTGCCAAGAGCGCAATTCTTTCATCCGCATATGTCCAGTATTGTGAGTCCGTACACAAAAAGAAAGAATGGTATTTAGTGCGTTTATACGGTATAATAATATTCCCCCAATTGTTTTCCCCTATCAATTTCCGTGATACAATACGCACCATCTTATGAATCCGGAGCGACGACTTGCGCCTTTTTACAGACTTCTCATACGGGACGTAATTTTCGGTTTGCTGTCCCGCGGTATTGATGCAGAAGGACAAAATTTCATCCCACAACAGGGACCGGCGATCGTCGTCATCAATCATATGGGGTGGGCAGAATTTCTCCTGCCGCCCATCCTCCTTCCCCAAAAACCGACTACTATGACCAAAGAAGAAAATCTTGCTATTCCTATTATCGGAAAAATGGCAAAAGATATAGGATTTTTCCCGGTTGACAGGGGAGAAGTGGACCGACGGGCTCTTAACCGTGCCATGGATGTTCTACGGCAAGGGGGATTTTTTGTCACATCACCGGAAGGCACGCGCGGCCGGGAAAACCTCGGAAACCGCCGTAGTCTGACAGAAGCAAAAAACGGTGTTCTTTATATTGCCAAAAAAGTCGCAACCGAGCTCCGGCGTCCTGTCCCCATCAGTTCTTGGGCTGTGTGGGGCGGTCCTGAATGGATTTTTCCGGAATTGGAGGATAAAACAACCTCTCTTGCCAGCCGGTTATTGTGGAAAAGGGAAGAAACCCATGTCCGTATAGCTCCCTCTATCCTTGTTCAACCGCTTGCGGAAGGAGAAACCCTCACCAGTAAATATCTGCAACCTAAAAGCGATGCGCTCATGATTGCAATCCGTGACATGCTCCCGCCCCGATACGCCGGGCATTACGAAGGTAAAACCGCAGTTGTTTCTCCCGGTGGGACAATATAACAAGCGTCAACATTGATCCGTTCCCGAATTGAGAGCTATTGGGGTGTGCGCACGAGTTCTTCCTCCAATAACGTTCTGACTTTCGGAAACAATTGCCGTTTGACTACCTCTCTTCTTCTGCCTTTTTGAAGCAAGGCAATTGCTTCCGCCAAAATCTGGTCTGTTTTTATTGCAGCAGTTCTATACCGTTTGAGGTGCGCTTCGGACAGTAAACTTCTCATGTTTGTTATGAGTCCTATGGCAATATGGGTGTCGGTGACCAACGGTTTGTCAAATTGTTCAAATACAACGGAAGAAGGAAACGCCCGCGGAGACAGAAACTCTACTATTTCATTAAAGTTCGCCCGCGCAATCATCCGCTGACGGATGAGCGCCTCGCGCATCGCCAGAAACGTTCCCGTTATTTCCCCAATTCCCCGTTCCCGAGCTACTGCCCTGCGGTATGCGGCGTCCAGTGACAAATAGGTTATCATTTGATTTCGCCGCTTCTGACTGTCTTTCCCGAGGCTCGCTTTCAGTAGCCATAGAGCCATTTTCCGCTTCTCGTCACTCAACACGGTATCCGGATTGAGTCCGACCTTTTGAAGCCGCCTGCGTGTTTTACGGTGTAATGCCTCGAATTCACTAGCCGTCATATGGGTAAAATCCGAAGCACCAAATTGATCAAACATTTCCAATACCTGTGCTTTCACGGCAGTCACTTGCGGTAACTGTGTGTCTTTCTGCCCGGCAAGTATATAATCCATTGCCCGTATTGCAGCTTCCACGCTTCCGCCGTCTTTCATCACATGTTTAATAACTATTTGTTTTTTTTCGGTATAACGGGTATGGCGCGCGTAAATATCGGCTCGGGTATCAAGCGCGGATATCGGGACGTATTGAGGAGACAAAAGTCCGTCTTTGGGCAATTCGCCCCACGTCATATACCATATGGTTCCATCCTCGTCGTCATAACGCAATTTATCCAAGCCATATAGCGTAGGCAGTTTGCGAAATCTCCGTAGTTGTTCTTTCCGCTGTTCATGTATGAGTCCGGCAAATTTACCCCGCCCGGACTCCTGTTCTGGTCTTGGGCTCATAGGAGCCTTATGGTAGGCTATTTGGAGCTGTAGTGCAAGCTATTTTTCTCTTCTCACTTATTCATTACAGGACAAGAAGGAAAAAGTTAAAAATTCCTTTTTGTATCTTTCAGAGCGGCTTCATCCAAACCGAAATGATGACCGATCTCATGAAGGACCGTCCGGCGAACTGTTGTTTTTATTTCTTCGGGAGTATGCGATACGTGTTCAATCGGCTTTTGATATATCGTTATCTTATCCGGCAATGCCATCGTGTATCCCGATCCTCTTTTTGTCGCGGGTACTCCCTCGTAGAGTCCCAGCAAAGTTGACCAAGGCGGAAGTTTCATTTTTATGCGCGTTCCCAATGACGGTTCGTCTTCAACTACTATTTCAACATTGTCCAGTTTTTGAGCAAAAACGGGCGGTAAGTCCACGAGTGCCTCTTCAACAAGCTTCCGAAATGTTTGTCTGTCCATGGAGAATTATTGTATCAGAAGAATAGAGTGATGCGGAAATAAAACAGAAAGAGGAAATATTACGCTGAGTGTAGGTTTTTATTATCGTCTTGTGTGATACCCGCCGACAGACTGTGGCATTACTTTATCCCGAATTCTTGTGAGCTCTGACTGAAGCGCGTGGTCTTCTTTGATTAGCCGATCATAAATATGCGGTTTCTTGCTCCTTAGTTCCCCGAGTTTGTTCCCCAGGAGCTCATCCTTCTGTGCTGAGGAGATCGACTCAAGTCTGAGTCGCAGCCATATTTCTTCAATTTCCAGTTGTGCCATCACCAAATCCCTTTCCTCTTCACTCATAACGGAAAACCGCGTATGCGCTTCGTTTTTAGGGTCCATCATATCCCGTATAACGACAAGCCTGACTGCCGCTTGCTCTTTCCCGACTATCGGAGTGTTTTCGCCCACGACAATAGACCGCCTGGTTTCCGAGAGTATTCTTCTGCGGAATGCAGCCTCACTTTTGCTGGGTCGCTTATGTCGTCGTTCCGGGGACATAGATTAGGGGACAGTGGGCGGGAGTGTACCAAGTCTTGTGTGAAAAATCAAGCGAAACCCCGCTGCGTTTCTGCCTGTACTGCAGCAACGGCAACGGCACCGCGGCCGGCATGAACAGACAGCGCCGACCCTGTTCTCACAAACAGCAGCGTCCCGTCATAAAAACTTTTCAACTGCTCTGCCACGGTGCGCGCTTCGATTTCCGTATCAACATATATAACCGCCAAGTGCGAAAGAGGCCCGAGTCCTTTCACGAGTTCTATCATACGTGCCAAAGATTGACGCCTGGTACGAGGACGCTCTTTTACTTCAAGTACGTTACTGCGTAGTTCAAGTATCGGTTTTACCTGCAGCGCTGTAGCCAGAAGTTTTTGTCCTTTGTTTATCCGACCGCCTTTCTCTACATTGTCAAACGTATTGAGGGATACCAGAACCGTTATTCGCTTTTTTAGCCTCTCCAATACATCCGCAATTTCTTTTCGTGTTTTTCCTTCTCCGCGCAATCTCAAGGCTTCAAGGATCAGAAATCCTATGCCTACGGACGTACTTTCCGAGTCAACGACGGAAATCCTGCTTTCTTCCGGATCAAGCTCTGCTTTCGCCGCCATTGCATTGTTCCAATATCCGCTAAATGCGCTTCCTACGTGAATGGAAAGAATGTCTCCTTTTTTCTCGCGATACAGTGTCGCGAACGTCTCCGGACTGGGAACGGCGGTTGTCGGAAGTGCTTTTCCTCCGTCCATCTTTGTCAGAAATTCATCTTTGGTCAGATCCACACCATCCAGGAAATCCTCACCGTGTATCGTAATGGTTGCCGGTATAATATCAATTCTTTCTTGTATTTTGAGCTCTTCGGGAAGATCAGCGGTTGAATCGGTTATGATGTGAAACGATCTTTCGCTGCTGCTCATACGAGTGAGTGTCTTTGGAGCGCATTATAACACGCTAAAAAATCGTTTTTCAAATGCCCGTTTGTACCCATGGTGTCTCACCTGTGATACTATACCGGTGTTATGAATCGGATTATTTACGGCGATAATCTGGAAATCCTGAAAACACTTCCGAAGAGTTCCGTTACCCTTATATACATCGATCCCCCATTCAATACGGGAAAAATTCAGAAGAGAAAACAGCTGAAAACCGTCCGGGATAAGAACGGAGACCGTGTGGGTTTTAAGGGTATGAGGTATAAAACCTACGTTTTGGGAGAAAAGGGTTACAATGATCGGTTTGATAATTATCTTCACTTCCTGGAGCCCAGACTGCGTGAGGCGCATCGTATCCTTACCCCGAACGGCAGTTTGTATTTTCATATTGATTACCGTGAGGTCCACTATTGCAAAATATTACTGGACAGGATTTTCGGCCGCGAATCATTCCTCAACGAAATTATATGGGCATATGATTACGGGGCCAGGACAACGAAAAAATGGCCTGCGAAACACGACAATATCCTCTGGTATGCCAGAAATCCCAAAGATTATATTTTTAATTACGAAGTGATAGAGAGAATACCGTATATGGCTCCCGGTTTGGTCGGACCGGAAAAAGCGGCACGCGGAAAACTTCCCACGGACACCTGGTGGCATACAATCGTGTCTCCCAACGGTAGGGAAAAAACCGGTTATCCCACACAAAAACCCCTCGGTGTTATTCGTCGTATCGTTCAAGCATCGTCGAATCCCAACGACACCGTCATGGATTTTTTTGCAGGAAGCGGAACATTCGGCGAAGCGGCACTCATCCTCGGAAGAAAATTTCTTCTTATCGATAATCATCTTCAGGCGATAGACGTCATGAAAAAAAGGTTTTCCAAATATCCGCACGTACGTTTTGAACGGTATTCGTCTCACGGACTGCGCCCTGCGCCTTAGAAATATTTCCGGCATTTCCTATCCTATGCAGATGGACAATACAACAACACTGCTTTCCGACATATCGTCGCTCGTCAGGCAGGAATATGCACAGTTTCAAAAAAATTCCTGGGTTGGAAGTCCTTTTGCATGGATTCTTACGTTCTCTTCGAGAACACGCGGCGCAATCGGAGAACGGTTGATTGCCCGTTGGTGTGAATCACAGAAACTCCGTGTTTCCCGCAGTCCCGATACTGATGCGGATATTTTGATTAATGGACACCGTGTTGAAATAAAATTTTCGTCCCTTTGGTCCAATGGCGTATATAATTTCCAACAAATACGCGATCAGCGGTATGAGTATCTTCTCTGTCTTGGCGTGTCTCCTTTCAGGGTACACGCATGGATTACGGACAAACGTGATATTCCATTCAGTAAACTTAAACATCAGCATGGTGGAGCTCGGGGTCACGATACGTGGTGGATAATCTTCAAACCGAACGATCCTCCGGACTGGTTGGGTAAACAACCGGGCACGCTTGATTTTGTTTCAAATTTTTTTACCCGGATATCACAAAAACAAAAATAACCGGGGTGTCGCTTTTATTCCCACAGCATTCCTTTGAAGAAATCCCGTTGACACGTTTTTAGTGCCAGTTGTAAGAAATAATTTCGAAGAGGAGTGTATTACCAATCCCGCCCGCCGGTGTCATCGCGGAACCCGCCCCGATTGCCTCCGCGGAATCCTCCGTGACTACCGTGGCCGCCGCGTCCTCCGCCGCCGCCCCTGTGTCCCCGGTCTCCCCCGCCGTACCCGCCTCGGGAGCCGCCGAATCCGCCGCCGCCGAAACCAGTTCGTGGCCGGTCTTCTTTGGGTTTCGCTTCGTTGACGACCAAAGTTCTGCCGTCCAACGGCTTCCCGTTCCAGAGATCAATTGCTTTCTGTGCTTCTTCACCGGAGCTCATTTCCACAAACCCGAATCCGCGGGATCGACCCGTCATTTTATCCATAATGACGGATGCGGACACTATTGTCCCCGCCTGAGAAAATGCCTGCTTAAGACTGTCATCCGTGGTTCCCCACGATAACCCACCGACAAATAATTTAGTTCCCATACTCTCTATGCGCTCCTTTACGCATTGTTTTGCATTGTATCAGAAATGGGGCATCTTGTCGCCCGGTAAACTTTTTCTATTCTTTTTTCTCTTCATCGGCCCGACAGCACCCCTCACCGCAGTCGCACTCTTTATCGTCAGTGTTTCCGCAATCACAGTCGCAATCACATCCCAGTTTTTCCCTGTCCCCTTTCTCGTCATATTTGTAGATCTTGTCGTCATCCTCATCTGCGGTTTTTTTGTGTGACTTGTCGCAGAACGGCTGATTCTTTGACAATCCGCACATACAAATCCACTTTGATTCTTTCTGCGGTTTGAGCTCGTACGGTTTTTTTGCAGTTTTAATTACTATGCGCGCCATACTCTCCCCACTCCTTTCGATTTTCTATAATACCACAGTCTGTGTATTACCACTCCCACCGTTTCATGGATTGGTTTGCCGCAAACCACAAAACAAAAAGTGTCGTCATCCCGCTGCCCAGAATCAGAGCGTAATAAACCATTCCCGATACTTCACTTTTCATGAGGTGTTCAATGGATAATCCGGCAATAAACGCAAGTATCCCGCAAAGAAAGAGGGTCAGAATTCCCATACCACTGGTGCTGACTTTTTCCGGGTCATTGCCCTGTGAAAAATTCGGCAGTATGGCACCCATGAGAACCTGTACCAACGACACAAATAACAGAACAATAATTGTCAGGCTTACCAGCTGATCGCGGCCGACATAAACAAACGGAAGCCAATACCACACAAGTCCGCTGCATATCATAATCGGTACGGAGACGAGAATGCTCAGAAGTATTTTGGAAAACAGCAGACGGGTGCGGGATATCGGTAATGTGAAAATATACCATGCGCTTCTCCCTTCACGTGCGACCAAAGGGAACAGAAACCGAAGGTATATGGCGATTGCAAAAAATACAAGCCAGGCGAATGAAAAAACCGTCAATTGTACCCTCCAAATTTCCTGACGAAGCTCGTTTCCGATGCCGAAAGACAGAAACAGGAAAAAAAATACGGCAACGGTTACCAGAAATAGTCCGTATCCCAGTTCAGATGCCACCCGTACGATGGAAAGCCAGTCTTTGACCACCAACGGAATGCTTGTTGTTTCCAGTGCGTTCATTGCGGTTCCTGATATTTTTTTGCTGTGCGGGGATGAGCGTATACGAAGTAATACGGATATCAGGCGTTTTTCATGAATCCCCAGTGTTATATATATGAGAATCAGTGTCACTCCTGCCGCCGCCAGTGTCGGAAGAGATACGCCGTGCGTTATAGTTTGAGACAGCCACGAAGTCGGCAGTCCCTGATTGTTGAGCGGCAGAGTGCGAAAAAGATCGAGAAATTCCAATGCCGACGCGTCGTAGAGTTTTGAAAGCGCCGGAGGAAAAATGGTCTTGAGTAAACCCACCATGACCGTAAAAAATATACCCATACCCGCTATCCCCGCCATATATTCTTTTCCCCGAATCCATGCGGCACTCGCCAGTGCAATCACCATCCCAATACCCGAAGAAATACATACGATACACAACAATACCAAAACAACGCGCATGATAAAGACGATCCCTCCTGCCCCAAATGCGTTACCGTACGCTGCAGCAATCGGGACAAATGCGAACATCATCAGAAGAAAATTTGCAATAACGGACTTCACATACAACCAACGGCTTATATGTTTGGCCTGTACAGGCAAAGTCATGAGGTACGAAAATGTCGGTGTCGGCGATACTAAAAATCCGACCGAAGAAGCGACGCTACTGCCGATAGCCAACCACAGGACGACAAGAACCGCTGCATGGAGAATATATGCTGCGGTTATTGCGCCGAATTGTTCGTAGATAGCAAGCGATCGGAAAAAAATATCACTCATCCGCCACGTGGCATACGATATCGCTCCGAACAGGAGGATAAACAACAGCACAACAACGAATTTTCCTGCGGATTTTGTCGTAAACCACCGGGTCACTCCAATCCAATCCGACCACAAAAGAATACCGAGTGTATCCATATATTATGCGAGAAGTTTTTCCATGTCCGTTGTTTTGGTAATTGCAGTTTCTTTGACTATTTTTCCGTTCTTCATGACCCCTGTCCGCTGCGCAAATTTTTGTGCAAACGGAAGTATGTGAGTTACAAAAAACACCGTATTGCCTTCTTTTGTATAGTGCAGAATGGTTTTGCCGAGAATTTCTATGCTCTCCGGGTCCAATCCGACAATCGGCTCATCAATAATCAGGAGCTTCGGTTTCGTCAGAAGCGCCCCCAACACCGCAATTTTCTGTTTATTCCCGCGGGAATACTGACTCATAGGCAGGGATATAATATCGGCAATCGGAAACAGCGGCGTCAGCTGCCCTATGCGACGGCTCACCTCGCTACCCGTCATACCCCGAAGTCTTCCCGTAAGCGTCAGAAATTCCGAACCCGATAAGTACTCATACGCCGAAGGGTCATCGGAGACATATCCGAACATCCGTTTGGCAGCAATAGGATTTTTTCTCACATCATTACCGAATATAAACGCACTTCCTCCGGTCGGAATCAGAAGACCGACGAGTATTTTGATAAGAGTCGTTTTGCCCGCACCGTTGGGGCCGATAAGCGCATACGTCTCGCCTTCTTTTATTGCCAAGCTCACACTGTCAACCGCGGTAAACGTTCCGAATCGTTTCGTAAGACCGGAAGTAACAATTGCATCCATATAAACCCCCTCATGTACTATTGTGTCCGAAGAAAGGAATATATTCAACAATGGATGAGAATAATACTGAAGTGTCCCCGACGTACCTTGACGCTACCAGCTTCCGCCTCCGCCGCCTCCGCCGCCTCCGCCGGAAAATCCTCCTCCGCCGAACCCCGATGAGAATCCGGAAGAAGATCTCGTGGGAGTTGCCGCAGATACCACGCTACTGTGGAATGAAGAAGAAAGCGCGTTGGCAAACACGATGCTATTGAAGGCACTTCTGTTGTACCCCTCATACCAATCCGGTTGCTTCATCTGAATGTCGGCAAAACGCTCTGCCCATACTTTCTCCACACCGAATGCGACGGCATACGGGAGGAGTTTTTCAAAAAACATCTGATTTTTTGCCTGAAACTCCAGCTTTTTTTTCTGACTTGAGAGGAAGTTTTTGAGCGAGAGGGCAACCGCCGCCGTTTGTGAGCCCGCAGCGGTTTTTGCAGGCATGGCCCGACCGAAGAAAAATGCAATAATCGCCAACGGAATATTGGCGGTAAACAGTGCAATACCGGCAATGACGTAATAGAGCGTTCGGATCTTTTGAGGACTTTTCGTAAAAAATCCCTCCGTAACCGTTTCATCATACAGTTGTGTTTTGGTATCGGTAACGGTTTTGTCCAGATGCGCTCCTTTGATGCGCATAAAATCCAATGCGCCGAATAAACCTTCCATAAGTACTTTTTCGTGCGGACGGAGTTCCTTGTTGTCTTTATAGTCTTTCAGTTTCTTGAGCGAGAAATCATTTTTCTTCTGTTCCGTAATTTTTATGTATCCGCGCCGGGCCAAATCCACGATCGTTGCGGTGACATCGCGCACGTCGGCAGTTTCGTCGACTAATGTTCCTGTCTCGCCGGGCGTCAGAGGACGCAGATTTTTACCTTTCGGAACATCAAACCACGCACTTGTTACACCCATAGGGGGTCTGGGGTCGCGCCCGAAATGCCACCATCGATAAATGATAAATACAGGAAATCCGATATACCAAAGCAAAGTACCCGCTGTCAGCGCAATAGCGATAATAGCTGCGAGTATTTTCCCTGCTGTCGTATCCCAAAACGATATGTATTCCTTGGGTTCTCTGACGGCAACAAGATTTTTCGGAAACGATACCGCCGCCGTCAATCCTTCACCGGCGGAAAGAAGTCCGGTTGTCACCAGAATACCCCCGTCACGAAGCGTTATGTCGCAATTACTCTGTGTACTTCCTTGGAGTCCCGTAAAACATGCGACCTGTATTTTGGATAGGTCTACCTCCGGAGCAAACCGAATGTCGGCAGTTGCCGATCCGATCGGCACTTGCCAGTCGTTGCCGGTTATATTCCAATACAATTCATCATGATCTGAAAAATACGTCAGCGCACCGGATACCCGATACCGTATGTTATATAAATGCAACCCGGTAATTGTCCTGTCCGGATCACCGATCTTGAGTGATAACATGCCGTCTTCGGATTCTCTCGAAAACCGGTATGGAGTTTGCTGTTCGTCTTGGACGAACACCTGTTGGAAATCCAGTATGTATTTTTTCCCGTCCTGATTCGTTTTTATAAACGGTATATTGCGGAATATCCCGTGCCTACTGGCGGATCCGAAATCATATTTAATATATTCCGACAGATCGACACTTCCGTCGGTTCGTATGAGGATTCCCGTCGTAAAATTATGTATTTCCTCCGCATGCACGCGGATTGCCAGAAGGAAATACAGGCATAAAAACGGCAGAAGGCGCAGTAGTTTTGTCATGGAATAAATGCTCGTTTCAACGCAAGTATTTGGCGATATTTGCTTCGTGTTCCTCTATGGTTCTCCCGTAATGCACTATCGCCTGAGGATCATGGAGATAAAACCAATAATCGGAGTCAGCCGAGTATATGACCGCTTGGATCGATGCGAGTCCGGGATTCGCAATAGGACCGGGAGGTAATCCCTTGTTAGCATAGGTATTATACGCGGAGCGGATTTTTTTATCCTGATCCGTGATTTCGCGCTTCCACCATGTCTTTTGGACAGGTTGGTATCCTAAGGCATATTGAATCGTTGCATCAGTCTGAAGCGGCCAATCAGAGCGCAATCGCTTGAGAAGTATACCCGCAATGACCGGTCTGTCTTCCGCAGTTCTCCCTTCCCGTTCGACTATCGACGCCATGGTGATAATTTCTTCAAACGTCAATCCGGTCGTTCGCGCATCCTGGCGCATCTGCGGTGTCACTTTTGCATCAAACGTATCCAAAAACATCTGTGCAACGGTTGAAGCGCTTGCATCTTTCGGCACAAGATACGTATCGGGAAACATGGACCCCTCGCGGGCGTACTTGAGAAATTCCGTTTCCGGGATATCCATTTCTTTTGCGATTTTCATTGCTATCTCTTCGTTTCTCCATCCTTCGAGGGTCGTCAACCAGACGTCCAGTGTTCCGTGGGTAAGTTCTTCGGCAATCATCCGTGTATCCATCGACCGATTAAGACGGAAATCGCCTGCCTGCAGATCCCGTTCGAGACCTAAAACCCGTACGAGAACATAGAAAGCAATTTTATCCCGTATCAGACCCTGTTGGAAAAGCCTGGTCGCAATGGATCTGACGCTCTCTCCCTGTTTGACAACAAAAATGTTGGGAGTCGGATCCGAAGCATTCGGTTGCGCAATGGCATCGCGCCACCACAACATGCCGACTCCGGCTACCACCACGACAACCAGGAAAAAGATTCCTAAGCGTGAGGTGGTTGATGTTTTATTTGATTTCATCCAGTGTTGCACGACGGTATCTGTTGGCTACCGTGTCATACATAAAAATTCTGCCGCAACCGCACGTCACACGCAGCATCTCTTTCCCCTTTTTTTTCGGTAACGGTTTGCCGCAGCCGACACATCGGCCTTGAGACAATAACCATGCTTGCATGGGGGCAATAATATTTTTAAACATATTTTTTATTCAACCGTGTAGACCGGAACGTTTTTCATTGTTTCTACTGCTTCTCTCAAACGATACTTATCGGAGCTGTAAAGCGTACATAGTATAGCACCTTTGTCTACTTCTTCCTCCAGTTTGCAATTGAGATACATACCGGCTTTTTTGTCCGTCGGGCAACCGAGAATGCGGCACACGATGGTTATATGCTGATTATTGATAAATCCTATCCGGCCTTTTTTCCCGGACCGGATCTCGTGAGTTTCGTTACCGGGAATCAAGACCTTACTGGTTACGGAAGGACTGCCTCCTTGCGCTTGTATTATCTCGTGCATTTTGGCTAATGCTTTTCCGGAGCGAAGTATTTGTCGGGCAACCTCATGACCAACCGTGTCTTTTTTTCCGGGCGTATCGGCATAACAAATGGTAAGGAGCTTTCCTGCTAACCGCAGTGCTTTTTCCTCGAGCGCTACCGGCCGGTCTTTGGTCTGTTCGAGCACCTGAAATACATCCCGGGCTTCCATAACCGGTCCGACGCCGCGTCCGGCATTTTGACGGATTTCGTTTATGTCAATCGCCGCTTTCATGCGGAATCTGGAAGCGAGGTAGTTGAATTTTCTTGCAATTATTTCTGCATCTTTGGTGTGTTGAATTTTCATTGTCATCCCCACCGGAATATCCAGAACGACATGCGTAGCACCTGAGGCAACTTTTTTTGCCATGATGCTTACGATAATTTTGTCAAAGGATTCAAATGCGAGCGGTTGTTCTACCTGAATGATAATATCGTCAGCTGGCGCCAAACCCAAATGTCCGCCCCACACGATGCATCCGCCGACTTTCGCTACAATTGCCTCTATCTGCTTGGGGGTAAATGTAACCGGTGCCACGACTTCCATCGTGTCGGCAGTTCCGGCGGCTGACGTTATTGCACGACTTGAAGTTTTGGGGATCTGAAACCCCGCTGCCGCAATAATCGGCACCAATATCATGGTTGTCCTTGTTCCGGCTACTCCGCCGGTTGAGTGCTTATCGGCAACGATGCCTTTGAAGTGAAGCCGGGGACCGGTTGCGACCATTGCATGCGTCAGAGAGTACAATTCCTCGTCGGAAAATCCGTGATTGAATCCTGCCGCTGCAAAATATGCTGTCAGTACCGGACCCAGCCGTTGCGTGGCTATTTCGTCCATGATGGTAAATATTTCGTTATAAGATAACGGTTTGCCTACCAGCTTCTTTTTTATCGCCTCAACTGCAGCTTGTGTGGAATCTTTCGTTTTCATAGCGGAGTATGAGCGTCGGGTTTTACTATACGCGCCAATACATAGAGCCGTTTCCAGTATGTTCCCGGAGGTACGCAGGTAACCAATGTTATATACGAATCATCAAACCGCTGTTCCAGTCCCTCCAAGTCATTTGCGTCCCGTACAACCATCTCTTCGACCGTATAGCGGTATGTCACCTCATCATACGCGACAAATACGTCATCACCCAGTTTGAGCGTCGGAAGTGTCGAAAAAATCGTCGTATAATCTTTCGGATTATAAAATTGCGGTAATACGGAATGTCCGAATATAACGGCGTTCCCGTACTCTCCCGGCAGACCCGTACCGCCGTAATGTATGAGGCTTTTACCTAAGTCATCGCCGGCGATAATAACCGATGCATCCGTAATTTTGAGTTTGGGTATCGAAAGCGTGTAGCTGTTGACCGGTGTCACGACTTTTTTTTGCGGCAAAGTCGGAAACCAGACATTTGCATTCGTAAAATCCGGACTTTGTTCCTCGCTACTCCCTGCCGCTAACACAACAGGCAAGGTTGAATCCGTTTGTCCGGACTCCCGGGAAGGAGAAGCGTCAGCCAGAGGAGATACGATTCTGGTAAATAATGACTGGGTGAATACGCTGAATGATACGATCGGCCAAAGAGTCCATATCAGCGTAATAACCCCTGCGGTTATGAAAAGAAGCGGGACAAACGGATGAACCCGGAACGGTTTTCCGGCTTTTGTAGGTACTGCTTTGACATACCGGTATAATGCCATACTTATTCCTGGAGAGACAGTGAGACGGAAATGTTTTTTTTATTTGCCGGCAGACGGTTTCTCGTCGGAGATAAACGAAACGAAAATTCCGCTCCCGCAACACCCGGAATCTTTTTCAACTCTTGGGTGGCGTCCGAGAGCGTTTTGCCTGCAATTATCCCGGCAACAACGCCCGTATCAATAACAGGGAGTGCCGTGGCGCTCCATTTGACGTTGGCCGTGATATTTCCGTCTTTTTTCACCGTCATACTGAGCACATTGACGGAATTCATCGTGTCTTCAATGATATACCCTTGGGGAACATCTGCCGCCAATATGCTTTTCATAACTGTTCCCATGTCCGCTTCGGCATAGGAGATACCGGTAACCAACACGGTCACCGTCCCGGTAAGCTCCGTCGCCTCCTGATCCAATTCCTGACCAAATGACTTGTCGGTCACCGTCGTTTTCACTGTTGCATCGATAAGTTTCTCTCCCCCGCCGACGCTTCCGGCAAGATCTCCTTTGGCCTTCTCCAAAAGCTCGCCGGACAATTCTTTCACCAGCCCGTCATAATCGGCCCGTGACACTACGGTGACGTCGCGGCTTGTTCCTCCGGCTAGTGCTGTATCGTTACGTGCAACAGCAACGGTCTCGGACAGGTCCTTGAATTTAAATTCACTCGCTGCCGGTACGTTGCTTTGGCTTCCGATTGCCGATGCCGTAATTGTCCCCGTTGCTTTCCCGAACGTCACCGTACCGCTTACCAAATTCTCACTGGCGGAGGCAGCCTGTACGTCATCATCCAGGGTAAATTGCAACCCGCCGGTTACCAATACCGATCCTTTTTTGAATGTCCGGGGACCGGTTGTTTTGTTGAATATCGTTACCGTTCCTTTGGCCGGATCGCCAATTGTTTTCTTTCCCGTCACTGCAACCTTTTTTTCGCCGCTTACTGATTTCTCCTGTTTTTTACCCGGTATGATATCTTTTTCGCCGTTTACTTGGGTTGCCGAAGGGTCAATGGTAATGATGTTTGTTGTTTCCAGGTGTTTGGGAATCTCAAGAATCGTTACGTTTGCATGAGGCAAAAACCACCACAACGCTCCCCCTATCGTGCCAAGAATGCCAAGCAAAACAGCCGCAAGGATATACTTGAACTTCCCGCCGGGTATCCCGGGTAAACGAATCGCTATTTTGGGTAAAGAGGGAATTTTTATCGAAGGCAGCTTGAGAGAGATTTTCAACCGTTTGGGAACCTCATCAGTTTCTGTCGGAATCTCTTGTCTGATCTCCTCCTTGGGAAGTACACCCTCTGTCTCTCTCCCAATGCCGGGCGCGGGAGTTTTGGGAATATGTCCTCTTTCTTCGAGAATGTCTTTCCCTTTCCGAAAACCGAGGGTTTCAGGCGAAACCATGACGACGTTGGGTTCTTCCTCGCGCTCCTTGTCTTCTGCCGTACTCTCACTCTCAACCGGTGTTTCCTCTATTTCCTGGGCTTCGTCTTTTTCTAGAGAGAGTGAATCCTTCCCCTCCTGTTTGTTCACCTCATCCGTTTTGTGCGGCGAGGGGGCAGTTGCCGAAGAACCGGATAAAGGAGAAAGTGGCTCTTGGGAGGGTAGCTCTTTGTCTTCTTCGGAGACAATGGCGACTTTGCCTCCTAATTCGCTCGCTCCACCGAGGGATACCGCACGGATGATTGTTTCCGCCGGCAACAATTCAATTTTGGGAAAATGGAGAAAATTTGCTTTCGTTTGCCACGGATTGCGCATAAGTTGTGCGCGTACTTCTTCTGATAGCGGCGCGTTTGCACCGTACAGAAACATGCGGGAGGGTAGAATTTCCACGTCTTTGAAGTCCTTGAGAACTTGCTCCACGTGAGCAACGACATCATCATTTCTGTCCACTGTCTTTTGTCCGGTCAGAACGCCGATTTTATACAGGGACAACGTGATGTCTTTGTTCCCTACGCCGATGAAAATAACGCTGGGCGGAATACCCTCTTCCTGTTTGAAGTAAAACATGAGCGCCTGATGGATGGGTACGAAGCCCATGAGTTCCAACTCCAGTACTTTTGCGAGCTTTCTGATGTTGAGTCGTGCATCAGGTGCAATATCTCCTTCCGCTGTCAGAAATTGCGCCGGCAGGCCCAGGATGGTTTTGTGCAATGCGGTTGTTCCCTCTTTGTCTTCCATTTGAGCGATCAGAGTATCGGCCACCTTCAAACGCTCTTGCCAGTCGTCTTTGGCAAGAAGCGCTGATGCGGTCCCTGTTGTCTGGGGTCTGCCGTCGGCGATATGCCATACCCCGGCCGCAACGTTGTCAGTGTCAAGAATGAGTGTGAGAAACCGATCCTGCGGTTTATTGTTTTTTTGAAGAATGTTGGCGAGTATCCCCGGGAACTTCATTGTGTGCGAGGACGGCATAAATCCGGCGTATTCCTGCACCGGCTGATTCCTCTTTCTTTATTGTAAGGTGGCCTACCTGCCCTGTAAAGGAAACGTGCGGGCCGCCGCAAATTTCCCGGCTGAAAAGTGTTCCTTTTGCAGGATCA
>Ga0214473_10003753_pt1 | contig 18321 bp, 8 predicted proteins | sample RVTome_7_FD_203509 | JGI IMG/M metagenome (GOLD analysis project Ga0214473, IMG submission 203509) | Soil microbial communities from uranium-contaminated site in the Upper Colorado River Basin, Wyoming, United States - RVT98D197 | ecosystem: Environmental > Terrestrial > Soil > Contaminated >... | reverse complement strand
GCCAGGTCTGCGAATTCGTGCGAGCCGGCGGACTGGGCAAGGTCAAATCGGTATTCACGCTCTGGGGCAAACTGGCAGGCAATCTCGGCGTGGATTCATACGCGCCACTGCCTTTTGCTCTGGCGCCCGAGCCGGTGCCGGACGGGCTCGACTGGGACCTGTGGGTGGGTCCCGCCCCCTGGCAGCCGTACAACAGTGCCTACCACAGGAATCCGTCGCCGGGCGTCGTGCCCTGGGCCTTCCATGAGGATTTCGGGGCCGGGGCGGTCACCTGGTACCATTCACACGCCGCCGACGTGATTCAGTACGCCCTGGGTGTGGAGACCAGCGGACCGGTCGAGATCATCCATCCGAGCAGCGGGACGTACCCGACGCTCACGTATCGCTACGCCAACGGCACGCTTCTGCACCACGTCGATCACTGGGGAATGGTGAAAGACCTCTACAAAGCCGTGCCGGCGACCGCTCGACTGGAGGGCAACTTCGGCGGCATCTTCGTGGGCGAGCGAGGCTGGGTCACTTCGATGTCCACCGGCGGGTCCATCGAAGGCGGCCCGGAACAGGTCCTCAAGGAAATGAAGCAGACCACGTGGGAAGTGAATATCGGGGACAACAATCACCACGCGAACTGGTTCGAATCCATTCGCACTCGCCGGCCGCCAAACTGTCCCGAGGAGATCGGCCATCGCGGCGCATCCCTTGGGCATCTGGCGATCATCGCGTACAAGCTGCAGCGGTCACTACGATGGGACCCCGCCGCGGAGCAGTTCGCCAATGACGAGGCTGCTAACCGCCTCTGCGCCCGCGCCATGCGCTGTCCATGGCATGTTTGACGAAGCAGACACCAGTTTGGTGCAGTGCGAGGTAACACGGGGGGCAATTTCCTTCTCCCCGCGAGCGTCTATCATGGGTCCTTGCGGCAACATGGGAAAAGGTAACGCGTAGATGGATATCACGTGGTTGAGGTCGGTTCGAAGCCTCCCGGCTGTATTGCTCTTGGCCTGCGCGTGCCATTCCTGCACGCGCTACGAGATCCGCAGTCCCGCCGACTATATTGGGCCGGGGACGCCCGAGCCGGCCGATCAGGCTGCTGCCGTCGCCGATGCCAATATGCCGACGGCCAATGCGCCGGAATCCACCCAGCCGACGCCTGGAGGCGAGGGCCCTCTGCAGATAACTATCGGACAGGCCACTTTGCTGTCTCTGGAGAACAACAAATCGCTCGTCGTGCAGCGGATCGATCCGCAGATTACGCGGACATTCGAGCAGGAGCAGCGCGCCGTGTTTGATCCAATCCTGACCGGGCAAGTGGCGTACGAGGAGGACAAGATCGATGCAGGGCCGATAATGTCCGAGGTCGGCGGGTTCTCCGGGGCGGTTGGTGTTGACCAACTTCTGCCCACGGGGACTTCTCTCGGGGTCGCAGGGAGCACGACGCCGGCCGGACTCCGGGGGCTGGCCGAGGACGAACGCGCGTCGCGAATCGCGTTCAATGCGACGCAGTCGCTGCTGCGGGGCTTTGGACCGGCGGTGAACCTGGTCTCCATAAACCAAGCCAGGATTGACACGCGGATATCGCAATACGAACTACGCGGGTTCGCCCAGACGCTGGTCGCTCAGGTGGAGCAGACGTACTGGGATTACGCCCTTGCCGAACGGCGGATAGAGATCTTCAATCAATCACTGGACCTGGCTCGGAAGCAATTGGAGGAGACTCGGGAACGGATCAAGGTGGGCGATTTGGCGGCGACCGAGCTTTCGGCCGCCGAAGCTGAGGTCGCCCTGCGCCGCGAGGACCTCATCAACGCCCGCAGCGACCTGGCGAAGATCAAGCTGACTCTGCTGCGTTTGACCAATCCGCCCGGGGGCAACCTCTGGGACCGGGAGGTCGAGCTTACCAGCCTGCCGATGATTCCTGCAATAACGCTCGACGACGTGGAGTCGCACGTGGCGCTGGCGAAGCGGATGCGTCCCGACCTGAACCAGGCGAAGCTCCTCTGGCAGCGCGGCGACCTGGAAGTCGTCAAGACCCGCAACGGCCTGCTGCCGAGGCTCGACCTGTTCGTCACGCTGGGCAAAACCGGTTACGCGGATTCGTTCGGCAAGTCGCTGGAGGACCTCGACGGCGACAGCTACGACACGCTCGTCGGGCTCAACATCGAGTATCCGCCGTTGAATCGCGGCGCCCAGGCCCGCCACCTTCGCGCGGTGCTGACTCGACAGCAGGCACGCGAGGCAATCGGCAACCTGTCCCAATTGATCGAGGTGGACGTCAGGACGGCGTACCTGGAGATCGCCCGCTCGCAGGAGCAGGTGGCCGCGACCGCCGCCACGCGAAAGCTCCAGGAGGAGAAGCTGCGGTCGGAGACGGAGAAATTCCGCCTCGGCAAATCCACCTCCCTGCTCGTCGCGCAGGCCCAACGGGACCTCGTGTCCAGTCAGATCGCCGAGATCCAGGCCGTCGTCAACTACTTGCAGTCGTTCGTGGAGATGTACAGACAGGAAGGCTCGCTGCTGGAGCGCCGGGGGATTGCCGGCCCGGGACGCGAGCCCGTAGAATTGTCCGATATGCCTCCACTCCAAACGGATCGATAATCGATGCTCGCGGGAAGTATTATGGTCGTGAGGCCACTAACTTGTTTCGGATTTCGAGGTTCGCAGTTCATGCTTGCAGGGGCGGTGAGCCTGCTCATACTCGTGGGCTGCCAAAAGCAACCGGCTACCAAGCAGGGTCCCCGGGGCGAGGGCGGGATGGCGGCGCCGGTCACCGTGGCGACGGTGGAACGAAAGACCACGGCCATTGAGGCGAGAAGCTTTGGCAGCGTCGAAGCATATGCAACTATCGAGATCAAGGCCCAAGTCACCGGAGTCCTGATGCAGGTGCACTTCACCGAGGGCCAGATGGTGAAAAAGGGGGACATGCTCCTGTCGATCGATCCCCGCCAGCCGCAGGCGGCCCTCAAAATGGCGCAGGCCAACCTGGAGAGGGATCAGGCCCAATTGACGAACGCGGAACGAGAGGCCGCCCGCCAGACAGAACTGCTCCAGAAAGGCTATGCCGCGCAGGACATCTATGACCAGGCCATGACGACAGTGGAAACGCTGCGAGCGGCCATCGCTGCCGACAAAGCGGCGATTGAGAACGCCGCTCTGGAGCTCGATTACTGCTCCATCTGCTCGCCGGTGGACGGGTGTACCGGCAGCTTGCACGTTCACCAAGGGAATCTGATCAAGGCCAATGACATTTCCGTCGTGAGCGTCAGACAGGTGGACCCGATCTACGTCAGCTTCTGGGTCTCGGAGCACTACTTGCCGGCGATACGGCGGGAGATGGCGACTCACGAGCTGGACGTCGCCGTGACGCTGTCCGGCGAAGGCGGCGAACCCATCCACGGCGCCCTGTCGTTCATCGACAACACGGTGGACCCGGAGAACCGCACCATTCACCTGCGTGCCACGTTTGCCAACAAGGACAAGCGGCTGTGGCCTGGCCAGTACGTGGACGTGGTCCTGACGATCGCGCAGGAGACCAATTCCATCGTCGTGCCCTCACAGGCCGTTCAGACCGGCCAGAACAACCAGTTCGTGTATGTCGTCAAATCGGACCAGAGCGTCGAAGCACGGCCGATTATGGTGAAGAGAGCCGTCAACAGCGAGACGGTGGTCGAAGGCGTGCAGCCGGGCGAGGTGGTGGTCACGGACGGCCAGCTTCGACTGGTGCCGGGGGCGCGCGTGCAGATCAAGGATTCTCCGCAGTCGTCAACGCGCCAGAGTCCCAACGACACGGCGAAGCGAGGTAATCCATGAGTTTCTCCGCCCTGTTCATCCATCGGCCGGTCATGACGACCCTCATCATGCTGGCTCTCCTGCTGTTCGGCATCTCGGCGTTTCGCCGGCTCCCGATGAGCGACCTGCCGAACGTCGATTTCCCCACGATCTCGGTCTCCGCCTCACTGCCCGGGGCCAGCCCCGAAACGATGGCGGCGGCCGTGGCGACGCCCCTGGAGCGGCAGTTCTCCACCATCGCCGGGATCGACTCCATGCTGTCCTCCAGCTCGCTCGGCGGCACCTCGATCACTCTCCAGTTCAACCTGACGCGGGACATCGACGGGGCCGCGCAGGACGTGCAGGCGGCCATTTCGCGGGCCGTGCGTCGCTTGCCGCGGGACATGCCTAGTCCCCCGACGTACCAGAAGGTCAACCCGGCCGACCAGCCGATTCTCTACCTGGCCCTGACCAGTCCGACGCTCCCGTTGTACGAGCTAAACGAGTACGCCGAGACCCTGCTGGCCCAGCGGATCTCCACCGTCCTCGGCGTGGCCCAGGTGCAGGTCTTCGGCTCGCAGAAGTACGCCGTGAGGGTGAGACTTGACCCCATGGCGCTGTCGAGCAAAGGGATCAGCATCGATGAAGTGACGCAGGCCATCGAGACCGGCAATGTGAACATGCCGACGGGGATCCTCTACGGCCCGCATCGTGCGTTCACCGTTCTGGCGTCGGGACAGCTCAACACGGCGGATGCGTACCGGCCGCTGATCGTGGCCTACCGCAACGGCTCGCCCGTGCGGCTCGGCGACGTGGCCGAGGTCGTCGACAGCGTGGAAAATGATAAGTCGGCGGCATGGTTCTTCGACGGCTCCGACCAGCAGCGGTCCATGGTCCTCGCAGTACAGCGTCAGCCCGGCACCAATACGGTCGAGGTGGCCGAGGCCGTCAAGAAGCTCCTTCCCACCTTTCGCGACCAACTGCCGGCGTCCGTCGCGGTCCACATCCTGTTTGACCGGTCGCTCTCCATCAAGGACTCGGTCCGGGACGTCGAGTACACGCTGCTGCTGACCCTGTTTCTGGTCGTGCTCGTTATCTTCCTGTTCCTCCGCAACGTATCGGCCACCGTGATTCCGAGCCTGGCCTTGCCGATGGCGATCGTCGGGACCTTCGTCGTCATGTACCTGTGCGGGTACAGCCTCGATAATCTCTCGCTGATGGCCCTGACATTGTCGGTCGGGTTCGTCGTGGACGACGCCATTGTCATGCTCGAGAACATCGTGCGGCACATGGAGAAGGGCAAAGCCCCATTCAAAGCGGCGATTGATGGCGCCCAGGAGGTTGGCTTCACGATCGTGAGCATGACGCTCTCGCTGGCCGCCGTGTTCATCCCGGTACTGTTCATGGGCGGTCTGATCGGCCGGCTGTTCCGGGAGTTCGCCGTCACGATCGGCGTGGCCGTGCTCGTGTCGGGCTTCATCGCCCTGACGTTGACGCCCATGTTGGCCAGCCGATTCCTGCGTCCCCCGAGCGAAGTCCATCACGGCCGGGCCTATGCGTTCTCCGAGAGGATCTATCAAGTCACGCTGCGGTTCTACGAGCGCACGCTGCGCTGGGTGCTCGCGCACAAGCTCGGTTCAATGCTCTTCTCCGTAGCCACCCTGGCGGCCACCGCCTGGCTGTTCCTGCACATCCCCAAGGGCTTCCTGCCCAGCGAGGACCGCGAGCAGATCTCGGGCTCCACTGAGGCGATCGAAGGGATCTCGTACAAGTCCATGTTCGAGCATCAGCAGGCAGTCGCCGCCGTGCTCCGCGAGAAACCCGAGGTGGCCTCCTTCATGTCGAGCGCCGGCTCTCGCGGCAGCTCGGGAGGCAACAATGGCTTCCTGATGATCCGCCTGAAGCCCAAGTCGCAGCGCCAGCACAGCGCCGACGAGCTGATCCAGCAATGGCGGCCCGGCCTGAATTCGGTTCCCGGCATTCGGGTCTTCCTGCTGAACCCGCCCACCATCTCCATCGGCGGCCGTGTCTCAAGGAGCCAGTATCAGTTTACGATGCAGAGTCCCGATACGGGGGCGCTGTATCAGTATGCCACGCTGATGGAGCAGAAAATCCGCGATTTGCCCGGCTTCCAGGATGTCACGAGCGATCTGAGAATGAAGAACCCTCAGGTGGACGTCCGGATCGACCGGGACAAGGCCTCGGCGACCGGCATCACCGCCGCCCAGATCGAGAACGCCCTGTACAACGCCTATGGCTCCCGGCAGGTCTCGCTGATCCTGGCGCCGAACGACCAGTACTATGTGATCCTGGAGCTGCAGGACAAGTACCAACTGGACCCATCCGCTCTCAGCATGCTGTACGTTCGCGCCAGGACCGGGCAACTCGTCCCGCTCAATGCGGTCGCCGAGGTCGGCACGAGCGTCGGGCCGCTGACCATCAACCACCAAGGCCAGTTGCCTTCCGTGACGACCTCCTTCAACCTCGCGCCCGAGGTCTCTCTGGGCGAAGCGGTCGATGCGGTCAACGAATTGGCCGCCACCGTTCTCCCGGACTCGATCACCACGAACTTCCAGGGTACGGCCCAGGCCTTCCAGTCATCCCTCAAGGGGCTCGGCTGGCTTCTGGCTTTGGCGATCCTCGTCATCTACTTAGTGCTCGGAATCCTGTACGAGAGCTTCATTCACCCCATCACGATCCTCTCGGCGCTGCCCTTTGCGGGGTTCGGCGCCCTGGTCACCCTGATGCTCTTCGGCGTCGAGCTCTCGATCTACGCCTTCGTCGGCATCGTGATGCTCGTCGGCCTGGTAAAGAAGAACGGCATCATGATGGTCGATTTCGCCATCGAGGCGCAGCGGACGGAAGGCAAGAACCCACACGACGCGATTCTGGAGGCCAGCCTCATCCGGTTCCGGCCCATCATGATGACTACGATGGCGGCGCTCATGGGCAGCCTGCCCATCGCGCTGGGCCTCGGCGCGGGCGCCGAATCCCGCCAGCCGCTGGGCCTGGCCGTCGTAGGTGGCCTGCTGTTCTCCCAGACCCTCACCCTCTATGTGACGCCGGTCTTCTACCTCTATATGGAAGCTCTGAGAACCAAACCCGCCGCATGGCTGGCCCGCCGCCGCATGCGAAGCAATGCCTGATAGGGGTTATGCTGGGCACGAGCTGCCATCCTCCAGTCACTTCACTGGAGGTGGAAGGCGTCGCAGAGGTCGTCGATGATCTTCTGGGACATGGCGACGTGGCCGCCGATGGGCTGGGAATCGAGCACGGCTTCGGCGGAGTGCTCCAGGACTTCGAGCTTATCGAAGGCCGACAACACGCTATCGCCGACGACCATGACGCCATTGTTGCACAGGACGGCCGCCGGACTGCGCAGCGTCAGTGTCCGGGCCAGGGTCGCGTGGTCGTTGAAGGCCGTCTCGAATGGCAGCAGGCCCACCTTGCGGACGAAGACGTAGCTCTCGGGAATCGTGCAGGTGTCGATGGCCCGGTGACAGACGCTGAAGGCCATTGCATTGATCGGCGAGGCGTTGACGATGGCCATTACATCGGGCTGGGCATCGTAAACAGCCTTGTGAACGAAGACCGCCCGGCTGGGATGTCTTCCGAACTCCTTTTTGCCTTTGCGGATCATCACCAGGTCCTCCAGCAGGACGGAATGGCGGTCCAGGGGGTACGGCGTGATGAGGAACTTCTCGCTATCGATCCGCGCGGAGAATGAGCCGGTTGTCGTCGTCAGCAGGCCCTGGCGATAGCCCCGCTCGATGAACCTGCAGAGCTGGTTGCGAAGCTCCTTCTCGCGAATGCTCATCATTGTCGGATCATACTCGAAGGAATCGATCGGGATGTCGCTTTTGCCCTGGAGCTGAAGCTGCTGGTCCGTGAGGTATTTCGGCTCGCCGATGGCGCTGGCTTTGATGAGGACCTTGCAGCACATTTCGAGCGTCTCGAATCGTTGGAAGGCCTCCTGGAGGGTCCTGCCGCCGCAGCAGACGCCGTGGTTTTCCAGAACGACACTGTCGAACCCCTCGGCGTACTTCTGGGCGATCTTGCTGCCGAGGTCCGCGCTGCCCGGCACACCATAGGGCGCAAAACCCACGCTCCCGTTCGACCGCCAGGCCTGGTGGAACAGCCGGGTATCCGGCACCTTGTGCGCGATGCTGAAGGCCACCAGCGCCATGGGATGAGCGTGCACGATGGCCTTGATGTCGCGACGAGCCGCGTAAATCGCCTTGTGGAACGGGTACTCCGAAGAAGGCCGATGCAGGCCCTCGATTTTGCCGTCCGCACGCACGCACATGATGTCGTTGGGCGTCAGCGTCCCCTTATCGACCCCCGTGGGGGTGATCCACATGTCGCCGTTCTCATCCAGGATCGACAGGTTGCCGCCGGAAGTCGTGGTCATCTTGTACCTGTAGATCCGCTGCATCGTGAGCACCAGCTCATCCCGCGGGTGGAGATATTCATATCGCATAATCTGCCCCTGTTGTTCGTGTCCCCTGCTGATACGCGTAAATACGGTACCCAGAGCCTAGATACGGCCTGTATACCGCCGAAGTGCCGGGATTTCAATCCGCAGTATTGAGGAGGGCAGGTTATCACAGTATACTTCGGGAAACCCAAAACCATGAAGGAGTCCCGTATGATGGAGAGCGTGACAAGGCTGTTCCTGCTGGCGTTTTCTCTTGTTCCGTTAACTGTGCGCGCGGACGAGGTCAACCTGGCGGGCCGGTGGTCCCTCGAGCTGGACCGCCAGGATCAGGGCGAGACGGACAAATGGTTCGAGCGTGACCTTTCTGACCGGATCACGCTTCCCGGCGTGCCGACGGCCCAGGGGTTTGGAGACCCGCCGTCCATGCAGACCCAGTGGACGGGCCACATCAATCCCATCTGGCAGAGGGACCCTTACTACAAGCAGTATCAGACGCCGGACAATTTCACGATGCCGTTCTGGTTGCAGCCGGACCGGCACTACGTCGGGGCCGCCTGGTACCAGCGACAGATCGAAATCCCGCAAAACTGGCAGATCAAGCGTATCGCGCTTTCCCTGGAGCGGCCGCACTGGAAGACTACCGTCTGGCTCGATGAGCGGCAGATCGGCTCGCAGGATAGCCTCGGCACCGCCCACTCCTACGACCTGGGCACGAATATAGCCTCCGGCAAGCATCGCCTGACCATCCGCGTGGACAACCGCTTGATCGTGGACGTCGGCCGTGACGCCCATAGTGTCTCGGACCATACGCAGGGCAACTGGAACGGAATCGCTGGGCGAATAGAGTTGCGGACGACCGACCCGGTCTGGATCGAGGATGTGCGCCTGTACCCCAATATCAAGGACAAGACCGTCGGCGTGACGGCAAGCGTCGGCAACCTCACGGGCCAGGCCGGCAACGGCACGCTGACCATTCGTGTCCGGGGGGCCGGAAAGAAGATGTCGGTCCCCGTCTCGTGGGGACAGGAAGGCGGTCAGGCGAAATGCACGTACGCAATGGGCAAGGACTGTAAGCTGTGGGATGAGTTCCATCCTGCGACGTACGAGATGGTGGCCGAGTTGCATGCCGATGCGTCGGGCCGGCGGTATCAGGATCGCACAACTACCCGTTTCGGCATGCGGGAGGTGGGCACGCAGGGCACGCGGATCACCATCAACGGAAAGCCGACGTTCATCCGGGGCACGCTCGAATGCTGCATCTTCCCTCTGACGGGACACCCCCCCACCGACGTGAACTCGTGGCGGCGGATCATCCGTACCTGCAAGGCGCACGGCCTGAACCACATCCGGTTCCACTCGTGGTGTCCGCCCGAAGCAGCTTTCGTCGCGGCCGATGAGCTGGGGTTCTACTACCACGTCGAATGTTCCGCGTGGGCGACGGTCGGCGACGGCGGGCCGTTCGATAAGTGGCTCTACAAAGAGAGCGAGGCTATGATCAAGGCGTACGGCAATCACCCGTCTTTCACGTTCATGGCCTACGGCAACGAGCCCGGCGGACGCAACCAGAACCGATTCCTCGGCGACTTTGTGAGCTACTGGAAGAAGCGCGACCCGCGACGGCTCTACACGTCCGGCGCCGGCTGGCCGCTGCTGCCCGAGAACGACTACTACAGTACGCCGGCGCCGCGGATTCAACAGTGGGGCCAGGGCGTGGGGAGCCGGGTCAACGCCAAGCCGCCGGAAACGATGACCGACTACAGCGACTTCGTCCAGCAGCACAGCAAGGCCCCGGTAATCAGCCATGAGATTGGTCAATGGTGCGTGTACCCGAACTTCGACGAAATGAAGAAATACACCGGCCTGCTCAAAGCGAAGAACTTCGAAATCTTCCGCGAGCAGCTCGAACGCAACGGCATGCTCCACCAGGCCCGCGACTTCCTCATGGCCTCCGGCAAGCTGCAAACCCTGCTATACAAGGAGGACATCGAGTCAGCCCTTCGCACGCCAGGCTTCGGCGGATTCCAGTTGCTCGACTTGCACGACTTCCCCGGCCAGGGCACCGCGCTGGTCGGCGTGCTGGATCCGTTCTGGGATTCGAAGGGCTATGTCACCGCCGAGCAGTACCGGCGATTTTCCGGGCCGATTGTGCCGCTTGCCCGCCTGGAGCGGCGAGTTTTCAAGGCCGGCGACACTCTGCACGCTCGCATCGACCTGGCGCACTTTGGCCCGGAGGACCTGAAAGATGCCAAGCCGGCGTGGGCCCTCCGCGATTCATCGGGCGCCGTCGTCGACAGTGGTCGGCTGACCCAGCGAACGATTCAGGCCGGGACACTTAGCACGCTGGGGGAAGCGAATGTCAGGCTGGATCGCATCAAGCGCGCCCAAAAGCTCAGCCTGGAAGTCAGCATCCGCGGCGAGAAAGCAGCCAACGATTGGGACGTCTGGGTGTTCCCAAGGGACGTGCCGACCGAACCCGCTGGCGACATCCTGGTCACTCGTGCGATGAACGATGAGGCGGCAAAGCGTCTCGCCGAGGGTGGAAAGGTCCTGTTGCTCCCCCTGCCTGCGACTATCCGGGACGATGAGCAGCATCCGATCACGATGGGCTTTTCAAGCATCTTCTGGAACACGGTCTGGACGAACTGGCAGCCGCCGCACACGCTGGGCATCCTGTGCGACCCGAAGCATCCGGCCCTCGCCCGATTTCCGACCGAGTACCACTCGAACTGGCAATGGTGGGAACTGATCCACAATACGGCCCCGTTCATCCTCACGGCCCACCGGAATCTGCAGCCGGTGGTGCAGGTCGTGGACGACTGGGTCACGGCCCGAAAGCTGGCGCTGGTGTTCGAGGTCCGTATCGGCAAGGGCAAGCTCCTGGCCTGCAGTTGCGACCTGATCAGCGACCTCGACAGCCGCCCCGTGGCCCGGCAGATGCGTCATAGCCTGCTGACCTACATGGCCGGCACGCAGTTCGATCCTCAGTACACCATGACGGGAGAACAATTGGCACAACTCTGGAAGCAGCCCGGCCCACTGCAGAAGCTCGGTGCGACGATCACTGCAGATAATCACCACCCGAACCACGCCCCCCAACTGGCAATCGACGACAATCCTTCGACGATCTGGCACACGAACTGGGAGCCGATGGCGCAGCCGCCGCACCATCTGATTCTGGACCTGAAAAAATCCGTTCGCATGGCAGGCCTGACCTACCTTCCACGACAGGACATGACCAACGGCCGCATCGCCCGCTGCCAAATTTACGTCAGCGCTGACGGCGAGAACTGGGGCCGCCCAGTCGCGGAAGATACGTGGCCCAACGATGCTGCACCGAAGACCCTCCGCTTCAGTGAGCCGCAGGACGCGAGGTTCGTCAAGCTCGTCGCGTTGAGCGAGGTCAACGGTCAGCCCTACACCTCGGTTGCGGAAATAGGGATCATTCTCGAATAACGCCAGCCTATGACCGGCTTGCAGGAAAATGGAGACGACCATGAATCGACGTGCACACAGAATGATGGCTCGTGTTGCGATCACAACTCTGTACCTGTATCTGGCCGTCACATGCATGGCGAGCGGAGCCCGCGAGACAAGCAGCATCCTTCCCCTGCCGGTCTCCGTCGAGTACGGGGACGGCTCGTTTGCTATCACCCAATCGACGCAGGTGATCGCCGGCGATGACGGCGCGACAGAGGCAGGGAAACTCATCGATGCGCTGGCGCCGGCCATGGGGTTTCGATTGACCACGGTCGAGGATTCGCCCGCCGCCAAGAACAACATACGGCTGGGGACAGACCCGACATTGAACGACCGGCTCGGCGAGGAAGGGTATGAGCTTGTGGTGACAGCCGAATCGATCACGATCCGGGCCGCACGACCGGCAGGGCTCTTTTACGGCGTTCAGACCTTGCGGCAGTTGCTTCCGCCGGCCGTGTTGGGCAAGCAGAGGGCCGATGGAGTCGAGTGGACGGTACCGTGTGTGCGCATCACTGATTATCCGCGATTCCAGTGGCGCGGGCTGCTGATCGACCCGGCCCGGCACTTCATCCCCGTGCGGGAGGTCGAGAAGTTCATCGACGTGATGGCCCTGCACAAGTTCAATCGGTTACAGATACACCTGACCGACGACCAGGGCTGGCGGATCGAGATCAGGAAGCACCCACAGTTGGTCACGACCGGCGCTTGGATGGACCTGACGACGATATGGAACGGAGGCAAGCCAAAGGCCGAGGGCGAGCGGCCCGGCGGGTACTACACGCAGGACGACATCCGGCGTCTGGTCCGTTACGCCGCAGAGCGTTACATCACCATCGTGCCCGAGATCGAGATGCCCGCCCACACGGGTGCGGCGATTGTCTCGTATCCGCAGATCGGCCTGTATCCGGAGAAGCTGACCGGCCTTCCGCCGGAGAAGCGATGGACGGCCCACGAGGCGGTCCTGGCGCCGCGAAAGCAGAGCGTCGCCTTCATGCAGGACGTGCTGACGGAAGTGATGGAGCTGTTCCCAAGCAAATACATCCACATCGGGGGTGATGAAGCCAATATCGAGCACTGGAAGAAGAGCGAGGAGATGCAGGCCCTGATCCGCGAGTTGAATGTCAAGGACGAGGCGGGTCTGCATAGCTGGTTCATCGCCCAGATGGACGCATTCCTCGCCTCTCACGGCCGGCGGCTGATCGGCTGGGACGAGATTCTGCAGGGCGGCCTGGCGCCGGGGGCGACGGTCATGAGCTGGCGGGGAGAGGACGGAGGCATCACCGCGGCCCAGGCAGGACACGATGTCGTCATGGCCCCGACTTCCCACACGTATTTCGACTATTACCAGGGTCCGCCCGAAAAGGAGCCGAAGGCCATCGGTGGGCTCATCCCGCTGGAGAAGGTGTACCAGTACGAGCCGATTCCCGCCGTGCTTAGCGCCGAGCAGGCTAAGCACGTGCTGGGCGGGCAGGCGCAGCTCTGGGGCGAATATATTGCCAACGCCCGTCATCTCCAGTACATGGCCTATCCACGAGCCGCCGCGATGAGCGAGATCCTCTGGTCGCCTCGGGCCAACCGAAGCTATGATGTATTCCTGGTCCGCTTGGCCGAGCATGCGAAGCGATTGAAAGCGATGGAGGTGAACTACCGCCCTTTTGACAAGGCGTCGATGGGTCAGCCCGGCCGCATGAACGGCCAGGCGCCATCGGCGGCACGCGCGTTACTTACACGGCTGTTGCCCGAGCACGCGGACCGCTTCATCTTTGAGGCAATCCCGCCGGAGAACGGCCGGGATGTCTTCGAAATCGAGACGCGAGACGGCAAGACCGTCATCCGCGGCAACACCGGCGTGTCCATCGCAACCGGCTTGAAATGGTACCTTGAGCACTACTGCCATTGTCACATCTCATGGTACGGCCGCCAGCTCGACCCGCCTGATCCGCTGCCCGCAGTCCAGCCGAAAGTGCGACAGGCATGCTGGGCACAGTACCGCTACTTCCTCAATTATTGCTGCTTCGGGTACTCCCTGCCCTGGTGGGACTGGCCTCAATGGGAGGAACTGATCGACTGGATGGCGCTGAATGGCGTCAACCTGCCTCTGGCGGTGACGGGCCAGGAAGCGGTGTGGCAGGCCGTGTGCAAACGGCTGGGCATGACTGACCAGCAGGTCACGGAGTTCCTGGCCGGGCCGCCCTACCTGCCGTTTCAGTGGATGGGCTGCCTGGATGGCTGGGGCGGCCCCCTGCCGCAGAGTTGGATCGACCGGCACGAGGAACTGGCGAAGAAGATCCTTGCCCGCCAGCGGGAGCTGGGTATGACGCCTGTCCTGCAAGGCTTCACCGGCCATGTGCCATCGGCAATCGGCGCACAGTACCCTCAGGCAAAGCTGCACCGCATCCGCTGGATCGAGTGGGAGACATCGTTGCTCGATCCGCTCGACCTATTGTTCGCCAGGCTGGCCGCGATATATCTGGAGGAACAGGCCAAGCGATTCGGCACCGACCATCTGTATGCCGCCGACACCTTCATCGAAATGCAGCCGCCAAGCAATGACCCGAACTACCTGGCTGACTTGGCGAAAGCCGTTTACCGTGGCATGACCGCAAGCGACCCGCAGGCCGTGTGGGTCCTGCAGGGCTGGCTCTTCGTGAACAATCCGGGATTCTGGAAGCTGCCCCAGGCCCGGGCCATGTTCGGCGCCGTGCCCGACGACCGCATGCTCGTGCTCGACCTCATGTGTGAGCAGACGCCGGCCTGGGACAAGACCGAGGCCTTCTGCGGCAAGCCGTGGCTGTGGTGCAATATCGAGACCTTCGGCCGCTCGGTACATCTCAGTGGAGCGCTGAGCAGGATCGGCCAGGACCTGCCGGCTCTTCGACACCAGCCTCGCTCCGGCAGACTCGCCGGCCTGGGTTTCGTCAACGAAGGGCTTGGGTACAACCCGGTCGTATACGATCTGATGTTCGAGATGGCCTGGCGGGATGGACCGGTCGATCTCAGGCAATGGATCGGCGATTACGCGTGGCACCGTTACGGCCGGGACAATGAGGCCGCCCGGCGCGCCTGGGAAATCCTGCTCGACATCGTCTACGACGGGGCACACTACACCCGTTCCATTGTGGACCAGGGGCCGCAAGTCCAAACCGCTGCTGCGCCGGCGCCGTATGACAATGCGAGATTGGCTGGTGCGTGGCAGGCTTTGCTCGAGGCGGCAGACGAGTTGGGCAAAGTGGACACATTCCGCTTCGACTTGGTCAATGTGGCGCGGCAGGTGTTGTCCAATCACGCGGCTGTTCTCCACTCGGCGATGGTGAAGGCGGCGCAGGAAAGGAACGCTCAGGCATTTGACGATGCCTCGGAACAATTCCTGCAACTGATCCGTGACATGGATGAGCTGCTGGCAACGCGCAGGGAATTCCTGCTGGGCGGATGGCTCGAAGACGCCAGGCGATGGGGCACGACCGACGCCGAGCGGGCACGATTCGAATGGAACGCCCGGCGAGTCTTGACGCAATGGGGCCAGACCGCGGCGCTCGATGACTACGCCCGCAAGGAATGGTCCGGCATGCTCAGTGGATACTACCTGAAGCGATGGGAGTTGTTCCTGCGTGACTTCGGCGAATCGCTCAAGAGCGGCAAGCCGTTCGATGACAAGGCGTTCCAGGGCAAGATCAGGAAATGGACAGCCGACTGGTCGGATCGGCGGGACACGTATCCGACACAGCCCCAGGGAGACAGCATCACGGCAGCAAAGAGACTGTGGAGCAAGTACGAGCGACAACTCCGTTGAGGACCTGCATGAAGCCAACTCTGTTAGTTCTGGCCGCGGGATTGGGCACGCGTTACGGCGGGCTCAAACAGATCGATTCCATCGGGCCGCACGGCGAGACGATCATCGACTACTCCATCTACGACGCCATCCGGGCGGGATTCGGCAGGACGGTCTTCGTGATCCGGCATTACTTCGAGAAGGCGTTCCGGGAGAAGGTCAGCAGCAAATTCGACCGCTTCGTCGAGACCGCGTATGCCTACCAGGAGCTCGACGCCTGTCTCGGGAGCTTCCCGCTGCCTGCAGATCGCAAGAAGCCCTGGGGGACCGGCCACGCGATCCTCGTCTGCCGGGACCTGATTCGCGAGCCGTTCGCCGTGGTGAATGCTGACGATTACTACGGCGTCCATTCGCTCAAGACGATGACGAGTTTCCTGACGGCCAGGCAGGTCACAGCCACCGACTACGCCATGGTCGGATACATCCTGCGAAACACCCTGAGCGAGCACGGGGGCGTGTCCAGAGGAGTCTCGCAGTGCGATGAGCACATGTTCCTCAAGAGGATTGTTGAATGCAAGAAGATCGAAAGGGTGGGGAGCGGCGCTCGGTACCTTGATGGTGACGGGAAATCCCATGCGCTGACCGGCGATGAGATCGTCTCGATGAACCTGTGGGGATTTCAACCCTCGATCTTCTCCCACCTCCAGTCGCAATTCGAGCGATTCCTTCGCGACCGCGGCACCGAGGCGAAGGCGGAAATGTACATTCCCTCGGTCGTTGATACGCTCCTCGCCGGCGGCCAGGCCAGAGTCAAGGTCCTGCAAACGCACGACACATGGTTCGGCGTCACGTATCGCGAGGACAAGGACATCGCCGTAAAGTGCATCCACACGCTGATCGCGGAAGGTGTTTACCCGGAAAGGCTCTGGGGGTAGTGATGCAGCACGACCTCAATCACGTCGCAAGGCAATTTCGGCTATCGGGTGACCCCACGGAGATCACGCCTCTGGCCACCGGCCACATCAACGACACGTACATTCTGACGGCGCAGGAGAAGGAGCGGACCACCCGGTACATCCTTCAGCGGATCAACCACGCGGTTTTCAAGGAGCCGGTCCGCACGATGAACAACATCCTGCGCGTCACGGAGCACATCCGCAGCAAGACGCTTCAGACCGATGCGGAGTTGGCGACTCGCCAATTGACGGCCTTCAGCACACATGACGGCCTTGGCTACCACCAGGATGCTGGCGGAAATGTCTGGCGGGTGTACAACTTCGTCGAGGATGCCGTCACGCACGATACCCTGGCATCCACGGAGCCGGCCTATGAGGCGGCGCGCATGTTCGGCTGGTTCCAGAGGATGCTCATCGACCTTCCGGGTCCCCCGCTGCACGAGACGATCCGCGGCTTTCACGATACGCCCCGCCGCCTGCAATTCTTCCATGACGTGCTGAAGATGGACAAGCTGAACCGTGCAAAGAACGCTAAAGCGGAGATCGACTTTCTGCTCCACTACGCCGGAATCTGCGATGTCCTGGCCGAACTTGTAGAGGAACGCGAGATTCCCGTTCGGATCGCGCACAACGACGCGAAGATCAACAACGTCATGCTCGACACGCGCACCGGCAGGGGCGTCTGCGTGATCGACCTCGACACCGTGATGCCCGGCCTGTCCATCTTCGATTTCGGCGACCTGGTGCGGACGGCGGCCTGCCGGGCGGCGGAGGATGAACGCGACCTCTCGAAAGTTGTCGTGAGCTTCTCCATGTTCTGCGCCCTGGTCCGCGGATTCGTCCGGGAAACAAGTGAATTCCTCACGCCCGCCGAACGCCAGCACCTGACGTTTGGCGCCAAGCTCATCACCTTCGAGCAGTTCATGCGGTTCCTGACGGACTACTTAGCCGGCGACGTGTACTACAAGGTGCACCGCGAGGGCCACAACCTGGACCGCTGCCGCACGCAGATGGTCCTCGTGGAGTCGATCATGGACCAGGAAAAAGCGATGAACGCCCTGGTCGAAAAGGTCTTTCAAAGCACCCCCGGATGCACGCCCTGAAAGGAGCGACCCATGAAACGATGGCTGATCCATTCGATGATTTGTGCTGGATTGCTGGGCATATGTGGCTCCCGAACTAAAGGCGCGATCGAATATCCCGGCCCAGCGCCGGGGAAGGCCCAAGCCTCGTTCCAGAACGATGAAATCACCTTGAACAACGACGCCATCGTCTGCAAGTGGAGCGTGCGGGGTGGACGCCTCAAGCCCCTGTCGATCACAAACAAGCATTCGGGCGCTACGTTGGCGCTGCAGGACGGCGAGTGTTTCCAGTTGCTCCTGGCTGGCGGACAGACGCTGAAAGCCTCCGACCCGAAGATCGTACGAAGGCCGGAGGTTGGAGACTTGGAAGCCACTCGTGGCGGAGCAACTTCTGACGGCAAACAAATCCAAATAGTCCTCGCAGCGAGTGACGCCAGCCTTGGCGTCCGTTGGCGGGGCGTCCTGCGCGACGGCTCGAACTATGTGCGTCAATTTGTCTCTATCATGTCTGTGACTAGTGCCGGCGACTTTAGGGAGATCGTCCTCCCGCAACTATCCCCGGCCGAGGCGAAGCGCGCAGGTACCGTGGACGGCTCGCCCGTCGTAGTCGATGACATGTTCTTCGCCTTTGAGCATCCGCTGTCGGAAGTGCAAATGCCGGACTCCAACAGCCGTATGCTTCGATTCAGACTTGCTCGAACCTCGCCGGTAACACGTGCCGGCGAGCAGACGTACAGTTCTGTGATGGGTGTCGCACCCAAGGGGCAGCTTCGACGGGCGTTCCTGTACTACGTGGAGCGGGAGCGGGCGCAACCCTATCGGCCATTTCTGCAT